>Ga0187891_1000212_pt1 | contig 61332 bp, 81 predicted proteins | sample June2016WEW_21_4_FD_132990 | JGI IMG/M metagenome (GOLD analysis project Ga0187891, IMG submission 132990) | Peatland microbial communities from SPRUCE experiment site at the Marcell Experimental Forest, Minnesota, USA - June2016WEW_21_40 | ecosystem: Environmental > Terrestrial > Soil >... | reverse complement strand
TATTCATGCCAACTCGTCGTCATAGGAGTGATTTGAAATGAAAGCGCTCAGGTATCTTTGCCTTGCACTCGCGCTAGTCGGGCTAGGATCGCCTGCGCTGGCCGGATCGGGGACATTCGCAGCAACGCCATGTTCCGCTGGCTGCACGACCTACCAGACGACCACGAACGGCGGCGGGAATTCCTTGGGGCAGTTCTCCCTCTGGGATTACTCGGCTGGCGCGAACGGTCTCGCGATCGGCAGCGATCACAACTTCACCGTGGACCAGGGCGCCGCGGCGGCTTCGGGGCCATGGATCGCAACGCCTTGGATCGCTGGTGCGGTGAATGCGGTGGGGAACCCATTGTTCTTCTCGCCGGGCACTGGCGCAACCTTCGTCCTCGGCACGGGCACTGGCAATATCGGCAATCTGCTTCAGGGCGGCAGCGTCTTATCTGCGACCAACGGCCTCTTCGTCGCCCCGACGACCGCCGCGACTTGGGGAGTTAGCGGAACGGTGACGGCGAACGCAGGCACAAACCTGAACACGTCGGCGCTGGCGACCTCTGCCAATCAAACCAACGCCAGCCAGAAAACCCAAGTGGTCGATGGCTCGGGGAACGTCATCGCTTCGACTGCGAATGCGCTTAATACGTATATTTCCGGCGGCGGGATCACCGGATTTGCCAATGCCGCGGCCTTCACAGGCAGCAATGGCGTCGTCGGCGCGGGCCTCAGCGGAACGAACGTGGCCATTCCTCAAGTCGATCCATGCGCCGGCAATGCGCAGACGACCACGCCGATTAGCATGACCTCTGCGACAACTACGAAGATCGCGACGGGTGTCTCGGCCAAGAAAATCTATGTGTGCAGCCTGACGCTTTTCACTGCCATCGCGAACAATGTCGCGGTAATCGAGGGCACGACGGCGACGACATGCGGTACCAGTGCGGCCGGCGTCATCGGCGGCGCGACGGCGGCGAACGGGTTCAACTTCGCGGCAAATCAGGGCTTTGTCATGAATGGAGGCACTCAGCACGTTGCGGCCACCGCCACCGCGAACGATGATCTTTGTCTGATTACCTCCGCTGCTGGACCTCTGGCTGGCGTTATCGTCTGGGTGACGCAGTAATGCGCCGCCTTCTAGCCTCTCTCGCGATCATTGCGGGCCTTTGGTGCGCTGCTGCACAGGCGGCGGTGACGAATATTGGCGACACCGCTACTTTCAACTCGGCGACTTCGGTTGTCACCGCCGCGACCACAGTGCCGGCAGGCGCTCTAATCGTTGTCCCGGTTTACAACGGCGGTTCGTCGGGGCCCGCCAGCGACACAGTGACTGACAGCCAAGGAAATTGCAGCGGCTACCATCAAATCACGACACAGGTCATTTCGACAAGCACATGGATCGAGATATTTTATTGCGTCACGACGCATGCGCTGACCGGCGGCACAGACACCATAACTTTCACCGCGAGCGATGGCGCGCAGGCGACTTATATCTCGCTGTCTCCGGTCTATACCACAGGATATGCGACTTTAGACACCGCAACAACGACATCTTCAAACGCGTATGCTACTACATGGACCGTGACTGGTAATGGAAGTGCGGCGGTTGCCAATGAGTTATATTTTGGCGTGGCCTATGCGAACGGAGGCACCATCGCGGTTACTGGTTCGGGGACATGGAGCACCGCTCCGCCGAATACCCCCTCCGCTCTCTCTGGAAGTTTCATTTCGTCATACCAGACCAACAGCGGGACGAGCGCGCTAACCTATTCGGGCACCAGCGCGAGCCAGTATGTGTCGGCGATCATTGTCTCTTTCGAGCCGACAGGCGGCGCCGCTGTTAGGCATAATTTGTCGACCACGGGGGCCGGGAATTGAAGAAGATAGCCGGTATATTCGTTGCTCTTTGTTGCTTGCTGCTGCAAGGAAACACGCTAATTCTTGTGAGCGGAACGGCGCCGCAGACGATCTTTTCGCTGCCGACTGGCGATGTGCCCTATTACATGGCGTCAAGCGGGTGCAGCGATTCCTACGACGGCAAGGAGACAACTCATGGCTCTGGATCGACAGGGCCATGGTGTACGCCTAATCATGCCGTAAACTGCGGTGATGTGATCATTGCTCAGTCGGGAACCTACAGTGGCTCTCTGGCCATCACGACAAGCGCGTCCAGTTGTCCATCGACGACCGGCGGCATAGACGGGACAGGCGGCGTCTATTTCGCGACGGTTGTTTGCCAAACCGCTTTCGCATGCTCTGATACCGGAGCCAGCGGAAACGTCTTCGACATCGCCGCAAATAATTGGGCGGTAGAAGGATGGGTTGCCGGCGCAACGGGCTACGCCTATTTGGCGGACGCCACCGCGACCGGAACGACGCAATATCATTACATCGCGTTCATCAATGACATTTCTGAAAATAGTCACGATGGATTTGGCACGGGAGATGGCGGCAAGAACCACAATGTTCCCGGCAACGGCATCGATGAGTTTGCCGTAGTAGGGTCGATTGCCGTCAACGCGAACAATGATCCGATTTGCGTCGCGGCGATCGACGACCCGGGGCCGGCCAACTTCATCGGAGACTCGACGACCGGCACGCATGTTTTTTGGTCGCAGAATTTTTCTTATGCCGGCCTCGTTCATTGCGCCACGGACGGCGAGGGTTTCATGTTCGACACGTGGGACGCTCATGGCTACACCGGCCAAGGTATCGCCAAGAACAATATTGCATGGGACAATGCGCGGTATGGGTTTAACTACTTCTACCAGAATTTCAACAGCAGCAATCCGGTCATAAAGATTTACAACAATACATTTTATGCAAATAATCAATATGCTGGTGACATCGGAACAGGATCGGCCGGCGAGATCAACACAAACAACTCCAGCGGCACGGCTATTCCTTGGACGACATACATCTACAACAATATCGCGCAGACAAATTACGCTCATCAAGGGAATAACGGCTCTGCCGTGACCCTTTACGCGCTGCTGGTCGGTAGCAACGTCCCCGGCACGAACTTTGGCAACCAGGGGTCAAGCCCGGCCAATTCGCAAAATATCTTCTGGGCGATCTCCGGTTCTTGCGTATCCGGCTCCTGCGACACGACCGACAGCGCGACGGCCTATGGCGGCGAGAGCTACGGCACGAACACCTACGAAAGCGCGGCGTTCAACAATGTCAGTGATCTGCTGACGAATTGGGTTAGCGCGCCGAACTGTTCTGGCTATGCGACGACGGTCGCGTGCATGGGATGGAACGGGTCGTCGGCGACGGCGAACACGCCGATTTATGACCTGACGCCGACAGTCTCGGGATCGAGCGGGAAGGGCTACCAGCCGCCGAGCACGGCATGTGCGTCGGATCCTGACTATCCGCCCTATCTCAAAGGCATCGTCTATCTCAGTGTTAGTGGAACGACGATCTACGAAAATTCTGGCCTGATCACCAAACCATGCGGTCTTTAGCTAGGAGTATACTGATATGGAAATCAGCCAAGCAGGACTAGAAGCTATCGTGCAGCGCGAGGGCCTGATACTCAAGGCCTATCGTGACTCAAGGGGAATTTTGACCATTGGAGTAGGGCATACTGGAAGGATGAGCCCTCCTAGGGTCTCAAATGGTATAGTCTGGACTCGAGACTATGCAATCCAGATCCTGCGCCAAGATCTTGGGCCGACAATGGCTGAGGTAAATCGAGCTGTCAGGCTGCCAATGAGCCAAAATCAGTTCGATGCCTACTGCTCACTATGCTTTAATATTGGAGTTGGTGGATTTGCCAGCTCTAGCACGGTGAAGATGTTCAATCAGGGGAATGTGGGCGCTGCTGCTGACGATTTTCTGCTTTGGGACCATCCAGCAGAACTGTTGGGGCGCCGAAAGGCCGAGAGAGCCCAATTTCTAACCTAAGGAGCCTGTCATGCATGATACTCTGGTGCTAATTGGGCCGATTTTGGTTCAGATTTTGACTGGGATGGTTACTATCGTCCTAGGAATACTGAGCCATTTGCTATATCAGGTACTCAGTAAACACTTAAGTAAGCAGGATTTTGACCTGCTGAACCAGTTTTGGGCTATTTTTCACTCAGCAGCCGAGGCTGCGGCGGAAAAATGGTGGGCTAGCCAGGCGGGAACGCTGTCTAATCTGGTAGTGGACTTACGAGACCCGGTAATTGCAGATTTAGCCCGTGAAGCTATAGCTAAGATTCCAAACGAGATTAGTGCCCTCGGCTTTACACAGGAAAAAGCTGAGACTGAGATGGCAGACCTGATTCTATCCAAGATCGGCAAGCTGCAGGCCCAGTCGCCGGGTGCGGCAATTCCAGCAAAAGGAGCCTAGTCATGTCTGTGGATCATTCGCTCATGAAGCTGGGGAAGCTGCCTGCGCGCATCGACGACCGCGTGCCTCGGATGATGTCGGTCCTTGCTGATATTGTCCCAGCGGCCCCCGCAGCGCATTCATGGTCCCAAGGGCGCTCCGATTGGGGAATGCTTGGGAATGACAATCTTGGCGACTGTACTGCCGCCGGGTGCTATCATCTTGAAGAAATCGCGACCATGGAAACGGCGCGGCACTTCAATCCCTCGACCGCGAACGTCATCGCCTTCTATTCGGCATCGACCGGGTACAATCCGGCCGATCCTTCGACAGACCGGGGCGGCGTCGAGGTTGATGTGCTCAACTTCTGGCAGACGCACGGGATTCTTGGCCGACACCTTATCGGCCATGCGACCGTCGAGCCGCAGAATGTCGATCATGTGAAGCAGGGAGCGTTCTTGTTCCCTGGTCTTTACCTGGGCGTCGCCCTGCCTCTCAATGCACAGACGCAGGATATTTGGGATTATGTCGCTGGGCCGGGAAGCGAGCCTGGGGGATGGGGCGGCCACTGTATAGTCTTAGTTGATTACGATGAGACCTATATTACCGTAATCACTTGGGGCGTCCTCAAGAAAGCAACATGGACGTGGTTTCTGAAATATTGCGACGAGGTTCACGCTGTCCTGCCGGCGGCGTGGATCGCGAATGCTAAGTCGCCCGGCGGCATCGATGTCAGTGCCCTGCAGGGCTACATGACCGCAATCTCTGGAGGATGACATGAAACGAATTCTTGCCGCTGGATTTGGTCTTGCGCTCGCCATGGGGCCAGCGCTGGCGAAAGACCTGGTGCCACCCGTGCCTGTCGCCGGCCTCCCTATCCCCCTCCCATTCGATCCGCTGAACCTCAATGGAACCGGTAACAAGTCGCTCTCGATTGATCAGATGATCGACAAGGTTCGGGCGTGGGTTACTGCCGATGCGGCGGCGGATTTGACAATGGCGATCAAACTCGCGGGGGTTGCCGTTCCGCCCGATACGATGACGGTGGCGTGCTTCCAGCCGATTCTTACCTTCGTGAATCAGATCGCGACGCTTCCAACCGCCGACCAGATGCCGAAGCTTCATCTCGCGGTTGACATCGAGATCGGAACTGACCTGATCGTGGCGTTCCAGCCGAATTCTCCTCTCATGACCGGCTGCGCAGCCTTAGCGAATTTCCAGAAGTTAACGCTGCTTAACATGGTGACGGGCATCACGACCGGCGCAGCGACCTTGGCGGCACTCAAGTGATTAAGTTTTTTGCAGGAGTTGTGACTGGTTTGGTCCTGGCTGGACTGATTCTGTACCTTAATTTACTCTAAGGAGGCTGTAATGAGTCTAAAGTTCAATCTTGGATGGGTTTGGCTGGCAGGTTTGCTGGGCTCTATCTTGTTTTTCACTGGGACTGAATGGTGGGCGCTGGCGCATCCGGATGCTAATGGGCATTCTGATACGTTGTCATTTTTCATTGCTGAAATCGGGTTTAAGTTCCCGCTAGCGATCTGGATTTGTGGAGTGTTTTCCGGCGCGCTGGCGGTTCATTTCTTCAGTAATGGTTGGGCTATGACGCCTTATACTCCTGGCAGCAAGGAAAATGGCTAGTGGTTGAGATTCCAGCAAAACTTTACGAGAGGTTGGCGCAACAGCCTTCATTACTTGCTAACGGTGAACGCAAGGAATTGCTGGAAAACGTTAAGGCAGCGCTAGAAGAGGCCTTTATCTGGAGGGCTAGACGGTTGGATACACAAAACAGGCGAGGGATTGAGCTTACCATTGTGCTCCATCTGTTTGGAGTCGAGGATGAAGGAGCCGCGTCATGACAGATGATGACAAGATGAGGGAGTATATTCATGAGGCAGCTGAGCATACTGTGCGCATGTTCATGCTTCAGGCCTTTGGGACGGATATTGACAGCAAGGATGATATGGCAGCTCTTCGAGCTGACTTTCACCACGTCAGGCGGCTACGACAATTGTCTGAGTCTGCCTCAAATGCTGTGACCTACTCAGTTATTTCAATAGCAGTTGCAGCTTTGCTAGCTGGAGTTGGGACTGCCATTTCACTGTTGTACCACTTCGTGACTGGGAAAACTTGGCTGTGAAACGAATCATAGTAGGACTGGTCAGTGCAGAAAGATCAGAAACTAGTCCTTGGCCTGGCATCCGTCGGCCCCGAGGAGCCAAGAGACTTGGCTGTAAGTACGAGAAGGAGCTTGCCAGAGCTCTGGATGCTAGCTGGGAATTTGGGCCCTGGTTTAGATTTGAGGACCGAAATGGAGGCGGCTTTTGTCAGCCGGATTTCATCCGAGTTACCCCTAGTCATGTCGTGGTACTGGAAGCAAAGCACACTTGGTCCACTGGTGCGCATGATGAGCTTAGGACACTCTATGAGCCAGTGCTTAGGTGCGTCTATGGACGACCAGTAGTAGGAGTTGTCGTAGCTAAGAAGCTAAGAGTTGGGATGACAGGATACAAGATCTCGGGAGACCTCGGGGAGGCTATCGAAAACGCCCCGCGAAGTGTATGGCACTGGATAGGCGGCTCGCGGGTTGAGACACATTATCCGATTTTGGGTATTCGGGCGTCTTGCCAGATAGCAAGCGACGGATTATAGTATCAAGGACTAGATTGTAATCAAGGAGAACTGAAATGGGAAAAGGAAATATGCCAGTGGCACGAGTTGCGAGTGCCTCTAAGCCTGCGGCGCATATCCGCCAGGCGCCAGCTATGGGCGGAGTTGGGAATGAGACTCGGGGCTTAGCTGGAAGGACCGCAGCTGGCTCGGACCCCAAGCTGTCGATTGGTAAGCCCTCCAGCGTCCTGCATGGCGAGCATCCGACCAGTCAGGCTACTGGGCATGGCGGGATGAAGGACTCGGCTAATGTTCGCCACGAGAAGCTCAGCGGCATGAAGCCGTGCTGCAAGTAAGGAGGGACTCGTGATGGCAAAGCTTAATAGCACTAAGGCAATTGCCGGCATGGAGCAGAGTCCAAGTCTTGGCAACTGCTATCCGGAGCAGAGTGGTCTTCGGACTGCTCGGAAGGCTTCAGACTTTCCTGAGTGGGATACTGAGCATATGACCTCTATCCGACATAAGACCTCAGGAGGCAAAGGTTCCCTGTCTTCTGCCTGCAAGATTGCTGGAGAGTAGCATGAAGTCCTGGTGGCTGGGGTTGGTGGTTTGGCTAGGTCTGGTGAGCTTCGCCGCTGGCCAAAGTCTGCTACCCAACGGAATGCAGCAATTCTCGGATGGGAATGGAGTTCCCTATGCAAATGGGTATGTCTATTTCTATGTTCCGAATACTACCACCCCAGCACCAACTTATCTCGATAATGGCCTGACTACGGCTAATGCCAATCCAGTCCGGCTGGATGCCAACGGCCGAGCGATAATCTGGGGAACAGGAACCTACCGCCAGGTACTGCAGGACCAATTTGGCAATACTATCTGGGACACGATAGTTCAGGTCCCAGTGCCTAGTTCAAATGCAATTAGCACTGTGTCCTTCCCGATATTCGCAGATTCAAGTCCAACTACGGTTACAAGCGCCTTTCAGCTCACCCAGCGTATTGCCACCGGACCGATAGCCTATACTCTGCCTGTAGCCGCGACGGTATTCAGCGGTTTTGGGTTCTGGATTTCAAACCAGCAGGGAGGAAATGTAACAGTCAACCCACAAAGTGCTGATGCATTTCAGGGACAGACTGCGGGCCAACCCCTAGTGATCAAGACTGGCCAGACAGTCTACATTTCCACTAATGGTGGCAGTCCTGGAACTTGGTACTCAAGCGTCTCTCGCGCATTTCAGGGTGGACCAACGGATGCTGTGGCGAATTGCTTCGCGGACCCAACAGGGACTAATGACTCCACAGCTGCTATTCAATCTTGCATTACGAACTATTCCACAGTCTACCTTCCAGTTGGAAACTTCACTATCTCATCTTGCCTGGTGCTTCCAAGTGGTACTAACTTGCTTGGAGCTGGGCAGTCTGAAACCACCATCACGGTTAACTCCAGTACTGTGAGTGGGCTTTGCCCGGCGGCCGCTGCTGCTGGGATTCATCTTGCAGACTTCTCCATTACTCGGATTGGAATTCCCTCCGCTGGGGCTGATGGCATTAGTGTGGCTACTAGTGTGTCTGGGATGACTATTGATCGAGTGACCTCTGCCAATCACAACAACGGATTTACCCTCGGGTCTACGTCTGGTAGTAGCTGCAATGGATGTGTGGCTCAGTTTAACTATGCTGATGGATTCTCAGCTAGTGCTAGTACTGGTGCCATTCCACTCCGCTGGGCTATGAATGGAACCCTTAGCCAGGGCAACAACGGCTGGGGATATGATTGGATTGGAGGAGCAGGGGCTGGCACGTCAACTATCCAAGTCAACTGGGATGGGCCGCAGTCCCAGGCCAATACTGCTGGAGGTTTCCACTTTGTTGGAACCAGCGGGAATCCGATCTCTGGAGTTCAGTTAACCGGAGCAGTTGGTTTGGATGATGGGGGAGGGAATGGAGGAGAGGTAGTTCTAAGCACTTTCGGAAGTCAGCATACAATTTCTGGCGGGTCCTTTCAAGGAGCTGGACAAACAGTTACTGGTAGAGCTGGAAGCACAGCCGCTAGCCACACTGGGGACGGAATCCACCTCTCGGTTAATAATACCTCGGTAGCTATTACTGGAACCCAGGTTATCAGCAACTCAGCCTGCGGAATCCAGGGGCTTGGTACCCTGAGCGAGCTGATGGTGACTGGAAACCAGATAGCAAATAATGGGGTGAGTGTTGCCTGCCAGGGAATTCGGGTGGCCTCATCCGCTGGAACTCAGGTAGCTGTGACTGGAAATTCTATATTCGGCAACAGCAGTGCGCAGTATGGAGATGTGGCAGGGGTAGTAGGAATTGTGTCGGGGAATACGTTTGTAGGAACTGCATGCTCTCACCTTGGAAATACCTTTACACAGAGCACAACTCAGGTGGGGCCAGTTCCTCCTGACTCCTATATACAATATGTCACGGTGCCCTATAATAACGCATCATGTTGAGGAAATTCTGGCGCTTGCGCCTGAATGCTAGCAAGGGCAATGGTGCCCTGAAGGAGACTGAAAATGAAGACGAGGACAAAGGTGTCAGTGCTGGCATTCTGCGCAGCGCTTGGACTAGGAGCTACGGCTTGGGCCGGCGGCTTTACGACTAATACAGGGATAAATAATACTCTGACGGGTGGGACTGTGACTCCGTATCCGTTTGCGGGAGGAGTGCAGTATCCAAGCACGATTCCCCTGACCGGCAAGGAGGGAGCCAGCTTCGATACTCAGCTGCCGAATGGTCAGAATCCCCAGACCGAGGGAATCACAGTCCAACAGCTGGGGCAATACGCAGCTAACTATGTAGCCAGCGGTGCTGCTCAGCTGCTGGTGGCTGGGGACGCGACTCAGAACACCTATCCGTTCGGTACCGCTGGTATTAGTGCTACGACGGCAGTCAAGTATCAGAACTCGGATTGGTTCGCGTGGTCTGGAACCTCGACGGCTATGACTGTGTCCAAGGACACGACTGCGGGTGATCTGCCGACTGGCTTTGCGACTGCGTATAAGATGGCGGAAACCGCGAGCCAGACCGGACTTGTGCCGGTTTGCATGGGGCAGGAAGTTCTAGCTTCAACTACTGCTGGAGTTGCTGGCTCCACGCTGGAGTTTAGCTTCTATGCCACAGCGGATGCCACCTTTGCTGCGGATACCAATGGCCAGATTACGGCCTATATCATCTACGGAAAGGACTCCGGCGGTGACAATGGCTCGGTCAATATGGCCTATGGGCTGAATGCTGGTGGCGGCGGCTCCAGTGGATGGTCTGGGCAGACCAACGCAGTTGCCCAGGCACTGACTGTCAGCACTACTCCGACTCGCTATGTAGTCTATGGCACTGTGCCGGCGGCTGCAACTGAGGTTGGTGTGGCTGTCTGCTTCACCCCGACGGCAACAGCTGGAGCGACCAACTATGTGGCCTTTGCTGGACTCCAGCTGGCGGTAGACAATGCCGCGAGCTATCTGACGGGGACTGGCAGCGCAGTTGGGACTGGTGCTCCCGTCCAGCCCTTCAATTCGATTGGGCTGCAGGCTAGTCAGGCTCAGCAGAACTACTTCGTGTACTCAGTGGCGGAGCCGGCAACGGCAGCGCAGGTTGCTGTGGGGTATGCTGCTTCTACGACTACCTGCTGGGTCCAGTTCCAGTGGCCAGCGGCCATGCGGGCTGCACCGACCTTTAGCGCAAGCGGCACGGCTCTGAGCACCAGCACTTGGAAGTTGGGTGTGGCGGGCACTAATACTGCCCTGGCAACTACGTTCTTGGTAGTGCAAACCGGCAATACTCCGCAGTATGGCGGCCTGATTGCCACCGTAGCCTCTGGCTTTACTGCTGGCGACACTTGCGCTCTTGTTGGCGCGGGTGGCGGCAGCATCCTTACCTGGAGTGCGGCGCTCTAAGTCTAGTCTGGGGGGCTTCGGCCCCCCCGGCCCACGTTTTTTGGAGAAACCCCCATGGCAAGGTCCTCGGCAAGAAGTCATGATTGACGCACAGTTTCCTGACCTGCTCCAGTGCCTCTTCGCTCCTAAGAGATACAAGATTCTCTATGGAGGCCGCGGTGCTGGCAGGTCTTGGGGAGTAGCACGTGCGCTGCTGCTGTTGGGAACTGAGAAGGCTTTGCGAGTACTTTGCGCTCGTGAACTACAGAATTCCATTTCCGAGTCGGTTCATAAGGTCCTGAGTGATCAGGTCGAAGCTCTCGGATTAAGCAATTTCTATGAGGTCCAGAAGGACAAGATCATTGGAGCCAATGGAACGACATTTGTCTTTGCTGGCATCAAGAACAATGTCAATAAGATTAAGAGCTTTGAGGGCATCACACATTGTTGGGTTGAGGAGGGAAATAAGGTCTCGCGGTCTAGCTGGGGCACACTCATTCCTACCATCCGGCGGCCGGGTAGCGAGATCTGGATTACCTTCAATCCAGAACTAGATACAGACTATACCTATACTAGGTTCATCAAGAATCCAGAGCTAGCTAAGGCCACGGCCCAGATCTCGGAATCCTCCGATTCCATCGTCATTAAGATGACCTATCGAGACAATCCCTGGTTTCCCCAGGTCCTCCGCGAGGAGATGGAAGGAGACAAGAAGCGAGATCATGACTACTACCTGAATGTGTGGGAAGGCCACTGTCTGCAGTTGCTAGAGGGTGCCGTTTATGCTAAAGAGCTTCGCAAGTGCCAGGAAGAGGGTCGTATCTGCACTGTTCCCTATGACCGTACCTGTCCCGTTGATACATTTTGGGACCTGGGACGCGCCGATGCTACAGCTATTTGGTTCGCGCAGCGAGTCGCAATGCAGTATAGGATTTTGGCCTATTACCAAGGAACTGGCGAGGACATCACCCACTATCTACGTGAACTTCAGACGCGGCAATATGTCTATGGGACTGTGTACCTCCCTCACGATGGCGCTGCGAAGAGACTTGGAGAGAAAAAGTCAATTGAGGCTATGATTCGAGGAGCTGGCTACCGTGTCCATATTGTCCCAAGAACCGCCAAGGTTGACTCAGTTAATGCGGCCAGGCTCATTTTACCAAATTGTTGGTTCGACGAGGAAGAGTGTACAGATGGAATCAGCGCCCTCAGGCATTACCGTTATCGCGTCGTGGACGGCCAGCTCTCAAATGAGCCTGTCCATGATTGGGCAAGCGATGGAGCAGATGCTTTCGCAACACTTGCCCTCGCGCTCAAGACTCCGAAGGGCCCTAGCCAGTTGGTTGAAAAACTTCGTAAGGTAAAAGATCAATTCTCGGATAAGTATCCTGGACTGGGGTGGATGGGATGAGCAAGATTTTTTGAATCCTATATTGCGCATGGCGCAAAAGGAACTCGAAAAGATTTTGGGCCTAAAAAACAAGTTAAGTTAAAGGTAGTTAAGAAAAGGATAACTTCCTGTGGCAGCTGATCCAGATCCGGCCCCGAACACAATCTCAGGGGATCCGGTAATTCAAGAGGCTCGGAAGAGATTTGATCGCTGCTCCGAGTGGGAAAGCACGGCTCGGATTAGGTTCCTGGATGATCTCAAGTTCCGCCATGGAGATAGCGAGAACGGCTACCAGTGGCCAAACGACATTAAGATTCAGAGGAATGAGTCCGCGAAGCCCTGTCTGACGATGAATATCATTCGCCAGCATAACTTGCAGATCTCTAATGCAGCAAAGAAAAACAAGTCCTCAGTCAAGTTCATCGCAACCGGCAACGGGGCAACTCAGGAATCAGCTAATGCTCTGCGCGATATTGCCAGGCATGTCGAGCACCAATCCAATGCACAGTCAGCATTCACGATTGCCAGAGATTTCCAGATCGATGGGGGCATTGGGTGGTTCAGACTGGTTACTGAATATGCAGGCCCTGACAGCTTTGATCAGGAAATCTTTATCCGCCCAGTCAATGATCCGCTGAGTATCTATGCGGACCCTGACACTCAGCAGCGCGATGCCAGTGACATGCGCTACGCATTTGTGTTTGACAACGTGCCGAAGGACTTATTCGAGGACATGTATCCAAAGTATAAGGGAGTGCTGAGTCAGACTCCCCTCGGCATCACCAGTGTGAGTGACGACTGGTTGACTAAGGATGATGTGCGAATTTGTGAGTACTTCCGCAAGACCCTAGACGATGATCAGCTGGTGAGTTGGATTAGCGACTCTGGTGAGCGCGATATGTTGTTGAAGTCCAAGATGCCGAAGGAGCTGTATGATGAGCTGAAGGAGGACAAACTTACTAAGATCAGGGACGTACAGCGAGAAGTGATTGAGTGGTTCCTTATCGTTGGAGAGGAGATTGCTGACAAGACTACCTGGCCAGGAAAGTATATTCCCCTTATTCGAGTCCTAGGGGAAGAGACCGTGATCGGGGGGATACTGGATCGCAAGGGTCACACTCGGGCGATGAAGGACGCTCAGAGGATGTATAACTATAATGCCTCGGCCCAGGTTGAGTTTACCGCCTTGCAAGGTAAGACTCCCTGGGTCGCCCCGGCGGCCGCTGTGGAGGAATTCGAGTCTATGTGGAACACAGCTAATAGGACCAATCACTCGGTCCTGATCTGGAACCATCTAGACGACGAGGGGAATGTAGTCCCACCACCATTCCGCACTGCACCCCCGACTGCCAGCCCGGCCTATCAGGCTGCCATGGAGACTGCCTTCAACCAGATGATGATGACGTCTGGGCAGTATCAGAATGAGATGGGGATGGTTGGGAATGAGAGGACTGGAGCCGCGATTGGCAAGCGCCAGGAGCAGAGCGCCACGGCGGTCTATCATTTCCAGGACTCATATGAAGAATCCTTGATCAACCTGGCACGCCAGCTTATTGACCTGATTCCTATGGTCTACGATACTCGCCGCGTGCTGCGTATTCTGGCTGATGACGGTACTGACCTCGAAATGACTATCGATCCTACGGCCCAGCAAGCTTACTCTCAGCAGATGGATCATAATAATGTGGTGGTTTCTCGGGTTTTCAATCCTCTACTTGGTAAGTATGATGTTGCACCGGGGGTTGGGCCAGCATATGAATCCAAGCGGGAGGAAACCGTCGAGGCGCTTGGTCTCATTCTTACACAGAACCCTGGGCTTACCGCGATTGTGGGTGATCTTCTGCTTAGCAGCATGGGTTTTGATAAAGCTGAGGAAGCTGCAGCACGTCTACGGCGAATGGTACCGCAGCAGGCACTAGGAAATGGTCCGACCCAGGCTGAGCAGCAGATGCAGCAGCAGATCCAGGCGCTGACTCAGGCACTGACTAAGTCTCTGGAGGCGCACGGGAAGGACAGGCTGAAGCTCGTGGGCAAGTCCGAGATGCGAGACATTGATGTCTACAAGGCCGAGACCGATAGGATTAAGGCCCTGCAAGATCAACTGCCGCTGGATCCTCAGGGAATGCAGGATCTGATAACTCAGCTGGTGGGCGATGCACACAAGACCTCTCTTGATTCTATTGTCGAGGCAAACAAGAATCAGCTCGGTGGAGATGACGTCGGGAAACCAGCGCTTCAGCCTGATGAACCTCCCCCAATTCCTGGGGCCCAGAAGGCCCCAGATGGAGAGTGGTACTTGGCAGATCCGACACGTAGAGGAAGGTATCTCCATGTCGCTCCGCTCGCACAGCAGCGCCGGCCGCCGGGTGGAGGACAGTGATGGATCAGACGCGAGTAGTTAATGGATATACTCAGGTTCTAACTCCTACTGGTTGGGAGATACAAGGTGCTGCTCCTTCATCTTCGGGTTCCACTACTACTTCGGATTCAGGCCTTTCTCCAGCTGCTTACAGCGTCCTGGCCAAGATCTCGTCGGGCGAGAGCCAGGACTATCATACCATATATGGTGGCCAGCAATTCGATTCCTTTGCCGATCACCCTAGAATTAAGGTCTCGATTCCCGATAGGCCAGGGCTCTACTCAACAGCGGCTGGAAAATATCAATTTCTCGCTGGTACGTGGGATGCCCAGGCCAGCAAGTTGGGACTCACTGACTTCAGCCCAAGGAACCAAGACTTGGCTGCCTGGGACCTTGCGCAAACTACTTATAAGAACCAGACCGGACGGGACTTGACAGCGGACCAGCAGGCGGGAAAGGTGGACTATAGCGCGCTGGCGGGCCAATGGCCAAGCCTGCGGGGCAGCACAGGGGCAAGCCCAAGTCCAAGTACCGGCACCAGCAGCAGCAAGTTGGGCGGCCAGCCGGGTGGTCAGCCGGCTAACCAGTTGTACTCTAGCCCTGATGAGGTCCCCCAACAGCCAAATCCAGCAATTGTGATGGCCCAACTGCAGGCCCTCGCACCGACTAGCAAGTTTACTCCGGTGGACTATGATCCCTGGAAGGTGGAGGGACACCTGTGACTCGCTGGCGTTGGATAGGGAGACTGTGTTGCTGGCTGGGGCTACATGCCTGGACTCAGCCAAAGGGAGTCCACGGCTGGTATAGGACCTGCAAACGCTGTAAGAGAATCGGGAGAACCTGAGTGCCAAGTCTCGAATTCGCCCCCCAGGACCAGGACTCGACTAATGCCCTCGGAGCTTATGCTGCTGGGCTGGCTCCGCCGTTGCCAGAGCATAATGCCCTGAGCGATCCAGAATGGATTAAGATCGGTCGGGCTGTGCTAGGGGCCACTGGGCAGGAAGCTCAGAATTTCGTGTCTGGCATTGGCAATGCGCTGGCGCTGCCGCATGATGTGATGACTGGGCAGGTGAATCCGTTGAGCCCTCAGGGCTTTGCTAGTGTGCAGCAGCTGGCGGGGATGCTGAGCCTAGGGGGGCTGACTGGAGGGGGAGAGGCTGGGACCCTCAAGGTTGGACTGGGAGGAAAGCCGACGGGGTTTGCTCCTTATTCTTTCGGCGGGAAGTTGTCAGGAATGGCTCCTTTTCTAGATAGCCTGCCAGATGAGCTAAAGGATGCTGCAGTAGATATTATTGGCCAGATGGTAGATAAACAACACTATGATCCACTCTTAGCTGCTCAACAACTGGGAATGCTTAAGGGGGGAAACTTCACTCAAAGTTCGTATAAAAATGCAACTAGCTCAATTATGGATTGGCTTGACAACAAAGAGGATAATGAGCTAGACCAGAAACCCTGGACAGCTCAGGCGAAGGGGCAAGCTCCAGCTCCAACCAACTTTAGCCTCGGCCATCCAACTAAGGCTCCTGAACTTCCAGTCGATTGGATCGTGAATGGTAAGATGGCGGACCCGGAGGATCCAGCTCATGTGGCAGCAGTAATAGATGCCCATGATGCGAACCATATTCCACAGAGCCATATGAGTGGTTGGTTCACTAGTAACGGTGTCCATCCTGACACCGAAGCAGCGGCGACAATGCTTCCAGCTAGTGAGGTTCCGAAGGCTACTCCACTCTACCTATCTGATGTGAAGCTTATCAACTCACTGCCGGAACACTTAGAGGAATATGCCTATCCAGTCATAGAATACGCAAAGCAGCATGGATCATATAATTATGCCGAGGCAGGGAATAATCTGGCGAAGCAAACAATGCAAGCTGCAACACCGAAAGGTATGCCAACTACTTGGACTAAGGAAGAGGTAGATAAGTTATATGAAGTTAGTCTTACAGGCATGTTGCATAATCAGACCGGCCAAGAACTAGACATTGCTCAGATGTCTGGAGCAGGAAAACCAGCGGCTCCAAAGGCTCCAATCACTAAACCTCTCCCTGCCAAGCCTCCAGCTGCCAAGTGGGCTACAGCCCCGTCCTGGACTCCACCAGACATAAAGTCTCCCGAGGAAGCAGTCTATCCGATTAACTTCCAAGACCTGCATAGCTTGTTCCGCCGCCCGGCCGAGGTGCCAGATCCGGCCTATCAGGCTCAGCTGGCAAGAGCTCAGTCTCTGGGCTTCAATACTAACCTTCCACTGTACAAGGGTTTAGAGACTGATCCTGGATTCGGCTCGCAGTGGAAAATGCCAGAAGAAGAACCAGCTTGGACTGACCCAGCCAGCAAACCCAATGAGCGTGGCATCTTTGCTGCGGATACTCCGCAGGTGTCCAACATGTATGCTGGTGGGCTTCATGCCGAGACCTTTCCTATGTTCGCCCGCGCGGACAAGCCATTTGCAGTTAACTGGCCAGATGTCGCTGGGGATCCTAGCTATGACGGCGGGGTGATGAGCAAGCTGATTGAGCATACTAGGAAGATAGGCGGGGATTTGCTGGTAGTCAACAATATCCGAGATGTGGGTGGCCCGCAGACCCAGTACGTGATCATGCACCCCAACAGACTCCGTAGTCAGTTTGCTGCCTTTGCTCCTGAGCATCGGGAAAGTCCAGTGCTGACAAGAGCTGCCGGGGTGCCGCTGGCTGGCCAGGATCAGGACCAGTCGGACCAGCCAGTGATTATCAAGCCAGTGCCTCATGATCCGTTCTCGACTAGTCTTCGGCCTGTCGGCCATGACCCATTTGACATCCAGCCAGGAGGACCCTGATGCCCAAGCCAATCTACCACTGCCATAAACTTGTCGCTGAGACAGCTCAGAGCATGGCCCAGGAACTCTACTCAACCATGATGAAGGACAATGACTGGTATGCCATCTGGAAATCTAAGAATCCTGGGGCGACTGCCAAGGCTATGCAAGCTCGATTCGTGAATGCAAATTGGGGACCATTGATTCCCCAAGCACGAGCCACGCTCGCGGCCATGTTGGCCGGACCCATGGAAGAAGGCTTGAAAGAGCAGGTCTTAGATGCTCTCATAAAAGACAACACGTTGAAAAAGCGGCGGAGTGATCCGCATATGCTCATCGGCCCAGCCAGAGTGCAATAGGAGAAACCCAGCTATGGACAAGGTGGAAAATGACCCCGCAGTGTCAGTTGATGCAGCAAATCCGGTGGCAGGAGCTGGAGAAACTCCAGTTGCCAGTAGTGTTCCCGCTGACGGCTCTGGGGAAAGTACTCCTGCTACCCCAGTTGTTGTCGAGGGTGGAGAGTCCACTGAGCCAACTGCAGCTGCGGTCGAGGACGGGGAGCCAGAGAAGCCAGTAGAGGACTGGAGGCACAAGCGGATTGCCAAGCAAGCTGCGCAGCTCAAGGAACTGCGTGAGGAGCTGCTCAAGGCTCGGCAGACACCAGATACCCAGCCGGGGGGGACGAAGACCGAGGAAGAGATTGAGAAGCTAGTCGAAGCCAAGGCTAGCCAGAAAGCAGCAGAGGCTCAGTTCAATTCCGACTGCAACCGCATTGCGGCCGAGGGGGCGAAGTTGTATCCTGACTTCGACTCGGTGATTAAGGGGCCTGATGGCCTCGCAACTGCGCTGGTGGATCGGGATGATCCGGTGAGTCTTAGAAACTATCAACAGTTCCTCGCTGCGGCCATTGACACTGGAGAGGCTCCCAAGCTGCTGTATGCCCTGGGCAAGGATCTCAATGAGGCCACCAGAATTGCAAATCTGCCGCCGGCCAAAATGGCAGTGGAGCTGACTAAGCTGGCTCTCAAGCCGGCGGGCGGTAAGACCCTATCTGCTGCTCCAAAGCCAATTACGCCGGTGGGCAGTCGCCCGGCAAGCCATGCAGCTATCCAGCCAGATGATCCAGAGAAGGCCGACAGACTTAGCACTGCTGAGTGGATGGCGCGGCGTGCGGCCCAGGTAGCAGAAAGAAGGAAGATGCACTGATGGAACTGGTAACTGACTATCCAGTCTGGCAAGACCATCCATATCAAGTTCCTCCAGAGATTGAGGTCCGTCGGGCTCCAGGAGCTGTAGTGCTCTGGTGGCCTAAGCACCAGATACATGTGGAGATTAAGAAGCCAGTGCGTCAAGCCGCTGTTAAGATTGGGTTGCTCAATCTAGCCGGCTGTGCATTTGAGAAGGCTCATCCAGGAGAAATCCTTAAGCTATTTCGCCGTAGAGCTACTACAGCTGTAAATGGTGAAGAGATCTCGGAGAAGGATAAGGCCCTTTGGGCTGAATATAATAAATTCAATTAGCTTGCTAGCCATCTGGGTCTTCTTGGGGAGACCTTAAATCCTCCTGTTGGGTTCTGAGCACCTTAAGCTCTGATGGGTTCTGGAGACCCTTATCTCCTGATCGGATTAACTAGCGCCTGATCCAGCGCGAAACCCTGAGTCGCCAGCGAGGAGCCTGGCACCATTTCCTGAAAGGATTATCCAGATGGCTAACACACTGCTTACCATTAACCTGATCACCAGAGAAGCCGTGCGCCTCTGGAAGAACTCTAATGCGTTTATCCAGAATGTGGATATGCAATATGATGAGAGTTTTGCGGTCTCGGGGGCCAAGATCGGCTCCACGCTGCGGATCAGACTGCCGAATGACTTCACAGTTACGACCGGTCCTGCGCTGAGTGTCCAGGATACTGCGGAGCAATCCACCACCCTCACCCTTGCGACCCAGAAACACGTGGACGTGGCCTACTCGACCGCTGATCGGACCCTCAGCCTCGATGACTACGATCGGCGAGTCCTGGCCCCTATGGTCAACAACCTTGCTGGCGCCGTCGCAGTTGACATCATGTCTGGTAGCGAGGGTGGCATCTGCAACTTCGTCGCGAACCAGGATGTCAACAACAATATCCTGAGCCCGATTGCCAGCACGTATCTGAATGCTGGGGCGAGCCTGGATCTCAACTCTGGGCCGATTGCCAATCGCAAGATTGTGAACAGCCCGAGAACTGAGGCCCGTGTGGTTGCAAGTCTGTCTGGCTTGCTCAATCCGGCCAGCGAAATCTCCCGCCAGTATGTAACCGGGCGCATGTATGATGCCCTTGGATTTGTCTGGATGAAAGACCAGACGGCCATTGTCCATACAGATGGCGCGCTGGCTCAGGGCTCAGCGACAGTTAACGGAGCCAACCAGACTGGACTTAATCTCACGGTCAACGCGCTGGCGGCCGGACTCAACGTCGGTGATATTATTACCATTGCCGGAGTCTATGCGGTCAACCGGATTACCAAGCAAAGCACTGGTGAGCTTCGCCAGTTCGCAGTGACAGCCAATGTGGGCGTCGGAGCAGTTTCGATTCCAATCTATCCCGCGCTGGTGCCCGGTGTTGGTGGTCAGCAGGTGCAGTATCAGACGGTCACGGTGAGCCCTGCCAATGGCGCGGCGGTTAATCCGACCAACGGCCTGACAGCTAGCACACAGTACCGCAAGAACTTCGCCTACGCGCCGGAGGCGGTTACGCTGGCTACTGCGGACATGGAACTGCCCAAGGGAGTTCATGAGGCCGCGAGGGATCAGTTCGATGGAGTCACGATGAGAATGGTCACTGATTACTTTATCGGAACTGACCAGCTTATTACCCGACTGGATGTGCTCTATGGCTATCTCTGGATCAGACCTGAGTGGGCAGTGGTGGTGGCTGACCAGATCTAAGCCGAGGAGGCACAGAATCATGGCGACGAAACGAGCAGAACTGCAAGCCGAGATTGAAGCTCGGCTTGCAGGCTATCCCCAGCGCATTGGCCTGGCGCATGTTATGCTAGACCAGGCTCATGATGCGATCAATCATCTGGCAGGGCTGGGCCTCGTGCTAAGGCTGGATTGGGCAGACTCGGAGCATCCCCATGCTCCAGACTTCGAAGAGTATCCCAAGATGCTCTATCACGATATGTTCCCGGCTCCAGTCACGGTCACGAATGAGGACATGGAAGCCAAGATGCTGAAGCAAGGCTGGCGGCTTACGCCGCTGCATACTCATGCTAGTCTTGGAGCCCCAGTTCCGAAGCCTGAGCCTGAGCCTGAGCTACCACTGGAGAGCCCTGATGCCGAGCAAATCTCGAAGTCAAAATAGACTGATGGAAGGTGTAGCGCATAATCCGGCTTTTGCTAAGAAGGTCGGCATTCCGCAGAAGGTAGGGAAAGAGTTCGCTGCCGCGGATAAGGGAAGGAACATCAAGGCCCTTCCAACTAAGAAAGGCAAGTAGTCATGGCGAGAGCTGCCAAACGATTCACGATCTACGACATGATGGAAGAGAAGGGAGCATTTGAGATCAATCCGGCGAACCAGGATTCGAGGGACCCTGAGACTAACGCATCGCTGTATAAAGGGCCGGTGCAGTATCCTAAGATGCTGTACTCCCCTGATGGTGATGAGAGGATTGTAGTTCCAGCTGAGATCATTGTGACTCCGATGGGGCCGAAGGCAGTGAACGAGCAGCGAGAGCTGGTCCATGTGATTGTGGCTGATGAGGCTGAGGAGAAGAAGTATCTTGCCCTCGGCTGGCACAATCATCCCGCCAAGTCCCTGGCAGCTGGCGGAAAGGCCGCGCCGGCTATGAGCAGTGACTCGGTGATCTCGGACCAGCAGGCTAAGATCGCGGAGCTGCAGTTGCAATTGGATGCTATGAACGCGGCCAAGCTGGCGGATCAGCGGGCTTCTGGCAACATAGTCAAGTCCAAGGGAGTCTAGCCCATGGCAATCCTCGAGCCAGGGGCAGTTACGGTTCTGGACATTTGCTCTGCGGCTTTGAAAGAGGCTGGAGTTGTAGGTGTAGGACAGTCTCCCTTGGCCGAGGATCTCAACGACGCCTGGGCACGGCTGCAGTTCATGCTGCAGGAGTGGGAGCGCAAGCGCTGGCTAGTCTATCATCTGGTTAATATTCTGGTGACTAGTACTGGGGCCTACACGTACTCAGTCGGTCCTGGGGGCGACTATGATACAGGAGTGCAGAGTGCCCGGCCAGACAAACTTGAATCTGGATTTCTGCGCCAGTTGACACAAAGCCAGCCGAATCAAATCGACTACCCACTGGAACTCTTGCAGAGCTTTGAGGACTTCAATCGCATTGCACTCAAGAAGCTAGTCAGCTTTCCAACCTATATTTATTATGATCCAGGTTGGCCTCTTGGCACTCTGCATATCTATCCAGTGCCTCAGGCCAATATCTATGGGGTCAATATCCTAATCAAGGAACAGCTGCCGAACCAGTTTGCAAATCAGGCAGTTAAGTTCAATCTGCCTTACGAGTACTACTCCGTGATGCTCTATAACCTGGCCCTGCGCCTGCGGCCGAAGTATGGCATTGGAACCTATCCGGGCGATATGGTTCCGGAGCTGGCGAAGAATTCCCTAAACGTCCTGCGCGGGGCGAATACAGCAATTGCGCAACTCACCATGCCAGCGGATCTGAATCGCCCTGGGATCTATAACATATTCAGCGATAGGAGTTACTAGGATGGCCTTCAGCATCATGAATTATTTTAAGAGCTTCATCCCCGGCTCACGGCTGGTGGATGGCGGAGACTGTCTGGCGATAGTTCAGATGAGTCTTAGTTCTCAGTCTGGACTCGTGGCTCATGCAGGTGGCTTGGCTCCACTGGCCACTCCGATCGTGACCTACATTGCTGAGTTCACTACTGTGGCAACTAACGCAGACTCAGCTGTGCTTCCACCAGCGATTGGCGGTAATGAGATCACAGTTATTAACTCTGGTGCGGCAAGTCTGCGGGTCTGGGCTGACCAAAATAATCCCAACAACGGCAATGTAGCGGATACGCTGGTAAATGCTGCAGGTAGCTCGGCTAACGGCTATGTAGACATTGCTGCGAATGGATATAATGTCTTCAGCTCGACTGCGATTGGTCGCTGGAAATCCCAGCAGAGCTAAGGAGCCCCGGCTTTGGAGCGCCTTCAACTCATCGGTGGATCCTACGTAGCGAGGAGCATTATAGCCAATGCTCAGCGCTGTGTGAATCTGTATCCAGAACGCAATCCGAAGGACTCTCCAACTCCAGTTACGCACTACCAGCGACCAGGCTTTCGCAAGCTGGTATCTGGGCCACAAGCTGCTGTGGTTCGCGGGCTGTATCGTGCCAGCAATGGCAATGGCTATTGTGTCATCGGGAATCGAGTCTTTTTCATTAGCCCTGGATTCTTCCTGACACAAATTGGAGCCTTGGTTAGTCCAAATAACAATCCAGTTTCGTTCATCGACAACGGGATTGATATCCTGCTGGTAGATTCGAGCCCGGTGGGCTACCAGATTCAAATGAGCAATAATGCGTTTAGCCAGATCGTCGATTCAACTGGGACATTTGTGGGGGCAACCAGGGTTGACTATATCGACACCTTCGTACTATGGAACCTGCCGAATACCGTAAACTTTGGATCTACTCACTCCAACTCGCTGATCTTCGATCCTCTCTACACCGCCGGCAAGGTCGGGTATCCTGATCCGCTGGTGACTCTGATGGTCAATCATGATCAGATTCTGCTGATTGGTCAACTGAAGGGAGAAATCTGGTACGATGCGGGGGGAGCACTATTCCCGTTTGCCAAGCTACCTGGGGCTTACATCGAACATGGTTGCGCAGCTCCATACTCTATCGCCTATCAAGACATCGCGGTTTACTGGCTTAGCTCTGATTTGCAAGGCCAGGGAGTCGTAGTCCGCCAGAGAGGATATTCTAATGAACGAATCTCAAACCATGCTCTGGAATACGCAATTCAACAAATGGCAGCAAATGGATCAATTACTGACGCGATTGGATACACATATCAGCAGGGGGGCCATGTCTTCTACGTCCTTATCTTCCCTAGTGGGAACGAGACTTGGGTGTTTGATGAATCAACTCAGGATTGGCATCAGAGGGCATGGACCGACCAGGCTGGGAATCTGAACCGTGATCGGTCTAACTGCCATGCGTTCATATATGGAACTAATGTGGTAGGAGACTGGCAAAATGGAACCTTATACGCGCTGGACCCTAATTATTATACAGATCAGGTTAGTGGGGATAATGGCCCTATCTCGTATATCCGAGGTTTTCCTCATATTGTGGCGGGAAGAACCTCTCAGGGGCAGATGGTTCTAGCCAACGGGCTGGAACTAGTGTTTCGGAGTTTCATGCTGGATCTGGAGTGTGGCAACGGCCCGGCGGATCTGAACGGCAATCCGCCCCAGGTTGGGCTTAGGTGGAGTGATACGAGGGGAAAGACTTGGGGGAACACGATCTTGCAGAGTGCAGGAGCCACGGGACACTATCTGACTCGGCCGACTTGGAAGGGCCTTGGGCTGGCGCGGGATCGAGTCTTCGAGGTAAATTATAGTTTTGCCGGCCCGGCGGCGCTCCAAGGTGCCTGGGTTGACGCAGAGCTAGCGACGAAGTAGGGCAAGATCTTGGCAAATCCAACTCCACAAACAGCAGTAGGCCAGCAGGGATTTCCAAGACCTACTGATCCACTGACGAGCGAGAATGGGCAGCTAGGGAGCGGGAACGAATTTGGTACTCCAGCAGCCGTAGGGCTCATTACTCAGGTCTGGTATCGATTCCTAATCGCGCTGGCGCAGTTGGTAAGAACTCAGGGCCCAGCAGCAATAGGGCAGACCCTAGCCGCTAGTCCGTTTACGTTCATAGCTCCGAGTTCGGGAGTGCTGGTAGCTAGCAGCGGCGCGCTGGCGCTAAGCCGAGATCAGGGAACTAGCTTTCAGGCTATTGGGTCTGGGACTACTGGTGGAGCTGTAAATGTGACCTACACAGATCAGGTGACTGTGACTTGGACCGGGACTGCACCTGTGGTTACGTTCTTTCCTGCTGCGGGAGCGACCTGATGGCCTTTGTGATTCTAGCTCTGCCAAGGTCTCGAACTAAGTGGCTCAGCACATTCTTGAGCCCACCGGGGCGGACTTGTGGCCATGACCTAGTTGCTGAGTCAGATGGAGCTAGGGACTTTCTTACCCGGCTCGAGGCGCTAGACGGCAGTTGTGAAACCGCTGCCATGTATGGCTGGAACAGAATTTACGAGGAAGGCCACCAGCTGCTGGTGGTGAAACGAAACCTGCTGGAGGTTCAGAGAAGTCTAGCGAGGTTTGGGCTGGACTGGGATGATCTACCAGAGCGCAATCACCAGCTAGATCTGGCAGTCAAGGTGACTGGCTGTCCGGTATTTGAATATCATGAACTCAAGTCTCAGGATGTGTGCGAGATGATCTATCAGCATTGCCTGGGGCTGACGCCGCAGCAGGGCTGGTGGGAATACTGGGACAAGCAGAATGTACAGATAGACATGGTTGAGAGACTAGTTAGGAACCAGATAAACCTGGCTAGGATCAATCGAACCATCCACGAATTGCGGGAGGGATGATATGGCAATCGGACTAGGGACTGCAATTCTTGGTGGGGCTGCGATCAGCGGAATCGGAAGCCTTATCTCGGGGATATTTGGCGCAGGAGCTAGTAAGAGTGCTGCCCAAGCCCAAGAACAAGCGGCGAACAATGCTCTGATGATGCAGGAGGCTAATTTCCAGCAGACTCAGCAAGAGACTGCACCATTTAGGGCTATGGGAACCGCTGCGGCTGGGCAACTGGGACAAGTTAATCAGCAGGAGCAAGCCCAACTACCTAGTCTCACTAGTGTTATCAATCCAAGTGTTTCGACTCTGCAGAACCTACCGGGGTATCAATTTCAGCTCAATCAGGGGCTCCAGGCGACCCAGAATCAGTACGCGAGTCAGGGACTGGGAGCCTCAGGCGCAGCTATGAAGGGGGCAACTGGGTACGCAGAAGGCTTGGCGCAATCGAGCTGGGCAACCTATCTCCAACAGATGCTTGGGCAAAATGCAAACATCAGTAATATTTATACTCAGGCTCAAGGCCAGCTTGCCAATCAAGCACAGATTGGAGCTAATGCGGCGCTGGGCACCGGGGCCTTAGGCCAGCAGGCCGCGACTGGAGCTGGCAATGCAGCCATGGCTGGTGGGGCAGCAAGTGCTGCCGGAACTGTTGGAAGCGCCAATGCGCTGATCTCGGGGCTCAGTGGAGCTACCAGTGCAGCTGGGACGAGTCTGCTGTCGGGGCCGTTAGGAAATATGCTTGGTGCTCAACAGGGACTTGGTGATATTAGCTCCCAGTCAGCTGGATTGTATGGAGCCCAAAATGGCCTCACTGCAGCAGACTATGGTCCTGGGCTCTTTCCTGGAGGGTAAGTAATGGATACAACAGCGCAAATGCCAGCACAAATGCCAGCGCAACCTCAGACCACTAAGATCAGTCCGCTTGACGTGCTGGGGAGCCAGTTTGATAAGCTCACCGAGGGCCTTGGAATCATGGACAAGGTCAGGTTAGGCTTCGACAGGCTGCTCAAGATGGCAGACACGGTCACGATGGATGACCTGATTAAGGAAGCAGCTGAGTGGACTGGTGCGGGGCTGCCAGCAGCTAAGGTGGCGAGTATCTTGGCCCAGGCTCCGGTTAATGGCGGAGGCCAGGCAATCGGTGACTGGGTGAAGAAGCAGGACCAGGACTTGACTCAGAACGAAACGATGCTAAAGCAGCAGTTGGAGGCTACGAGGCACCAGATGGGAGTCACTGCGTTGCATAGTCTGGGAGGCCAGCACGCTATGCAGATGGCGCAGCAGGGGCAGGCTCAGGCCCCCCAGCCGCCGGCTCCAAATCCAATGATGCCAGCAGGTCCAGGGCCTGGGGCTACTGCCCCGCTAGGAGGCTAAGATGCCAGATAATGCTATTGCGCTTGGGATCAATGTCCCGCAGCCGCCGGGGATGCTCGGGACTGGTGGGCCGCTGGGTGCTCTCGGCCAAGTCTCTGAGATCCAGAATCGGCTGAATGCTAATCAGCTGTTTCAGCAGAGCTTCCAAGCCAAGCAGATTGCCGGGCAGATTATCTCCCAGTCTCCTGATGTTGAATCTGGAATTGCTAATCTGTATAAGGATCCAAGGACTGCAGCTTTTGCCAGCGATATAGCCTCAAGCTATCGCCAGAATCAGGTTGCCCTGACGCAACAGCAGGGCATGATCCAGGGGCAGAATGACACAGCTATGAAAACGCTGATTGGAGGTCTTGGTCCTGCGATTAGTGATCCAAGTCAGTTTGATCCAATTATGAATAGGCTAGTAGCCCAGATGCCACCTGGTATTAGAGAAAACGCAATACCAGCTATTCAGGGTTTCTATAAAGCCTATGCGCCACTGGCGAAGTCGGACCCGGACTCATTTCGCAAGCAGGTTGGCGCGGCGATGCTAGGGGCCGGGATAGCTCCAGATGCCATCGGCAGTATCATGTCCTCGGGAACCACTCCGCCGACTCAGACTCAGCAAGGAGGAGGAGTTCCGAGTTCAGGGGCTGCCCAACTAGCAGGCGACGGCAAGCCACTGATCCCACCAGGGTTTGCACCTTCTAGCCCGAAGCTTGGCTCCTCAGCTATCAGTGGCGCGCCAGTGCTAAGTCCAACTCAGCAAGGAATCGCGACGGAACTGGGGAAGGATTATTCTGGGAAGGAGCTGGAGAATTTCCAGGGTATCACCCAATCCATGTCAAGCCTTCGCTATATGGATGCAGCCTATGATAACATGGCGCAAGGCGGTGGATTTAATGTGCCGGGAACCCTAGCTACCTTCCGTGGAGATTTCTCCAAGGCGGTTAATACACTGGCGCAAGCTACAGGCCAGCCACCGCCGTTTGATCCGACTAAGATAGCAAGTATTGAGGATTTTAATAAAGAGACTAAGAGGATGGGAGCCCAGATAACCAACAGCTTCTTCGGCGGCAGTCGCGAATCAGCCAGTGTGATCAATTCCATGACCGCCAGCGTTCCTGGGATTGAGAACACATACCTAGGTGGAAAGCTGTTGATCCAAGGTATTCAGGGTACCCTCCAACGCGGAATTGACTGGAGGAATTTTGAGAATCAGTGGCAACAACAGAATCAGGGGAACTTAACTGGAGCACTGGAATCCTTCAATCAGCTGCATCCTGCACAAGATTATGCCAACAAGGTCCTCAATCAATTCGGAATGAACGAGAAGGGATTTCAGAGTCCAGAGGCAGTTAAGAGTGCAGTTACTGCTGGTTATCTGACCCGAACTGAAGCCTCGGGTATTCTCAAGCAGCAATTCCCTGATCAATTCCACTAGGAGCTAGGCTATGGCAAGCCAGAGTGCAGATGACTTTTTGACCGGAGTTTCCAGTCCGCATGACGCAGTGCCTGCTAGCACCAGCACGCCGGCGGACCAATTTCTGGCTGGAGTGGACTCGCCGCTGGATAAGGGAGCACCTGCTGCAAGTCCTCCAACTAACTTGGCTCGTATGGGCCAGATCATTGGCAATAGGCTTGAGGCTGGAGCAACCGGAACCCTGCTGGGGGTTCCACGAATGCTGCAGAACCTGCTACACGCAGCGCCAATTACATACTCAAGCGGCCCTGGACAGACTAATCAACTTGTTCCGGAGAGTCCGCTGCCGAGCCCGGAAGTAGCAAATTCCTGGCTGCAAGGTAAAGGACTGATGCCACCACCTCTAGCTCCTCAGAATGCAATGGAAAGATACGCTGGAGCTGCGGCTGGAGGACTCGGGGCAGTTGGACCCTTGGCAATGATACCAGGCATCGGGCCGGCAAGCGTCGCAGCTCAGGGAGCGGCCGGGGGGCTAGGTGCCCAGGCTGGGCACGACCTAGGGTTAGGGACTCCTGGAGAACTAGCTGGAGGGCTACTGGGTGGAGGTCTGGCTGGCGCTGTGGAGCAGGGGGCTCGGGCATTGACGACTCCTAAGTTGGCGGATATTGCTGCAAGACTTGGGACCAGTCAGACCCTAGACCAAGCTGGAGACTCGCTGCAAGAGGCCGCGAGAGACTGGGTAAATAATGTAGCTCCGGCGAAACATGCAGCTGCCTGGGCACCGGTAGATGCACTCATTCCGAAGGACACAGTGACTCCGCTGACTGGATTTCAGGGAACCCTGGCTAAGATGACCTCCAGTGGAGGAGACCTTCAGCCAGTGCTTGATGCCCTGAGACCGAGGCTGCCGAAGAAACTTGCCAATGCGCTGGAGACCTCGTTAGACCTAGGTGGTACTCCGACTTGGTCAGGTGCGCAGCAGATTCGGTCCGCGATCGGCGACGCGATGACTAATCCAAAGATTACTAAGGACATTACCCAGCAGCAGCTCAGCGCGTTGTATTCTAGCCTAACTGGTGATATGAGATCAGCTGCTGGAAGTATTAGCCCCGACGCTGCCACGGCGTTTGACTCTGCCAATGCTGAAAGCACTCGCCTCTTTGGCATCCAGAAAGGCCCGATGGCGAAGATCATCACTAGTGGCAACGAAGCTGATGAGAAGATCGCGCCGGGAACTGCGGCTCAACGACTGCTGACTCAGGGCCGTACTACTGGAGATACTCTGGCAACTCTTCGGCAGGAGATTCCAGCTGGTGTAGATGAGCTGGCGGCCTTTCAGCTGGGTAAGGCTGCCCCTAGTTGGCAAAGGACTAGTCCTGAGGCTCAGGCTGCTCTAGTCCCCAATCAGCGAGATCGAGATCTGGTTTCGAGCTTGACAGCGAAGCCAGCATCGACTCCCGCACAGCATCCGCAACTAAATATAATCGCTGGCGGAGAACTTGGGAATCTGGCAGGGCAACTCGCGACTCATGCTGGTTATCCTGGGCTGCAAGAAGGACTGGCAGCCGCTGGTGCACTAACCGGCGCCGCGATGCCATTAGCGCGAAGAGTTCCTGGGGCATTAGCTGCTACTCCTAAGGTAGTGCCGAGTTTGCTAGGTGCAAACTCGGTTCGGATAAATCCACTAGGACCCTAGGTCCTAGTCCAGGATAACCGGGCCTTGTGCCTGCGCTGCAGCTAAAGCTTTAGCTTGGCGCTCAAGGCTTTGCTGGACCAGACTAGCTAGCGCCGCAAAGTCCTCAAAACTCATAATCACTGCTGTGTGAACTGTCGTGTCTGCGTCTGGGAACCTCTCTCCGAAGCAAAGGCGAATCATTCCATTACCATAGTTCGTGCTGAAGAAGCAGTTGGAGAAGTATGCTGGGATGCTGGCGGGAAGGTTCCAGTCGATGGTGGGGGGCTGGTCGGTCATGGCTAGGCGGCTCCGTGGGGTTGCCTCAGGAAACGTGGGTTTTTTCGAAGGGAAATGCAAGGCGTGGTACGGCTTAAAAGCCGGGCGGCGGTGACGGTGCGCGGGCATGGTCCGAAGCCGTTGCACGCCTTCCCCGCGCAACCGATCACCCGCCGCGCCCGCCGGATCATCGCCGGTTATTAGCAGTCATCATCTGCTGCCATATCTCATATAACACCCAGTTGATATTCGCTCCTGTCTTGGGCGCAGGTCCTTCAAGACAGTCCGCAATTCGCCTAAGGGAAATAGCTATTGAAGCCAAGGCTCCTCCTGTATCAACCATAGCGATCTCTGGTTCCATACGCGCGATTGTGTCTAGATATGGATCTGGATCTGTCATCATTCCGCCCCATGTGTATGCTTCGGCCGAGGTATCCACATATCATCAGCCCCAGCCACGCGCGCGATCATATTACTCCGCTCGGCGACCATGATAAGCCTCTCGATCTTCTCGCTTGGCGCTCGTTCGCCAAGGAATCGCCAGAGGCTCTGGCCGTAGATCGGCTTCTTGCCGGACTTGATGTAAGTCGAGTGGGCATAGAGATGGAGTTCCTCAAGCAGCTGGGAGTCTGACTTCCCTATCATCTCTCGGAAGATGTCTGGCATTAGGCGCTCGGCATCGACTAGCCAAGCAATTGCTCGGCGCACGTCTACCAGCTCGATTAGGAGCTTGGGCGTCCGGGCTAAGACCGAGATGATAATGAGCTTAAGGACAAGCTGGGTCCTGCTTCGATTGTAATGGGCCAGCTTGGAGTGCTGAGGTACTGGAGGACCGCCGACTCTATCCCAGTCTGCAATAGCCTCAGCAGCCTCACGCGTCCAGCCAAGCTGGCCGTAAGCTGTGGATAGTTTGGTAAGTCGTGCGAGTAAACGTCCGCGAATCTCAGCGCTCTCGGTATTTTCATAGAAAAGTTCCTTGTAAGGGGCCTCGGAGGAGTAGACCATTATTAATCGCCTAGCAAGGCCGGAGGCCCAGGCTTCTTCTGGAAATGTGCTAGCGAGGAAGCTGGGCTGGACTCCACCAAGGATATTGAGGCAAGGAAATTCGATCTTAAGTTCTCGGACCGAGCCAGTCCGCCTCGATTCCTCGTGTAAGTCCTTGTTGCACCAGATTGAGTTGAGGGAACCGATGTACTCCATATCGTATGTGGGCATTAGTACTGAGAATTCTTCCGCCGCCACCAGCAGTGAGTGTGATATAAGCGGCGGTCCGGAGGGGGCCAAAAAGATATTTTTTGCCTTGACTAAGGTGTCCATTAGGCTGGCTTTGGTCATCGAGTCTGGAGCTACTCGATAGGCTGGAATCTTGGTCCCTGGCTGGCAAGATGCTGTCCATAGTTCCCTCACGGTTTCGATAATGAATTTTCCAACGCCTGGCGGAGCGACGAGCAGAGTGTAAAGGTTCGGGAAGGCAAGTCCACGACCAGTTTTGATCCAGACCCGTCGCTCAAGGGCACCCGCCAGCATACTGATAGCTGACCATTGTCTAAATATGTCAGGGCTACTGGTGCCTTCGGTGTAGGCCAAAAATTCTGCAATGAAATCGGCCGAGGGCTGAGGGTCTTGCGGCACATGGAGGGTTCCTTTTTCTTGTTTCGGCAGGTCTAGCAAGGCAGGCAGCAGGCTAGAGCATTATGGTCTGGAGGCCAGTGCCACGGACACGAAGGTCGGGCTTAGCTGGGTTGAATTTGGCTAGGCCTAGGGGATTCTTATCTGGCTGCTTGGGATCGAAGTATCCCCAGTTATATCCAATCTTAGCTTCACCCGGCACGCTATATCGACGGCCGCTAGGGCTGAAGATAGGGATGTCAAGAAGTCTGAGTGCTTGATTGATAATCTGAGTTGTGGTCTCGTGACCCAAGTCAAGAAACTGGAAGGTAACTGAGTCAAAGGTCTGTGCAAGGAGCTGGACATGGGGCATTTCTTCCCAGATGCGATAGAGGCCAAGGTTCATGCGCTCTGCAGTCATGGATTGAGGAAGGAACGCAATAGCCTCGCGAAGAGTCGTGTCATCCCCAGGTCTTCCGAAGAAATGTCGCCGACGGCCGAAGGGAGTGGTTATCTGGCGGGTGGTCTGAAGCTGGGTTGCTGTCCATTGCCACCATTTCGGAATGCATGGGTAAGCTGGATAGATACCCGACTGGCTTTGACTCTCCTGCCGCCCACGGCAATACCTGGCCTGGAACTCCTCCGCCAGTCCCAAGGGGATCTTAAGGCTGCGCGACATAGTCCAAGCTGTACCAAAATAGTTGGTAAGATGACCTCCTCGTTTGGCCATATCCCGATAGGTAAAATCTCGGTAGAAAATCCTGTCAGCGGTCTTGCGGTCATTGGTTTTGTCTCCAGTCCAGGGAAGCTCAGGCCAGATCAACTTGCAGTTGTTGGTGTGGAGATCACCAGACTCACAGGCGTCTAGGAAGGTCCAATCATCGAATAGGCAACCACAGATAAATCCTACGTCTCGGGCCTCGACTTGTTCCAGGTCGATGACACAGAGCTTGTAGCCTGGATCGGCTACGAATGGATACTTGCATCCTGGGGCGATGTTTTGGCCATTTCGGCCAGTGCCAAGCGCAGATCTGCTGCTTGATGGGCGGCCAGTCTCGGTACCCGCGATATTATAAGAGGCTCGAAACCGCCCATCCGAATCGATTTCTGTCTCGAAGATCTCCACTTGCTTTGTATAGTCTCGTATCGCAAGGATTGTGTTGACAATCGGTCGTGCAAGGAGGTACTGGTCATGGATTTTCTCCAAAGCCTCTCTGTTGACACTGAGCTTGCGCTCGCCCTTTTGGCTCAGCCAGATCTCTGGTAGGCAAAGACCACGCTTGCCAGGTTCGGTGGAGTAGAAGAAGTCCTTGAGCTGAGTTGGACTGGCAGCATTCAGACTGCTCCACTCTTTCGTCTTAGTATGCTTAAACTGGTTGTCCCAGATAGCTGAGGCAAACTCGTTTAGCACCAGCCGGAGTTTAGCTATCTTATCTCTGAGTTCCCCTGCAGCATGTCGCCGAGCGTATTCGTCAATAGCGAAACCCCTAAACATGATTTCAAGATAAGGAGCTTGGAGCGCACGTTCAAAGGAATAAATAGTCGGTTGTGGGTGGATTGCGTTGATTTCTTCAAATATCTCAAGCGTGAGGCAGCAATCAAGTCCGCAATAGGTTTGCAGGTTGCTAGATTCGTCAAGACGGGCATGGGCTAGCTCCTCAGTTTGAATTATGGGCATGGCGGGTCTCTGGCATCGAGAATTGTCCTAAACTCGAATGGAATGCCGGCGGCTTCGTAGAGTGCTCTGGCGTTTATCATACCGGAACTCCAGCCGTAGTCAATATAGAACGCAGCTAGATGACAGACCTGACGCCAAGCAAGGCCAGCGGAAATTCCAAGTGCTCGCTCGACAGGGACGGAGTCATCCAGAATGTCTGGCTGGGTGAATAGCAAGTGGGAGGCGATTGGCGCCTCACCCCGCAGCACGGAATGGCGAACCGCTAGTCGGGCATAGGCTGTGTTGCGTTCGATCTGGCCAGCGTAGGGGGATTCGATAATAACTAGGGTCTTGGATATTTTAATTGGCATGGCTGTGGCTCCTATCGTTTGTTCCAGATCCAACGGAGGATAGACCAAAGGCCGATTAGGTAGATTAGGGCGTTGAGAATCTGGAAGCTACTCATCTCGCTTTTCCGTGTCTGGCTTGAAGTGCCGCATGAGTTTCCAGGCAGGCTCGCTGGTGTAGATACTGCCAAGAAAGCCTAGGCCTTTCTGGAGTTCGGGAAACAGGCTATGATGCAGCAGCATGGTGTCGTGATGGTAGGCATTAACTCGTAGGCCCATGCGTAGTAGGTACTGGAGGTCGTAGACGAAATTCTGGCCTAGCTTGGGGATTGGACTGGCTAGGAGCTTCGCTACCAGATCCCAAGCGTACAGCTCGCCAGAGCTGTCCAACCAGTAATGCCATCCTGGATTCGTCTTGTTCAAGAATGGAATTACGACGGCTTCGGACTTGGACCTCGCGAACCCAATACATGTAATTTGAGAATAGGCCGTCTCTATATCGCAGCTGAGCAACGATGGGGGGTGTGCTAGCGTCCATTGGACCCAATCCTCCAGTTCCACCAGCGTTGGATTGATAAGTATCTTGCGAGCTGGGCGAATGATCTCGCTGAACTCCATTTCCCTTCTGGCTTTAATAAGGTCTGCAACAACAATGCTTCGCCAAGACCAGTTTCGCAGAATCCCAGCCGGGTGATAAGTGGGGAGAACCTTGCAAGGGCTGGAAGTTCCCTTGGCAAGACATAGGGTTCCTCGAATTGTAGATATTCCCGATACCCCGGCCACGGCCCAAGAGGCTGTATTACCAAGTGCGACGATGAGGTTCGGGCGGTAGCGCTCGATCTCGGCCATGAGACGCGAGATCTCAGCTCGAAATTCGGGTTTAAGGCAGCTTTTGCCCGGAGAACCCGAAATGCGATAGAGCGGGAGATCGTAGTCAGGGCTGGCGGCGGATTCTTTCTTAGTTTCGAAGAGCTGACTGATGTCATTGTTCGCTGGCCTTAGGTTGAATACATTGGTGAGGCCGATGCTGGCAGCTGCTAGCCAATCTTCCCTGCGCTTGGCCCAGGCGGGGCCGTATTTGAATAGCTCCTGGATCTGGCAGTGAAGCTCTGGTTCAAGATCTGGCATGGCTTCGCCCAGGATGCGGAACAGTTCCTTCCCAGCTTCGCCTACGAAGGGCTTGCGAATATCGGCCTCGTTGCCCCCAAAGGCTTCGCCAACTAGCAGAAGCTTGGGATTTGGAGGCCCACAGTAAGCGGATATGGGTTCGTGGGCCGTCATACAGGTCGGCCCACGGGAGCAGGGTCGATTTGGGGAGCCTCGGGTGTCGCCACGTGGGCCGTTGGCCAGACGGGGGCCTCGTCAAGCCATTCAAGGTCATCTTCGGACCAATTGCGGGAAAGACGCGGAATATCCATCGGAACCTTTCGACCAAGATATTCATAGTTCGCAAAGCGATTGATACGGAGAGAGACGGCTGGGCGTTCGGCTTTTGGGTACTCAGAGTAAGGACGCCAGAACCCTTGACAGACTGGAGAACTAGAGATCTCTGGCGCAGGGGCCGGCAGCCGTTCCCGCTCAATCACTATGGCTTTTAGCAAAATGCTATAGACAATTAGGTCATCAAGCCTTCCAGAAATAGGCTCAGTCCGTAGGCGGGATCTTCCAGCTCGAATGTCACTAATATACTGTGTAATGGCAGCCCAATGCTTATACGTGTATATCCACCAGACCTCCTCAGCTGGGACTCCAAGCTCTGCGCCGCCGCGCCGAAAATTTGCGAGGCGATCGGAATCTCCTGCGTACTCGGCGCCTTTAAGGCTAGCGAGCGACTTAATCTGGCTAATGGTAGCCTCAAGTAGTGTGTCCCATTCAGCATGACTGAATTTCCTCAGATCGGGGGGCAGTTGTGTCATAATTGGTCTCCTGGATTTGGCTACTGGTGGCCCGCTGGCGCTGGAATTTGGCATAAAGGTCAAGAGCCTGTCGGATAATGTTCGATCTGGTAGTTCGGCGGATGCGAGCCTCCTGGATAATAAATTTGCCCTGCTGGCTGCTGATACACGCTGTCATGCGGTAGAGGTCTTGGGCTGGGGCCTTGCGCTTAGCTAGGCCGAGATGAGTGGCCCGCCGATCGACTGTGGTGATGCCGATTCCTAGCATCCAGGCGATCTGCTTGCGAGACATGGCTTCAGACAGGAGGATGGAGTCTTCCTGTGGAGTCCAGATATGATCTGGTCTCTTGGGCCGGCGGCTTTCTGCTCTCATAGTGAGGCTCTCCTAAGGCTGCGGAACTTGCGTAGGGCGCGAGTGGAAGTCTCGAAGTATTCTGGGTCGATCTCTAGGCCTAAGACTTCCCTGGCTCCGAGGCTCTCGGCAGCGCGGAGGCTACTGGCGCTGCCACAGGTTGGATCTAGGAAGCGAGTGTTAGTATCCACTAGCATAGTCATGAAGTGGCGAAGCATGGGCTCGGGTTTGCAGCTGGGGTGAAGACTCCGATCGGAGGGACTTACGTATGCGTCCGCCATCGGCTGGACAAGGTGTTGATCTCCTCGGCTAAGTAAGAGGCAAGTCTCGTAGATGTGTCGGGGCTGTCGGCGAACGTCGGTAACCAGCCCAGAGTTATCGGACTTAACCCAGACCAACGGCAGATCAAAGACTCGAAGGCTGGGAGCATTTGCTCGTATAAAGTCTTTGGTCTTAGCCTCTCCATCACGGCGGCCGGAGTACCAGAACATGATATGCCCGGCGATGGACATAAATCTGGAGAGGTTCTGGCAGAAGCAGGTAAGGAGTTGCCAGTAGATATCTTGGCTATCGTCATACTTGGGGCCTCCGCTGCCACTGGCCTGGCCGCCGGCAAACACGTCTATGCCGTAGGGGAAATCACAGTGGATTAGGTTGAACTTGGGACCAGAGTAACTGGGGGCCCAATCTAGAAAACTGAGCTGGTGGATGGAAACAGCTGGCTGAGCCGGAGCTACCAGATCCGAGATGGATGCATCGCCGAGTGATGGCGCTGGGGGAAATCCATTACGGAGACTGCTGCTACGCTCTCCAAGACTGACATCTGGATTTGATCCAGCTGGAGAATCGGGCTTAACAACCAGCTCCGTTGTGTCGAACATCTCCTGAAGGGCATCGCCGATGGCTCTCTGGTCTCGGCGAGTGAGAGTATTATAGGCCTCGGCATAGGTACTGGCATCGGAAATCTTGGGATCATGGAGGAACTCGCTGATCTTTAGGTATTTGCTGACGTGGCCTTTGGTTAGACTCAGGGCCTCAGCGGTTTCAGTTAGGGTCCAGTCGGGATTCGAGTCCAAGTATAGTTTATGGATTGAGGCAACAGCTCCGACAAGTTCCTGCCACTCGAGATCCCGCCGTTTGATATTCTCCTCAAGCTCGAAGATTGCAGACTCGGTAGGGCTGAGATCGCTGGCGAACCGCACGGGTATATCCGGAAGTTCGAGTTCACGAGACGCCTCAAGCCTGCGCTCCCCGGCCACGAGATATATTCCAAAACCGAGGGTTCCATCACGAGACTCCACTATGATTGGATTGATGACGCCGCGGAGAGCTATGGAACCGAAGAGGCCCTCGGTTTTGATCTCTCGGCGCTGGCGGGCTTCACGGTCGACTAGGATAGAGGTCAGTGGCAGGCGGCGGAACTCGTCAGTGATGGCCATGGGGAGAGGGTCCGGGTTGGAAGCTGAGGGAGAATTGGGGGGCAGAGCGCCCCCCAACTAGTTACTGGCAGAGCCTAGACTCCGACGACCTTGCCGACCTGGTTGCCAAACTCGCCGGACTTCTCGCTGAGGTACTGCTGGATTTCAATCAGCACCTGACAGCCGATAAGTTCCGGCAGCACGTCCTGGATCTGCTTACCTGCTAGCTCCAGTCCGCAGCCCTTCATGAGGTCCGTAAGGCGCCAAAGAGCGTCCTGGGTCAGGAAATAGTCTCGGCGGAACTGACGCTTGGACAGGTCCACATCGGACTTGGAATGCGAGGCTCCTTCGGAGTCAAGCCAAGTGTCCTCGGTGGTGACTGCCCAGTCAGTCGGGACTAGGTTGAAGCGAATGTAGGGAGTCTTGTTTTTGTTGGCGTCTCCAAGTTCGTACTGCTTAATGATGCCAGGATAGTCCCCGGCCGGGAGGATCGGGGGCTTTTTGATGGAGTCGAGAGGGACTGAGAGGAGTTGAGAAAAGTCAGCTGCCATGAGAGTTGGTCCTGGTGAGTGGGAGGACGAATTTGCCAGCGTCCTCCGTTCTGGCATCAGCAGCAAGGCTGCTAGATCTGGAGAGAACTGCGTGGGAGAGGGTATTGATGAATGGAAGCTCGAATTTGTTAGTAAGATCCCAAGCGAAATCTCTCCAGGTAGTGGAGATATATTTCCCAAGAAAAGGATTGGTGGGTTCTCGGCCTAGAGCCTTCATCTCGCCCTCACATCTGCAAAGTAATCTGCAAGTCCGGTTTCGATCGGATATTCGGCCTTGACCCGCAACGGCGCGGCAGACTTGAGTTCGATCATATCGCTGGTATTGGTTAGGATCATGCGTTTTTCGAGGCTGCCTTGCCCGCTGGCCTTGACTCGAAGGGCGTGGTTGAAGTACTGGCCAACTTTTGGCCCGATGGCCTTGCCGATGGTCTGAGGGAAGCCACGAGTGAGCTGGGAGCCAGGCATCTCGCCGTAGGCTATATGGCAGATCATGATGATATTAGTGTTGACTGCAGAGCTGTATAGCAGTTCCAGTATACCCTCAACGAGGTTCTGTGACTTGAAGTAATGCGATTGCTCAAGAGGAGCGAGCATTTTGCCCTCCATAGCCCGTATGTAGTTAAGGGCAGCGCGGCTGAGCCTGGAGAGCCCGTCGATAACGAGAATATCCTCTGGTCCCCAGTTGCTGACATTACCGAAATCGGAAGTTCCATCTTTCCAGGCTCCTAGCTGGGTGGTGATCTTTTGCCAGGCGTCGCCGCGAGCTATTAGGTTTGGTCCCTTGACGCTGACTGACTCGTCAATCTCGACATAGCTGAAGCGATCGAGGACTGCAGCTGCCTGTTCGGCAGTCCAATGCCCTGGGTTAGCACGGGTATAAATAGATTTCGGGTTGATAAGGAAGTCTTTAATAATCTCCGCTCCCTTGTCCAGATCCAGGAGCCTGACGTTATAGCCAGCGGCCGCAAGGCTACACAGTGCGCCGGTCTTGCCGGCTCCCGTATGGCCGAGGAGCAGCATCTTGGTGATTTGACTGGCTGGGTAGTCGCGGAAGTTGGGCAAAGGCGTGTATCCTAAGTTGGAGGGCTTGGGTCATGTCTCACCTCGGGCTACGAGTGGATCCCAGACCCGGCGAGTGAAGTTGGCTTCTAGCCAAGTCTGGCGGGCTACGGGACTGCGACTGCAGACCTTGCGAAATTGGCAGCCACCGTAGACTCCACAGCTCTTGTCGTTCTGTGGCCAACTACCAGTCGCAGCACAGTGCTCAATCTGAGCTAGCCAATGCCCGGCGCCTTCGTACCACTCATTGATTTGCGCTTCGTCTCGTGTGATTGGGAAGCGAGAGAATCGGCTAAATCCGACTCCAATCTGTACACCATCGATAATGAGGCCCGAGACAGGGATAGAGTACCCCACCCGACCCGCAAGAGCGTAAAGGGACATCTGGTTATCCGGAGTAAACTGACCAAAGAACCGTTCATCAAGGGAATGGCCAGTGGTTTTGATGTCAACGATGTAGTATTGCTCATGGAACCTCGCAATGCGGTCTAAGTGGCCGCAGAACAGGAAGGCTTCGCCGGTCAGTCGTGACCTGTATCCGCTGTCGAACCTGAAGCTAAGCTCGACCGCAGGGCGGCCATTAGCGAGTTGAACGGTTTGGAGGGGGTCATCCTGGCCGAGGGTATCGAGGTACCAAACCACGGTTCGGACAAGGGTGACCCGAGTCTTGATTGGAATATCGGAAAGCCACGGGCGGCCAAGCTCCGAGTTCCATGTAGACTGGAGGACTTCCCCCAAAGATTTGTCAAGGGCGTCCTCATGTCCTGCTCCCGAGCTTCTTGCATAGTCATAGGTCTCCCGAGCTTTATGCAGTGCAATTCCGAAGACAAGATGGGCGGACTGGAGGCGAGTCTGCCAGCCTTCCACAAGGGAGTAGTAGTACCGCCGGGGGCAGATTTTGAACTCCCCGAGGCTGGTGGAGTCGATGCCCAGTTGGAGGGTGGGGAGCTTGGTGCTGAAGCTGGAGTTGAGTGGGCGCGGGAGCAGAGCTGGCAGTTGGGCGCTCATATTCCCAAGTCCTCATCGCTCACCGGCTGCGCATCGGCTGGGGAGCTGAGAGCTATGGCCTTGCGGACCTTGGTTGGGGCACTGGCAGCTGTTTTCTCTAGCCGCTCCCTGTGCGCTCGGAGGGCTGCCACGATGGCGTCTCGGTCCTGACGCGTGAAGCCGAGGGGGTCCCTGTTCATGAGTTCCGTGAAGGACTCAGGGCTGGCCTCGGCTAGGATGGTAGTCTGGGGGAGCTGGTTGGACATAGCTGATTCCTCGGGGGCGGGCTGGCGGCTGGCTAGGGGCTAGCTGGTTGGCCTATTTCGCACTGGTGGATTAGGAGCTGGCGGCTTGCTGGGCTTAGGGCCTGGGAGTCAAATTTGTGCCCGCAGACTGCGATCCGTTCTTGCTGCTGTTGGCCACTTTGTTCCCAGGCATAGACGGGATTGCTGGGGCAATAGACTGGGCCCGTGTTTTGGCTCCAGCAGCCGTTGCCATACTGGTAGAGGGCCAGGAGTAGGAGAAGGGAGGGCAATGCAGGTGCCTCCTAGACTTGGAGAAGTGACTGGAGTTCTGCTGGCTCTGCCTCATCAATCCGTCTGATGGCCTTAGCCTTGAGTGCTCGCACATAGGCATGGATCATGCTCTTGCACATCTCCCCGGCTCCTATAGGATTGGGGGAGCTGATTCCGTAGGTGCTGGTGATGTAGGCCCAATCTTCATCAAATACCATGATATGACGACGGGATTGGGGCAGGGGAGATCGCTTGGCCATGGGTTAGAGTCCTAGGTCGGAGAGGGACACAGGTGGGAGAACTGGCTGGGGAGCCTTGGCTGGCTCTTGGCGCTTGCAGATCACGAGATCACCGGGAGCGGAGCTGCCGGATCCGCCCAGGGGGCTCATCCTGATTTGGAGAATCTCAAGGGCTGGGTCCTGGATCTCAGTCCTAGCTCGGTAGAGCCTCTGCCGCGCGCGATGAGGATCGTTGGTTACTAGCACCAGGCCGATGGGCTCCTGCAGAGCGAGGTATAGGATATCCTGTAACTCGGGATCAGTGCTCATCGATTTGCTGCCCAGAAAAGGATTCCAAGGAAGATTGCGGCCTGGATAATCCAGATGATGGTAGCTGTGTCAATGTGAATTTCTCCTGACATGCTCTGCGAATGGTCCGCTGGACGGTGAGGCCAAGGATGCTGTTAGTGCGGTCAAAGGGATTATCTGGGATCTGCGGTCCCAGCACTGGCATAAACAGCTTCATAGTCGAGCTTGTGAGTAGGTCCATCAGAGGTCTCCCAGCAAAGCTGCAAGTTCCTGCGCGGCTACGTCCTGGTACTGGGCATAGCGCCGGCGGCCGGATTCGATGATCTCGGCCTCGCAAGCTCGGGCGGCTATCTGAGCTTGGCTGGGAGGCGGGAAGCCCGACTTAGCAGCTTCAAGTTCTAGCTCGATGCTGGCCACTTCCCAAATCGCGGCTTCGAGAGTTCCAGGTTTGGGAGTTGGTGGACTTACTGTTGGGTGTGGCTTGAATTCAAAAGCTAGGTCTAGCTGGCTGATGGAGGATCTGACAGAATCGAGAATTGGTTGGGGAAGAATCTGCCCTTGACCAAAGGGCACCTGGGCACGGGCAACTAGCCGCGCGCCCTTTGCGCGGATTTGGTCAGTGCGGAGGGAATTGAGGGCTTGAGCCTCCCCTAGGGTAAGCTGGTGGCCTGGTTGGTATGGCTCGGAGAGAGTGAAGGTGTAGTGGAGGACTTTTATTTGCATGGGAAGGCCCTCGGAAAGGGAGATAATAGCATGGGGCGGAGGTTTTTTCAAGAAACGTGGGGCAGAGCGTGGGTGAGAACGTGGGTTTGTGGGTCGGGGGAACCCTTCCGCTCATATCCCTAGATCCTCATCACTAATAGCCTCACTGGCGATTACGATTTCGTGCCCTTGGCCCTTGGTGATACTGTGGCCGCTGGAGCCGAGGGCTGGCGGGTTGAGGGCCCAGCGGGACTTGAGAGTCGATTCTGGGTCCAGGGCCCATTCCTCAAGCAGCTGGGAGATCTGATGGTACCCGATCTGGATGGTCTGGCGGCTGAAGCCAGTCCCAGTGAAGTGCCATAGACTTATGTCTAGGGTTCCACTGCCCTCGGTTGGCCAGACCTCAAGCCTGGGAAGGGAGATCAGGGTTCCAAGCCAGCAGGGCTGCTGATTGAGAAGCCGAGGGCGATCGGGGTCATGGTAGGTTGTCATCAGCTAGGCTCCTATCTGAAGTCAGCAAGGTTGGCCAGTATCAGGGTGTGTTTGGACCGAGTTTCGGCCACATAGCGTAGATTCAGCTCTTGGGCCATCTGAGCTGGGTTGCCCTTGGCTTGCTTTGCTGGAATACGCCAGGGATCGAGATGAAGGACTAGGTCCCACTCGAGTCCTTTGGCCTTGTGGATGGAGCTAAGGGTGATCTGGCCAGACTCTCGCGCAAATAGGCGCTCAAGAAGAACTCTAACCGTGCCGGCATCACGCGCTTCTGAGTTAGCCAGCGTAGCCCTGAGACATTCGGCTCGGTCAACAATCCCTGCAATTCGTTCCTCGTGATCATTTGCCCGCGCAAGGCTCGTCTCGTGAAGCTCCCAGTCAAGGATGGCAGAGGCAAAGCTAGCTGCTGGTGTGTTGTCATCGGGGGAAATCTTTCTGCTGAGGGACACTAGACCTTTGCCAATGTCACGGCCGAGCATTACTGGTCCGATGCCTCGTCGAATGAGCTTGAAAGCAAGACCAAGCAATGGTCCATTGTTGCGGCAAAGGATTGCAGCTGAGGATTCAGGACTCGGAAGGCTTTCCATGATTGTTGTAAAGGTCCATCCAGGCCAGGATTCGCATAAGGTGTGCTCGGGATTACGCACATGTTTAATCTGGCCCTCTGGCGCCTCAGCTGCGGCCCTAAAGCCAGGGGCATGGGTTTGCTGTCTTTCGACGATAGCATGGGGGCACCGATAGGTCAGAGTAAGGGGGAGGGACTGCCAATCAGGCCGAAGGCCCAGCAGGGTATCCATAGACTGGTGGTCCGCGCCACGAAAGCCATAGATAGACTGCTTGGGATCTCCACACACGATCAGTCTTCCGTCGGGCCGAAGGCTGAGGGCAAGTATTCTGTGGTTAAGTGGGCTGAAGTCTTGGGCCTCATCTCCCAGCACAACCGGGAATTTGGCCCATTTTCCTCCCAGGACCGTGGGACAATAGACCTGGTCATCGAACGATATAGTCCCTCTCTTCGCCTCGAGAATGTCTCGTTCGAGGGCCTCATGCGCAATGTCAAGTAAAAGTGCTGCATCGTCTGGGTCCAGGTAAAGTTGTTCGGCTAGGGATAGCCAGGAATCCTCGGTATCTGGGGCCATCGGATCTCCGATGTCTCCGGGAGTGATGCCAGCTTGCATGGCTGCGCTGGTGAGCCGACGGGCGGAATCCCACTGATCGCTGGTTAGGTCAAGCTTGCGGTCCTTGGAGATTTGGGTCACTAGCTTGCCGGTCTTGTTAGCGTCTAGTTTCCAGCTGGCGACTTGTGGATTAGCTCGGGTCCAGGCTCCGTAGCCAAGGCTGTTGATGGTCTTGGTGGTGAAGTTTCCTGCAAAGCGCTTGCTAAACTCATTTGCAGTTGATTTGTTGAACGCGAGGGCAAGAGCAGGGGATTTGATGGTCTCTCCCAGTAGCTGAAGTGTAGTGGTCTTGCCGCAGCCAGCATACGCGAGTATTCGAAGTGAAGCTGGAGAGCTGCGAGTGGATTGGATGATTGAGAGTTGTTCATCGGTTGGGTTCATGGGGAGGGAGTCCTTGGTTGAAGGAAGTAGGGCTTGGCCGCCTGGCTGCAAGCCATGCGCGGGCGCGGGCCTCAGGGAACGTGACCTCAATCGCTCCTGGTGGAAGCGCGCGTGCTTGACGCCAACGGGCGAGGTCGATGATCGGGGCGCTGGTCTCATCGGTCATTTTATGCTCCAATCTAAACCAAGGACACGTAGGGGAAGCCATACAAACACGATCATCGCGACGGCGAGAGTTAGGAAAGCGCGCTTCATTTCATCCTCCGCTGGTGCTCGACACAAAGGCCCTCAAGCCGGGTGCGACCTTCCAATGTTAGGGGGGAAAACTGCTTGGCTTGGTATCTGGCATGGCAATAGTTTGCTGGGTCGTCGGCGACCTGAGAATCGTGGACGGCACAGGTTGGAGCACCTCGCCAGATGCAGAGCGAACCGACTGGCAGGTCTGCGGCGCAAATAGGGATGTCAGTAGCTGGGCCATCTGCCCGTGCATGGGCTCCCAGCGCCAGCAAGAGCGCCAAGGCCAGCAATGGAGCCTTCGGAGGATGGGAATAGGCCGGAGGGTCGAACTCGTCGCCTCTAAGCTTCCTGGTCATCGTTGGCCTCCTTCTCAGCTGTCAAGGTTGGCGAACCATCAGGGCTGAAGCCTAGTCTGGCGCTGCGGAGCCCGGCAAATTCGAGGGTTCCAACAAAGCCTGGACCAGCTTTAAGCAAGGGTTTTCCCCCAGTAGCTGCCACATGTCCAAGGAGAATGGAATCTTGGGTGAGGATGGATACCAAGTCTTGCCCCATGCCAGGTAGGGCGAGTTCCAGGCCTGGTCTCTCACTGGCTGGTATATGCGAAGGGTCAACGTAGACCTGGATAGCATCTGGATCATAGGGGTTCTCCGGTTCGGGGACTAGGGACACTGGAGTTCCGGCCGGGAGGCTAGCGAGGATTAGTTTGGCCGGCGGGTGGAAGTGGACTCCGACGAGGAGGGATTTGAGCATGGGCATGAAGGGACTCCTTGAGGTTGTTGAATAACGAAGGGCTTAAGTGCCAAGAAGGGAGAGAAAAGAATGCAGGCAACTCGCAAGCAGATCGCCTGGATGTTAGGAAATTGCTAGGTCTTAAGTGAAGACCTAATAACTCATGGTATACTGGTCTTGGGCTGGCATGACTGGCATGGCTGGCATATGGCTTCATACCACTGTCTCCTCCTCAGCCTTGAGCCTCTCCATGGCCTTGGCTCGGCGCTCGGAGTGCCAGAGGTTCCGACACTTGGTGCTGCAGAAGCGCTTGTGTGGGGCCTTGGCTGGGCGGATGCCAAGCGCAGCCTCACACTGTGGGCAGCGAGAGTTCAGTATGCGAGGAGCTGGCTGGCGATCATGCATTGTGAGGTTCCTTATTATAGTTATGGTCTGGCAAGAGCCGGGGAGCCATAGCTGGCAAGCTCCCCGGCTCCAGCTGGTGGGCCTGGGGCTCAGTCCGCCGCGCGGCGATCTGCTTCAGGATTGTATTCCCGCTGCAGGATAACGTGGTGAGTTCCAGACTCGAGAGGCAGAGTCTGGTGCTCTCCGGTCGCCGAGCCGTCGCGGTTCACATGACCGACTTCGCCGGGGGCGTCGAGCAGCAGAGTGCCTCCGTAGACCGTTCGGCCAATCTGGCCCTCGAGATTCGGGTCACGGAAGTGCTCCACAGGCGCGAGGCGACCGACGATAGCACCATCACGGGCAAAGACTCGATGGGAGTGACCATGAGTTTCGCCCTCGGCGAGGACCGGGGCCGCGCTGGCGGGGACTGCCGGGCGAGACAGGTTCGGGCTGACCAGTTCGATCAGCACGTCGCCCTGGCGCACCTGGCCAAGGATACCATTGGGATTGACTAACATAGGAAGTACTCCTAATTACAGGCCACGGACCCGTGGCCTGGAAGTGCTAGCTTGGCACTCCCCAAATACGGGCCGTAGCCCGTATGGAGGAAGGGTCAAGGCCAGGAGCTGGGACCTAGAGTGGCATATCGTCCACGGCTGCTGCCTCGGCTGGCGAGGTCGGGGGGCGGAGCATGAGTGGCGCGTTGGCCTGGGACCAGCCCCGTCGGCGGAACAGTTCATCCACACAGGCGTCAAGGCTGCCGCCGGAGACAGCATCGCCGTTGTAGTACTGGTCTGAGACTCGGAAGGTGATTTTGATGTCCTCTGGCATGGTTCGGCCCTCGATGCTGATAACTAGGCTGAGATGCCCGGCGTTCTGGTCTGCGAAGCGAGCGGAAAGGGCGGCGGCAGTATCGCGAAGCATGAGTTCAAATTGGGTCATGGCTGGTGTCTCCTGAGTGCGCGGGTGAGGGAAGTGACTAGGTCCGGATGGGAACCCCAGGGGGAGTAAAGAGCTGGAAGCTGGACGAGTGTGTGGAAGGCTAGGGACCGAGCGCCTGCTAGCCCGCCCCTCAAGCCTCGTGGCTGGGGTTGTAGGTCTTGGAGGTTTTTCCGAATGTCCATGCTACAGCCTCGTGGGGGGTTTTGGTGCCGGGAGGGACTCGAAGCCAGAACTCGCGCCGGGGCCGGGAGGGTTGGCCGGGGTAGTGTTTGGTCCACCAAGCTTTGAAGATGTCGGACTCCGCGAACTGGGGTTCCTCCGTGCTGTTCCAGACCTGGACATATACCAGTGGCTCGTTGCTGCCGGGTTCCTTCATGGACCAGAGCTTGCCGAACCTGTCCTCGGCTATGGGTTTCGCCCCGGCGTCGAGCAGATACCTGTTGCGGCCGTAGAGGTCCATGAGGACTCGGCGAAGCTCTATGTTGCCCTCGGCTTGGATCTGGCGAATTGTGATGCTGGCGCGATCTTCGATCCACTGGGATGGAATCTGCACCCCGTGCCAGTTGTAGATTGCCCAGCCGTTGCGAAACTTGATTGCTGGACCAGTCTCGCAGTGCAGGTTGCCCTGAGCATCGACATGGAGTTCCTCGGCTCGGTCAGACACGATAGCTATGCCCTCCCATGCGGCCCACCAGCAGATGGACTTGGCAAGGATGGCCCACTGAGTGAGGGGGTCAAGAAACTCCTCTCCAACATCGACGTTGATCTCGCGCAGGAAGAAGTAATGGGCTTCGAGGGAAGTCCAATGCTGGGAGGCCCAACGATTGTTGAGGAAGATAGGACTGAGGGCTTCGCCAGGGCGATAGTTTGGATTGAATAGCTCGTTGGCTTTGACCTCGGCTGCGTAGATGCTGGGGACATGGATGATCTTAGGGGCTGGGAGGTTAATCAGGGCGTAGAGTCTGGTAATGGCCGCGTCGGCAGCTGGGAAGTCGGCTGGGGCGCAGCTGTAGCCGTAGGCGAGCCATTCCTTGTAGCGCTGGTCAAGGAGGGCTTCTTGAGCTGGGGTGAGGGTAATGGCGGACATATGGGAGGCTCCGGGAGTTGGGAGGGTTGGGTGATTAGCGAAGAACCGCAAGGAGAATAGGAGAGGCTTCTGATTTGTCTATCCAGCTAAGAATAGGCTTTAGAAGTTCCTCCAGATTTAAGGTGTAGTCGTTGATGACATCCCAGCCATCATTGCCGTATATGAAGTCTACCCAGCCAACTTGGAGACCTTTGTCGTTGAACAGGTATAATGTGTCTTGGTCTGTGGTGAAGAGGGCTTTGAGGATTTCCTTGTGGTTATCGCTTTGCTGGATGGTGTCCTCTTCCCCGTCATTAACTGTGAGATCGTAGTCAGCAGCAAGGGCGGCTGAGACAACCTTGGATACAATGGTCTTTTCGACCAGAAGTCTGGCTTGGACAGTTAGATTGGACATATGGGAGGCTCCGTGGCTGGACTGGGGCTAGGACTGGGGAACTTGGTAGGCTGGCGTGAGCCGCAACCTAAGCTCGGCTTCGATTCTGGCAACTCCGTAGCGCAGCGTCGGCCCGTTGGCGTGGGAGATTAGGCGGAGTGCCCAGAGTTCGAGGATGGGAGTGGGAACTCGAGCTAGGAGGTCAATGAGGTTTGGCTGGCAAGTGGGCTGGCAAGTTGGCTGGCAAGTTGGCATGGCTGGGGTTCCTTGGCTGGCGTGGACTAGATTCCGAGATCAGCTTCGCTGACCGGCTGGGCCGGACGGACTATCTTGGCACTGGAGGGATTGAGCCTCCGGACTGTGATCTCGCCGCGCTGGACGCTGCTGCGTACTATGGTAGTGAGCTTGATCTTGGTGCTGCTGAAGCGGCCCTCAGCTTGGCAGTGAGGGCAGCGGCTATCAGGGAAGGTACTGTGCTTCGCCCAATGTTCGGACTGTTGAGAGGTCGGAGCACCGTCGGAGCCGATAGCATATTTGCCCGTAGCTTGTCCCTCAAGAATACGGGTAAGGATCTGTGCTTCGTGGCCTGGCTTGAGGGTAACATAGCGGGGGACTCCAGTTGGACCCGGCAAGGCCATGCATAGGGCTCCCTCGGTAGTGAGGGAAACTAGGAGGGTCGGCCGAGGGATGCTGGGCTGGAAATCGAGCCTGGCTGGGGCGCCGAGAGCCTGGGTGATTAGGGCTGTGAAGTCGTCTGGGCTAGCTGGGTTTGGCGAGTTTGGCGAGTTTCCGCCGGTGCCTTCGGCCTGGGACGCTCGGAGTTTCCGCTTGGTAGCCTGGGTCATGGCTTAGCTCCGAGTTCACAATGGGCGATAAAGAGATCTTTGGAAAATTTTGGATTGCAATCTCCTAGGTTATCCGCGAAGGCGATAATCATGAGGATCCAGTCTCGCTCAAGTTCCCTAAATACCTGCTTGTAGCTGCGGCCGATGATGGTTGTTGGCTGGATAGGTTTGCGCTCGTGGAGGATCTGGGCGATGAGGATGTAGTCCTGGCGGGTCATTTTGTGTGCCTCTTGGCGAGTTCGGCTATGAGGTCCGCGTCGGAGAAGAACCTGAGGATCTCATGCTTGGCTTTGGTCCTGGACTCGATCGCGCTGGCGAGGTCCATGATTTTGTCCGCGAGGGACTGGAGAGGGAGGGGTCTGATGTCTTCTGCCGGCCTGGTGCATTCCGCCAGCGGGCTTGGAGTTGATCCAAGCTCTGCAAGCGCTGGCAGTTGTGTTGGACTGGATATTGGCCATGGCTGGCTCCTAGTCGATACCGTTGCCGGGATAGTTGTCAATTTTAGACAGGAACCAAGTCACGGCGAAGAAGAAGGCGAGGTAGATGAAGAATTCCATGACTCATACCTCCGCAAGACCGTGGAAATATAGACTGTTGGTTTCGATGGTAAATACCGCCCTGGTTTCGTCCCTGAGGTCCGCGAAGATGACTAGAGTGGCTGGGCCGCCACCTGGGCCTGGAAAGAATTGCGCCTGGCAGGGGGAGGGAACCTTTGGTTGAAGAGCCTGGCTGGGACTCCGTTGGAGCCGCTGGGACTGGTGATGTGGTAATTATAACACATGGCGTGGCAATGGCTTAATCACGTTTTTGTTATATTGTGTTACATTACGTGATCGTACTGGCGTGATCGTACTGGCCAGCCGGGTGTGGTCAAAGCAAGTCTCCAAGCTGGTCCATTGGGTCTTCGGCTAGAGGATCATGCTGGCAATGGGTGGTTGGCGAAGCCGCTGGCAAGCTGGCTGCTGCCATGCGTTGAGCTTCGAGTTCTGCCTCGCGCTCGATCTGGGTGATTATGTCTTGGGTTAGGCTAGTGGCTGGCGAAGCCGTGGCTGGCGAAGCCTCTCGGGGCTTGGCAAGCGCTGGCTTGGGAGTTTGGACTATCTCACCAGATCTGACTCGCCGCATGTAGTCTCGGCTCCAGCGGTTATGTTTAGCGCGGAGCTTGTATCTTTCCTCCTCGATTCCAAGAGTGATACAAGCCTGGGAGATGTTAGCTGTGGGATTGGAGATGATTGGCCAAAGGCTGGAGAGGAATTCGGCTTCGGTTATGAGTTGGGTCTCGCGCTTGGCAATTAGGTCTGTGACCATTTCACATGCGGTTAGGTACTCAAGCTCGATCTGGCGCGCGGCGGTGATTACGTGGGCAAGCCTGTCGGAGGTGATTGGCATGAGGGATTGGCTTTCTAGCGAGCTTCGCTCGCTGGTCTCGTGTGGCTGGCGAAGCCTCGGGTGTGATGTGGGACATTATAACGGGGTAAACGGTGATACACAAGATTACATGTGATGTTATTGACGTCATCCGACTTGCGTGGGTGCGTGGGCGGGTGCGTGGGTCAGTTCCAGAATTCCAGTAAAAAAAAAAAATGAGAAAAAAACCCTATACCACGGGGCCGAGCCGGGCAGTACTGGGGGGCAAGGGAGCCAGACGGAGAGAGGGAGTAACAACACATGCAACTGGAGGTATTGGTGTTTGCGGCGGAATGACGGGTAACAGGCTGGTTTTCCAAGGAAACGTGGGTTGGCGGGGCGCGAATCCGCCAGCCAGGCTTCGCCAGATACCAAATACCGCGCTGGGGTCAGATACCAAATACCGCCCAGCGGGGGCCCAGCGGGGGCCAAATTTCCTTCCAGTCTGGTCACAAAAGCGTGATCGAACTGGCCTTGGGCTGATGAAACGGCCAAAACGTCAGCCCAGCCGGGCCGTCAGCCTTGTTACAATTCGTGATCAGATTTGGCCAACGGAAATGTTGCCTTTCGGACCAGCTGGGCGTATTGTGTATTTGTCGGACGGGACACGGTGTCCGGTCCGTCCAACCCAAAGGAACACTTCCATGCTTACATATGCATCCCGCGATGGCGCAGTCACGGTCTCGGTTGACGAAGCTTCGCTCCCCGAAATCTCTCGCCTGGCTCTTATGACCAAGGGCTTGGCTCACTGGCTTGGCAATGAAGTTGCCTCCAAGGTAGTCGCCAAGGCAGATAAGTTTGAGGAAGAGACCAAGGCTCCTGCCACGATTGAGACCAAGGCTGGCTGGCGTAAAGACTTCACCGAGGAGTATCTCGCTCGCTTACAGTCCGGCGAAATTACGGTTGAACGCGGCTCCAGCGTTGATCCGGTTGAACGCGAGGCTGAAAGCCTGGCCAAGGCGGATCTGCAAGCCGTGCTGCGTGCCAAGGGCTCTTGGCCCAAAGGCAAAATTGATGACGAGACCGTGTTCACCATTGGCGGAAACTCTCGCTCGTGGCGCAGCCTTATCGACGCCAAGCTTGCCCGTGATGTGTTCTCTGTCGGACCGCACAAAGGCAAGTCAATTGCCGAGGTGGCAAGCAAGAACGTGGCCAAGCGCCTCGCGGACAAGGCTAAGGTTGCAGCCAAGGTGGCCAGTGATGCTGCCGAGGTTGATTTGTCTGATCTTTGATCCAGGACACTTGACAACCAAGGCTATGCAAGCCGAGGCGGACTGGATCAAACCAGCTTCCGCCTCGGACTCGTTTCCGCCCATGGCTGGCGAGGCCGGGGGGACCGGCCTTAGGACTGGTTAAGGAATGGGCGTATAAAGCCATCCTGACTTTTTTTCAGATTTCAGCGTGGGTCACTTTCTTCTTCTTCCTGCCAAAACGCAAGGCGGACCTGCAAGCCGTGCGCCTGGCGGGGCTGGCCCCCGCGCCCCCACAGATTGCCCCCAGCCTCGGCCGACCCACGGCCATCGGCCTTGCCGCCTCGCGCGCGCGCGTTCATTATGCTTATGGCGGCGGATTGGTTGCCCGTTGCCTCCTTGGGCTGGGGACTGGAAGGAGCAGGGCAGAGGGCAGCAAGCGCCTAGCCCCTCCTTCCAGGACCAGCCACCGGGCAACCAGACCTCAGGAACCCAGACTTGCCAGACTCCGAGGGCAGCCAAGCGCAGCCCCAAGACATAGTCCAGGAGATCTTCCTGCCTGACAGCCGTGGTGGCCGTCGGCCGAGGGTCCATGTCGAGATCGCGGTGCTCCGCAGCCTGACAGCCGAGGACGTGCCAGCACTTGCTGCTCGCGAGCCAATGGGCACCAGCGCCCAGACAGTCCTCACTATCAAGCACGCCCACCACCAGCTGGCGAGGCTGCTGGCCTCCGGCACCCCAGGAGGCGAGGTCAGCCTAATCACCGGATATTCTCCAGCCTACATCTCGAGTATCCAGCGAGATCCCATGTTCGTGGAACTGCTGGAATACTACTCCCATCAGCGGGAGCAGGTCTTCGTGGACACCCTGGAAAGGATGAAGACCCTCGGGCTCACTACCCTGGATGAGCTGCAAGCACGACTTGAAGCCAGTCCAGAGAAGTGGACCAATCAGCAGATCATGGATCTGGCTGAACTTCTTCTCATCAAACCGGCGCGGGCAGCCGGAGGACTCGGAGGTGTGCCGGGGGCCGGCGGCGGAGTCCAGGTCAATGTGACCTTTGTCAAGGCAGACCAGACTGTAGTGGAGCAAAGCCAGTGAGGCCCCCCTGGCTGGCGGCTGTCGCCACGTTGATGCTGGGTCTTTTCCCCCTGGCCCCAGCAAGCGCGCAGGTTCCTCCAGTCACTCAATGCGTTGCTAGTGCAATCGCTACTGGCACTGGGGACGCGATCACGATTCCAGTTCTGCCATGCCAAACCACCACCAACATGTTGCTGCTGACTCTGAGTGCAGCCAATCTTACCACCAGCCCAACTCTCCAGCAATTCGGCTTTCCGGCCCTTCCAATTTACAATAACTCTGGCGGAGCCTTAGTCCCTGGAGCCCTGCCGGGAGCCGGGACTGTAGTCCAGCTGGCCAATCATGGTAATTCCTGGTACCTCATCAGCCCAATCAATGCCGGCGGGGCTGGCAGCGGCAACGTGTCCAATGTCGGCACTCCACTAAGCGGCCAGATTGGTATCTGGACCGGGCCAACGACCCTGAGTGGTGTCCAGAACCTTCCAGTCACCAATCTGGATTCAGGAACTGGAGCCAGCAGTTCCACCTGGTGGAATGGCACCGGGCACTGGACAACTCCACCAAATAGTGGAGTAAATGCAGGAACTACTGGCAATCTTGCTGCCTATGCCTCTTCCTCCACAGTTGGAAGCATCGCCCTCGGGGGTGATTGCTCCTTCACCAGCCCAAACATCACCTGTACTGCATCTAACGGGGTACCCTTCAAAGCCCTAGCCTTTTTAAACACAATCAATAATTCCAACTGGGTTGGCACAGTTCTCTCAGTGCAGAATGGTGGTTCCGGCGCGGGCACGTTCACATCTGGGGCTCCACTGCTGGGCAATGGAATCAACACCTTTGCAACAGGGACACTGTCCGGATCTACTAGTGCTTTCGTGACGGAAAGCGGTGGCCTAGGAAACACTGGCAACGCAGTCAAGCAGGACGCGCTGGGAAACATCATAGACGCCGGGGCAGTGGCGCTTCTCGCCGGAACCACAGTTACGGTGCCTCAAGGCGGCACTGGAGCGGTAACACTTGGATCTGGCCTGCCACTATTTGGTGCAGGAACAAGTCCAGTGACTGCTGGTACCGTGTCTGGCAATACAACTAAGGTTGTAACTACAACTGGCACACTAACTCCTACCCACTGTGTAGATATTGACGCTAGTGGTAATTTTGTAGATGCAGGCGGAGCTTGCACGACGGGCGGTGGCGGCGGCACTGTCGCTTCAGGGACCGCTAATCAACTTGCATACTATTCCAGTTCTGGCACAACAGTCAGTGGCTTAGCCTCGGCCAATAACGGAGTCCTGGTCACCAGTTCTGGCGGCGTTCCGAGCATTAGCTCGACCTTACCTGCAGCAGTTCAGGGCAACATTACCAGCACTGGAACGCTTGGCAACACTTCAATCTCGGGGACCCTAAGTGCTACTGGTGCGCTGGCCTTTGGAACTCCAGTTCCAGTCTCGGGTGGTGGTACTGGAATTGGAACCTTGTCTGGTTTTGTCTATGGCAATGGCACCAGTGCCATGTCAGCCTCGGCAACCATCCCAGCCTCAGTTCTGACTGGAACTGTGGCTGTTGCCAATGGTGGAACCGGAACGGCCTCGCCTGCCCTTGTCGCAGGGACAAACGTCACTATCACTGGATCTTGGCCGAATCAGACGATCACGTCGGCCGGTCTCGGCAACGCCAGCGCATCGTCGGTTCTCTGCAATTCGACTGGATCGACGGGCGCGGTGCAATATTGCGCGCTGGGGCAGGGCGCCAATTTTCTTACGAGCACGATTGTTCAAGTCGAGCCGGGCTTTGCGCGGATGTGGCCTCATCCGAGCCAATCGACGACGCCGACGGTGCCGTGGAATGCGGTCGATCCATGGGGCAATCCGATCTCCTGCGCGGGAACGACAACGCAATGCCTTCAAGAATTTATCACCGCGACGGCATCAAACTCATGGCCAGCGCGCGTCAATTGTCAGGGCACCAAGTTTCCCAGCGGGACCGAGCCGGTTTACATCAATACGAGTTCGGCCATCCGCGTTCCCGTCGCGCAGGATTGGGATTTTTACGCCGACAACACCTGCAACCTGAATATCAATGTCACGACGACGTCGGGCCTTACGCTGGATAGCGAAGGCGCGAGTAGCTTCGTCTGGGATGGCAAGATCGTCTATCACGTCACGAGTCCGAACGGCAACACAATAACTAACCCCTCCTGCATCGTGCAACTGTCCCCTGTCACAAATACACAGGACGGCTTTGCCGGAATTTACGCTGGCCTCGTCAGAATAAAATCTCCAGTCTCCAATCCCGTCAGCGGCACGATCACTGCCGATGTTTGCCTTATCACGGGGTCGGGGTCTATTATACAGGAAAATTTGAATTTCACAGAAATCAATGCGAACAACAGCGCATATTATGGCGTGCTCGTCGAGGGTGCGAGCGGCACGACTGGCCTCCAGCAAACAAAAATAGACATTCAGCAAATCCATGGCGCCGTCACTGCCGGTGTCAATGAGGGTTATAACTCGACGAACATCGCGCAGTACAATTCAAACCAATGGAAGATCAACAATATCGAGAATAATGGTGGCTCATCGCGTGGCGTCGATGCGTGGGGATCCTATGACGAGTGGGATATCGGCATCATCAACAACGCGCAGGGTGGCCTTCAATATGGCGTCGTTGTGGAGACCGGCGCGACGCTCAATTATTTCGGCGTCGGCAACGTGTCTGGAGCGTCGACAAGCGCGACCTTGAATACGGGAACTAATACGATGTTCGCGCGCGGCGTCGGACTAAGTTGCAGCGGTTCGCCATCTGGCAGTTTCGCCACGATCGGCGGCATCGTCATGCATTGCTGAGAGGGATTTGGCGCATGACAAAATATCGTCTTCTGGCTCCGGCGCAACTCGATGGCGCGCATCGCCTGCCGGGCTATATCTTCGAGCTTCCCGAAGGCGTGCGCGGCCCGCATAAAAGCGTCCAGAAATCACCAGATCTTCACGCCGCATCGATGGACGCGGTCTCGCAACAGGCGTTTCAGGGCAAATACGCAGGCGATTGGGAGGACATTCCGCTTTTCGAGGAAGTCCGCGAGGAATGATCCATGACGTCGCCGGTCGATATCATCAACCAGAGTCTCGACAGCATGGGCGTCAACACGCCGATACAGGGGATTTCGCCTGCATCTCCGTCAAATTCGGTCGTCGCTCAGGTCGCCAGCCGTAACTATCAGACGCAGGTCGACGCGATTTTCCGCTCGGCCAATTGGAATTGCACGCGCCAGCAAGCCGCGCTCAATCTTTTCGCCGCGGCGGCGGACATTCGCGTCACGCCGGGCGTCTCGATCGGGATAAACGCTTCTCCTCCCCCTCCGGAATTGCGGCCGATCTTTGCAGAACTTCCGTTCAACAAGAGATATTTCCAGACCAGTTATAACGCAGGCACAGCGCCGGGGTCTTCGGATACGGCTGATTTAGTTCCAATTCCAAACGTATATGCCGCCGGATACGGGACTGGCATGGCATTACCAATAGTAATGCGTTCATCGCCTACTGTTGTCTTTTATGATGGCGCTGGAACATCGAATAAATGTTCTCTTTATTCTGGTGGTAGTTGGGCAAATGCATATTCGTTTTTGACTTATGTTCAAGCATCAGCCGGGACAATCCTTTTCGCATCGTCTAATACGAATACGCTGTTCATCAACTACACCGCCAGCGCGGAGTTGTGAGCCATGGCTTATACGTATGCGCTGACAGCAACATCGAATGTGCTTCGTTCCGATGGGGCATTCATTCCTACTGACCCGCGCAATGCCGGTTGGCAAGCTTATCAGGCGTGGCTCGTAGCGGGGAACACGCCGACGCCATATGTCGTGCCACCAAGCGTGCCGACGACCCTGCAAATCATCTCGACCGGAACGCCGGTCCTTAGCGGGACATATGCGCTTTCTCCTCTGGCTTTGGACAACATCAATTCCGTCGCGCTTTACATTCAAGTAAATGCGGCGTTCCCTGGAGGCCAATCGACAATCACTTGGCCTGATGCTTCGGGGGGACTGCATATCTTCACGACGACGGCCAAGTTCATATCGTTTGCAAATGCCGTGGCTAATTATGTCGCGGCTCTTGATGCGGCAGTTCTTGGGGCGGGAACAGCACCAACACAACCGGTCACTATCCCATGAAGGGCACTCAGATGAAAACGCGAATTTACAGACTTCTCTTCGCGCTTCTCGGGGCGCTCTTGTCTTGCCGGGCCCAAGCCCAGCAGCCGGTCGAGCTATACATGCACTCGGCTACGCAACTCAACCAAATGTCAATCCTACCGATTGACGCGAATAATCCTCTGCCAGTCACAGGGACATTCTCTAGCACTCCAGTGGGATTCAACCAGACGGTGAGTCTGGCGACTCCCATCACAGTCACTAGCTCGAGTGGAACTACAAGTCTGACTAGCTCCACAGAGATCATAGTCACCAATGTCGGCAGCAATGCAGCCTACTGCGTACCCGGCGCTGGGCCAGCCACGGCCTCTAATCAATATATCGGTGGCGGGGGAAGCTGGTTCAGCTGGTATGCCACCGGCGGAATTACTCAGCTGAGCTGCATTTCCCCCTCTGGCACCACGGTCAATGTCCAAGGTGGTACTGGAAGTCCAGCTGGTACTGGCGGTGGTAGCGGATCTGGTGGTGGAGGGGCGATCACAAGCCCGCTGGGAACAAGCACGGCGGCATCGGCGGCCGTCTCCGTGACCCAGATTGGCGGAATTCAGGGCACGACGCCAGGCACGGCAGCGGCATCGGGAAGCACGGTTGAGGTTCAAGGCAACGCCAGCGGAACGCCTCTCCTGATCGCTGCGGCAAGCAATGCATTTACCTCTGGCGCTTTTGCAGTCGGGTCCGGTGTGGATGGCTGGAATGTTGATTTGGGAACTCTTGCGACGAGCGCTTGGGTTTCTGGATCGACCAACGCCAATATGATTGGTCTTGGCAAAGCCGAAAATGGGTTTCTCGCAACTATCGCGACGAATACCGGGTCGAGCAGTCTTCCCGTCACCAATACCGGCTCACCCTCGGCTACCGCGGCTGCGGTGCAAGGTCCGGGCGTCGGCGGCGAGGGCCTGCCGGTTGTGACTTCGAACACTGAAGTCTCCGTCATGCCGACCATTACGGCCAGCACTTATACGGCTGGCTATTCGATTGGCGGCCTGATGACGTTCGCCGTCTTCGGCAATGCGAGCCAAGGATCTGGCATTCTGACCGACCTCGGCGTCTTTGATGCGGACGGTGCGCTTAACCAGACGGCAGAAATTATCTATCGCTACATATTCCGCGCCACTCCAGCGATGACCTGCACGGACCATGCTGCGGCCGTCCTAAGCGCGTCCGACAAGGCTATTATGGTTCCCGGCTCGCCCTTCATGATAAATACCGTTACCCCCTATCAGCCAGCCGCATCGGGGTTCACAGTGGGCGATTATCCGCTCTCCAAATCGGTTTCGTCTTCCTCGGGGACGGTTAACCTCTATGTTTGCGATGTGGTTGGCGTCACCACAACGGCCTTTGGCGCCACGACAAACTACGTCGCCACAATCGGCCTTGTGCAGGATAGCTCGCGATGATTAAGGGCTTCTTCACGGCCCTTGGCCTGTTGCTTGGCCTGACGAATTGTGCGCTCGCGATCAACGCGACGCAGCAAGCTGCTCTGCAAAATCAGTACCCCGTCACAGCGGTCCTAGATTTCACCAAGAACAGTATGCCCTCGACCGTCACCTATGCCCGCACGGACACGGGCGTCGGCGGGACTTCGACGGACACCCTCATTTCGGACCCACTCGGCACGATTCCGACCAGCTATGCGACCGGCGCCCCCACGTGGTCGAAGTACGGCGGAATTGATATTTACGAGACTCGGACGCAGTTTTTCCTGAACAATTACGGCGCGAGCATCGCGACCGGAGCGAACACCGTCACGTTCGCCTCGGCGGGAACCTATTTTGCATGGTGCAGCGGCGGCGCGTCAACGTCCATTCTGACGGCCGCCGGCACGGCGACAATCACGTCCGGCACCGGCACGCTGACTTGCGGCCTTGGCACCTACCAAACCCTCGTCGTCACTGTCGCCGGAACAATGACGACTACAGTAACGGGGACAGGGACAAACCCGACCGGCTCGGCTCCGGCCTCGGGGGCGATCAATCTGGTCCAGGTCGAAGGCCCCGCATCATCGTCGGCCTATGGCCCGACGCCCCTGATGAAGACGGCGGCGGCCACTTTCAACCGCGGCGTGCCGACAATGGCGCTCAATGGTGCTGCGCTGTCTGCGGTGACGGGCGCAAACTCTACTCTGATGGTTGATTACACGGTCGCGATCAATTCATCCGGCCGCTTGCTGTGTGGGCAGGCCGCCACTGGAACTTTCTGCTTAACTGAAAGCGCGGGAACAATTTGGGATAAATCAGGAACGGGGACGCAGTCCTCAATACTTGGAGCGTCACCTCCCACGTATAAGCGATCCTGCGGAGAGTTGTCGCAAACCCAAGGAAATACGGTGGGCGAACAAGGCCGCGCCGGGTCTATTAACGCGACCATTCCTCTGCAATACACCGCTGGTTGGATCGGCAGTTATGGCAACGGAAGCGGCCAGCTTGGCGGGACCATCAAGGCTGTTGGGCTTTACAACCAAGCCCTGCCTTACCCGATCTTCTACGAGAAATGTCACTACGGAGCGCCCTTCTAATGCGCCTTAAATCGCTTCTCGTCGCCTTCCTGCTGGCTCTCGGGGGCTCGCCAGCGCTTGCTCTGGCCCCGGTCGGGCAGTTCACGGCCGATTGTAATCAGCCGATCCACTGCACCATTGTCAAGGGCGCGACTGCGCAAGTCACCTTCACGCTGACGGCGGACACAAATTACATTTCGACAGCGGTGCCGTTCAATTACCAGATCAAAGACGAAAACGGCAACACCATCGTCGCGTCTACCGGAACGTCAATCTCGACGAACGGCGCGGGAACCGGCTCGGTTACGGTCAGCGTTCCATCGACGAATACCGGCATGTACAACCTCGCGTTGTCGGCCCTGCCTTCGGACGGCTCGAATATCGCGGCGGCGGTCACTCGGCCGGCTGGCCTGTTCACCTATGCCGTTGTGCCTGATCCGGCCAAGCGCATCGACTACGGCGCGAATGCGCATTTCGGCTCGGAGGGTGGGTTCAACAATGCCGCCCCGATATTCCCGCTACTCGGCTGGCGTTGGATTATCGCAGGCCCCGGCTGGTACGTTAACGACGCGGGAGCGCCGGGGACTTTCATCGCCAACAAGGCGGCCTCGAATGTCCCGGCGGCGGTGACGTTTTCGGGCTCAACCGTCACGAGCGCCGCGACGACAAACTATGTCCCCGGCGATGTCGTCGTCTTTTCCTTTGGCTCGGGCGGCGCGTTCCCAGCAGGGATCACGGCCTGCGACACGGCTTTGCCAAGCGTTTCCTGTCCCTTCTATGTTCTGACTGCGTCGGGGACCACATTTACCGTCGCAACCGCGCCTGGCGGGGCGGCGGTCGTATTCAGCGGCTCGCCTTCGAGCGTGTCGGTCTATCCCTCGGCGGACAATCCAAACCTGACGGGTCAGGCCGCGTGGAACACCTACGGCGGCAAGCCGTGGAACATATATGCAATTCTGAATTTTGCGACCTACGCGCCGGTTTGGGCCTATCAATCGGCGGGGACTTCTTCGGCGAATACCGTCGTTGTCAATAATAATGTGGCCTGCGGGCAGGAAGTCAGTTTCGGGACCGGGTGGACAATCGGCGGCACGTCGAACCCGACAACCAATTTTTTCGTGTCGTCAACAGCACTCGTCAACGGCGCGGCCGGATCATTCAATGTCAACTCGACGAATAGCTGCAACGCCGGCACGTTGACGGTGACAGGCTCGGGCACCGTCAACTTTGCGGGTTATGGAAGCCCCGGCGCGACCATGATTAGTCCGCCTGGCGTAGCCGAAATGCCACAGTATTGCGCGGCGATTGCGACTTGGTTTCAGCAAGCGTTCCCGCAAAATCCCGTCGATTACTATCAAATGACGTGGGAACCGTTTAATCAGTACAACATTTCGAGTTTTCCGCCCGCAGCTTTCAACCTATGGTACTCGACTTGCTACAACGTCATTCACGGCGCGGACCGCAAGGCGAAGGTCATGGGGCCGACGCAGTTCCCCGATACGAGTGGGAGCGCGAACAACACGCTTCTTAGCGGGCTTCTGTCTGGCGGCCTCGGCGTTTATCTTGACGCCTTTTCGATGCACCCCTATAGCAATGTCGCCGGCGTGCCTTTCGAAAACAGTTCGTGGATTTCGAGCATCACGACGCAAATCGCGGCCGTGACGGCGGCGCGCGGCCACGCGATTCCGCTAGTCCCGACTGAAAGCGCCTACACAGGCGGCCCGGCAACCAACTATGCGGCGAACCCGACGACATTGCAGCAAGCCGAAGGCGACGTTCGCAACACCTTGCTTTATCTCGGGCTGTTCAATGCGCCTTTGGCGATCGCGTTTTATCCCTCGGATGGCATCACAGTGACTTATGCCGCCACCGGGTCGGGAACGACGCTAACCACGCCGACAAACCACCTTGATCCGTCCTATGCGGTTTATTTCGGCTCCGGTTGCGGCGTCGCGGTCGCGAGGCCGTTCTACACGCTGACGGGCGGCTCAGTTGGCGGCGGCACTTCGGCGACGGTGGCGGCCTATCCAGGCGGCCCGGCGCTGGCCGTCTCCGGCGCCTGCACGATGTACGCGACCGGCGCGCAGGCAGTCGATTACGGCTTCTATTACGACATGGACACGACGACGCTTGGCGGCGGCGCGAACAGCAAGCTCGGCCCGAAAGAAATTGTTCCGGCCTACGCCTTCATGACCTACGTTCTCGACGGCATGACTTCGACGGGCGCGGTGTCTGGAACGTCTGGAACCCAACTCGGCTATGGGTTCACGCGGACCCATAACGGCTACGCGTCAACCGCGCAGGCGCTTTGGGACTACAGCTCTTCGACCTCTTACACCGCGACGGTTCCAGCCGGCGTCTATTACCTCTGCACTTGGATGGGCGTTTGCACGCCGGGCCTTAGCTCGGGAACCGTGAGCGGAATCAGCCTGGGCGCGGAACCTGTCTACATCATTACCGGGTCATTGGACCCGACATAATGGCTCGCACAACGATGATTTATCGCGATGGGGTTGGCGTCATCGTCAAGGGCGGCAATCTCGATATTGGGCGGCTGGGGCCGGCGTCATGCCGATCGGAGCTTGCGGCGCCCATGGTCATCCGCGATCAGATGGACGCGATCATTCATCCGGTTACCGGGCATCCGATGGAAAGCAAGCGGGCTTTCGAGGCGGCGACCAAGGCGGCGGATCTGGTCCGTCATGGTGCATATACCTAGATGTAGGAGACCCTATGCGCACGCTGATCGTCATCCTTGCCCTTGTGGCAACCATTGCAGCAGCGACCGCCGCGACCGGCTTCTGGGTCAAGGCGGGTGCCGGGGCTGGTCCGTGTCCAAGCGGTACGAATTATTCATGCCAACTCGTCGTCATAGGAGTGATTTGAAATGAAAGCGCTCAGGTATCTTTGCCTTGCACTCGCGCTAGTCGGGCTAGGATCGCCTGCGCTGGCCGGATCGGGGACATTCGCAGC
>Ga0187891_1000196_pt1 | contig 64127 bp, 51 predicted proteins | sample June2016WEW_21_4_FD_132990 | JGI IMG/M metagenome (GOLD analysis project Ga0187891, IMG submission 132990) | Peatland microbial communities from SPRUCE experiment site at the Marcell Experimental Forest, Minnesota, USA - June2016WEW_21_40 | ecosystem: Environmental > Terrestrial > Soil >... | reverse complement strand
GCTCATCAACCGCCAAGCCTACGGCTTCCGCAACTTCGAAAACTACAGACTCAGAGTGAAGGTGTTATGTTCTTAGAAAGGCTTGGGATCGGGGTCTGCCCCCGTTTTTGGCGTAGAGCCCGTTTTTGGCGTAGAGCCGAAAGGCTTGGGATCGGGGTCTGCCCCCGTTTTTGGCGTAGAGCCAGAAAACATGGTAGCGCTAACGGGAATCGAACCCGTATTTAAGCCTTGAGAGGGCTCCGTCCTAACCGTTAGACGATAGCGCCACGCGGGCAGAATTCCATCCTATCAGAATCCGGGCCGGACGCGACACACTTAGGTTTCGCGCAACGCGCATTGCGGCTCGTTCGCCACGTCCTATTCTAAGCGTCTCGCCGATCTCCGCTGTCCGATCGCTCTCGCGGGATAATGGAAGAGCTATGCGGCGGCTGCCTCTCCTCTTCCTGCTCCCCTGCCTCCTCGCCGCCGAGGATCACTGGATCAAATTCACTGCGGGTCCGTTCGAGGTGTTGACGGGCGCCGGCCAGCGCGGCCGTGAGACGCTGGTTCGTTTCGAGGAGTTCCGCCACGCCCTGGGCGAGGTGGTGGGGGAAACCGACCTCCAGATGCCGCAGCCGGTGCGCATCCTGCTTTTCAAGAACGCGCGCGGGTGGATCACGAACGATCCCATCATCCAGGGCCGCAACTGCTACGCCATCGTGCTGGAGGAAAAGGTCCCTGTTTCGCCGGCTGTCTGGAGCGATCTGACTCGCCTGTTTCTGGCGGCCAACACGGCACAAATGCCGCCGGCCTTCGAGCACGGCCTCGTCGAGTTCTTCTCCACCTTCGATGTCAAAGGCATTCAGATCGCCGTGGGTGCGCCGCCACCCCAGCCGGATCTGGATTGGGCCCGCATCCACCTGCTGGTCACCGCCCCGGAATTCTTCGGACGCCTCAAAGTGCTGCTATACAACCTGCGCAAGGGCGTGGATGAGGACCCGGCTTATCGCAACGCCTACGGCAAATCCGCCGCGGAAATCGAGGCGCTGGTCCGGCGGCATTTCGAGGCCGGCAATTTTCAACCCGGCACGATTTCCAGTTTGCCGATGGCGCCGAAGGATTTCATCGAACGGACCGTCTCCGATTCCGACGCCCGCCTGGCCCGTGCGGACCTTCTCGTCCAGGATTCGTCCGCCGCCGAGTACGAGGCCCTCCTGCACGCCCACGTGAAAATCGCGGAAGCCGAAGAGGGCCTGGGATTGCTGGCCCTGCGCGATCACCGCACGGACGAGGCCCGCCGGCATTTCTCCGCCGCGATGGCTGCGGGCAGCACCGGCGCGCGATGCTACATCGAGTACGCCAAACTCGAGCCGGACAACGCCAAGGCGACGCAGGCACTGCTGCGTGCCGCCCAAATCAATCCAAAACTCGACGAGCCATTCGCGCTGCTGGCCGCGCGCGATACCGATCCCGGCAAGCGCGCCACGCGCTGGAAGGCCGCCGCCGAACGCAATCCGCGCAATCCTAGCTACTGGAAAGCGCTGGCCGAATGCTACCTGGCCGACCACAACTACGCGGAAGCTGCCAAGGCGTGGAGCGCCGGTGAGCAGGCCGCCACCGATCCCGCGGAGCGCGAGCGCATGCACCAGGCGCGCGTTGCGATTGAACAACAGCGCACGGATTACGAGGCCGCCGAGCAGCAGCGCCAGGCCGATGAGGACGCCCGTGCGCTCGCTCAGCTCAAGCAGCAGGCGCTCGCCAACGTGCACGCCCTCGAAGCCAAGTATAACGATGGCTCCGCTAAGCCAGCCCAAAAGCCCGTTCCGTGGTGGGACGGCCCCACCCCCGGCGGCAAGATCCACGGCATGTTGAAACAGGTGGACTGCCTCGGATCGCAGGCGCGTGTTGTGGTCGAAAGCGACGATCACAAGACCGTCAAATTGCTGGTCGCCGATTCCGCCAAGGTGGCGATTCTGGGAGCCGGCGTCGAGACCTTGGGCTGCGGCCGGCAGACGCCGCGCCCGGTATCCATCGCATATTTCCCCAAACCCAACGCCCGGCTGGGCACTGCCGGCGAGGTGGCCACCATCGAATTCCAGTGACCCAGTCCGATGACGCGGCGCCCGCCCGCTGGCTGCCGCTGGCCGTCTTCCTGCTCTCTTCGGCCATCAACTATCTCGACCGCCAGTCGCTAGCCACGCTGGCCCCGCTGGTGCGCACCGAGTTTCACCTGTCGAACGCAGACTACGGGCTGATCCTCGCCGCGTTCTCGATCACATATGCCGCCAGCGCACCTCTGGCCGGAATGCTGATTGACCGCACCGGTCTCAACCGCGTCATCGGCGTCGCCGTTGGCTTGTGGTCGTGCGCGGGGATCGCTACCGGCCTGACTCATGGATTCACCGGCCTGCTGGGCTGCCGGGCGACGCTCGGCATCGGCGAAGCGGCCGGCTTTCCCGCGGCCGGCAAAGCCATTCGCCAATACCTGCGCCCCGCCGAACGGGCCCTCGGCAACGCCCTGAACCAGGCCAGCGTCAGCCTGGGAATGGTGCTGGCTCCGCCCGTGGCGACGTGGATTGCCCTTCAGGCCGGCTGGCGCGCCGCATTCGTCGCGACCGGGGTCCTCGGCCTGCTGTGGATCCCGATCTGGAACTGGGCGGCGCACCACGGCGGTCGCGCGCAGCCTCTCAAAGCCGAAACCGCCGAAGCTGTCCACCTGCTGCGCGACCGGCGCCTGTGGGCCTTCGTCCTCGCCAACGCTCTCAGCATGATCGGCTACTCGCTCTGGACCAACTGGACTACGCTTTATCTTGTGGATGTGCATCGCCTGACCGTCGCTCAAGCCGCCTGGTATGCGTGGATTCCGCCGTTGGCCGCCACGTTGGGAGGATTCGCCGGCGGCTGGCTGTCCCTGCGTTTCATCCGCCGCGGCGCGCCTCTGCCGCGCGGGCGTTTCCGCGTGTGCCTGCTGGCCGGCGTGGTGGCGCTGGTCACCGCCGCGGTGCCTGCTGCGCCCACCGCCGCCTGGGCCGCCGCCGGAATCTCGCTCAGCATCTTTGCCGTGGCCGCTTTCAGCGTGAATATGTACACGCTGCCGCTGGATGTATTCTCCGGCGCTCAGGCGGCCTTCGCGGTCTCCTGTCTGGTGGCTTCCTACGGCGCGGTGCAAGCCGTCGTCTCGCCCGCATTCGGCCGTCTCATCGATTTGTACGGCTACGCGCCGGTCACCGCCATCGCGGCAGTCACGCCGCTGGCGGCTTCAGCGGTCCTCTGGAGCACGAGGTCGATAGAGTGAAACAGCGGCTCAAGCGCTGGATCTTCGGCCTGCTCGGCAAAGAGCCCGAAGCCGTGGTGGTGACGTTTGCGACCGGCGACGCCGAACTGTGCCGCCGCATGGTGGAGGAAGTGCGCGCCCTGGTGCCCGATCGGCGTCACTTTGTGGCGACCGAAGCCAACTGGCCCGAGCTGCGGCGCGAGTTGCGGCGCTACCGCATCGGACTCGCCCCGGTGATGCTGACGCGCCAGCCGAGTGCCCTGCGCCGCGCGGCATACCGGCTGGCGCCGCGGAAGATCCTGGCTTACAACTCGCGGCTGGAGCGCCATCACCTGCGGCCCAGCCTGGCGTCGTTTCTGTTCTGGCGCGGCGTGCCGCTCGACCGCATCTACCTGCGCCCGTGGTGGTGGCCGTGGCCGAAGCGCGAACATACCGTAACGCCCACCGGCGATCGAGTGCTCGAAGGCCGGCCCTGCTCGCCGGAGCGCCGCCGCTTCGCCGTGCTCTCGCCTTACTTCCCCTACCCACTGGCGCACGGCGGCGCGGTGCGCATCTTCAACCTGCTGCGCGAGACCGCCCGCGAATTCGACGTCGAGCTGTTCGCCTTCACTGATGACGATGCCGAGCCGCCGGCCGCTCCGGTTCTCGAGTTCTGCGCGCGCGTGGTGCTGGTCACCAAGCCGCGCTACCGCGAGCCGCGCTGGTCCACCCTGCTGCCGCCGGAGGTCCACGAGTTCCGCTCGCCCGCCATGCGGAGCGCCATTGCGCGCGAGCGTGCCGCCTTCGGCTTCGAGGCGCTACAGGTCGAATACACGCAGCTTGCCGAATACCGCGGCGATGCGTTGGTGGAACACGATGTCACCTTCGATCTGTTCGCCCAGATCGCGCGCCGCGAGCGGACTCTTGCCGCCTGGTGGGACTGGTTTCGGTGGCGCCGCTTCGAAACCCGCGCCGTCCGCGCTGCCCGCCGCGTGGTCACCATGTCGCCCAAGGACGCGGAAATGCTCGGCCCCACGGCGGCAAGCGTAGTGATCGAAAACGGCGTCGATCTCGATCGCTTTCAGCCGGCGCCGGAAACGCCAGGGCAGCGCCTGCTGTTCATCGGCTCTTTCCGTCACTTTCCGAACGTGGCGGCCTACCGTTTTTTCACCGAGCGCGTCTGGCCGCTGCTGCGCGACAAGTTCCCGCAAATGGAGGTGACCGTGGTCTGCGGCCCCGATCATCTCATTTATTGGCGCGCTTTCGCCGAAACGCCCGAGCCCACTGCGGACCCGCGCATACGCCTGCTCGGATTCATTGCCGACGTCCGCCCGCTCTATCGCGAAACCAACCTCGTCATCGTGCCCACCACCGTCTCAGCCGGCACCAACGTGAAAGTTCTCGAAGCGATGGCCATGCAGCGCGCCGTGGTCTCGACCACCACCGGGTGCGCCGGTCTGGGCCTGCTGGATCGCCACAGCGTCTGGATCGCCGACCAGCCGGCATCCTTCGCCGCAGCCATCGCCACACTTATCGCCGACCCCGCCCGCCGCGCCCAAATCGCCGATGCCGCCTACTGGCCCGCCAAACGCAACTTCGACTGGCAGGCTATCGGGGAAAAGCAGCGCGCGCTGTTGCGGGAGCTACTGAGGCCTCAGCGGCGGCATCAGGCTTGACGACGTCGGCCCCGCTTCTTGTTCGCCTCTGGTAGAGTGGTAGCCGTGTGGGAAGCGAATGTTCGGACCGCGATTTCAGAGATTATCTCAGGCCTTCAGCAGCCAATGCCCAATTGGGAAATTATGGTCTCGAGGGTGAGCGAGCTTGCCGAAGAGGTTGGGATACAACTCCTACCCAAGGAGGAGGGACCAGAAGGAACTCCGCTGATGAATGAGAAAGCGCGCGTAACCTGCGAGGAGCTTGAGAGTCTGAAGGCTGGACTTTCGGACAGGAGTGTTCCGGAGGCCCTCAAGCGCGCGGAAGCCGCATTGCGGGCGGTGGGCTAGACGCCCCGGACCAGTTATCTCATGTGGTGGCCGTTTAAGAAGGCAACTGAAAAGAGATTGGTGGGGTCCTTTCTGAACGGACTTCAACTTATTCAGGTCTCGCTCTACGAGGAGGCGGCGTCTCAGTATTCAGGGACAATGGCGAAAGAGTCTGCGAGGGTGCTTGCCGCTCAGGTCGCCAACCACCTCACTGGCGAAGACGTCGGGGCGGTAGCGCAGAACGCCGCCGGACCCCTCAGGTCCCAGATCGGTCGAATAAAGCATCAGATTCCGGAAAGCGCCGCTAGGGTTATGGCTGATAGCGGAAGCACCAGAGAAGTGGTGGTGGCAACTCTGAGGATGAGAGCGACATTGGAGTTCATGCTACACGGTAAAGCATACTTCCGGAGCGACCTGCACCGGCGAATTGAGGGACTGCTTTCCACTTATGGCCCGGAGTTTCCTTATGAGATTAAGCCTGATTTGTACCTGGCGATGGCCCTCGCGTATTACCAGGAACACTTCGGCCCGAAGTAGCGTATCCGCTAAGCAGCGCCCGCGCCGTCCGCTCGCCATCCGCAGATCCAAGTGGGCCCTATCCTACTCCACCACCGCCCCTGCTTTGCGGAACGCTTCCTCGACGGCTTCCTTATCCCAGGCGCAGCTCACGAACAGCTCCTGACGCGCGCCCGCGCTCAAGGCGATCGCTTTCCATCCGTTTTGCGTTGGCACCGTCACTCGTACCCGCACTTTGCCCCTGGCATCGCGCACGGGCCGGATTACGCCCGGAATCACCGAGCGGATTTCCGGGTTCGCTCGCAGCAGTTCTTCGAGCATCGGGCGCACGCCGTCGATGATGCTGTGCTCGACTTTGAGGCGGTTCTGCGCGGTCCTCAGACGCACTTAGGCCCATCCCTCGCCGCCGCGCAGCGGCACGAAGCGGCATAGGGTCGACACCCGGCAATCGATTTTTCCGCCATGCCGGTCGACCACGCGCAGCTCCTGGTCTTCGAACTCCCCGACCGGAATCACCAGCCGCCCCGGGTCGCGCAATTGATCGAGCAGCGCCGGCGGCACATCCGGCGCGCCGGCCGCGACCGTGATGGCGTCATATGGCGCCAGCGGCGCATATCCTAGCGACCCATCGGCTGCGATCACCTCGATGTTACCATCGCGGCCGGTGCGCCGCAGGTTGTACCGCGCCAGGTCGGCCAGCTCCGGAAGAATCTCGAGCGAAATCACCCGGCGACCAAGCGCTCCCAACACCGCCGCTGCGTATCCGCAGCCGGCGCCCACTTCGAGCACCGTCTCGGTTCCGTCCAGTTCCAGCTCCGCCGCCATCAGCGCCGTCATGTAAGGCTGCGAAATCGTCTGTCCGTACCCGATCTCGACCGGCGCGTCGCCGTACGCCCTGATCCGCGATTCCAGCGGCACGAACTCCTCGCGCGGAATCTCGCCCATCGCTCGAAGCACACGCGCATCGTGGATACCGCGCCGCCGCAGTTGCTTCTCCACCATCCGCTGGCGCTCGCCGGCCCAATCTGGGATCACGTTTCGGCCTCAACCTTATAATAGCGATGATGCCTCATCAGATCACGCTGATCCCGGGCGATGGCATCGGACCCGAAGTCGCCGATGCGACCGCCCGTGCGGTGGGGGCGACCGGCGCCAGCATCGAATGGGAACGCGTCGATGCCGGGGCGCGCGCGTTGGCCGAGCAGGGCCAGTTGCTGCCCGACGACGTTTTCGCTTCGCTCGAAATGACGCACGTTGGGCTGAAGGGCCCCACCACCACCCCCATCGGCGGCGGCCATCAAAGCATCAATGTCGTCCTGCGCAAGAAACTGGGGCTCTACGTGAACTTCCGCCCGGTCCTCACGCTGCCCGGCCTCAAAACGCGCTTCGACGATCTCGCGCTCGATATCGCCATTTTCCGCGAGAACACCGAAGATCTTTACGCCGGCCTGGAGCACGAGGTGGTTCCGGGTGTGGTGGAGAGCCTCAAAATCATCACCGAAAACGCCTCCCTGCGGATTGCGCGCGCCGCCTTCCAATTCGCCCGCCGCGAAAGCCGCAAAAAGGTCACCGCCATCCACAAGGCCAACATCATGAAGCTCAGCGACGGCCTGTTCTTGAAGTGTTGCCGCCAGACCGCCGCGCAGTTCCCCGAAATCGCGTACGACGAGCTGATCGTGGATAACGCCTGCATGCAGCTCGTGATGCGCCCGCAGATTTTCGACGTACTGGTGCTGCCGAATCTCTATGGCGACATTGTCTCCGATCTCGCCGCGGGCCTGGTCGGCGGCCTCGGCATCGTACCCGGCGCCAACATGGGCGATCACCACGCCATCTTCGAGGCCGTCCACGGCACCGCGCCCGATATCGCCGGCAAGGGCCTGGCGAATCCCACAGCCCTGATGCAATCCGCCGTGCTGATGCTGGCCCACATTGGTGAGCGGGATGCCGCCAAACGACTCAAGCGCGCCATCGCCCAGCTTTACGCGGAGGGCAAGCATCTCACCGGCGACGTCGGTGGCCGCGCCGGAACCGCCGAGTTCACCGAAGCCGTAGTGCGCCATATCGCCGGCAGTGCGTAGCGGGCAGTCGTAAGAAGACCTAAGAGAATCTTAGCCACAGAGAAACACAAATGAACGCAGATACGTTCTTTGAGTTTTATTCGTGTTCATCTGTGTTCATCCGTGACGCGAAATCCCCAGGGTGCGGCAGCACAACCTTCAACCGGACGCGCCGGCTGGCGCGGGTCTAGTATGATGGCTTTATAATGACCGAGCGGGAATCGTTGGTCGCTTCTCCGGCTGGAATCCCGCCCCGCGTTGTCCCCAGGTTCGACGAACTTGAAGCGGTGCTCGGGTCGGCGATTCGCGGCAAGCCGGAAGTCATCCGGTTTTCGCTGGTCTGCCTGCTGGCGCGCGGCCATCTGCTCATCGAAGACGTTCCCGGCGTGGGCAAGACCACTTTGGCGCAGGCCCTGGCGCGCGCCATCGCGTGCAGCTTCCACCGCCTGCAGTTCACCAGCGACATGCTGCCCAGCGACGTGCTCGGCGTCACCATCTATAACTTTCAGTCGGAAGCGTTCGAGTTCAAACCGGGTCCCATCTTCACCAACTTCCTGCTGGCGGATGAAATCAACCGCACCACGCCGAAGACGCAATCCGCTTTGCTCGAAGCCATGAACGAGAGCCAGGTGACCATCGACGGACGGCCCCACTCGCTGCCGCGCCCGTTCATGGTGATCGCCACGCAGAACCCGGTCGAGCATCACGGCACTTACCCGCTGCCGGAATCGCAACTGGACCGCTTCTTCATGCGGCTGCGCATCGGTTACCCGGAGCGGACGAGCGAGCGCGAGATCGTGCGCCAGTCTGGCGCCACGCTGCCCGAAGCGGGCCCGAGCGGCCTGGTGGCGGAAGATATCTTGCGCCTGCAGGACGCGGCGCACGGCGTCCTCGTCGAAGACGCAGTAGTGGATTACATCCTCGCCATCGTCGAGCAGACCCGGCATCACGAATCGCTGGCGCTCGGCGTGAGCCCGCGCGGCTCGCAGGCGCTCTATCGGGCGGCGCAGGCGCTGGCATTGCTCGAAGGCCGCGACTACGCGACGCCGGACGACGTGAAGCGGCTGGCCGTTCCCGTCTTCGCCCATCGCGTGGTGATCGACACGCGCAACACCCTGGTGGAGCGCCGGCTTGAAGCGGGCGAGCGTATCATCGAGCAAATTCTCACCCAGGTGGAAGTCCCCCTGTAGAGACACGCCTTTATGAAGACTGCCATCATCGGCCTGCCCATCACGGGCAAGACCTCTCTGTTCGCCATTCTCACCGGCGTCCATCACGAAACCCGGATGGGATCGACCGCCGTCCGCACCGGCGTCGCCAAAGTCCCGGACGCGCGCCTGGAGGCGCTCGGCCGCCTCTTCGAGCCTCCCAAGGTCACCCACGCCACGGTCGAATACGTGGACATGCCCTCGATCTCGCGGGAAAGCCTGCGCGACCCCGCTTACCTCGCCAGCCTTCGTGTGGGCGACGCTTTTGCCCACGTGCTGCGCCTGTTTGAAGATGAAACCGTCCCGCACGAAAAGGGCTCGGTGGATCCGCTACGCGATCTCGAAGACGTCGAGACCGAACTCATCCTCAGCGACCTGGTGGTGATCGAAAAGCGGCTGGAACGGCTGGACAAGGATCGCAAGAAGATCAAGAATCCCGAGCTGGATCGGGAATTCGATCTGCTGGTGCGGTGTCAGGCCGCGCTCGAACAGAACCAGCCGCTGCGCCAACTTGAACTCGACGCCGACGACGAGAAGCGCATCCGCGGCTTTCAGTTCCTCTCGCGCAAGCCAGTGCTCTATGTGTTGAACTTGGGCGAAGGCGACGCCGCCAGGATGCACGCACGCGAGCTCGAATTTCGCGAAGGGCCGCTCGCCGGACGCGCCCATACCGCGGTGACTGCGGTATGCGGCAAGATCGAGGCTGAGTTGGCCGAGTTGCCGCCCGCCGAGCAGGCCGACTACCTGGCCAGCTACGGTCTCAAGGAATCCGGCCTCGAGCGGCTGATTTCCGCCACCTATTCGCTGCTCGGCCTGATGAGCTTCCTCACCGCCGGAGAAGACGAATGCCGCGCCTGGACCATCCCCATGAACAGCCACGCCATCAAGGCCGCCGGCGCCATCCACTCCGATTTTGAAAAGAAGTTCATTCGCGCCGAAGTGGTGAACTGGCAAGCGCTGGTGGATCACGGCGGCTATGCCGGTGTGCGCGAAAAGGGTTTGCTGCGCCTGGAGGGCAAGGAGTACCTGGTCAAGGACGGCGACGTCCTGGTAATCCGCCACAGCTAGCGCCGCGGTGGCCTTCGCGCCCCTCGTCGCGGAGATGACCGGCTTGGACGTCTCTACCGATACCCGCGCTCAGCGGTAGCGGTACAGCGTGAAGCGCTGGATGCCTTCCTTATGGGTGCGTGATTGGGGTACGGGCGCCACACCCTGCGGGGGCCATTTCAGCTCCAGGCAGTCCCCCTCTATGGTATCGTCGCCGGCCAGCCGCCGCCCAGGAACCCAGCGGCCATTAACAAAAGTGCCTTCTTCCACGGTCTCCAGTCCAACCAGCGGAGGCCCCGGCGTGTTCGGAGTAAAGGCGATGCTTACGCCGAAGCCAGCCGCGATGTACTCGTCCGGCCCCGTCGCAATGAAAATTGCCCCAGCGAGCGTCGGGGGCGCCGGTGGTGGTGCCCCAGGCCTAGCTCCCAAGGGCCTCAAGAACGCGACCTCCAGCGTGTAATTCCCTAGTTGGATCTTCTGCGGCGGGTCCTTCGGTTCCAGCAGGACGGCGGACATCGTGCCGTTGCCTTGGTGCTGCACAATCAGCGGCGCCAATTGCGCGATCAGGTCATAGCCGCTCATCAGATCGTAGTCGAGAGTCAGCCGCCTGTCGATTCCCCCAGCCATCGGCGAGAAACCGATCGCATCATGGCGTCCGAAGGCGTAGAGGACTCTGGCCGCACCTTCCAGCCCACCGACCGTCTCGGGTATCCAGAGCGGATTCCCGGATTGGGTGAACCGTGCGCACATCATCACGAAGTCGAAGCCGTAAACGTCGACGCCCAATATGTCGATTCGCGGCGCCCCGGCTCTCCAGACGTCCATCGCGTCCGGCATGGGGCCGCCGCTTTGTCCGCCTCTGACCGGCGCCGGCGCCGTCCCAAATCCGGATTGCGGGCAGTTCGTGAACATCGGTATAGGGTATTCGGCTTTGCCCGCCTCGACCACCCGGCCGACGTAGCGCGCAAAGTACCAAGCCATGAAGATTTCCTCCGTAGGCCGGCCCTTGCCGAACACTTCTTCCCAGGTCCCGGACGTTTTGAAGCCGGCCGCCTCCCACACCTTGCGAAGCACCGGAATCAGGGTGTCCTTGTGCTGCTGAAGGTAGTCCATCAACTCCTTCGGAACCGGCCCCTCGAAAGCCTTGTTGGCCAAGGGCGAGCGGTCGCGGGTGTCCCCCTGCATGCCCACTTCGTTCTGCACCTGGATCATGATGATCGTATGCTGCTGTCCGTCCACGACCTTGACGTGCCGCATCATGGCCGCAAAGGCGCGCGCATCCGCGTCCCGCGTGGCATCGCCGAAAGGGCTGAGCAGTTCGATGCTCCTACTGCCCGGGAGCTGGACGCGCGGCTGCCCCGCTTCTCCTCCGAACACCGGCCAGGTGCCCCCTACAATCTGGGCGCGCGGGAACCGCTCGAAATCCCTCTTTACCCAGCTCGGCGGGTAGCTGGACTGCCCGTTCTTCCAGGTTGCGAACCACAAAAGCACGAGACGCAGGTTGTGACTGCGTGCATCCCGGATGATGCCGTCCAGCACACTGAAGTCGAACTTTCCTTCCTGTGGTTCGATCTGGGCCCAGGAAACGCCCGCCAGGACGGTGTTGACTTTCGCCTCGACAATCTTGGGCCATGCCGGCTTCATGTACTCGACGCTGGTGGCGCCGTTGTTGCTCAACTCTGCCGCCAGCGCCAGGAACGGCTTGCCGTCTACGATCAATTGGGTGGCCGTACCCTGCTTCCGCAAGTGAGTGATGTCCGAAGCAGAGGTGTCCGGGGCCGATCTGCTGGTGCTCTGGCTCGCAGCGAAGGCGAGAGCACACGTAAGAGTGCAGCAAAACAAGATTCGCAGTTTCATTATTATCTCCTTTGCAGTTTTCACAAGCCCATGCCGCCTGCCGGCTTATGCCCTCGTAGCAATGGCGACGCTGCTTGATTTGAGCCCGGGCGAAGTCGCCGTGAGTTGAATCCGGCCCGGTTTGGCCGTCGATTGCACGATGGCCAGGCACCGCCCCTGAAACACTTTCCTGCGTTTGCCCTTGAAATCCTCGTGACTCACCGGATCTCCGTTGTCCAGCCCTATGATCTTGCCCTCGCCTTGAATCTCGAAGGCGACCTCATTATCCGCCACCGGCACTGCCCTACCCTGCGCGTCGAGTATCTTAACCGTGACGTGAACGACGTCCCGGCGGTCAGCCACTATGGCGTCCCGGTCCACGGAGAGTCCAATAGCGGCCGGTTCCTCCGCGGTTGTGACCTCGGCCTCGGCGACCACCTTCCCGTCCTTGGTGCCCACGGCTTTCAGCGTGCCCGGTTCATAGGGCACAGTCCATGCTAGGTGCAGATCCAACGTGGTCTCGGGGGCTCTGCTGCGACCGCCAGGGTTCCCGCGTCCCACGCGCGGGGACCAATAGCCCTTCGCCCCGAAGGACTTGCCGTTCAGAAACAGCTCTACCGAGTCGCAGTTCGTGTAGCAGAGTACCGGTATGACTTCTCCTTCCTTGCCCTTCCAGTTCCAGTGAGGGAACACGTGGACCATCGGCTTACCGGTCCACTGACTCTGATAGAAATAGTAACCGTCCTTTTCGAAGCCGCAGGTATCCATCTCTCCACAGTTCGCGGCCTTCGCAGGCCACGCCGACCCGCCCAGGTAGTCGATACCTGTCCACATGTGGTCGCCGCACACGTAGTCGTAGGTCTTAGTGAACTTCCACAACTGCTCGATATCAGGCCTTGTACAGTCGATGCCGCCCCGCTCCGGCTCATCTCGCGCGGGAGCGCCAATCGCCATGTTCGGGTTCTCCGTGCCGATGAACCTTCTCTCTGGGAACGCCTGCCGCTCGGCACTGTAGTATTTTCCCGTCTCGCGCTCCACATAGTTGTAGCCCACCACGTCCAGAAGTTCGAGGAACTCTTGCAGCGTTGAGACTCCACGTCCGCGGGCGATCCTCTCGCAAGCCGCGGTGACGAGCCGCGTAGGATCCTCCCTGTGAAAGATCTCGACCAGCCTCCTGAGAGTCTCTATTCCTGCCGGGACAACTTGGTCGGGGATCTCATTGCCCGCACTCCACAGCACGACAGAAGCGTGGTTCCGGTCGCGATCGACGAAGCTCGTTACGTCCCGCTCCGACCATTCCTCGAAGTAGATCGGGTATCCGTAGGTGACGCCGATGTAGCCTGCCATCTGGTGCTTGGCAATCTTCCACTCGTCGAAAATCTCATCCATCACCATGAGGCCAAGCCTGTCGCAGAGGTCCATGAAGTCCGGCGAATAGGGATTGTGAGTGGTCCGGATGGAGTTGCAGCCCATGGCTTTCAACTTCTCCAGCCGCCGTTCCCAAACCCGCTCGGGCACCGCCGCTCCCACCGAACCCCCGTCGTGGTGCAGGCACACGCCGTTCAGTTTCACCTGCTTGCCGTTCAGCAGGAATCCCTTGTTCACGTCGAACTCAATCCTTCGAATCCCCAGAACTGTGTCGTACTCGTCGACAACCCGGTCCCCTTCCTTCACCGTGCTGCGCACCTTGTAAAGATAGGGATTGTCCGGCGACCACAAGTTCGGCCTGAGCACCGGTATCTGCTGCGCGAACTCGTATTCTCCGCCCTTCGCTGCGATGGTCTGGCTCGCCATCGCGATCGACGTGCCTGTCCCGCCGGTCTGGACCAGCTTCCCATCCCGGTCCAGTATACTGGTGACCAGCGTGCACTCGGCGTCGCTCCCTCCTTCATTCTGAACCTTGGTCCTGATTTCGACGATGGACGACTCCGCTGCAACTTCGGGGGTTGTGACGAACGTGCCCCAGTAGGCGACGTGCATCTTGTTCGTAACCAGCAGCCAGGTGTGCCGGTAAATTCCGGAGCCCGAGTACCAGCGGCAGTTGGGCTGATGGGAGTTGTCTGCCTTCACCGCAATCACGTTGTCGCCGCCAAACTTCAGGTGGGGAGTGAGATCGTAACAAAAACCGATGAAACCGTTCGGCCGTTTGCCGAGGTACTGACCGTTGATCCACACTTCGCTGAGCTGATACACGCCGTCGAACTCGATGACGACCTTTTTGTCCCTGTAAGATTCGGGGATGCTGAAGCGTTTCCGGTACCAGCCGATACCCGTGGGCAAGAGTGCAAACGCAAACGCCGGAGACGGCTGCTCACTGAAGGGCCCCTCGATGCTCCAGTCATGAGGCAGATCCACGTCTCTCCAGCTCGCGTCCGCGAAATTCGGCTGCTGCGCGCCAGGCGCATCCCCCTTGAAGAACTTCCAGCCAAAGTCGAAGCTGTCCCGCACTCGGGCCGCGCCGCTGTCGCCCGCCGGCTGCGTTTGCGCGTCTGCCTGGCCCGTGGAACCCAATGCCGCCAGGATGCCAGCCGCTCCAACTGCCTGCCCCAGCAAACTGCGCCGGCTTAGAGAGTCCTTCGACCCACTCTCGTCTTTCATCGTCGTCCCCCTAACGAAGTGCACCTTCCCTGTTATCAGTTCTCGGTTACATCGATCGTCTTCTCCAGACGAAGATCGGCCGACGAGGCCCCGACCATGATCTTGAGCTTATCGTCCTCCACTACCCAGCTCTGCTTGGCCGGGTCCCAGTAGGCCAGGTCCGAGCCCTTCAGTGGGATCTGCACCGTCTGCAACTCGCCCGGCCTCAAGGTGATCCTCTTGAATCCCCGCAGTTGCTTGATAGGCCGCTCCACCGCGGAGCCCACGTGCTGCACGTACATCTGTACAACCTCGTCGCCCAGCCGCTTGCCGCTGTTTTGTACCGTCACGCTCACCGTGACCTGTCCCTTGCCGCTGACGGTCTGGGCACTGGTGCGGAGATTGGAATACTTGAAGGTTGTGTAGCTCAGACCATAGCCGAACGGATAAAGCGGCTGGCCCTTGAAATACATGTAGGTCCGGCCTTTGCGGATGTTGTAGTCCATCATGTCGGGCAGGTCGTCCACGGATTTGACCCAGGTTTGCACCAGCCGGCCGGCAGGATTGTAGTCGCCAAACAGCACGTCGGCCAGCGCGTTGCCTTCTTCCTGGCTGGAATGCGCCATGTAGATGATGCCTGGCACGTTCTCCTGAATGGTGTTGATGGCGTATGGAAAACTCGCCTTCAGCACGACGATGGTCTTCGGGTTAGCTTTGAAAATCTGATTCACCAAATCCAACTGTTCCTTGGGCAGATTGATTTCCTTGCGGTCGACGCCTTCCTTGCCTTCGGATGGAAGGCAACCCCTGCCAAAGCCTGCCCCGCACGTCGGGTTGTTGCCGACAAACACAATCGCCACGTCGGAGTCGGCCGCTATGTTGCTTGCCATCCGGTTGTTGCTGTTGTCGCGCACGTAGCGCACATGGACGGTGGGCCCCACCTTGGCCCTGATGCCCTCGACGGGGGTCACCGCGTAAGGCAGGGTGCCGGCGTACCAGTCCGGGAACACTTCATTGCCGCTGCCGCCGATGACGGCGATGGAGTGGATGGTGGTCTTGTTGAGGGGAAGAATGTTCTTCTCGTTTTTCAGCAGCACGATGGACTTATCGGTCACCAACCGCGCCAGGGCCTTGTGCCGCGGGCCGTACCAGGGTTCCTCCTTGCCCGTAATGGCGCTGTAGGGAACCAGCGCCGGCGGATCGAATTCTCCCAGGCGCATCCGCATCCGCAGGTTGCCTTTGACCCGGTCCACAATATCGGCCTCGGTGAGGAGGTTCTTACTGAGCGCGTCCTTAACGTAGCCGGCGTGCTGGTCGAGGAAAACAGTGACGCCGGCCTTGACCGCCATGGCCGCCGCCTCGGGCAGGCTGGCAACAACCATCTGGGAGCGCATCAGGTTGGGCATGCCGCCCGCATCGGTGCAGATCATGCCGTCGAATCCCCATTCCTTCATCACGATGCTGCGCAGGATGGGATGCGCGGTGCAGGGGGCGCCGTTGAGGACGTTGTAAGCCACCATGAAGGACTGGGCGTGGCCTTCCGTAATCGCCTTCTGGAAAGGCACCAGGAAGTACTCCCTCAGGTCCCGCTCATCCATGACGGAGTTGCTTCTTGTCCGGTGCTCCTCGTTGTTGTTGGCTACGAAGTGCTTGAGGGTCGCGGCCACCTGGATGTACTTGGCGTTGTCGCCCTGCAAACCCTTGACGATGCCAATCGCCAGGGAGCCGTCCAGGAACGGGTCCTCGCCGTACGACTCCTCGTTACGGCCCCAGCGCGGTTCCCGCCCCACGTCCACCATAGGCGCCCGGATGGCCAGGCCGACACGCTTTCCGTCGGTCTTCACATTGTAGATCCGCGTTTCGTATCCTACCGCGGCGCCCATTTGCCGGAGCAGATCCGGATCCCAAGTGGAAGCCATCCCGATGTCCTGCGGAAACTGCGTGGCCGTGATACTTCCTCCGCCCGCCCAACCCAGGCCGTGCAGGCCCTCGGTGAAGTTGGTGAAGCTCTTGATGCCGAGACGTTCGATGGCCGGCGCCGTCTGACCCAAGAAAGCGATCTTCTCGTCCAAGGTCATCAGGGAGACCAGGTTGTTCACCCGCTCCTCGAGCGGCAGCTTGGGATCGCGGAATGGATCGGCAGCCGATAGCGCTCCGGCCAGAGTCAGAGTTAGGAGCAAAGGACAAAAGAACCGCATATAAGACCTCCCAATGTCAACCGGGACTTCCACTTTGGACTCCCGTGTCCTGTTCAGTATACCCCCAGGCTGCCTTCTTTTGATCCGCGAGCCGGCTAGAGCCTGAGACACCCGCTGGCCTTGATAGACCATATCGCTTGCCACGAGGACGGATTGCTGGGCGTTCCTAAACAACTCACCCGCTACGACGTCCTATCCGACCTCCGGGACCACGTAAATGCGCTCGCGGATCGAATTGGCAGGATAACTAGGTCGTGTGCTTCGCGGAAAGCGCGGGACCCACGTTTCGCGCAACCCCCGGCTGGGAATCTCGAGGCCCGCAGCAGGTCTAATCCTCGAACATCCCCTCGAACAGCACTGAGGTCAAATAGCGCTCGGCGGCGTCCGGCAGCACGGTGACAATCGTCTTGCCCTTGAACTCCGGCAGTTTCGCCAGGCGCACCGCTACAGCCGCCGCGGCGCCGCACGAAATGCCGGCCAGGATGCCTTCTTCCTTGGCCAGCCGCCGCGCCATCTCAATCGCCTCTTCGTTGCCGATCGCCTCCACGCGATCCACCACGCTCAGATCGAGCGTGCCCGGGATGAACCCCGCGCCGAGACCTTGGATCTTGTGCGGCCCGGGTTTCATGGGCTGCCCCGCCAGCTTCTGCGCAATCACCGGGCTGGCCGCCGGCTCAACGCCCACGGCGACAATCTTCTTGCCCTTTGCCTGTTTGATGTAGCGCGCCACGCCGGTGATGGTCCCACCGGTGCCGATGCCGGCAACCAGTACGTCGATGGTGCCGTCGGTGTCGTCCCAAATCTCCGGGCCCGTCGTCTCAAAATGGATTGCCGGATTGGCCGGGTTTTGGAACTGCTGCAGCAACACGTAGCGCCCGGGATCGGAAGCGCGGATCTCTTCGGACTTGGCAATCGCACCGGCCATGCCCCCCGCGCCGTCCGTCAGCACCAGCTTCGCGCCCAGCACCCGCAGCACCTTGCCCCGCTCCACGGACATGGTGGATGGCATGGTCAGCGTGATCGGATAGCCGCGCGCTGCCGCCACGTACGCCAGCGCGATGCCGGTGTTGCCGCTGGTCGGCTCGATCAATTCTTTGCCCGGTTTCAGCACCCCCCGCTTCTCCGCGTCCCACACCATGGCCGCGCCGATGCGGCATTTCACGGAGTAGGCCGGATTGCGCCCTTCGATCTTGGCCAGCACCGTCGCCCGCGCGCCGTCCGTCATCCGGCGAAGCTTCACCAGCGGGGTGCGCCCGATGCTCAGCGAATTGTCGTCGTAAACGCGCACTCAGATCTCCCAGTTCAATACGCCTTTGCTCTGTCTCTCCGCCCAGTCGCGCAGCAGTTCCCCGATACTGGTGTGGTCGATGATGGCCGCCACTGCCATATCTACGCGTTCCCACATTTCCGTGAATGGCGTCTCTGGTTTAGACCGGCCTCGCCCCTTGCCCTCCGGCGGGCCATCCACCGACCGGATCACCTCGCCCACCGTGATCGAATCCGCCGCACGCGCCAGCAGGTACCCGCCCTCCGCCCCGCGCCGCGACTCCACGAACCCCGCCTGTTTCAGTCCCACCAGTATCAATTCCAGAAACTTCTGCGGAATTTTCCGCCGCCGTGCAATGTCCGCGATCTTAACCGGTTGGCCGGGTTTCTGCGAGGCAAGGTCCAGAATCGCTCGGAGCGCGTAATCAGCCTTGACCGAAGTCGTCATACCAACGGGGCAATCTCCTCGATCCCAACAGAGATTCTAGGTCAAACCGGAGCCGCCGCGCAATTCACATGGTTCTCCTCAGTAGAGTCGAGGATGCCGCGGATTTCCCCTCAATTATGCTCGGATGTTTGGCCTACCGTGTCGTCAGTTTTGAGCACGGTTTCGATGGCCGGCGCGTGGAGCAGCGTGTGGTGAACGAGGCAGGCCTTGACGGCGCGCAGAATGCCGGCCTCATGCGCGGCATCCAGGCCGGGGACGGCGACTTCGATGCGAAATTGGGCCAGCCGGGCCGGCTGCAAAGCCTTGTCGGCGGTAACACGGATCTCGAGGCCATCGGCGGAGAGCGAGCGGGCTTTCAGGTACTGCGCGGCGTAGTAGCCGGCACAGGTGCCCAGCGCCGAGAGCAGCAGCTCGGGCGGCGTCATGCCTCCATCCTCGCCGCCGTTCGCCGGCGGCTGGTCCGAAATCACGCGATGCCCGCGCGCGACAGCTTCGAATCTGACATTGCCCCGATGCCGAATGCTGACTTCCATGTGGCCTCCAACAAGCGGAGATGCACTTCCCGGCGAGAGGTGACACCGGCGTGCAAGCTGATTTTAGCGCCGTGCGCGGGCCGCACGGCGGGCTACTGCGTGGCTGCACCGGCCAGAGGGTGGAAATGCGGCGCGGTGTGTTCGGTGACCTTGAAGTCGGATGGCACCTGGAACAGGGCGGGCGAAGGCTCGGAACGGTCGACATTGGTCAGCCGGGTGACGGTTTCGCCGCTGCGGGGATCGCTGCGCCTGGTCCGGACGGCCATTTGCAGGTCGGCTGAATACCAGCGTTCCGTCACTATTTGAATCGGCGCCTGATTGCCGATGGCGCCGGCCGCTATGGTGACGGTTGTGCGGGTTCCCTTCGCCGGAAGACCTCCGATGGTCGCGGCGCCGAGCGCTTCGGTCTTTACGGACTGACTGGCGCCGCCCGCGCGCACTTCACGCCGCTCCTCGGTGGCGGCAGAGGAACGGGCGCCGGGCGCCGGCGCGGTCCAAGCCGACGTACTGGCGGTCTTGTGCGCGGGATCCAAGGCGTAGCTCACACCGGCCACCGGGTCATGGATGAAGACCACCGGCTGCGCGCCTCCGCCGGCCGCCAGCGCGCCCAGGCCCGCCAGCGTTTCCTCGCGGCGGGTGCGGCCTTCGCTGTCGCGAACCAGGTGCGCAATGCTGGTTTGGCGGATGCGGTTGCCATCGGCCAGCGTCTCGGTGCTCTCGGTAACCAGGTCTCCCGAGAACGGAGCTCCCTTGACCACGCGGCGCGGCACGCCCGCCTCGGCGCCCAGGAAGCGCGGGCCGGCGCCGAAGCGGCCACGCCCGCCGGGCGGCGGATTCTGCGCCGAGGCAAGGGCCGCGGCCGCCAAAAGGAAAGCGAAACTGCTGCACATCTTCATCGTCTGCTCCCGCGATAATACCCGGGTCAGTTCAGGAACCGGACGGCTCGCGCCATGCCATCCGGGCCCACCAGAACTTCGGCTTCCACACTCTCCGCGTCGCTATCGTCGCTTGCCGGCATACCCAGCGCGGTGACCGCGGAGCGCGGCAACTCCACCCGTACCAGGTCGACATCGTCGTCTTGCGGCGAGCCAGCGGCATTGGGCAGCGGAATGAATGCGCTATCTTCGTCCTCGATGCCGGTGGCTGCCGCAGGGCCCGAATTGGTGGCAACCAGCGGCGCAGCCGGCGGCCGCACGCCGGTCCAAAGCGCGCCAGCGACCAATAACACCGCTGCCGCGGCGGCCCACCAACGGCGGACTTCGCCGACGGGCGGCACACGCTGGCGGAACCGTTCCCGATACGCGCGCACCAGATGCGCTTCTACGCGTGGCGGCGCCGATACATGTTTCATCTCCGCGGCCAGCAGGCGGAGGCCTCCCGCCACTGGACGCCCAGCCGCCCAGCGCGCGGCGCAAGAGGGGCACGCGGCCAGGTGGGTGTCGAAATCCTCTTCGGGCTCCGGCCCGGCAATATCATTCCAATATTCTTCGCAGTTCATATCGCACACCTCGCCGCCTTCCACGCCGGAACCGTAGCGCCCCCATCGCGTTCGTCCCGCAGTTTCTCAGCCAGCAGCAGCCGCGCGCGGTGCAGACGCGAGCGCACCGTGCCGATGGGGCAGCCCAACGCCGAGGCGGCCTCGGCGTAATCCACGTCCTCCAGATCGCACAGCACCACGACCTCGCGGTAACGGCGCGGCAAGCTGCTCACCGCCCGGCGCAACGCTTCGACGCGCTCGCGGGCGGTAAGGTCCGCCAGCGGATTGGAAGCATCCACCGGTTCCGCAAACCGCCTTTCCTCGGCGCCTGCGTCCACCGGGACGTCGGAACGCCGCCGCTCGAACTGCCGCAGCAACAGTTTGCGCGCGATGCCGAACAGGTAAGCCACCAGGCTTCCGCGGGCCGGGTCGTAGCCGCACTCCTCCCGCAACAGGGCCAGGAACACTTCCTGAGTGATATCCTCGGCGACGGGCGCCGAGCCGCTCATCTGGAGGGCGAACCGATAGAGGGCTGGCTGCCGCCGGTGGTACAGAGACACAAATGCCTGCTCTTGGCCGGCGCGGAGTCGCTCGAATAACTGATGGTCCGATTCCGGCGCCTTCATCTGCCCTCACTTAATTCTTTCATATTACGGCGTTAAAGTTCCACGATTGCCGGGCGCAAGGCAAATCCGCCACGCCGGCGGCTCCCGCTTCGCGCATTCTTGGAAACCGGGTGAGGTGCGATACGGCCTAATCATGCTATCATGTGTCGGCGCCGGCGGAGCGCTCGCACCAGCCACTCCAAATGAGCTCCCCCGATCCTCACCATGCTCCCCGCGAAAGACTGCTGCTCCTCGCATACTGGCTGATTCCACCGCTTTTCTGCCTGGCCGTCTATTTCTGGGGACTTCGAGCCTGGTATCAGCAGGATGACTTCGTCTGGCTCGGTCAACGATTCAGAATTGAAAACTGGCACGATTTCCTGCGCGCTGTGTTTGAGCCATCGGTTCATGGCACATTCCGGCCTCTGAGCGAGCGTCTGTTCCTGCTGATTGCAGGTAGTGCCTTCGGAACAGATGCCTTTCCCGCCCGTCTCTGGGTCTTCTTGACTCAAGTTGCCAATCTCGCGCTGATTTCATCGTTGGCCCGGCGGATGTCGCATTCCCGCATCGCCGGATTCCTGGCCCCCATTCTCTGGACGGCAAATGGCGCGCTGGCGTTCCCCATGGCCTGGAGCTCGGCTTACATGCACATCCTGTGCGGCTCTTGCATGTTGCTCGCACTCCACTTTCTCCTGCGGTACATAGAAACCGGCAAACGCTCCGATTACTGCTTGCAGTGGATCGTGTTTCTGGCCGGCTTCGGCGTGATGGAGAGCATGATCGTGTATCCGGCGATTGCCGCGGCTTATACACTGCTGCGCGCGCGCAAGCGCTTCTTCAGCACCCTTCCGTTATTCGGCGCGTCGATCCTCTTCTGGGTTCTGCATTCCGTGTTTGTACCGAAACAGCACACGGGGTTATACTCCGTGCATTTTGATTCATCCCTCCCGCGCACGCTCATCACTTATTGGCAGTGGGCCTTGGTGCCACAGGACTGGCTCGAGTGGCAAGGCTGGCGGCCGCGTTTTGTAGTGTTGGCAACCGTCACGATAATCACTCTTACGGCGGCGATCTTGGTGTACGTGGCTTATGCCGCCTTGCGCAGGAATCTGGCGCCGGCGTTTGGATTGATTTGTTTTCTCCTTTTATTGCTCCCTGTGTTGCCGCTCAAAGAGCATGTGTCGTATTACTACCTGGCTCTCCCGTTTATGGGACTTGCGTTAGTAGGAGCGTTCGCCGCCGATTCGGCCTTCCGCAGCGGCTGGTGGGCCAGGCTGATTGCCGGATCGTTGCTATCTTTGTACCTTTTCGTACAGGCGCCCCATGCGGCTTTTGCCTGCAAGTGGTGGTATCTCCGCAGTCAGCGGGTGAAGGGCGTCGTTTTGGGCGCGGTGGCTGTGGGGCAGGCAATGCCGGGAAAGACGCTCGTCCTCACGGGCATCGATGAAACCATCTTCACCGGGGCTTTCCTGGACGGCGCTTTTCGCGCCTTCGGGGCCTCGAATGTCTACGGGGATCCTGGCCAGAGTTCGATGCTGACGGCAAATACCGCCATGGAGAATGAGGATCTCTCAACCCTTTTCCCCGATCCGGCGGACTTTCAACGCGGCTTGCTGGAACACCAGGTGATCGTGCTCTCTACAGCCGGCCCGGATCTTCAGAATGTCACTTCTCTTTTCGAGTCAAGGGCACAAGGTGAGCCCCTGCTATGGCCGCGCCGCGTGGATGTGGCCAGCGCTCTTGCCGCGGACTACTTGCGCGGGGAATGGTACGACCCTGAGGGCGGGCATCGTTGGATGGGGAAGAAAGCGGGAGCGGTCTTAGCTGGTCCTGCATCGCAGGGCGAGCAGTTACATCTCGCCGGTTACTGCCCTGACGCGCAAGTCGTAGCGGGGCCTCTGATAGCCAGTATCCTGGTTGAAGGTGAAGAGATTGGACAACTGCGCCTTACGCAAGGCGATGCCGGCTTTGACGCTGCTTTTCCGTTGCCGTCCCAATTCCTGGGAAGAACAAGGATAGAAATCACGGTTCAGTTGGATCGTACTTTCAGAGCTCCAGGCGACCTGCGGGACTTAGGACTGACTTTTGGGTCCTTCGAGGTTCGTTAGTAGGGCAAGCTAAGGCATGCCCCACCTAGTCGGTCTTTACCGGCGTGGCCGCCCGCTCGCGCGCTTGGCGCCAGGTTGTAATCGAGGTTACACCGTAGTTCCATACAGCGCCGACGGCGAGCCCGCAGGCCCCCGCGAGATACCACGGCACGCCGGCGTCCTTGGTGAACTGGGCAATCCGGACGTTGACGACGGCGCCCACGAAACAGGCGGCATAAAACGTTACAAGGCCGATGATTACGCGCCGTCCTCGCAGGCGGCGGTCGCGGTAAGTCAAGCTGTTGTTGAGGAAAAAATTAGCAGTCATGGCGACAAAGGTCGTGATCGCTTGCGCCAGGGAGAACTGCATCTTGAGAACCGAGAACAGTAAGTAGAGCACGCCGATCGAAAGCACCAATCCCAGTGCCCCCACCATGCTGAAGATGAAAAACCGGGGGGGGATCAGGTTGCCGATGGTTTTGTCGAGCAGCAGTTGCAGGTATTCGATGCCGACCAGGATGTCCAGCTTGCTGCTTCCACGGACGCGCTTCCGAAAAGTGTAAGGCACTTCTGCGAAGCGGACCGTGCGCCGCGACGATGCCACCAGGTCGAGAAGAATTTTGAAGCCCGTGCCGGAGGCGGAATGGATCACTTCCTCGAGGAAACGCCGGTCGACCACGAAGAAACCGCTCATGGGATCGCTGAGTTCGGTGTGCGACACGACCCGGCTCAGCCGCCGGCCAAGATGGCTCAAGCGGACACGATGCCCGGCGAACTCGCCCATCCCGCCGCCTTCCTTATTGCGAGTGGCAACCACTAGATCGAGCTTTCCCGCCTGGATCTGGCTGAGCATGGCGGGCAGAATCCGCTCATCGTGCTGCAGGTCGGCGTCCATTACGGCGATGTAAGCCGCGGCCGTGGCCATCATGCCTTCCAGGCAGGCTGAAGCAAGCCCGCGGCGCCCGATGCGCTGCAGGACTCGCACGCGCGGGTTTGTCCGGGAGATCGCGCGGACCGCGGCCGCCGTTCCGTCCGGCGAATCGTCGTCGACGAAGATGACTTCGTACTCGATTCCCCGGAGCGACTGCCGCAGGCTCTCGAGCAGTGGCTCGATGTTATCCCGCTCCTTGAAAGTGGGAATCACAATGGCAAGCTCCACGGGAACCGGCGTCGCCTGGCTTAACTGACTCATTGCCGTTACCTGAACCTTACCTGGCCGGGCCGAAACGACGGCGCGCATGATGGAGCAAGACGAGCGAAGGGAGGCTTCCCGATTGCAGGATTCATCTAATAGCTGAGCGTGCCGGTGCGCGGTTGCTCGTCCGGGTTGGGAAGGTAGAGAGTCTTGCAGTGCTCGCAGCGGTAAACTTCCGCGTCAGCACCGAACTTCTGCTTCACTTCGTCGCCGAAGAAATACCAGCGCTTGAGGTGGCCGGCACAGAGCTTGCCCTTTTCGTCCTTTTCGCCGCACGCGCGCATGCGCGGGAGACGGCGCTTCACCTTGGTCCCGTCGCTGAGCGTGTCCACCAACTCGGCCACCGGCACAGGCTTGTCGGGCGTCGCATATTTCGGATTCGCCATGGAAGAACGACCACTATAGCATTTGCCAGCCTCCCACCTCTCGCATAACTCTCTTTTATACCGATATAAAAAGGTGTTGAAGGTCTGTTTCGCTGGGTTTATAATGATTCCAGGCATGTAGGCACCTCCCTTAGGTGGTGTATTGTTATGAATCAGCTATCTGATTATAAACAAAGGATCACCAGCGCGGAACGCGCGGTCGAGCTGGTCCACTCCGGCGACCGGGTCTGGGTGCAGCAGGGCTGTGGCGTCCCGGTCCCGCTGATGGACGCTCTTGTTCGACGCGCCGGCGAGTTGCGGGACGTCGAGATGTGCCACATGTTGACTCTCAGCACGCTGGCCTACACGCGCCTCGAATATGCCGGCCACTTCCGGCATAACGGCTTGTTTTTGGGCGGCAACGTGCGCCAAGCGGTGGCAGAGGGCCGCGGCGATTACACGCCGATCTGCTTGAGCGAGATTGAGGGGCTCTTCGAGCGAGAGCTGCCGATTGACGTCGCCTTCGTGCAGGTGTGCCCGCCGGACGAGCACGGCTTCGTCAGCCTGGGAGTAGGCGCGGATTGCACTTTGACGGCGGCGCGGCGGGCGCGCATCGTGGTGGCGGAAATGAACGAGCGCATGCCGCGCGCGCTGGGAGACACGTTCCTGCATCTCAGCCAGATTACAGCGCTGGTTCCCACTTCCCGGCCGCTGGTCGAGCTCCGTCCGGAACCGCCGACGGATGTGCATGCGCGCATCGCGGAGCACGTGGCCGCGCTGATTCCCGACGGCGCCACGCTGCAGATGGGAATCGGCGGCATTCCCAACGCGGTGCTGGCTCGTCTCGCCGGCCACAAGGACCTGGGCGTGCACAGTGAAATGTGTCCCGACGGGGTGGTGCCGCTGATCGAAGCGGGCGTCATCAACGGCGCGCGCAAGACGCTCCATCCGGGCAAGGTGGTGGCGGGATTCATTTTCGGATCGCAGGTGCTGTTTGACTGCGTCGACAACAACCCCATGTTCGAGTTCCATCCCACCAGCTACGTCAACGATCCGTTCGTGATTGCGCAGAACGACAATATGGTCGCCGTCAACTCGGCCATTCAGGTGGACCTGACCGGCCAGGTTTGCGCGGATTCGATCGGCACGCGGCCCTACAGCGGGTTCGGCGGGCAACTCGATTTCGTGCGTGGCGCGGCCCGCTCGAAGGGCGGCAAACCGGTGATCGCGCTGCCGGCGACGGCCTGCAAGGGCGCTGTTTCGCGCATCGTGACGGTGCTCGATCCCGGCGCCGGCGTGGTGACCTCGCGCGCCGACGTGCATTACGTTGTGACTGAATTTGGCGCGGTGAACCTGCACGGCAAGACGCTGCGGCAGCGCGCCGAAGCGCTCATCGGCATTGCCGATCCCCGTTTCCGCAACGGGCTTTACGATTTCGCCGTGCGATCAAACTATCTGGAGTCCCGGCCGGCGCTGGTGGCGTGAGGGAAAAAAAAGAAGCCCGCAGGCGGGCGTTGGCAAGCTAAAGCGTGCCCCACCTGACGCGCCACACCGTGTTCGAACCGTCGTCCGACACGTCGCCAGATGGCGTGACGAAGCCGGTCAGAAAATCTTCGTACTCGCCGGTGGCGTGGCCTTTCTCGATCGGGACCCGAATCACTTCGTAACCCATCCGCACCGCTTTGTTCCACGATGGGGCTACCAGGCCGGCGTCACCTTTACGCCATCGGCGAGCGGCACATCAGTGGGCATGGCCACGGCATCGCCCTCGGCCAGCCCCGCAGTCACTTGCACCTGGGTCACGGTGGAGTTGCCGGTCTTCACTGCGCGGCGCGCGAGGTGATCGCCCTCCAGGCGGAACACCCAATCCCCCGCGGCATCGTGATGCAGCGCCTCCTTGGGAATCACCAGCGCGCCGTCGGCAACGCCAGTGCGAATTTCGGCATCCACGTTGGTGCCAGGTATCAGCTCGCGGCCGGGGTTGTCGATCACGGAGACCACTTCGCCCACCTGGCGCGAGCCCAACGGCTGAATCGCGACCGGCATCTTCTCGACTGTACCGTGCCACTGCTTTCCGGGCAGCGCTTCCCAGGTGATGGTGACCGGTTGACCGGGCGCCACGCGGCCGAGCAACGGTTCGTCGACATACACGCGGACCCGCACGCGGTCGAGGCGCCCGACGTTAGCCAGCAGATCGCCCGCAGCCAAGTAGGCGCCCGGCCGCAGCACCAGCCCGTACACCTGGCCGGCCAACGGCGCGCGCAGAACGGCCGCCGCCGCGTGCGCGCGAACCGCGTTCAGCGCCGCTTGCGCATCGGCTAGGCGCGCCCGCGCAGCGTCGACGTCGGTGGCGCCCACCAGCGCCTTGCGCCGCTTCTGCAGGCCGTCGATTTCGATTTGCGACTGCCGCACCTTGTCGGCTTCCTCCTGCACCTCGTGGGCGGTGGCGGCCTGCTTCTCCTGCAAGCGCCGCAACGCTGCGTAGTCCTTCTCTTCCTTTTCCAGATCGAAGCGCGCCCGCGCCAGGCTGTTGTCGATTTCGGTAAACTCCGCCGGTCTGCCGCCCTGCTCGAGCGAGGCCAGATGGGCGCGCGCCTCATCCACTAACGCCTGGGCGGCTTCGAGATCGGCGGCGCGCGTGGGGTCGCTGATTTCGGCAAGCGCCTCCCCTTGCGCCACCAGTTCGCCTTCATGCACCGCCAAGGTGCTGAGCAAGCCGGCGGTTTCGGCGCGCACCGGCCGCCATTCGTACGGTTCCACTTTTCCATTGGTGGGCAGCGTGCTGACCAGGGTTTGCCGCTGGACGCGCGCGAAGCCGACTGCCGGCGGCCGGCTCTTGCGCAAGATTCCCCACACGATTACGGCGGCTGCCACCACCAGCAACAGCACGGCGAGCTTCTTCAATCCGGTCTCCCCACCTATCTTAACCACTGTCTCGAAGCGCGTGAAACGCTCACCGCCGCGGCCTGGCGCGGGCGATATGATTGAACCATGACGCGACGCGATCTCGGCAAACTCGCCATGGCGGGCGCAGTGACGCTGGACAAGGTTGCCGCCGAACGAAACCCGGCCCAATACAACGGCGCTCTCGACGGTTTTGAAGACAAGGTGGACGCGGCCGGCTTCGACCCAGAGCTCTACACCATGAAGCTGCATGACGCCGCACCGCTGCGGATGACTTTCCACGCTTCGAGCCGCGCGGAGGCTGAAGCGTGGCAGCGCCGCTTGCGCGCCAAGATCGCCGAGCTGGTGGGCGGCTTTCCCGGCGAGCGCACGCCGCTTCTCGCGCAGACGCTGGAGGTCCGCGAATATCCCGCTTACTCGCGCGAGAAGTTCGTCTTTGAGAGCCGGCCCGGCGACAGTCCATCGCCTTTTGTGGTCTGTCGCGCGCCGCCAACGCTCGAAGGGTTGACAGACGACAAACCCCGATCGTCTGCCCTACTGCGAAACCGGAATCATGGCTCCGGTGGGCGAACTGGCGCCGGCGTAGGTCGCGATCACCTGGTTGTCGCCGTTGGCGGCATTCGCCGGCACCACCACGTTGATCTGGTACAGGCCCGGGCTACTCAGTCCGGCATACCGCACCGTTGCCGTGGTGCCGCCGATGGTGACCTGCGGCCAGGGGGTGGGCAGCGGGCCCGTCTGCACTGCCGAGCCCGGCGTCAGGGTTGAGACGGGCAGGCCGAAGCCATCGCCGTACAGCAGGATGATCTCGCCCGGCACGGCAGGCGTAAACGTGTATCCTGGCACTGACAGGGAGGCCGGCCCCAGCAGGCTGTAATCGGCGTGCCTCGCGGCAATGTGGATGCCGTCATTGAAGCGCAGGAACCCCGGCGACACTGCTTGCAGGTTCGCAGTAAACGCGGCGCTGGCCGCGCCGCCATTGTTCACTTCTACCGCGACCGGGCCAGTCGTGGAATCGAGCGGCGTCAGCACATTCACCTGCGCGGGACTGATGAAGTAAACGTACGCCGGGTTGCCGTTCACGGTGACGCTGACGCCATTCAACTCGGTCGGCATCTGGAAGGACGCGAAAGACGGCGCGCTGCTCCAGGTGAGGCCGCCCGCGCCCACGCTAGCCGGAGCCAGGCTGGAGCCGTAGATCTCGATCCAGGTATTCTGCGCGATGTTGGTGCCTCCGCCGGATACGCCGACGCCGGTGATCGTGGGTTGCGCAAACACGTACGCGGCTCCCATCTGGCCACTCTTGACATAAGCCCCGATCAGCGCCGTGCCCCCACTCACCGACACGGAGCAACCGAAAAAGCTCTCCCCTGCGCCATCGGAAGCCGTCAGTTCCTGCTGCTGGTTCCACGTTCCACCGCTAAGCACAAACACGTACGCGGCTCCCTGGTAGGTTAGGGAATCGACGGTTTTCCAGAAAGCCCCGATCACTGCCGTATTCCCGCTCACCGACACGGAGCGGCCGAAATTGTCGTTCGCCGCGCCATCGGAAGCAGTCAGCTCCCGCTGCTGGTTCCACGTCGCGCCGCTTTGCACAAACACGTACGCGGCTCCCTGGTTGCCGCTCTTGCCAAGGGCCCCGATCACTGCCGTGGTCCCGTCCAGCGACGCGGAAAAACCGAAAAAGTCGTTCGCCGCGCCATCGGAAGCCGTCAGCTTCTTCTGCTGGCTCCACGCTGTGCCGCTCTGCACAAACACGTACGCGGCGCCTTGGAGGCTATTCTCGTCTGGAGCCCCGATCACCGCCGTGTCCCCGCTCACCGACACGGAATTGCCGAAATTCTCGTTTGCCTCGCCATCGGAAGCGGTCAGCTCCTGCTGCTGGCTCCAAGCCGTGCCGCTTTGTATAAACACGTACGCGGCGCCTTGGTCGCCGTTCTTGCCGACGGCCCCGACCACCGCCGTGCCCCCACTCACCGACACGGAAATGCCGAACCAATCGCCCCCCAAGACCATGTCAACGGAAGGCGAGTAGGTGCCGGCCACGCCATCGGAAGCAATCAGCTTCTGCTGCTGGCTCCAGACGCCGCCGCTTTGCACAAATACATACGCGGCCCCTTGATCGAGGTTGTGGCCATAAGCCCCGATCACCGCCGTGTTCCCGCTCACCGATACGGAAATGCCGAAAAAGTCGCCTGCCGCACCGTCGGAAGCTGTCAGCTCCTGCTGCTGGCTCCAGACGCCGCCGTTTTGCACAAACACGTACGCGGCCCCCTGGTTGTCGTTCTTGCCAGGGGCCCCGATCACCGCCGTGTCCCCGCTCACAGCCAAGGCGTAGCCAAATTGATCGTTAAACACGCCATCGGATGCCGTCAGTTCCTGCTGCTGCACCCACGTCGGATCGATCGTCAATGGGTACTGAGCGCCGTGGTCCTCCACGATCAGCCGGATCGCCTCGCCCCGCACTTCCAGCCGAGACCGAAGAATACGGCCGTGCGCGTCCAGTGCCTTCAGGCCCGCATAACGCAGCACGACGCCATTGCCCGACTGGAACAACACCGAATCGTCGTTGGCCTTCTGGGCCGGCAGCAGCCCTCCGCTCACGCCGAGGGCAATCACCAACGGCTCGCCCTCCCGATCCGTTCCCGGGCGTTGAGCGAGCGTAAAACCCTGCTCCAGGCCATGCGAATCGTTCACGTACCATTCGGAGAGATTTCCGCGCTGGTATTCCACGCGGTTGCCTGCGCCGGTCAGCCTGGCGGGTGCGGGCTTGCGGAGCCGGTTGCCGTAACCATATCCGGTCAAATGGAAGTTGACGCTCCCGTCCGGATGGGTAAGCCGGGCTTCGCGGCCGTTGAACTCGAGGGTCAACCGCTGCGCGGGGTTTACTCCACGCCAAATCCCATGGCCGGAATCCTCGATTGAGTAGATCGCGCGCTCGAATGCTTGGCGCAGCCCTTCGTCCGCACCGGCTTTTTTCCGGACCGCGTCCGGGTTGGCGGCGGCCGCCAGCGCGGCGAGTGAAAACAGAAACGCGAAAGTCCGGACAAGCCTGCGGGCTACCGTGGAAACAAGGAGCCGATTCAGTGTCTTCGCCGACATGTTAGCCTCCCGATGCTAACGATTATACAGCCACCGTCAGCTTTGAGGACCTTTTTATCTCTTTTGCACTCCGAGGCCACTCCCGGCGCACCCTGACCGGCCGGCACCGCCAGCGCGGCAATCCGCCGCATCAAAGCGGCGCAGGGCAAGGCATTCGCCGGCGACCGCCGGCTCAACTTACCGATGCACGGCGGTATAAAGCGTCTGCGTGCCGGGCACGCCGCCCAAATTGAGGGTAAGCGGCACCAGATCGCTGTCCGGCACTGCCGGGACCACGATGTCGAACTGATACAGCCCGACGAAGCCCGGCGCCAGGCCAGCGTACGGCACTTGCTGCGCCGGCGTCTGCGCGAACAGAAACTGCAAAGATGCGGCGAGTTGACTGGTTCCGGTCGCGATCTGTCCTGCCGGTATGTCCGGGACAACCGGGCCGAAGCCAATTCCATAGATCGCGATCGTCTCGCCGGGCTGAGCCGGCCGTGAATTGACACCCGCGATCGCGCCGGCCGGAACAACATAGGTTCCGTCGGGCAACTGTGCCACGACGTATTGGTTCCCGCCGATGTTGAATGACGGCGGAGCCAGCAGGCCCGGCTGGGTCGCGTTCACCGTCACGTTCACTGGCGCGCTGGCGACGCCTGCGCTGGTGACCGTCAGTTGCAAGGAGCCCGTGCCGATGCTCGAAGGCAACTGCGCGTTCACCTGGCCGGGCGAGACATACTCGATGAACACCGGCTGGTCTCCGATGGTCGCCTGCACGCCGTCGAGCGAAGTGGGAGCGCTGTTGCCGCTGAAATCCGCGGTGGTCCAGGGGCGCGTGGTAGACGCCAGGTTCGATCCGTAGATCTCGACCCAGGAACCCGGCGCGGCGCTGAAAAAGCCGCCGAAGTCCCCCAAGCTAATCGCGCTACCGATAGAGGGTTGGGTTCCGGTGAACACGTACGCGGCTCCCTGGAAGCCTTGCCAATTGACGGTATTGTTGAGAGCCCCGACGACCACCGTCCCCTCGATCAGCGACACGGAATAGCCGAATGCATCGTAAGCCGCGCCATCGGAAGCAGTCAGCTCCTGCTGCTGGCTCCACGCGCCGCCGCAGAGCGCAAACACGTACACCGCTCCCTGGTAGCCAGCCTTGCCCGAAGCCCCGATAGCCGCCGTATCCCCGCTCAGCGACACGGAATTGCCGAAACCGTCGTTCCCCGTGCCATCGGAAGCAGTCAGCTCCTGCTGCTGGCTCCAAGCCCCGCCGCTCTGCACAAACACGTACGCGGCCCCCTGTTGGGTTTGTGCATCGATGGCCTTTGCCCAAGCCCCGATCAGAGCTGTGTTCCCGCTCACCGACACGGAACCACCGAACCAGTCGCCCGCCGCGCCATCGGAAGCAGTCAGCTCCTGCCGCTGGCTCCACGCTGTGCCGCTCTGCACAAACACGTACGTGGCTCCCTGGGAGCTGTTCTTGCCCGCGGCACCGACCATCGCCGTGTTCCCGCTCAACGACACGGAGGCGCCGAATTTGTCGCCCACGGCGCTATCGGAGGCACTCAGCTTCTGCTGCTGGCGCCACGTCCCGCCGCTGAGCGCAAACACGTACGCGGCTCCCTGGTACTGCGTCTTGCCAGAAGCCCCGATCACTGCCGTGTTCCCGTTCAGCGACACGGACCAGCCGAAATTGTCGCCCACCGCGCCATCGGAAGCGGTTAGCTCCTGCTGCTGGCTCCATACGCCGCCGGTGCGGACAAACACGTACGCTGCTCCCTGGCCGGTATTCTTACCGGAAGCGCCGATCACCGCCGTGTCCCCGCTCACCGACACCGAGTTGCCGAAAGCGTCGTTCCCTACGCCATCGGAAGCAATCAGCTCTTGCTGCTGGCTCCATACGCCGCCGCTCTGCACAAACACGTATGCGGCTCCCTGATAGGCATTCCTGTCGGCTGCGCCGATTACGGCCGTGTCCCCGCTCAACGACACGGAGTTGCCGAATTGATCGCCCGTCGCGCCATCGGAAGCGGTCAACTCCTGCTGCTGCGTCCAGGTGGCCCCGGCGATGTGGAAACCCGGCGACGCCAGGCACAAGCACGCGACCGGCATCAGCCGGATACGTACGCGATAGAATGCTCTACTGCCGACCATTGGACGTCGCTCCTTTGGGCCCCATGCGGCGGGCCGCCTGCTTACCGCCGATCGCGGGGATTACGAAACGCTGGCAGGATTTCGTTTTTGGCTTCGTGGACGCCATCGAATATAAGGTTGCCCGTCCGCGCGTCCCCTCTCAGGAGCTTTTTCGGGCATGAGTTGCGCCGCCGCTGCACCCCGGCGTGGTGCGGCGCAAACCGTGCGGAATATTGGAAGGAGAACCGGCGCTGCGGCTCGAGCGTCTACGCGACGCCGTCTTTGATGGAAATGACTTTGGCCAGCGGCGCGCGCTCGGCGAAGTCCAGGATGTCGGTCAGTGCCGCGTCCCGGATCGGCTTGGGAAGGACGAAGCAGTTTTCGCCCTCGAAGTCGGCTGCCAGTTCGGCGTCATAACGGTCCGGCATCAGAACGAACGCGCCCACGCGGGGCCGCATGCGTTCGGACAGTTCGACCCAGTTCAACCCGGGGGCGTGCACCGAACAGAAGGCGGCATCGATGCGGGCGCGGCCGGCCAGTTCGAGCGCCGTGTCGGCATTATTCACCGGGATCGCGCGCGCGCCGCTGCGCGCGAGCAGGGCCACCAACTGCCGCTCGACCGCGCCGTCGGGTTCGATCACCAGCGCCGTCATGCACCGGGGAGCGTCCTCGGCGCCGGCGGCCGCCGCCGGGCGTTCCCGCGCCGCCAACGGCAACTCCACTTCGAAACGCGGCTCGGTGCCGTTCTTGTCGATCAGTCGTACTTCGCCACCGTGGCCGGCCACCACGCTCTGCGTGAGCCCGAGGACGGCCGCGGTTTCCTCCGCGTTGCGCCACTCGGCCGGTGCCGAAAACGAAATCTCCACCAGCAACCGCTTGGCGAGAACGCTGGTGCGAATGGTCAGCGTCTTCTCTTGTGCGTTGGCGAGCGCTTGTTCCGCGTGTACCAGCAGATTCAGAAACACCTGTTCCAGTTGTCCGTGTGACCCCAGCACCTTCAGCGGCTCGCGGAAAACCAGGTCGCGCACCCGGATACCGGAGGCCCTGCAATCGCCTTCGCGAAAATCGATCAGGCGCCGCAGCAGGTCTCCCACCGCAACCGGGCGCGCTTCCACCTGTTCGGAAGAGGCGAAGGTGACCAGCCGGGCCACCATTGAGGCGGCCTTTTGCGCCTCGGCCTCGATGGCCGCCAGCTCGCGTTCGACCGGCGCCTGCCGCACGCGTTCCCGCGCCTGATCCGCCAGCTCCTGAATGGACGCCAGCGGCGCCTCCAGTTCGTTCACGACGCTAGAAATCAGCCGGCCTACCGCGGCCAGCTTCTCGGTGCGGGAAAGCTGCTCCTGCACGGAGCGCTGATCCAGCATCCGCAGCGCCACGCCAACCTGGTTGCCCAGATGCTGCGCCAGCGACTGCTCGGCGGCCGAAAAATCGCGCACCCGGTCGTCCTGGTCCAGTTCCAGCACGCCTGCCACCTCGCCCTGGGCGATCATCGGGACGAACAGCTGCGACTTGGGATTCGGGTGCCCTTCGCCCCCTGTAATCGGGAAAGGGCTGCGGCTCACGTCCGGTATCGCCAGCAGTCTGCGATAGTGGAAGCAGGCCACCGCCCCCGCGTGCGGACCGTCGGCCGGAGCGGAGAGCGAAATCGCCACCGGCTCGTCGGACCCGGCGCTCACCGCGTCGAGCTGCTTGGCGCTCCGGTTGTACCGGTACAGACGCACCCGCGTCACGCCCAATACCGCCGGCATGCCGTCGTCCAGCCGTTTCTGAATCTGCGCGGTGGATGCCGTGCTAAAAATCTCCTCTCCCAGTTGATACGTCTTTCGCAGCAGCTCCCGCTGGCGGCGCAACCGCCGCTCGCGCGCGCCCATCAGCAGCGCCGCGCACGCCACCGCGAGTATGGTCGCCAACACCACCAGCGGCGACCACCACCACCCGGAAACCGCGGCGGCGACCACCGGCGGAAGCAAAGGGTCCAGCAGGGTCGAGGTTGCCGGCGTGTGCAGCGTCGCTCCCGAGGCGCCATCCTGGATGGTCAGAACCGTGTACTCGGGAAAATGAAAAGGTGGCGCGTTTACGGTGCCCCGGATCGACACTTCCTGCCGCGCATGCACTGAGCCGTAATCCCGCGGAGTGCGGGCGTTCAGCTCTTCAAGTGTCAGCGTAGCCTGGGCTAAGCCGCTCCGGGAGGCCGGCAAAGCGACCAGCAGGAGCGCTAAACCTTTCAAGATATGCATTGTTGGGCAGCGAGCCACTTGCGCAAATTCGCGCTTAAGAAATTATTGGCACAAATGTTAACACACGGCAAGTCATCTTCCGTAGTTAGTAATCCTACTATCCTCATTCCAGCGTCGCGGGCCGCCCGGACGCCCGACTTCGAGTCCTCAAAAACGATGCAGTTCGCCTCAGCGACCCCCAGCCGGTGAGCCGCCAGCCTGTAGATCTCGGGGTCCGGTTTCGCCTTTCGCACCTGGTGGCCATCCACAACCGCTTGGAAATACGGGCGTATACCGCCTTGATCCAGCACCAGCGCCACGTTTTCCGGTTCCGCGTTGGTTGCCAGCGCCATCCGGGCGCCGGCGTGCTCCCGCAGGAACGCCTTCAGACCCGGCACCAGCATCCGCTCCACCCGGCCGGCAATCGTCTCGCGATACAGGCGCTCCTTGGCCGCGCCGCGCCGTGCCACTTCCTGGCTCGAAAGATCCGCTCCGAAGAAATCGCGCACAATCTCATCGTTGCGCTTGCCGTACATCCGCTGCAGCATCGCCTCGGTGGTCTCCAGGCCGAAGCGGCGATTGAAAGCCGCCCAGACCTCCCGGTGCGCCGGGTTGGAATCGATCACCACGCCGTCCATATCGAAGATCAGCGCCAGGCGCGGATCAAGCCGGCCGGAGGAACCCGCGGCCGTCACTGGGAATCGTCCTCCTTCTCGCTGAGGCTTGCCTCGAGCCAGGCGAGGTAGGGGGCCGACGCTGCTAACACAGGCACCGCCAGCACTTCCGGTACTTCGTAGGAATGCGCCCGCTCCAGCGCGGCGCTGAGAGCCGCGAATTGCCCCCGCGCCGATTTGATGACCAGCAGGCACTCCCCAGCCGTCTCCACGGCACCCTGCCAGCGGTAGTAGCTGCGCACGTTCGGCACGATGCTGGCGCATGCCGCCAGTCCCTGCTCCACCACCAGGCGGGCCAGCTTTTCCGCTTCCTCTTCCGAGGCGCAGGTGCTGAATACGACGATTTTGTCGGTCATGAAAAAAGTGCGTTGAAGAATTCGCCGCGGTGTTACTATTATCTTCCAGGGCACTGTTTGATGAAAGCGCCGTTCGGCCGAACTGTATATATTGTGGTCTTCCTGATGGCCACCACCTACGCATTGGCGACCCTCAGCGGGGCGCGTGGTATTCCCGCCGTGCTGGCCCGGCAAAAGCAAATCCAGCGCCTGGAAGACCGCAACGCCCAGTTGGCCCGCGACATCGAGCGCAAGCGCGACCATATCCGCCGCCTGCAGAACGACGCGTCCGAGCAGGAGCTCGAAATCCGCGACCGCTACAAGCTGGTCCACCCGGGCGATACCGTCTTTATCACCGGCCAGCCGGACAAGAAATAGGTCCGCTGTCGAGCGCATCGAAATCTAACCGTCCATGGGCAAACGAATCATGATCGCCGTGGTGGGCGCGGGCCTGGGTTCGCTGGTTGGCCTTTTGGCTTCATTCCTCGGCGCAGGCAACGGCGCGCTGATCGTCGGCGCTGTGTTGGGCGCCATTCTCCCTCTGGTCGTGTTGGGCGCTCCCGGCCGCTGATTTCACTTCCCTCCCGGCCGCAGGGGTCGATCTGAACCGCCAGGCCCGTGGCCGCCTTCCTCTAGCTCTGGCCCCGGCGATTCAGCAGCAGCAGCATTGCGCCAAGTAGGATCAAGCACCCCGGGAACGCGTATCTCGAGAGCATCTGTGCGTCGATCCAACCACTGTCGACCCCTATCTTGATAATCCCCGCCGCGACCAACACGCCGCCGAACACCCGGATTACGGACTGCAAGATCGGTACGATTCCCAGGAACGTTCTAGGCAGAATGCCCGCTGTCACGAACTTTTCGGCCAGCTTCTTAGAGGTAAGCAGGACAGCTGCACCCCCCACCAAAACGACCAGGACGAGGTACGGAATCAGCGCGAGGAACATTTAAAACCCCACACGGTTGATACGGTTTGCGCAGGCGTAGGCATCGAATATTCCGTATATCCAGGGAATAACCAGCCAAAACGTGCACATTATCAGGATGCCCTTGCCAGCGTGTCCATTGTAGAATTGACCCCCTCCCGGGAAAATGATCGACAGGAGCATGGCTATACCCGGGTTCTTTACCTGGTGGGGTACGAACGCCTGCTGTGCCGGTTGAGAGGCCTGGACATTCTGGATAACGATGGAGGGCTGCGCTGCCCCCATTGGCGGCCCCGTGACGACGATACCCCCTTGCGGCTGCCTCGGCGCTGTTAGGTCTGAGCTGCAGAACCGGCAGCGAATCGCGGCCTGCATGATCTGCTCGCCGCAGTATGGGCATGGCTTCGTCGTCGGGACCGAGGGTGCCGTGGTTGCCCCTGCGGTAGCGGCTGGGGCCGGCGTGACCGCCCCACCGCAACCGCTGCAGAAGCTCGCGCCGTCTGGAACCGCCTGCCCACAGCTCGTACACGTCATCTCTCACTCCTTTTGAGCATGAAAGGCAACCGCCGCCGCTCCACGCACAGGGAGTCGCTCGTAAGCGCCCAACCCCCAGGGCGACCATAGTGTCGGCGTGTGTATTATACAATACGCTTTTGTCCGAATACAAACGGTTTCTCCGGATTTCTCCGGGGTCTCACGATCCGGCTCTTGCTAACCCGGGACGCACCCTTCGGGCCGATCAATTCCGCATCCCCCACGGTCTGGACTCTTCCGGCGCTGGCCGGTACCCGCGGGCCGGTCTGCTCGCGGGTCTGGCCTATGGCACTGCGGCTGTGGTAATGTGGCTGGGCGGGTGGACCGCGCAATTCCTGAACGCCTTGCATGGCGGGTTGGGAAGATAGGCTGCTCCTATTCAGCCGGATTTGGTGCGAGTTATTAAGGAGGACGTCTTATGCCGTTTTGTGCAAGCTGTGGTACTCAAGTTGATGGAGCGTTCTGTCCCAAGTGTGGCGCTCCGGTGGGCGCGGCTGCGGCTCCGCCGCCGGGAGCAGGCACGCCGCCGCCCGTGGTGGGCGCTGCGCCGATGGCGGATAACGTCGCCGGCACGCTGTGCTATGTCCTCGGCCTCATCACCGGAATCATCTTCCTGGTGTTGGCGCCGTACAACCAGAACAAGGCGATTCGGTTCCACGCTTTTCAGTCGATCTTCATGCACGTGGGTGTCATCGCTCTGTGGATCGTTCTCCACATCGTGATCGGCATTTTCGGCTATGTCCCGGGTTTTGGGTTCATCTATCTACTGTTTGGGCTGCTCTGGCTTGTGTTTGGGCTGGCCTGTTTTGGCCTCTGGGTGTATATGCTCATCCAAACCTACCAGGGCAAAACCGTGGTTCTGCCGATCATCGGCCCTCTGGCGCAAAAGCAAGCGTAGGCGTCGTCGGCGGCGGCTAAGGACGCGTTCAGCGATCGCCCGCGCACCGGTCGGTTGAAGAACACGCCCGCACGTCGGGAAGAAAAGCCGGGATGACTCTCGGCTTAGCCGGCTGGACAGTCGGCGCCACGGTGCTTGGTCGAAAGGGAGCCGTTGCCGGCACGATCAGTTCTCCACCGGCGTCTTTTCGGAGTGGTCGACGACCAGCAGATCGAGCGGGCCTTTCTTCTGCTCCAGCCTCAGCCCGAGTTGTTCCTGAAGGGCGGTAAAGAGGCTGGCGGCTTCGGTCTCGGGCGGATTGGCGCTTGGCCCGTCCCCTCCGCCTCCAGGCGGCGGGGGAGGCATCATGCCGCGCCCGCCTAGCGAGCCCTCCGGGTCAAACTCCAGGGTGAAATCGTAATTGCCGGCGAGGCCAGTCTTATCCGTCACGGGACGGCCCAACTGGCGCGCCAACGCATCGACCAGTTGAGAAATGGGCTGGCCAGTGCCGATCAATCGAGCACGCCCGGGCATCATCATCATCATCACGCCGCGGCGTGCCATGCCAGGTGGCAACATCGGAAAACCATCCTTGCCCAGTTGCAGACGGGGCGGGCCGGGCTCGCCGGGCGGCGGACCTGGGGGTGGACCGGCCCCGGGCCCCCCGCCTGGAGGAGGCGGAGGCGGGCCGCCGTCCGCCGGCCCGGCGCCATCTTTGGCCGCATCTTCGGAGGCCGCCGGCGGAGCCGATGCCTTCAGTTTCGGCCCGTTCTTCGCTACCACCAGCAGGTATAGCGGCAGCTCTTTGGTCTCGTGATGGAGGGAAAGCTTGAAGCGCTCCGCCAGCAGGTTTTGGATCATCACCTGGAACTGTTCCTTGGTAGCGCCTTTCGGCACTTTGGCGACAATGTCATAGCGCTCGCTTGCGAGCCAGCCGGGACCCGAAATCTGGTAGTCTTGCACGCCGTAGGCCTTGGCAAGCAGGAGCCGCTGGGTGACGTTCGTGAAGGTTACCTGCCCCGGGTCGGAGGTTCCCGGGCCGCCGCGCATTCCTATCGTAACCATTCCGGGGGTTGGCGGCGCGGCCGGCTTTACGGAAGCGACCTCAAACGTCAGGTTGTCCGCTGTGGTTTGTGCCAGTAGAGCGCCGGCGGGCAAGAGCGCCAGCGCGATCCGGATGATGGCTTTCAGCACGGGATATCTCCTTCACTCGGGGATGCGGCCGTCATTGTTGCCGGAAGACCGCGTTTGTATTTGACGATGGAGAGCACAATTCGTTTAGCCGTATTCTCCCACGCCCACATAAACTTCAGAGCCTGGCGGCTTCGAGCGGCTATAATCACGATTGAATGCTGCTGCTGCTGGTGGTGGAGAACTACGCTGTGGTGGAGCGTCTGCGCGTCCGTTTTCACTCGGGGCTGAATCTGCTGACCGGGGAAACTGGCAGCGGCAAATCGATCGTGGTGGACGCTTTGGGACTGCTGCTCGGCGGCCGCGCCTCCGCCGACATGATCCGCACCGGCGAGCCGCAGGCGAGGGTGGCCGGTATTTTCGACGTGCGGGAGAACGGCGCGGTGCGCAGAATTCTCGAGCCGGCCGGCCTGGAGACGGAAGACGGCGAATTGCTCATCGAGCGCGAGATCCTGGCCAGCGGCAAGTCGCGCGCTTTCGTTGGCAGCCGGCCGGTAGCCGCCGCGCTGCTGCGCGAACTCGCCTCCTGCCTGGCCGATATTCACGGACAACACGAGCAGCAGCTTTTGTTTTCGGCCGATGCGCAGCGCGACCTGCTGGACGCCTTCGCCGGGAATGCGGAATTCGCCGGACAGGCGGCCGAAGCCTTCCGCGGATGGCGCGCCGCGGCGGCCGGGCTCCAGGAACTGGAAAGCTCCGAGCAGGAGAAGCTGAGGGCGCTCGACCTGTGGACTTTCCAGCGGCGGGAAATCGAAAGCGCCTCAGTCCAGCCGGAAGAAGACGCGGCGCTCGAGCGTGAGCGGCGGGTATTGCAGAACGTGCAGCGGCTGGAAGAAGCCGCGGCCACGGCCTACGCTTCGCTGTACGACAGCCCGGAATCGGCACTGGCGCTGGCGCGGCAGGCGGCCCGGCGGGTCGACGAGTTGTGTCGCATCGATCCTTCGCTCGAAGGCCTGCGCGAGCACCTGAAGGCCGCCGATCTGAGTCTTCAGGAAGCCGCCTACGGGCTGCGCGATTACCTTTCGAAGCTGGAGGCGAATCCGCAGCGCCTGGAAGAAGTGGAAGCGCGCCTGGCCGCGCTGGACCGCTTGAAGCGCAAGTACGGCGCTTCGCTGGCGGCCGTGATCGAGTTTCTGGAGGAGGTTCGCCGGCAGATTGCCGCGGTCGAAAATGCAGGGGAGCGGATGGAAGAGCTGCGGCGGGAACAGGCGCGGCTGGCCGCGGAATTTGAAAAGTGGGCCGCCGAGCTGACCGAGCGGCGCGCCGCAGCCGCGCGCAAGCTCGAGAAACGTGTGGCGGCGGAACTGGCGCCGCTGGGCATGGAACGCGCCGTGTTCCGCGTGGAACTCGACCGCGCGCCGTGGAGCGAGCACGGCGCCGACGCGATTGCATTTCTGGTTTCCGCCAACCCGGGCGAGGAGCCGCGGCCACTCGAAAAGGTGGCCTCCGGCGGCGAAATTTCGCGCATCGCCCTGGCGCTGAAGACCTGCCTGGCAGCGGCGCGCCGCGCGAGCGATAGCGGAGCGCAGCGCACATTGGTATTCGATGAAGTGGATGCCGGCGTGGGAGGTAGCGCGGCGGAAGGTATCGGCCGCCGTCTGAAGCGGCTGGCGGCTTCGTCCCAGGTGCTGTGCGTCACGCACCTGCCGCAAATCGCTTCGTTCGCCGATCATCATTACCGGGTGGACAAACAGGAGATTCGCGGCCGCACCGTAGCCACGGTCGAAGAGCTCGACGCGGCCGGCCGCACCCGCGAAATCGGCCGCATGCTCTCCGGCCAGACACTGACCCCCGAGGCCCTCAAGCACGCCGCGCAACTCATCAAGCTGAGCGCGGAGTAAGGGCTCGTTCTGTAACAACTGAACCAACCGGCTGAACCTACCCTCGATGAAAAGGCGGTTGGGTGTAGACTAATCGGGAACCGGGAGCCCGGGAAAAACGTACTCTTTGGTAATGTCGATGAGCCTTTTTGCTGACGTGCGCTATGCCGGCCGGACGCTCGGGAAGTCTCCGGTCTTCTGTTCCATTGCGATCCTTTCCCTGGCGCTGGGTATCGGCGCCAATGCCGGGATATTCACATTGCTCGATCAGGTGATGCTCCACCTGCTGCCGGTGGAACAGCCGCAGCGGCTGGCACAACTGGTGGAGCGCGGCAACTGGTACGGCTCCACCAACGGCATGAACGCGATCTCCTATCCGATGTATGAGGACCTGCGCAAACAGAACGAAGTCTTCAGCGGAATGTTCTGCGTTTATAACACCGACTTCGCCGTCAGCTTCGAGGGACGCAACGAGCGCGTGTCGGGCGAGCTGGTTTCGGGGACGTATTTTCCGGTATTGGGCGTGCGGCCGGCGCTGGGCCGGCTGTTCACGCCGGAAGAAGACCGGACTCCCAGCGGCGCGCCGCTGGCCGTGCTTGCGTATAGCTATTGGCAGAACCGGTTCGGCGGCGATCCGTCGGTGGTCGGCAAGCAGATCCTGGTGCGAGACCATCGGCTGACGATCATCGGCGTGGCGGAGCGGAAGTTCGAAGGAGTGCAGGCGCTGTTTCAGGTGCAGATGTTCGTGCCGGTGGCGATGGCCGGAGAGATGACGGACAAGAGCAAGCCGCTCGAGAACCGCCGGGAGCGTTGGGTGCAGGTTTTCGGCCGGATGAAGCCGGACGTCGGACTAAAGGAAGCGAAGGCGTCGCTCGCCCCGCTCTACCATCGCACGCTGGAGATGGAGGTCCAACAAAAGGAATTCGCGCACACCACGTCGTACACGCGGCAACAGTTCTTGAAAGGGACGCTGGATGCGATACCGGGCGGGCGCGGGCAGGACGTGGTGCGGCAGTTCCTGGAGGCGCCGCTGTGGGCGATGACGGCGATGGTCGCGCTGGTGCTGCTGATCGCCTGCGCCAATGTGGCGAACCTGATGATTGCGCGGGCGGCGTCGCGGCAGAAGGAGATTGCGGTGCGGCTGGCGCTGGGCGCGGGACGGGCGCGCATCGTCCGCCAGCTCCTGGTGGAGGGCCTGCTGCTGGCACTGGCCGGCGGAGTGGTGGGCTTTGTCATTTCGCCCTGGGCCATCCGGCTGCTCATCGGCATCATGCCGGATATCGACCCGCCGCTGCGCTTCTCCACGGATCCGAACCTGCGCCTGGTGTTTTTCACGATGGCGGTTTCCGTGCTGACGGCGGTGATCTTCGGGCTCGCGCCAGCGTTACAGGCGGCCCGGCCGAACATCGCGCCGGTGCTGAAGGACCAGGCAGGCGCGGTGGCGGGAGGCGGACAGGCGCGCTGGCGCAAGATGCTGGTGGTGGCGCAGGTGAGTCTTTCGCTGCTGTTGCTGATCGGCGCCGGACTCTTCGGGCGCAGTCTGTACAATCTGAAGAACCTCAATCCCGGATTCGATGTGAGCAACCTGATCAGTTTTCAGGTGGACCCCACGTTGAACGGCTACAATCCCGAGCGAGCCAAGCTCTTCTACCGGCAATTGCAGGACTCGCTCGCAGCGCTTCCCAGCGCCAGCGCGGCGGCCCTCTGCGTGGTCCCGCCACTTACTTTCGATGAATGGGACAGTACGATGACGGTGGAGGGTTATGTTGCCAAGCAGGGCGAGGACATGAGTCCGCGCGTGAATCATATCTCGCCCGGATATTTCGGCACGCTGAAGATTCCGCTTTACCAGGGACGGGATTTTACGGAGCGGGACGCGCTGGGCGCGCCGAAAGTGGCGATCGTCAACGAGAAATTCGCCCAGCATTATTTCGGCGGGCGCGGCGCCCTGGGGCGGCACATCGGCATGGGCGGCGACCCCGGCACGAAGACCGATATCGAGATCGTCGGCGTGGTGCGCGACACCAAGTACAGCCGCATGAACGAAGAGCTGCAGCGCCAGGTTTACTTCCCGTACCTGCAGCACGACTGGGCCTCGCAGATGACCGGTTACGTGCGCACGCCCCTCGGCCCCGACCAGACGTTCCCGATGATCCGCGCGGCAGTGCGCAAGCTGGATGCGAACCTGCCGGTATCCCAGATGAAGACGGAGGAGAAACAGCGGGACGATTCGCTGAGCGTGGAACGCCTTTCGGCTGCGCTCTCGAGCGCATTCGGCGCGCTGGCCACCGTGCTGGCCGCCATTGGGATCTACGGCGTGATGGCGTTCCTGGTGGCGCGGCGGACACGCGAAATCGGCATCCGCCTGGCCCTCGGCGCATCGGCGGGAGACGTGTTGTGGCTGGTGATGCGGGAGGTGCTAGTGCTGGCCGGGGCGGGCGTGCTGATCGGGCTGCCCGTCGCGCTGCTGGTGACCCGGCTGCTCGAGAGCCAGCTTTATGGGATTGCACCGCACGACCCCGCGATTGCCATCGCCGCCACGCTCGGCCTGGTGGCCGTCGCGGCGCTGTCGGGTTACTTGCCGGCCCGCCGCGCGACGCGGGTAGATCCGGTGACTGCGCTCCGTTACGAGTGAGCGATGTGATGTGCTCAGGGTAACTGGCAAAAAGCGGCAGCAGAGGGCGGCCTGTGGCGGCGGACGCGCAACTCCTTAGTAAGGTGCTGAATCATCTGCCGCTTGCCGCCGCTTTTCAAAGCTGGGAATTGGCTATGGAAAACCGCGCACGGTATCTGTCAAGCTGGGTATTTTACTTGACTCGGGTACCTACGCCCTAAACTCCTTCGCAGCCCACTTCAGGATAGTGCAAGCTGATCCACGGTTCGCAAACGGTGAGGGCGTCATGGCTAAAGAACCCGGATTTGGCCTGTTACTTGTATGCCGCAATTCCGGTAACCCGTTCGCCGATCACGAGGGCGTGGATGTGATCGGTGCCCTCGTACGTTTTCACGGTTTCGAGGTTGCAGAGGTGACGCATGATGGGGTACTCGTCGGTGATGCCGTTGGCGCCTAGCAAATCGCGGCTCAAGCGAGCGCACTCTAGCGCCATGGCGGTGTTATTGCGTTTCAGCATCGAGACATGGGCCGGCTCCAGCTTGCCTTGGTCCTTGAGCCGCCCGGCGTGGAGGGCCAGCAATTGCGCCTTGGTGATTTCGGTGATCATCCACGCCAGCTTTTCCTGCACCAGTTGATGGGAAGCGACGGGACGGTTGTCGAACTGCTTGCGCAGGATTGTATACTGGCGGGCGGTTTCGTAGCAATCCATGGCCGCGCCGACGACGCCCCAGCCGATGCCGTAGCGCGCCTGCGTCAGGCAAGCGCGCGCAGCCTTAAGTCCCCTGGCTTCGGGCAGGCGGGCGCTATCGTCGATGCGACAGTCCGCCATCGACAGGGTCGACGTTACCGAGGCCCGCATCGACAACTTGCCATGAATGTCGCTGGTCTGGAAGCCGGGCGTACCACGCTCGACCAAAAAGCCGGCGATGCCATCGGCCGAGCGCGCCCACACCACGGACACGTCGGCCACGCCGCCATTGGTGATCCAGGTCTTCTCGCCGTTGAGCACCCAGCCGGCGCCGTCGCGAAACGCGGTCGAGCGCATGCCGGCCGGGTTCGAGCCGAAGTCCGGCTCGGTCAGCCCGAAACAGCCGATGGCGGTTCCGTTTTGGAGGCGCGGCAGCCAGCGGCGCTTCTGCTGCTCAGAGCCGAAGGTGAGGATGGGGTACATGACAAGCGCGCCCTGCACGGAAACGAAACTGCGGATGCCGGAATCGGCGCGCTCCAGCTCCTGCATGACGAGCCCGTACTCGACGTTGCTCATGCCCGCACAGCCGTAGCCTTCCAGGTTGGCGCCGAGAAAACCGAGCTCGCCCAACTCTGGGATAAGCTCGGAGGGGAAACGCGCGTCGCGGTAGCAGTCGCGAATCAGCGGCAGGATGCGCTCGTCGGCGAAGCGCCGCGCGGTCTGCCGCACCATCCGCTCTTCTTCGCCGATCAGCGAATCCACCAGAAAGTAATCCACGCCGCGGAAAGACATAAGAAATTCGCTTCCCTCATTAATTGGAACACGGCGCGTGGCGGACGAAACGTGGCGGCGGGGCATGCTTTAAGCTTGCCTCAAAGCATCGAACGAGTGAGCGGCACCGATCCGGTGCCGCCAGGGCTGGTGGCTGCGCTTGAGGATTAGCCAAGGTCAAGCGCTCCGGGGGCGAGGCACTACCGCCTCGCGCGCAAAGGGCAGAACTGGCAGCGCTGTATAATCGGGCCATGGCCAAATCGGCGGAAACGGCGGCCAAGGAAAAGCTGGAAGCGGCGGAACGGGCGGCCGGCTTGGTCGAGAGCGGCATGGTGGTGGGATTGGGAAGCGGCACTACGGCGGCGCTGGCGGTGCGCGCGCTGGGACGCCGGGTGGCGGCGGGGCTGGACATCGCCGGCGTGCCGACCTCGGAAAAGACGGCGGCGCTGGCGCGCGAGCTGGGAATCCGCCTCTCGGACCTGGCGCAACACGAGCGCATCGATCTCACCATCGACGGTGCCGATGAAGTGGAGCGCGGCACGCTCCACTTGGTCAAGGGCCTGGGCGGGGCGCTGCTGCGGGAGAAGATCGTGGCCAGCGCCACGGTGCGGCTGGTGATCGTGGCGGATGAAAGCAAAGTGGTGGACCGGCTGCGGATCGGTAGCGGCCCGATTCCGATCGAGCTGGCGGCCTTCGGCTGGCAATCCACGGCGCGGCGGCTGCGCGCGATGGGCGGGGAATTCCGCCTGCGGCTGGGCACCGGCGGCCAGCCGTTTGTTTCCGATGGCGGCCACTACATCGTGGACGCGGGATTCAGCGGATTCCACTCGGCCGAAGAACTGGCGCAAGCCCTGGATGGAACGGTGGGTGTGATGGAGCACGGGCTCTTCCTGGGAATGGCGCAACAGGCGATTGTCGGCGGGCCTGCGGGCGTGGAGGTATTGGAGCGCCAGCCATGAAGGCGGCGGTTCTGCGCCGGCCGCGCGATGTGGCGGGGGCGCCGCTCGAGCTGGAAGAAGTTGCGGTGCCACGGCCGGGCGCCGGGGAAGTGCTGCTGCGCGTGCGGGCCTGCGGCGTGTGCCGCACCGATCTGCACATCGTGGAAGGGGAGCTGGCGCCGCGGCGGGCATCCATTATTCCCGGCCATCAGATAGTGGGTCAAGCGATGGAACCGGCGCCGGCCGGGCTGGCGGAGGGCGCGCGCGTGGGGGTGGGCTGGCTGGGCGGCACGGATGGCGCGTGCTGGTATTGCGGGCACGGCATGGAGAACCTGTGCGATGCGCCCACTTTCACCGGCTACGACGTGAATGGCGGCTACGCGGAGTACGCCGTGGCGCGTGCGGATTTCGTGTATCCGCTGCCGGAGGGCTTGAGCGATCTGGACGCCGCGCCGCTGCTGTGCGCCGGCATCATCGGCTTCCGCAGCCTGCGCGTGGCGGGGGTAGAATCGGGCGAGCGAGTCGGGCTGTTCGGATTCGGCGCTTCGGCGCACCTGGCGATCGCCGTGCTGCGGGCGTGGAAGTGCGAGGTCTACGTAGCCACGCGCGGGGCGGGGCACCGGGCGCTCGCCGGATCGCTGGGCGCAACCTGGGTGGGCGCGGAGCAGGACCGGCCGCCGGTGGAGCTCGATCGCGCGGTGACGTTCGCGCCATCGGGCGACGTGGTGGTGGCGGCGCTGGCTAGCCTGCGCAAGGGCGGCGTAGTGGCGATCAACGCGATTCATCTCGACCGCATGCCGCAGTTCGATTACGACCGGCTGCTGTGGGGCGAACGGCAGATCCGCAGCGTGGCCAATATGACGCGGGCCGACGCGCGGGATTTCCTGCGTGTGGCGGCGGAGATCGGGCTGCGGCCACGAGTCACCGTGTTCCGGCTCGAACAAGCCAACCAGGCGCTCGAAGCGGTGAAGCGCGACGCGATCGACGGCGCGGCGGTCATCGTGCCATGAAGCGCCGGTCGCGGCGCAGTTCCCATTCGGCGCGGATGGCGGCGAGCAGGCGCGCGACGCCGGACGCCCAGTCGGGAAACAGGTCCACGTACTGCCACTCGCGCTGGATGGAGCGGGGCACGCGGCAGGCATCCAGACGCACCGGCACCAGGAAGATTTCCTCCAGCGGAACGCGGCGCGCGCAATCGAGGGCGTAGCGGAGTTCGGCTTGAAAACCGCCGCGCCGTGCCACCGAGCGCGAAGAAAAGCACGGCACGCAGAAATCCGAGGTCTCGATGGCGGCTTCGAGCGCGCGCGCCCAGTTCTGGCCCGGCAGCAGTTTCTTGCTATCCATCCAGGGGCTAAAGCCGGCGCGTTCGAAGGCAAGATAGAGCGCGGCCGCGGCGTCCCGGTCTTCCGTGCCGTAGGCGATGAAAATGGCGGGACGCGTGTGCGGCGCAAAACGGAAGCCCGCAACCGGATCGGGATAGAAGGTGCCCAGTCCATCGATTTCGACCGCCTTGCCTTCGGCCAGTCCGGCGAGAACGGCACGCGAGAATCGTTCGAGCACGGGCGAGTCAATCACGGCGGCGAGTGCCCTCGCGGTCAAACGCCAGATTTCCGTTGGGCTTGATGGTGAATTTCCCGAGGCCGGGCAAACTGGCGTCCCGGCCGCGGCGGAGTCCGGCGACGATTTCCTGCACCAGGCGGTCGAGGCAGTCGGCGGCCTGGCCGACGCTGGTCTTGGATTGCCGCGCCATCCGTTTTGCGATATCCGGCTTCTTCATCTCGTTTTGAATCTAGCAGCTGCCGCTCGAGCGAGCCTTCGGCTGGCTGCGTCTTGCGACGCTAAGTGGTTGAAATGAAAGCTGAAATCGAGAGCCGGTCCGAAGCGCCAATGGGTGTGATTCGGATCTTAAGGTGTTTTTTGCCGTTACATTATGGCGCTGTCGATCGCGCGAAGGAAGACACCGGCGAGAAGGCAGTCAAAACGAAGAAGACCGCATAAGAGAGATTTCTACTGGTTGCAAGAAGAGCCGCGAAGCGGGTTTCTCGTTGCAGCGGCTCTTCTTGTCGTTTAGTGCCGATTCGGACATGAAGGCGTTTTAATTCGCGTTTAAGGCCGGGTTCATGTGCGGGCAGGTATGATGGATTCAGGACGAGATAGCTCGTCCAACCCTCCAAAGGAGAACCGCACAAAATGAAGAGATTGATGACTCTGATGCTTGGCTTGGCGTTCCTGGGCAGCACCGTGGTCGTTTTCGCTGACGACGCAAGCACGACCACCACCACCAAGAAGACCACCAAGGCGAAGACGGCGAAGACGAAGACGAAGAAGACCACAGCCGCCAAGACCACCTCGTAAACGACAGCCGACTGAGTTGGTATTTCCCGAAAGCCGCGAGCAGCAAGAGGCTGCCGCGGCTTTCCTATTGTTGGAGCCTGCCCCACTGCCTCACTCCCCGCGCGTGTAACCTTAAGTAAAGTAGCGACGCCCCTAGATCGTGGAACCTTCCGGGTTTTGATCAAAGCGATGAAGTCTCTTGGAGTCATAGTTTTAGCGATACTGTCCTGGGTTGGCGCGGAAGCCCAGACGCCGGCCGCGCCGGTGCGCGTGCGGGTGACGGGCACGGTGGTGAGTGTGGATGCCGCAGCCGGGCGAATCGCGCTCAAGACGGACAAGGGCGATGTGACGACCTTGACCACCACGGAGAAATCGTTCCTGCGGCGATTGCCTCCGGGGGAGACTGACACGAAAAAGGCGACGCCGGTCGGCCTGGGCGACATTGCGGCGGGTGACCGGGTGGCGGCCATTGGGCAGTTTGCAGCCGATCAAAAGTCATTCGAGGCCCACACGGTGTACGTGATGAGCAAGACCGATGTGGCCGAGGTGCATGCGAAGGAAGAGGAAGACTGGCAGAAGCGGGGGACGACGGGAATCGTCACCGAGGTAAACCCGGCGGCGAAGACTATCGTCATTAAAGCGGGGCGCGGCCAGTACACGGTGGAAGCGGCTGCCGTCACGGAAATGCTCCGCTATGCGCCGGATTCGGCGAAGCTGGCCGACGCCAAGCCGGGAAAGCTGGACGAGATCCGCGTGGGCGACGAACTGCACGTGCTGGGGGACAAGAAGGCGGAGGGGACGGCGATCGCGGCGGAAAAAGTGGTGTCGGGTTCTTTCCGCCAGATCGCGGCGACGATCTCGGTGGTGGATGTGGCAGGCGGCACCCTGAGGGTCAAGGATCTGGCGACGAAGAAGCCGGAGGTGCTGAAGATAACGCCGGATACGGTGATTCGCAAGCTGCCGGAGCAGATGGCAACGATGCTGGCGCGGCGTTACAACGGCACAGTACGAGCGGGCGGCGCTGCGGGGCCGCGCGGCGGAGGCGGCAACTGGGCGCAGGCAGGACAGGGCGCCGGCGCCGGCCGCGGCTACGGCGGACAGGGTGGTTCTGGAGGGCGCGGCGACATCAAGCAGATGCTGGACAAGCTGCCGGCCGCGAAACTGGCGGATCTGAAGCGCGGCGATGCCATCATGGTCTCCACCACCGAAGGGACCGACGGCACTCACCTGACCGGCATCATGATGCTGGCGGGAGTGGAGCCGCTGTTGACCGCCTCGCCCAATTCGACCCGCGACATCATGGGCGGCTGGAACTTGGGCGGTGGCGGCGAAGAAGCCGAGGGCAACTAAGAGCGGGGCGCACCGGGCCGCCGCGCGGCGAAAGCATCGAACAGAGGCAGCATGGGCAAAACGCGACGAATTCTCTTTTTTCTTTTGCTGGCGTTGCCGGGGGCGATCGGCCTCCCGGCGCAGACGGCAACCGGCGGCGTGCGCGGCGTGTTGATGGACGATTCCGGCGCCGTGATCCCGGCCACGAATGTGACGGTGGCGCGGGCGGGCGTGACGAAGACGGCGCAGACGCAGGCCGACGGTACCTTTTCCGTGATGGGCCTGAAGCCCGGCCAGTACACCGTTTCGGCGACGTATCCGGGCTTCGCGCCGTTCTCGAAAACGGTCAACGTAGGCAGCGGCGCGCCGGTGCAGATGTCGATCCGGCTGGCGGTGAGCGCGGAAAAACAGGAAGTGACGGTGCAGGCCGAGGCGGGACCTTCGGTGAGCGTGGAAGCCGACAACAACGCCACTGCGATCGTCATGAAGGGAGAAGACCTGGAGGCGCTGCCGGACGATCCCGACGACTTGTCGGACGCGCTGCAGGCGCTGGCCGGGCCGGGCGCCGGTCCTAACGGCGGGCAAATTTACATCGACGGCTTCAGCGGCGGCCAGCTCCCGCCCAAGGAATCGATACGCGAGATCCGCATCAACCAGAATCCTTTTTCGGCGGAATACGACCGGCTGGGTTTCGGCCGCATCGAAATTCTCACCAAGCCGGGCACCGACACGCTGCACGGAGCGATCATGCTGAACGACTCCAACGGTGTCTTCGATTCGCGCAACCCGCTGGCGGCGAATAAGCCGGATTACTCGAACCGGATTATCGGCGCCAATCTAGGGGGCAGTCTCAATAAAAAGGCTTCGTTCTTCTTGAATTTCAACCGGCGCGACATCACCGATAACTCGATCACCCACGCCACCTATGTGGATCCTACGACCTTCAATACCGCGCCGATCGGAACGTCCATCGTCACACCTTCGACGTTCACCACGATATCGCCGCGCATCGATTACCAGTTGAGCGCCAACAACACGCTGACGGTGAGGTTCGAAGAACGGGTCAGCTCGAGGAACAACGCCGGCCTCGGCGGCGTCAACCTGCCGCCGCCTTACACCAACGACCTGGCCTACAATACCAGCTCCAATGCGCAGAATGTGATGATCACGGAGGATTCGGTTCTGAGCCCGAAGGCGGTCAACGAGACGCGCATTCAGTTCGTTCGCAGCTACAGCGCGTCGCCCGGCAACGAGATTCCGTCGATCAGCGTGGCGGACGCGTTCACCACGGGCGGCAACGGGATGGGGGACTCGCACGACACCAGCAGCCATTACGAGCTAACGAACTTCACGTCGATATCGCACGGCACGCACACTATTAAGGTCGGCGGCCGCGTTCGGCGCGACAGCGACCAGGACAACAGCCCCAGCGGGTTTAATGGTTCGTTCAGCTTCCTGGGCGGTCTGGCGCCGGTGCTGCTGGCCGGCAACACGGTGGAGACGGATGCCGATGGCAACCCGGTTACCGAGAACCTGACGTCGGTAGAACAGTACATCCGCTTCCTGTCGCTGCAGAACGCGGGGTTCACGCCGGCACAGATTCAGGCGCTGGGCGGAGGCCCGTCGCGATTTTCCATTACGAGCGGGCTCGCCTACGTGAGCATGGTCCGCTACGATGGTGCGCCGTTTATCCAGGACGATTGGAAGGTGAAACCGAACAACCTCACGCTGAGCCTGGGGCTGCGCTATGAAGTGCAAACGCTCGAGAGCGACCATCGCGACGTGGCGCCGCGCGTTGGATTCGCCTGGGGGCCCGGATCGACCAAGAACGGGCCGCAGAAGACGGTGATTCGCGGCGGGGCGGGCATTTTTTACGACCGCATCGGACTGGGCGACTTTGAAACCGCGTACCTCAACAACGGCATTAACCAGCTCCATTACACGGTGTACGACCCCCAGTTCTACATCGGCGATATTCCGCCGATTTCAACTCTGGGTGCGGGGCAGAACTCGACCTACGTCGTGGACCCGAAGCTGCGCGCCGATTACAGCATGCAGGGCGCCATCGGCGTGGAGCGGCAATTGCCGCGCAACACCACGGTCGCGCTGAATTACACTTACAACCGCTCCGAGCACCTGGCGCAGACGGTGCCGATCAACTCGCCGGTGCCCGGGACTTACAATCCGCTGGAGCCGCTCAGCGCCTCCAACGGAGTGTTCCCGTACGGTTACAACGCGGGCAACATTTTCGAGTACGAGTCCGGCGGGTATTTACGGCAAAGGATGTTGATGGCGAATTTCAACACGCGTTTCAGCTCGCGGGTGTCGCTGTTCGGGAATTATTCGTTGAACTACGCCCACGATTTGCCCTCGACCCCGACTGATCCATACGACTTCAACTTGGATTATGGGCGCTCCAATCTCGACCGGCGGAACAACTTCATGGTGATGGGATCGGTGATCGGGCCGAAGGGCATCCGCGTGGCGCCGTTTGTCACGCTGCGGTCGGGCCAGCCGTACGATGTGCTGGACGGAACGGACTTGTACGGCACGACGCTGATTAACGCGCGCGCGGCTTTTGCGCCGCCGGGCACCCAGTGCTCGGGTTTCACAGGAACGAACGTGGTTCTATCCGGCGACGTGGTCTGCTCGCCGGCGGGCAACTTCACGACTTCATACAACGCAGCTAATCCAGCCAATCTGGTTCCGCGGAACTATCTGACGATGCCGGGCCTGGTATCGATCAATATGCGGATCTACCGGGTGTTCGGTTTCGGAGCGATTCGCGGCAACCAGGCGCAGAGCAACCGCGGCGGCGGAGGCGGAGGCGGAGGCTTTGGTGGTCCCGGCGGCGGTCCGGGCGGCGGCGGTCCGGGCGGCGGCGGTCCGGGCGGCGGCATGATGGGTATGGGCGGTGGCGGCCGCGGCGGCCGCGGCATGGGCGGCATGTTCGGCGGTACCACGGAGCACCGCTTCAATCTGACGCTGGGCGTGATGTTCACCAACATCCTGAACCACTTCAATCCCGGCGGATACGAGGGCGTCATCACATCGCCGTACTTCCTGGAACCCACCGGCGTGAACACCGGGTTCGGCGGCGGCGGGTTCGCGGGTGGCATGTCCGGATCGACGGCCAACAATCGCCGCATCGATTTCCAGACGCGATTCACGTTCTAGCGCCAGCCGCTTTTTTCACGGCAGCGTGACGGGGGCAGTCTTGCGTGCAGCGTCAGCGAAGGCCCGCACCAAGCGTCCAGCCGAGTTCGGGAGTGCCCAGCCGGTTTTGATTCGTCGCGGCCAGAGGGCTTATCGAACTGGGCAAGGGCGCGTCTCAGAACCCGCGCAGCAGCTCCAACATCCGCCGGTCGAGTTTGTGGCCGCGCCAGTTTTCATAGGTGACGTCGCTGCGGTTGCTGTCTAAAATCCCGAAGGAACCGCGAAAGCACCACAACGCCCAGCCCCAGTTCACCGCTTTCCAAAGCGACAGAAAGTCTCGCATCCAGCTTAAGGCGACCCGGTGCGGCGTGCGGTTCCAGCAGCCCCACTCGCCCACAAACACGGTCGCGCCGCGAGCGGCCATTTTGCAGTAGGGTTGGATGCACCAGCGCTCCAGCATGGCGCGGTTCCACTCCACGGTTTCCGAGATTCGCATGGGCCAGGTGGGGATCTGCCGCGGCGTGCCGGCCCAAGGCGCCAGGTAATGCGTGAGGGCGAACGGCGCATAGCCACGCGTCGCATGCACCGCGTTGGGAATGTCGGCCAGCCCATTGACCGGCAGGATCGCTTCGCCGAACAAGCCGTCGATCAGAACCAGGCGGGCAGGGTCGGCTTGCCGGATGGAATCCACGCCGGCGCGAATCACCTTCTCATATTGGGCCGCGCTGCAATGGCTCGGCTCGTTAATCAGATTGAAGCTCAACCCTCGGCTCGGAATCCCGCGGTATCGCTCCGCGAAATGGCCCCAGTAGAAGCGAAAGATGTCGAGCGCATGCTGATCTGTCCACAGGTTCCAAGGTTCGGCAAGCAGCGCCCCACTGACCGAGTAACCCGGAGCGCGGTGAAAATTCAGGCACACGTGGACGCCATACTGCCTGCCCCAATCCACCGCCTGGTCGATTTCGCGCAGCGTGCTCTCCGCCATGCGAAACGGATCCTGCGGGTCGGCCCAGCAACGGTAGGACATCGGCAGGCGCGCGAAGTTGAACCCCCATCGCGCCATCCACTCAAAATCGGTTTCCACAAACGGCTCGTTGTGCCGGCCCCATTCGGGGTCGAGCGCCGCCCATTCTTGCGGCGTCGCCGTGAACTTCTCTTGCAGGTTGAAGCCGCGCCATTTTGCCGGCGTCCCTACTGCACGCCCGCAACCGCCGAGCGCCGTCGCCCCAGCCAGCTCTACAAACGCGCGCCGGCTGAGCGATGCGCCGATACCCACCTTGACCACCTCGCTTATTCTAGCCAATCGTCCTGCCACGGAACACACACCCGCGCGTTTCATTCGCGGACGCCGTCCCATACCGCGACGCGCCGTCCCGCAAACGGACAGTCGCCGGTGCGCGAAGGCGCTGTCTTGAATAGGCTTTCGAAGGGCACGTCGCGTGCAACCATGAGTGAGTGCGGACCCCATCCATGAATGCTCTCGAACCCGTGGGGCCGCCGCGTGCCGATTTTCGGGTGCTAGTGTGTGACGACCAGCCGGACGTGTGCGAAGCGCTGCGCCTGCTCTTGAAGAGTCAGGGCTGGCAGGCTGTAACGGTGGAAACGCCAGCTGCCCTGCTGGACCGGGTACGCGGCGAGGCCTTCGACTTGGTCCTGCTGGACCTCAACTATGCGCGCGATACGACTTCGGGCGCGGAGGGCATGAATCTTTTGGCCAGCCTGGAGGCCCAGGGCAACGCCGCTCCGGTGATGGTCATGACCGCGTGGAGCAGCTTCGATCTGGCGGTGGAAGCCATGCGGCACGGCGCCTGCGATTTCATTCAGAAGCCGTGGGAGAATCAGCGGCTGATCGCGGCCATTCGCAAACAGGCTGATTCGGGCAGGCGGCGCAAGTCGGAACTGGAAATCGCGGCCGCCGTGCAGCAGAAGCTGTTCCCCGGCGATCCGCCCCGGCTGGCCACGCTGGAGTGCGCCGCCCAGTGCCTGGCCGCGCGCGAGGTGGGCGGCGACTATTACGATTTTCTCCCCGCCGGCGACCGCCACGAGGTGTTTCTGCTGGCCGATGTTTCGGGTAAGGGCGTACCGGCTGCCCTGCTGATGGCGAACCTGCAGGCCGCCTTCCGCAGCCAGGCGGAGGAGGCATTGTGCGCACCCGCGACGCTGCTCGAAAGCATCAATCGCCATTTCTTCCATTCCACCGCTGCGGAACGCTTCGTCACGTTGTTCTACGGGCTCTACGACGACAGCGCGCGCCGGTTGCGCTACGTCAACTGCGCTCATAATGCGCCGCTGCTGCTGCGGCGGTCGGGCGCGCTCGAGCGGCTGGACGCCACGGCGCTGATGCTGGGAGCCTTCGCGGGGTGGAGTTGCACCGTGGCCGAGGTGGCGCTCGCGCCTGGCGATGCGCTGTTGATCTATTCCGATGGCGTCACCGAAGCCGCCTCCGTTTCCGGCGATGAATTCGGCGAAGCGCGGCTCGAGCGCGTGGTGCGGAGCCAGCAGGGACGGCCCGCCGCCCAAGTGGTGGACGCCATCCTCGATGCGGTCGCTGCCTTCAGCAGTGGACCGCGCAGCGACGACGTCACCGTGATGGCTCTGCACGCGCTGTGATGCGCCGTCTGGCCGCCCGCGAGCGTTCTTAGCCGAATCGCCCGCCGCGGTTTGACTTGGCTCCGTCGCCCGCGCTATCGTGCAAGTAGCTACAACCTCAGCAGGGCGCGGTAGCCAAGTGGTAAGGCCAAGGTCTGCAAAACCTTTATTCGTCGGTTCGATTCCGACCCGCGCCTCCAGGACTCCTTAGACAATCCATCGAGAATTGTCGTTGGTGGAACAACCGGCTCTGACCCTCGGTCTCAGAACGCGGCCGAGCCCGGCGTGCGCGGACACGGGATCACGTCGCGGATGTTCTTCATGCCAGTCAGGTACATCATCATCCGTTCGAGGCCGAGACCGAAACCCGCGTGCGGCGTGGAACCGAAACGCCGCAGGTCGAGATACCAGGCGTAGTCCTCTTCCTTCAGGCCCTGCCCGGCAATGCGCTGGCGCAGGACGTCCAGTCGCTCCTCGCGCTGGCTGCCGCCGACGATTTCGCCGATGCGCGGCACCAACACATCCATCGCCGCCACCGTGCGGCCATCGTCGTTGAGGCGCATGTAGAAAGCCTTGATCTGGGTGGGATAATCGGTCACCACCACCGGCTTGCGAAACACTTCTTCCGTCAGGTGGCGCTCATGCTCGCTTTGCAGGTCGGCGCCCCAACTCACCGGGAACTCCCACGTCTTGCCCTTGGCCGCGGCCTCTTCCAGAATGCGTACCGCTTCCGAGTACGGCAGATGCACAAAGTCGTTGTCCACCACGTTGGCCAGCGTCGCAAGCAAAGTGTTGTCGATGCGCTTGTTGAAGAACTCGAGATCCGCGCGGCAGCGGTCCATCACTTCCCCGAGCACGGTCTTGAGGAACCGCTCCGCCAGGCGCCGGTCGTCGTCGAGATCGGCGAAGGCCATCTCGGGCTCGATCATCCAGAACTCTGCCAGGTGGCGCGGCGTGTTCGAATTCTCCGCGCGGAAGGTGGGTCCGAAAGTGTAGACGTTGGCGAACGCGTGGGCGAACATCTCGGCTTCGAGCTGCCCGCTGACCGTCAGGTACGCCGGCTTGGCGAAAAAGTCGCCGCTGAAATCAGGCCGCCCATCCGGCGTTCTCGGCGTGGTGGCTAGATCGAGCGTGGTCACCTGGAACATTTGGCCGGCGCCTTCGCAATCGAGGGTTGTGATGATCGGCGTCTGCACGTACACGAAACCGTTGTCCTGAAAAAAACGATGAATGGCGTAGCAGAGCGCGTTGCGCACCCGGAACACAGCGCTGAACGTATTGCTGCGCGAGCGCAGATGGGCGATCTCGCGCAGAAACTCCATGGTGTGGCCCTTCTTCTGCAACGGGTAGGTGACCGGATCGGCCGGGCCGTACACTTCAATCACTTCGGCGCGCAGCTCGACCGGCTGGCCGGGACCCGGTGACGCCACCACTTCGCCCTCCACGCGGAGTGACGATCCGGTGGTGACCGTGGCCAGCGCCGCGTCGGGCAACAGCCCGGCGAGGATCACCACTTGCAGGTCGATCGCCGCCGATCCGTCCTGCAGTTGCACGAAGTGCACGCCCTTGCCGTCGCGCCGCGTCTTCACCCAGCCGCGCGCCGCGACCTTTGCTCCCGGCTCCCGCGCCAGTATGTCCTTGATGTATTCGCCGTTGGTGATCAAGGGGCCAACCTTTCAAAGAACAATGTTAGCTTGGATCGCTCGCGGGGCGCTGCTGGCGCGTTCGATCCGCACCGCCTTCCGCCCACTCACTCGTGGCGCGGAACTATGGTTTCGGCCGCTGGCTCCATGCTTCATCCAGCCGCTCGCGTGTGACGAAAGACGCTTGGGTGCCCACGCCCAGAGTGGACAGCGCGGCATAGACATTGGCGCGGGCGATGGCGCCGGTTTCGCTCTCGCCGGCGGCGAGGAACGCGGCGAAACTGCCAATGAAGGCGTCGCCCGCGCCGGTGGTATCGATGGGCTCTACGGCGAACGGCGGAATGTGGTCCACTCGGGCCTCGCTGGCGCAGAGGGCGCCATTGGCGCCGAGCGTGATGATGACGCGGCGCACGCCGCTGCGCAACAGGTGTACGGCGCAGTTGCGGGCTTCGTGCAGGTTGCTCACCGGCATGCCGGTGAGCGCCTCGGCCTCGGTTTCATTGGGGATCACGTAATCGGCGCAGGCCAACTCGGCGAGATCGAGCGGCTGGCCAGGCGCCGGGTTCAGTATGGCGCGGATGCCGTTGGCGCGGGCGAAGCGCAATGTGTAATAGACGGTTTCGATCGGGATCTCCAACTGCAGGACGATGGCATCTGCTTCGCGAAGCACCGGCGCAACAGCTTCGATATCGGCGGGCAGCAAACGGTCATTCGCTCCCTTGACCACCAGGATGCGGTTTTGGCCGGCCGAATCGACGAAGATGGGCGCGACCCCGCTCGACACGCCTTGGGTAATCAGCACCCGCGTCGAATCCACGCCGCGCGAGGTGAAGTTGTCGATGGTGGCCTTGCCGAACAGGTCGTCGCCGACGCGCGCGATCATCGACACGCGCGCCCCGCACAGCCGCGCGGCTACCGCCTGGTTGGCGCCCTTGCCGCCGAAGCCCAAGTGAAAGCCGCGACCGAAGATGGTTTCGCCCGGCCGCGGAAACCGGTCTGTGAAAGTGGTGAGGTCGACATTGACGCTGCCGACCACGGCGATGTGAGGCTGCGTGGGCATATCCGAATATCATATTGTAGACATGGATCGGGACCCGCCATGCAGATTTCGCACGCCGTCGGTAGAGCGTGCTGCCCCGTACCGCGCGGTAGCAGCCGTCATCTATGGCACGGGCGGCGGAGGGCCCAAACCCACCACCGCACGCGCCGAGCAACCTGGCTTGCTCACTTCTCTTCGATTGCCACACTCACGCTGTTGCTGCGCACTTGCGAGCCATCCGGGAGTTGTCCCACGACGCTGAGGGGGACCGCGGTCCCCACGGCTGCGCCATCCGGGACGATGGCCGCAATTTGCCAGACTCCCGGCCTGCCCGGGACCGATTCGACCGACTCGGCCGGGACCTCAGCTTCGCCGATTCGTACCAGCACATTCGAAGCCGCGCCGATACCGGTCGCGAGGATTGCGATTCGGTCGCCCGAGCGGGCCGGCTCCGCTGCGAACAGGTAGTTGCGCACCATCGCCAGTTTCGATTCGCCGGCGAGCGAAACCAAGCCCTGTCCCGATCCGTCGCCGTCCACCGTGAAGATCCCTGGAGCCACGGCATCCTGCATGGTCTCGAACGGCTGGGAAACCGGTCCCGCTGTTCGCACTACGATCTCGAACGATGAGGAGGGGCCGGCCTCGGGGCACAGCATATCGATTCGCGAGGGTGAAGAGTACAGGATCGGCACCGACGTTCCTTCTGCCTGGACGGAAGTGCCGGCCAGTTCGAGCGACCCGCCCGACGGATCGGAGGCAGTCTCCCCTTGCGTCAGCCAGCGGCCTTCGATGCGCGCGATGGCGCCAGGGCTGCACGCGCCCTGGACGGAGCCGCTGGCGGCGTTGACCACGCGGTCCACCACCGGCGAACCCGCGTCCACTTGCACCGTGGAATAAGCGGTTCCCGCCTCGCCCGCGGAGTTGGTGGCGGTGAAGGCGAGACGATACTTGCCCTGCTGGGCCGCGCTCGGCGTCCAATCGAACACGCCCGTCGAGCCGTCGAACGTGGCTCCGGCCGGCAGAACACCCGCAGTGAATCGAGCGGATGGGTCTCCGGCCGACACCTGGAAGCTAAGTTCGCTGCCGAACTTGACGACTTGAGACGCTGGAACGCTTACGGCCAAGTCATGCGACCGCTGCAGCGATACCGTCTGCTCGATCGTGTCGGCATTCAGTTGTGCCGAAATGACGGCTGCCTCGTCATTGACATTCGCAGGCGAATTGATCTGGAATTGCACGCTGGTCTGGCCCGGACGGGTGGCGATCGCGGCCGGTAACTGAAGCGCCGCGCTCGAACTGGACAGGCTGACTTGAGCGGTGGCCCCATCGGCGACCGTGCCGAGTGTCACGGTGCAAAGTCCGGTGGACTGCGCCGGCAAGGCGTCGGGTGTGCAGGCGAGTGTGAGAAGACGAATCTGCGCCGAAACACTGTCCCGCCGGCTCGTCTTCAGGCGCACTTTGGCGGTTGTCGCAGTGCCATTCAGGCTGGCTGTTATGATCGCCGTCTGACTTGCAGTGATCCTTCCGGCGGTCGCCTTGAATGTTGCGGTCAGCACCCCGCTCGATAGGCTTAGGGTCACGGTTGCCGGCACAGTGAGAAGAGAATTGTTGCTGGTGAGCGTGGCTTGGCCTTCTGAACCGCCAGCGCCGATGACCGTGCAAGTGGCCGAGGCGTCCGAAGTCAGCGTGGCCGGTGAGCAGGAGAGTGAAGATACGATTGCGGAGGCCGTCAGACTGATGCTGGCTGTCGCCGAGGTGCTGTTATAAGTCGCCGTCACGGTCGCCGTCTGAGTGCTGGAAATCGTGCCGCTGGTGGCGTTGAACGTGGCCGTGGTAGACCCGGCCGCCACCTTCGCCGTCGCCGGCACCGTCAGTGCCGCCGCATTGCTCGACAAGGCCACGCTGGCGCCTCCACTCGGCGCCGCCTGATTCAGCGCGATGGTGCAGGTGCTGGAGGAATTCTGCCCCAGGCTGGCCGGGCTGCAACTGAGCGAGGAAACCTGCACCGGCATGGTCAGACTGATGCTGGCTGTCGCCGAAGTGCTGTTATAAGTCGCCGTCACGGTCGCCGTCTGCGTGCTGGAAATCGTGCCGCTGGTGGCGCTGAAGGTGGCCGTGGTAGACCCGGCCGCCACCGTCGCCGTCGCCGGCACCGTCAGTGCCGTTGCATTGCTCGACAAGGCCACGCTGGCGCCTCCACTCGGCGCCGCCTGATTCAGCGTGATGGTACAGGTGCTGGAGGAATTCTGCCCCAGGCTGGCCGGGCTGCAACTGAGCGAGGAAACCTGCACCGACATGGTCAGACTGATGCTGGCCGTCGCCGAAGTGCTGTTATAAGTCGCCGTCACGGTCGCCGTCTGCGTGCTGGAAATCGTGCCGCTGGTGGCGCTGAAGGTGGCCGTGGTAGACCCGGCGGCCACCGTCGCCGTCGCCGGCACCGTCAGTGCCGCTGCATTGCTCGACAAGGCCACGCTGGCGCCTCCACTCGGCGCCGCCTGATTCAGCGTGATGGTGCAGGTGCTGGAGGAATTCTGCCCCAGGCTGGCCGGGCTGCAACTGAGCGAGGAAACCTGCACCGATGGCGTCAAACTGATGCTGACGGTCGCGGTAACGCCATTGAGAGTAGCCGTGATCGTTGCGGTCTGATTAGCGGTGCAATTGCCAGCCTTGGCTGTGAAGGTGGCCGAAGTTGAACCGGCCGGCACCGTGACCGAAGCCGCCACAGGCAGCATCGTGTTGTTGCTGGACAGGCTCACGACAGTGCCTCCGCTCGGAGCCGCTTCAGCCAATGTGACGGTGCAGGTGGAACTCGCGCCGGAAGCCAAACTGGTGGGCGAGCACTGTAGCGAAGACAAGCCAGGCTGCCAATTCGTCATCGTAATTACGCCAGAAGTCGCCGATATGGTTTCGGCGGCTCCGTTCGCGAAGGCGGATCCGTTCGTGAAAGCCGCTGCGGGATTGCCGACCACGATGGGCACAGTCGAGCCGCTGGTCGCCGGGGAGAGGGTAACCGTAACCGTGGCGACCACACCGTTACCGATCGTCGAACCGGTCATCCCGCTCGCCACACACGTAACCGAGCCGCTGGCGGAGTTGCAAGTGAGGGTCTGGCCCCCGCTACTGAGCGCTGCCCCGCCGGCGGCCACGACGGAGGTGGCATCGGTGGGAACGAACGAGAGTGTCCATTGCAAGCCGGCAGGTGCCCCGCCGCTCGCGCTTAATGAGAGGTTTAACGACACAGAGCCGCCCTCGACGGCAGCGCCGGACGAGAGGCTCAGAGAAGATGTTTGACTGAAGGCTAAGCTGCCGGGAAGGAAGCAGAACAGAAAGAAGGCGATCCGCTGCTTCGCGGAAATATTCGGCATTTGGATGACTGGGTACCAGTAGTTCAAGATCTGAATATAGTAGAACTCAGTCCTGTTTAGCCAGATTGTGAATGGTTAATACACTGAAACTCACTGACGGCTGCTAGTGCAAAGTAAGCCTCTATTACACAACAGTTACCTCACGCGTCAATTACTGCACTTACTGCCGATTAGCAACTTGTTAATTCCAACATTCGGGTAGAAAACTGACTTGAGTTAGTCTCAGTGTTTCATAACTTGTTTCTTCAAACCTGCCAAAACCGAAGCGAGGGCCGATTGTGTCTTTGCGCTGCGAGGTTAGTCAAGTGATTCCGCGGGGCGGCCAGGTGGAAGCGAGCGTGGCTTAGGAAGGCTGAGCTACTGTTGGGCCGGAGTGGTGCTCCCAAGAAAGTTTTCCACTTGTTACATTCCAGCCGCTCCATAAACCCTCGCCTGAAGACATTGGTCAAAAGCGGGCGCAGAATCACGCTCGATCCGTGTTCGGAGACCCTCGACCCCCGTGAAACCAGCGGGCCGCCAGGGAGTCACGCGACCAACAATTGATGAAAAACTTTCTCGGTCGCGGGTTTTCGACCGTGTAAAACCGCGCAGGAGACGCGCCTGCGGGACAGAACTCCTTGAATCCCAAGTCGATAAGCGCTGGCCCTCCAATTGCAACAAAGGGCCTTCAATACTTAATTTGACGTCTCGGGGTGTCGAACGGTTCGCAACGAGTTGACGCTACGTCAGGCTAAAGCGGCGCCCGCGTGCATCCCGTGGTCAGGGTTCCCACTCCTAACTTTGGTCGGCATGGCGGTTAGAACTATGGATATGGCAGTACGCCAAAGACAGCATTGAAGATAAACGACTCCGTAAGTACTTTAGAGTTGGCAAGCCGACAGGCAGCCGCATACGCCATGGCACCGTTGAGCCGGGTACTCATGGCGCTCTTGTTCTGGAGGTTGACCAGTTGTGCACCGACGTCCTTGAGAAGCCACTGACGAGTCTTCTGACTCCGAGTTTCTTGCTTGCTCTTCTCCTCGCAGTCGTGCCTGGCGTCGCGTTTGGACAGGACACGTTAGCTTTGTCATCGGGCAACGCTGTCCAAGGTGGCAGTGTCGCCTTGAACTTATCGTTAACCTCTCCAGCAGGAGGTGAAGCGAGCATCCAGTGGACACTGACTTACGCAGCCAGCAACATCGCCTCCATCAGCGCGGTCGCCGGGTCCAGTGCAACCGCCGCAAGCAAAACAATTACCTGTTTTTCGGGCGCGGGTTCCTATGCATGCCTTCTGTCCGGTATGAACGACACGTTGATGCAGAACGGCGTTGTCGCAGTAATCAACGTGACGATGACAAGCTCGGCGGTCACCACGCCGATCGGACTCACTAGCCTGGATGGCACCGCCGCTGCTGGAAGCCCCATATCTATCACCGGCACGGGTGGAACAATAACGCTTCCGGCACCAGCCCCGCCAGCGTTGACCGGACTCTCGTGCAGCGCCACATCGCTCACGAGCGGCGGTTCGTCGACCTGCACGGCTACGCTGAATCAGTCCGCGCCCACCGGCGGGACCATCGTCGCTCTCTCCAGCAGTACCGGTGCGCTGACCGTGCCGGCTTCGGTGACCGTGGCATCGGGAGCGACCTCAGCGAGTTTTACGGCAACGGCCGGCACAGTCACCACCAACCAGACTGCGGTGGTGACGGCATCCTACAACGGCGGTTCGAAGACGGCTTCGATCACGCTGACGGCGCCAACCGTGGTCAGCGCGGTGTCCTGCTCGCCAACCAGCCTCAGTTCGGGTGGGACATCGGCGTGTGCCGTGACGCTGTCGCAAGCGGCTGGCTCTGGCGGAATCACTGTCACTCTTTCAAGTAACAATGCGGCGCTGACCGTGCCGGCTTCGGTGACCGTGGCATCGGGAGCGACCTCAGCGAGTTTTACGGCAACGGCCGGCACAGTCACCACCAATCAGACTGCAGTGGTGACGGCATCCTACAACGGCAGTTCGCGGACGGCTTCGATCTCCATTGGCGCGGTCGCCACTCTGCCGCCTGCCGTGGTCTCTTCGACTCCCTCCTCCGGCGCCGGCACGTCCCAGACCTTCACGTTCCTTTTCTCCGATCCGGCTGGCCACGCCACTATTTCCGAAGCGATGTTCGACATCTATTCGACTTCCGGAACCGGCCCGCAGTGCCTCGGCTATTACAACGCCGCCGCCAATGCCGTCTACCTCATGAACGACGCGCAAAACGCGTGGCTCGGCCCCTTGGCCTTGAATTCGACCGGCTCGGTGCAGAACAGCCAGTGCACCCTCAACTCGGCCGGTTCCTCGGTTACCGGTTCCGGCAACAACCTC
>Ga0187891_1000190_pt1 | contig 64795 bp, 53 predicted proteins | sample June2016WEW_21_4_FD_132990 | JGI IMG/M metagenome (GOLD analysis project Ga0187891, IMG submission 132990) | Peatland microbial communities from SPRUCE experiment site at the Marcell Experimental Forest, Minnesota, USA - June2016WEW_21_40 | ecosystem: Environmental > Terrestrial > Soil >... | reverse complement strand
CTCATCAACCGCCAAGCCTACGGCTTCCGCAACTTCGAAAACTACAGACTCAGAGTGAAGGTGTTATGTTCTTAGAAAGGCTTGGGATCGGGGTCTGCCCCCGTTTTTGGCGTAGAGCCCGTCAAATGGTTGTGTTGGAATTAAAGGACTTGTGTTGGCTCCTCAGGTAGGACTCGAACCTACAACCCTTCGGTTAACAGCCGAATGCTCTACCATTGAGCTACTGAGGAGCAATGGGGTAACTTCATTAGAACAAACGGACTTGCCAGGTGTCAAATGCTAGGTGTGTATCATGCACGCCGGCGTTGTCGTCAAAAGCGGAGGGCCGCAGGGTCAGGAGCGATACCGCAAGCACCGCCGCGGGTCCGTTTCGCTTCCGCGCGGGGAGCACATGCTCCCGCACGCTTCCCAGAGCCCTTCATCACTTGAAGGCGCAGCCGCCACCAGATGATGCAGCGACCGGTGCGTGTGCCGGACATTGCCGGGCGCTCGGCAAGCGCCGCTCCTGTGGCTTGGAGCGGATTGCGTTTCCACAAGACAATTTGACGTCAAATGTTACTGGACGTCGCTAACCTTCCCACTGGTGAAGGTGATTTTGAGGTCCTTGTACACGTAGATGGTCTTCTGCCCTGCGTTCAGTTTTGTGGTGGGCTGGCCCATGCTGGCGAGCACTTGATCGATGGTCTGGCCGAGGGTAACGGTCACCGGTCTGTGCGCGGGCGCCTGGCTCGCGGTGTCCGCGGCTGCCTGGGCGGTTTGCTGCAGCTCGCTGGCGACGTTTGCATCGGGCGCGGGCAAGTCCGCGGCGTAAGCGGCGGGCGTCTGGGTACGCAGCGACGCATTGATCACCGGAAGATTGCCCTGGCCCTGGCGGGTCTGCAATTCGCCTAATCCCTGATCGAGCATCTCGCGCATGTGGTTCTGCATCTCCTGCAAGTCTGCCAGGGCGACCTGCACCGCCTTGCCGCTCTGGCAGTCCGCAATCTTGGCGGCCAGCACTTTGGCATTGGTCGGATCCGGGTACTGAGCGGCGGGATCGAGCTGCAGCACGTCGCCCTGGGTGACCGCACATTGCTGCCCATCGGCGCTGACCACCACGACGCTGGACACGATGAAGATGTGTTGCACGTTGGGCGATAAAGCCGGCGGCGGCGCGGCGGCAGCCGGCGCGGGCGTTGGCGCAGCGGCCTGGGGGGCCTGGGCCGCTTGGCTCTCGGCGCTCTCCTGCGCGAGTTGCTGCCGGACCTCATCGGCGATAACCTGCTTGACTGCCGGAGTAAGGACCACCTGGCCTCCGGGAGCTGCGGCGTCAGCGCCTGGCGGTGGCGCCTGGGCATTGGCGGCCGCAGCCGCGTCCAGCCGCTCCTGGTACGCTTCTTGCAATGAGGCTGCGAGCAGGTAGTCGGTCAGCCAGAGATTGGGGCTTGCGTAGGATCGGTACGGAGCAAAGTAACCGGCATAGAATCCGAACCATGGGTTCCCGGCCCAGCCCCAGTTATAGTAGATCGGCGCAGCCCACGGGCTGTACGCCCAGGCGTAGAACCTGGGCGAGTAGAAACGGAGCGGTGCGTAGACATTGAAGGCGACCCCGTGGTAGTAGTACGGCCGATAGAACCGGGCTTGCGGGCGGCCTCCGACGTAATAGGTCCGCTGCACAAACACATTCCCCCGAACGGTCACGCGCCGCTGCACGTAACCGTGCCCGCGTCCGTTGGCGACGGCGAGGCCACCGCCCGGGAGCCGGTGCACGATTCGCCGTTCACCACCCGGACCGCGGTAAATGGTGGCGCTGGCTGTTCTGGACACCATGGGGCGGCCTGACACCCCACGCAGTCCGTTGCTTCGCGCGCCCGGGTGGCTCGCGAATGAACCGGGCCTGGCCGCGTTATTCGCCCCGGGCCTGGCTCCGGGACGATTGCCCTGGTTCAGCCGGGCGCCCGCAGACCCGCCGGGGTGCGTGTTACCGTGGAGCGCCGCTCCTGGTGGGGTCGCTTTGTGGCCGGCCGGGGAGGGCCTGGAGGGCGACGCGTGGCCCGACGGCTGAGCCGCACGACTGGCCTTCGCGGGCTGGGGCTTTGCCGGCGGGTTGTTGTTCTTGTTGGCCGGGTGATTCTCCGCGAACAGGACCGTGGCCAGGACAAAGAGCAACCCAACCCTGACTGCCCGGGCCCATCCGGGCAACATGCCGGAGCAACTTCTAACTGCGTTCATCGCGTTTCCTTTCCCCTTTGCGGACGCATCATCCGGCGTCCGGGCTAGTCAACATATACACCCGATTGATCCTCGGAAACAAGTTTCTCCATCCACACTCTATAGTGGCCGGGCGCGAATATGCGTATCCGGAAAGTGTCGGGTACTGTACAATAGCGGCTGAAACTGCGGTACGGCTATATACAAATCCGGGTGATCGAAAACCGGGATGAGGGGGGTTCGCAACGAAGCCCCTTGAACGTTCGCAATTGAGACGGGAGCCGTGATGTCAGCGGAAGATCGGAAACCCGACGCACCCGATCCGGCGTTGCCGGACGACACTGCAGCGTCGATGCGGATCGGGCGTTACGCGGTGGTGCGCGAGCTGGGCCGGGGCGGCATGGGAATCGTCTACGAAGCCACCGACCCCGCCATCGGGCGAAGGGTTGCCATCAAAGTCATCAACCTGCAATTCCTGACGGGAGCCGGCGAAGCCCAGATCTTGCGGGAGCGGCTTTTCCGCGAAGCACGCTCGGCCGGGGCGCTCTCCCATTCCGGGATCGTGGTGGTCTACGACGTGGGAGAAGACCGCGAGATGGCGTTTATTGCCATGGAGTACGTCGACGGACCGTCCTTGCAGCAGGTGATGCAACGGGACAGAAAGCTGCAATCCACCGATGTGGTGGACATACTCCGGCAAATCGCCGCGGCCCTCGATTACGCCCACCAGAACGGCGTCGTGCATCGCGATATCAAGCCGCCCAACATCATGCTTCACAAGGGCAGCCAGGTGAAGATCGCCGATTTCGGCATCGCCAAGATCACCACCGCGCCGAAATACACGGCCACCGGGCTGGTGATGGGCACCCCCGCGTACATGTCTCCCGAACAGATCGAGGGGCGGGAGGTGGATGGCAGGTCCGATCAGTTTTCGCTGGCGGTGGTTGCCTATGAGCTGTTGACTGGCGCGGGTCCGTTCCATGGGGGAACCTACGCCTCGATGGTCCACAGCATTGTCTACGGTCAGCGGCCTTCGGCGCATGCGGCCAACTCTCTGCTGCCGGTCGCGGTCGATGGAGTGTTGGGACGCGGAATGGCGGCGCTAGCGGAGAATCGCTTTGCGAATTGCACGGAATTCGTCTCCGCGCTGGACACGGCGCTCCACGCTACGGTGCCTGCGGCTGCGAAGCCATCGCCCCGAACCCCCGCCCGCAGCGCTCGCCGCCTGATGACCGTCCTGGCGGCGTTGCTGGTTCTGGCGCTGGCTGGGGCGGCGGGCTACCGATTCTGGCCTGCACTGCGAAACCTCGCCGGGCGTCAGGCGCAAGAGTTGCGGCCTCCGGCGGCCAGTCCAAGCGGGGGAATGGCAAGCCGAACACCCGCTCCGCCCATCCCGCCGAAAGAGAAGGAGAGTGAAGCGCCTGCACCGGCCGCCCACGCCGATTCGCATCCGCCTTCTCGTCAGGAAGCTGTGCCGAAGGCCGGAGCACCTGTGGAAGCCGGCGAACCGTCCGCGACGAAGACGCCCCTAGCGCGCGAGGAGAGCGCCGTGCGACCACTCCAACCACCGGCCACGCCTCCTGCGGAGATCGCACCCCAGCCGGTGGTGCGAGTTCTGCCGCCAACTACACGGACGGTCAGCGTCGATTCGAGCCGGGCGTGGACCGATACGGGGATCGACCTGCGCGCCAGCGACACGGCAGTGATCGGGGCCGACGGAAAGATCCGGGTCGCGGCGGACCGGCGGATTGGCGTGCAGCAACCCGGCGGTTTCTATCCAAACTGCGGCCGGGCCCGGCAACTGTTTGGCCAGCCGGTCGCGGCGGTTCCCGCGCCGCCCCTGAATTGCTGGTCGCTGATCGGCCGCGTGGGTCCGGGAGGGACGATCTTCGAGGTTGGCGTTCACGCAACCGTGCCGGCAGGGTCCGCCGGCCGCCTATTCCTGGGTGTGAACGACGACAACTACGCGGACAACTCCGGGTTCTGGACTGCCGTGGTTACTGTCGAGCGCCATTGACTTCCGCGAACCCTACGCCCTATCGCCCCAGTGCCGCACTGGCAGCCACAACAGCCAGAAGAGAGCGAGGCCAACTGCCGCGCCGCCGGCCAGGTAGCAGGGCCACGGTCCCATCCGGTCGAGCAAGGATGGATTGTCGGGCTTGCGGCACAAAAACATGTAATTGCTGCCGAAGGCGGCATTGACCGCACCAACCAGCGCAGCATAGCCGAGCACGAGACCGAAGGAGCGCCAAACCGCGCCCGGGTGGAATCGCGCATAGCCGCCGCAGGCCAGCAGCGCGACTGCGATCACGATGCCGCCGTGCGCCACAAAGAAATACAGGGCCGGGTAGCTCGGCCACGGAGACCACAGGTTCGGAGTAAGCAGCGCCATGCCGGCCCCGGCAGCGCCCGCGAAGTAGGCCAATTCCACGAGGGTGGGGGCAACCGTGAAACATCCGAATACCGCCAGCCATACGGTCAGGTCGCATAATTGCAGTGGAAGGTTGGCGGCGTGGATGCCCTCCCGCGAGTAGCGATAAATCCACCAGATAAGTTCGTTAATGGTCAGCATCCACCCCATGGTCAGGCGGGCGCCGCGCATCGGCACGAAGCCCCGCCGGCATAGCGACGGAAATGCGACTGCGATCAAGGCGATCGCCATCAGCAACGAAATGTGGAGGGGTCCGAATAGCTGCACGCAATTATCTCCTACAAGTACCGCTGGATGCGGTCGCGAAGACGCGCATAGAGCCAGGAGACGCTTACCAGGATCACACCTAAAGACGAAGAATGACAAGAGCGGTAAAGCGTTTCGAGTTCGCGCAAATCGTAGAAGAACAGTTTTCCGATGCAAATCGGGCAGAGCGACAGGCCGGATAGGTGCAGCGTACCGTCCCGCGGCGGAAAGCCGGCCGCCAGCAGCACTGCGCCTTCGGTTCCTCAGGCGACGGTCAACCTGCTGTCGGAGACCTCGTGATACAGAAAGGCCGTCGCGAGACTTGTGGCGAGCCGCGAGTAGAGCAGGCGCCCGCCAGTCACCGTACGCCCCTTGCGTCTGCGGAAGGAAAAGCTATGCGGCGAACAGGCAGCCGATCAACAGAACTCCCGCCGCGATCCGTTGTTCGGTGCTGGCGAAGATCTGGGCCGGGTACAACTCGAGGGCCAGCCGGTCGTGCACGAGCCACAGAGTTGCCGAGGGACGCAATCGACCTGCGTGGACGGCTACGCCATTCATTGGAAGGGTTTCGGTAGAATCGTTCTCGGTGAGGTCCACGTCAAAGGCAACGGCCGCTGCGTCACCTTGGTACGGCTGGCGATCGGTTCGGATGCGGGCGGTCCCGGCGCGGTCCGCTCCGGCCAGTCGAACGGCAGATCGAACTAAGTTCGCCGCGGCCGCTGTGTTGGGCCTTCTGCTTCCGCTCTTTTCCTGTTCCCGGACCGAGCCGGCGCGGCAAGCGTATGCGCGTGCCTGGGCCGCATACGTTGCCGGCGACCTGGAGGCGGCCGGCCGCGAAGCTTCCTCCTACGCCACGCGCGCGCAAAAGGAACCCGATTCATACTGGGTTTTGAGTCTCAAGCTGCTCGATGCCGAGGTGCTGGGCGCGCAATCCCAGTGGAATCGGGCTCGCACTCTTCTTCTGGCCCCCCTGACGGCCAAGCCAGAGCTGAGGCAGTTAGAGGTGCGGCGCCTGATCGATCTGGCAACGGCCGATATTCAGCTCGGCTGCGATGCCGCGAAAATCCCCGGGATGCTGGCCCAGGCACGCGCCGCAGTCCGCGATCCCGAGCAGCGCATTCGCTTGGAGCTCACCGAAGGTATGGCCGCCATGAAAGCTGGCCAGCCGCAGGAGGCTCGGCAGTCGTTTGGCGCCGCCGCCGACCGGGCTGCCAAAGAGGGGCTCCCCTATTGGCAGGCGCAGTCGCTGAACAATCTGTCGTATGCGCTGAAGAAACTGCGGCGGTATGAAGAGTCGATCGATGCCGGCCAGCGCGCTCTGGCCGCGGCGGAAAAACTCGGCGCGCACCGGGTGGCCGCTCTGGCGCGCCTCAACCTGGGTTCCGCGTACGCCATTTTGGGCGACCTGGATAGCGCCTTCGAGCACCAGCGGCAAGCGATCGTCACTCTTGAGGCCATTGGCGCGCGGGCGGATCTGATGATTGCGCTCGGCGAGTTGGGATCGGCATACTATGGCGACGAAGACTTCCCGAATGCGATTTCCAATTACCGGAAGGCGTATGATCTCGCGCTGGCGATCGGCCGCAGGGACGAGGCCGCCCGCCACGCCAGAAATCTTGCGCTGACTTTGATCGACGCCCGCCAGTGGGACCAGGCGGCGGAATGGAACCAGCGCGCCTCGGAGCTCGCCCGTGCGCTGGACGCGCGCGACACATCTCCGTTCCTGGAACGGAATCGCGCCTTAATAGCCCAGGGCCGCGGCGATTTCCAGGCGGCCACCCTAATCGGCCAGGATCTGTTGCGCTCTGCAGGCACCCCACCCAATATCCGCTGGGCGGCGTGGGACTTGCTGGGCGCCCTTGCCGCCGACGCGAGCCGTTTTGCGGAGGCTGACCGGTGCTACGAGCAGGCGTTGCGGATCATCGAGGCCACGCGCAGCGACCTGCTCGATCCAAATCACCGCATGACGCTGCTTTCGGAGCTGATGCCGTTTTACCGCGCCTACGTGGATGTTTTGTGGCGGCAGAAAGACGACGTGCGGGCCTTGCGCGTGGTGGAATCAAGCCGCGCGCGGGTGCTGGCCGAGCGGTTGGAAGGCGACGCCGCGGCCGCCCCGCCGCGCGGTTTGACCGAGTTCGAACGCGTGGCGCGCGACGCGCACGCGAGCATCCTCTCATTCTGGCTGGCGCCCGAGCGTTCGTTTGCATGGCTCATCAACGGCCGCGGCGTGCAACGGTTCCAACTGCCGGGCTCGGGCGCGATCGAGAAGCTGGTGACGAACTATCGCGACACGGTGGAGCACTCGGTGCGCGATCCGCTCACCGCCAGCACCGCCGGCTCCGAACTCTGGCGAATGCTGGTGGCGCCGGTTGCGCCGCACATCCGCAAAGGAGAACGGCTGATCGTCATTCCCGATGGCGCTTTGCACCGGTTAAACCTGGAGACGTTGGTGGCGCCCACGCCGCATCCGCACTTCTTGGTTGAGGACGTGGAGTTGGCCGTGTCGCCTTCGATCGAGATCCTGGCGTCGCCGCCGCAAGCGGTGGCGGGGAAGAGCGTTTCGCTGTTGCTGATTGGCGCACCCGATTATGCAGGCAGCCACTACCGGCCGCTCGCGAATGCGGAGCGTGAGATTCGCGACATTCAAGCGGATTTTCCGGGGCGGATGCAGCAGGCTTATCTGGGCGCTCAGGCGTCTCCGGCGGTGTACAGCCTTGCCGGTCCGCAGCGCTTTTCGCTGATCCACTTTGCCGCCCATGCGGAAGCCAATTCGCAGCGGCCACTCGAATCGGCGGTGATTCTCTCTCACGGCAAGCTTTACGCGCGCGATGTCATTGGGATTCCCATCCATGCCGGCTTGGTCACCATCTCGGCTTGCAACAGCGCGGGCACGCGGACGTACGCGGGCGAAGGACTGGTGGGTTTTGCCTGGGCTTTTCTGCGGGCGGGTGCGCGCGCCGTAGCCGCCGGCCTGTGGGATGTGAGCGACAGTTCCACCGAGCAGTTGATGAACGAGTTCTACCGGCGAATGGCTGCGGGCGCGGACCCGGTTACGGCCATGCGCCAGGCCAAGCTCGCGCTGCTCAGCTCGGCGCGCTTCACCCGCCCTTATTATTGGGCGCCATTCCAAATTTACGTGGCGTCGCTCGGCCAGTAAGGAAGGCCGCCGCCGCGGGAACGGCCGGGACCAGCGAGGCGTGGTCCACCGACAAGCGGTCGCCGCGGCGCTCGGAGCGGTTCAGTTCCGTGCGCATGAGCGGTGTGATGTTCTGCTCGAGGTCGCCGAGGTCGGCGGTAAGGGACGCGTTGAAGCGGCCGGCCGGCGTCGCGCGGATGGTCCCCCAGGCGGTGATGTCGGCCGGCTGGCAAGATCGAATGATGTATGGATGGGAGGAATCTGCAGCACCGCATCCTGCGTTTGCGCCCGTACGATGGAAAGAATCACCAATGGAACAACGAATCGGGGCCCCACGAAATAGAAGCGACGCGCGTTTTTGACCTCGCGTTTCATTGGCGCGGTGAGCTTTGGCGGAGCGATCGGCGCGGCTAGTCGGCCAGGATCGTGAACGGCGCGCTGGAGGAACCGTCTACCACGATCGTCACCGGCACCTGCGCGCCATTGAAAGACTGGCTCAAAGTGAACTGGATCTGGCTGGCGCTGATAGACTGGACGGGCATGGACACCCCCGCGACCATCACTTGCAGGCGCCCCGATGCGAGCGTCACCGTAGGATCCAGGCCGCTGATGGCGATTGTCAGCAGATCGCCGGACACAGCCGCGTTAGTGGCATTGACGATCGCGCCGGAGGGCTCCGTGATGCCGAGGATGGACGGCGGTGCGTAATCGATCGGCACCACCAGGCTGACCGAGCCGCCGCTGGTGGTCAGGCTCAAAACCACCGGCCCGGTGGGCGTGCCGGGCGGTACCGCGACATTCACCTGATCGCCCGACGAATAGTAGACTTGCGCCGGTTGGCCGGTGATGGTGATCTGCGGGTTGGCCAGGTTGGCGCCCCAGATCGTGGCGACCGCATTCGGATAAATCGTGGCTTGGCCGAAAACGCCGTTCACTACCGCCAGAATCGCCGGCGCGGCCGGATTGGCCGGCACAATCTGGAAGCCGGACTGAGTCATCACCTGGAACCCGGAGATCACGCTGATCTCCGAAGAGCCCGGAGCCGCGTCCGCCGCCACCATGACGTTGACCCACAGGTGGGTCGGGCTGAGCACCCAAAGGCCGATCACCGTGACATCCGAAGTGCCAAAACCCACCGTCACCTGCCCGTTCACAAAACTGGTGTTGAGAGCGGTGATGTCCACCATGGCCTCGCCGCCGGCCGGCAGCGACAACGGACTGACACTTTGCAACTGCGGCGTGTTCATAGCCGGATAGTTGTACGTCGGGATGTTCGGCCATTGCTGCAGGAACGTCGAGTTCTGCCCGTCGGCGTTAAAGACCGTGACGTCGGAAATCTGCCCGCTGGCGCCAGAAGGTGGCGTGACCGTAATCGGGCAATCTCCGGATGTTCCGCTGGGGCACCCGTTCAGCGTGACCGAGGCCGGCAGGCTATCGAAATATACCGTGCTGTCAGGTCCCAAACCGGTGCCGGTGACGGTGACGGTGCCATCCGGGTTGCTGGTAACGGAATCGACGTAGGGCGGCTGTTTATCGACCAGATTCACTCCGGCGGGCAGCACATACATGTCGTTGCTCAAATTGAACACCAGGTGCCGCAAACCCGTGCCGACGTTGGCCGGAGCGTCGAAATAAGCGAACAACGCCGAGAGCGGCGTGGATACTTCGAAGCACGGCGAGTCGGCAGTACAGATGGGCGCGGGAGCGAATCCCAGAATCGAGACCGTTTGCGGGATCACCAGCGGCGAATAAAGGGTCTCCACCACCGATTGCTCCTGGGTTCCGTTGATGAACGCCGGAGACATCCAGTCGCTGTCTTGCTGCACATTGACCGTGTAATCGCGGGTTATCGGATCCAGGTAGCCGCGCGTGATGACATCGTACATCGGCACCGAGGCTTCCGCTTGCACGTTGAAATTGGCCGTGAAGCTGGCGCCCGCGGCGACAGGGAAAGTGGTGGCTGCCGTTGGGTCGGTGGTGCCAGGATAAAAGACCGTTTGAAAATCCGGGCTTGGATCGAACGGGAATCCGTTGGCGTCGTATGGCAATAGGAGACCTTCTTGGGAATTAGTCGGTATGGCGTCGGGCGGCAGTGGATGAACGTAGACCTCGTAGCTTCCCGGCGGCAGGCCGCTGATGTTGTAGAAACCCGCGGGATCGGTGAGCGCGCTAACCGCCGGTCCGGCAGCCGGCAGGGCCACCACCGAAGCTAGGTTGACGCCCGTGTTGCTGCCGGCGAAGGTTACCTGGCCGGAAATGGAGCCGTAATTCGCGGTCCAGTTGGCGGCGCCGTACAGCAGGGAGAACGCAGCCACGTCATCGGCATCGATGGGCCGCGTCCGGGTGGTGTTGCGGATGACTCCCTGCGACATGGCCGCGCCGGTCCAGGTGTGCTGCAAGCCGAGCGCGTGCCCCAGCTCATGAACCGCTGTCGTGAAAAAGTCCGGCAGTTCACTGGGGCCGGCGCCGCTGGTGGTGTCGTTGGTCAGCGTTACCACGGAGTGAGTGATGGCCACTAGCGGCTGCCCATCGGATCCGGTCTGAAACACCGGAGGGAAAGGTATGTTGGGCGAACCATACCCCAAAAGCCCGGGCGGCATCTCGGCGAAGACCACTTCGATGGCGGGCGTAGCCTGGGGTGGTTGACTGGCGCTCTCCAGCCCCCCGAAGTTCAGCCGCAACGCCGAAGCGGGTACGGTGTTCCACGCCGCCACGGCTTGCTTTACTTCGCCCAGAACCGAGCCGAAGGTGTCATTGGAGGCGTAGTTGACCGGGCCGGCATCGCTGACGAAAACGTTGAGCGTTCCATTGGTAAGCGCCGGCAGGTTGAAACGGGCGCGGATGGGAGTGAATGGCGCGCTATGGCTGGAGTAAAAAGTGTAGTGATAGTAGGCTTCCATGGGAGCGCTCATCGCCAGCACCGCCGCTGCCGCCAGCACCACCCGCATTGCCGCCCGCCGCCGCACTATTTCGCCGCCCCCAAGGCGCTCGCCACCAGCGAGCGCAACGCGCTCAGCCGCATGGTCAATGGCCGGTCGTTCACTTGGTTATGAGTTGCCGGGTCGAGCATCAGCTCATGGCTGGCGCTCCGCGTCAAGCTGGGATCGGAAGAGCCGTCCGGCACCACCGCAAACGCACCCTGCGAGAACCCCATAATCTGCGTCATGCCCGACTTGCCGGTCCACAGGAACAGCACATATTGATCGCCCGGCTGAAACTGCGGCGCACCCGCATAGGTCTGCCGCACGCCGCTGGCGATACCGCCGGGCACGGCCACATCCATCGTGGCGCCAGTCGAGCCCTTCCACTTCTCCGCCACCTGAATGCGGTAATGCGTGAAGATCACGGGGCCGGAAAAGGCTGTGTACGAACCCTGGACCGTCCCGCGCACGATGGCGGTGGATTTCGCGATCAAGTCGCTCATTGAGAGCTGCTGGAGGGTGGCGGACTGAAGCTGTGCTACACCCAGCAACGCCGCGACGAAGAACAATCTGCGAGCCACGGCCATCGGAAAGCATCCGTCGTGCCACTTTAATCCGGCTGAAATGATTGGGTTTAGCCACTGCCAGGAGGCTCTGGTTGGGTTGCCCCGACACGCATTTGAGGCATCATGCCCCAGTCTTCGGCAGTGGGTGTGGTCCGGGAGATGGGCTCAATGCGGCCGGGCCGGCGGCTTCGTGCAAGTCGGCTTCTGCTTCTGTCGGCGGGTTACTTACTCCGGCACATGACTTACCCCCACAAATAGCCCTATCCGCGGCCGGCCGCTCCGTCAAGTGAAGACCAGGGGAGTGGCCCCGCAAACAGCTCCGGGCCCCGATGTCCCAGCAGCGCGGCGAGTTCTGGACAGCTTTGGGCGTACCCATGATGGCGGCGGAATACGTTGCGGGCTTCGCGTTTCCTCGCCGGCTCCGCCGTCGCGCCGTAAGGATCCTGTTCGAAGAGAAGGGCGCGCGCCTGCTCAAACGGGAGGTTCTCCTCCAGCGCCGGCGGATCGTTTACGCCTTCATAGCGGAAGCGTGCTTCGGGAAACCGGAGGGCGCGCCGGTGGAGACCGAAGCGCGGGCCTTTGAATTTCCAGCCTACCGCAACGATGCCAATGGGATAGCCGCCGGTTACTTCCCGAAACCGGCACACTCCGTACAGCAGATTCTGGAACGAATCGAGAGAGAATTCCTCTGTGGTCGCACGGTTGCGCACTCCCCGATGACCGAACCAGTCCAAATGATCGGCGGCCAGCCAATAGCCCTGGCTTTCGCTGCGCGGACCCGCCGCGGCATCCGTTTGACCTCCGGCGAAGATGAGCAGGCTGTCCGTTTGTCCGGCCGCGACTTCCACGCCGCGTTTCACATGATCCAGGTAGAGAGAGCCCTCTCCCGCTTGAAAGGGCTTGAGATACCATCCGTCATCGTGGTCCAGCCGGTCGAAACGGTAGGGAACGGCATGGCTGGCCACCAGCACCAGGGTGTTCATGGCGCGCAGAACTGAGCCAGAAACCGGCGCGCCTGACGTAGACCCAGAATCCGGTCCTCCAGCGAGCCCTCGTATGCCCGGTCTTCCATTTCTATGGCAACCGAAACGTCGACCCGGGCTTCCGTCAGTGCGGCGAAAAAAGCGCTCCAGTCGAGTTCGCCCAGGCCGGGCAATCGCGGGTCGTGGTACTCCACGGGATGCGCTAGAATACCCACCTCGTTCAGCTTCCGGCGGTCGATACGGGCGTCCTTGGCATGCACGTGAAAGATCTTCGCGGCGAACTCGCGCAAGGGCTGAATCGGGTCCATCTGCTGCCAGATCATGTGCGAGGGATCGTAGTTCAAGCCGAACGAAGCGCTGGGAATCTCTTCAAACATCTGCCGCCAGATGCGCGGGCTGACGGCCAGATTCTTACCACCGGGCCACTCATCCTCGGCGAACAGCATGGGACAGTTCTCGATGGCGATGCGCACGCCGCGCTCTTCGGCGAATCGGACCAAGGGTGGCCACACTTCGCGGAACCGGCCCCAATTCTCGCGAAGCGAACGCGTCCAATCGCGTCCGATGAACGTGTTGACGAGACCGATACCGAGCGCCTGCGCGGCGATAATGACGCGTCGCAGGTGTTCCCGTGCGGCCTCACTTTCCCCTGGGTTGGGCGAGAGGGCGTTGGGGTAATAGCCTAATGCACTGACAGCTACGCCGGATCGCGCCAGTTGCTGTTTCAGTTTGGCGCCGTCGTCTTCCCCCAGCGCCGTTACGTCGATATGCGTCACTCCGGCGTAGCGGCGGTCGGCAGGGCCGACCGGCCAGCACATCAATTCCACGCATTCGAAGCGTTCCCTGGCGCAGAGGTCGAGGACTTCCGCCAGCGATAGCTCCGGCAGGATCGCGCTCACCACTCCGAGCCGGATCATTGCGCGCGCCCCGAACTTTCCGCTGCGTGCGGTCCCGCAGGGATGGAGATCAACCGGCCCGAAACCGCCCGATATTGTATTGCCTCCCGCAGCAGCATCTTGTGCGTCATCACTGTGGCTTAGCCACGATAGCACGTTTCACAATGGTTGCAAGCTCATGGTTAAACAGCCCTTCGTAGGCTGCCTGCTTGTTGTGGTTGCCGGGATCTTGATTGGCTCGGCCGCAACGCGCTGGCGCCTGCCTGCGCAAGCAAGCCGAGCCGGGCGCCTTTTTTTGTCCTATGCTTAAAGAGAGAGGGTCCCATGCGAATCGTACTGCTCGTCTGCGCCGGCCTGGCCTATCTGCCGCTGGCGGCCCAGGAAGCCAACGTTCCGGTAATCCGCAGTACCACGCGGGAAGTGCTGCTGGATGCCGTGGTGCGGGACAAGAAAGAGCGCCCCATCCGCAATCTGAAGCCGGAAGAGGTACGCGTGCTGGAGGACGGCGTTCCGCAGAAGCTGCAGACCTTCCGCTTCACCGATACCGATGTCGATGAGCAGCAGCCCGCCACCGCGCAGCCGGGCGCGAAGTCCGGCGCGAGCGCACCCGTTGCGCCGCAGGGTCCCGCGCTCAACCCGCTCCACAATCTCAACATTGTGACCATCGTCTTCGAGCGCATGGGACCAGTCAGCCGTCGGTTAGCGCAGACGGCTGCCACCGAGTTCCTCGCCAACGAGTTTCGCGCCAATACGTATGGCGGAGTCTTCAGCCTGGACTCCCGGTTGAATGCGTTGCAGCCCTACACCAACAACCAGGATCTGCTGCGCCAGGCGATTACACGAGCCACCAGTGGGAACTACATCGAATTCCGCAAAGATTCCGAAAACGTGCTGAACAATCTGGCCGTCGAAATCTCCTTCAACCCAGGCGTTGGCGGCCTTCAGTTCGCCCCGGCAGGGGGCTCTCCGTTCCAAAGTGTCGGCGCGGCCACCCAGGGCGCCGAATCCGCCGGCATGAGCTCGGATGGGCAGATGGCGTTGGCCCGGCTGGTTTGGCAGCAGATGGAAATGTTCAACTACGAAGTGGGCTGGCGGTCGATCGACGGGCTGCTGTCGCTGGTCGAGGCGCAGGTCGCGCTGCCGGGCCGCAAGACTGTTTTGCTGCTTTCCGAAGGTCTGATCGTGCCGTGGCAGGTCGAGGACACGTTCCGAGCCCTCATTGGCACGGCCAACCGCGCCGATGTGAGCGTCTATTGCGTGGACGTCACGGGTCTCTCGGTCAGGTCTGCGCAGACTGCGAACACCGATTTATTGCGTACGGCCGCGAATATCAGCCAAAACCAGGCAAACTATGACACGTTGGACGCGGCGACCAACGCCGATGCGGAGAAGGACATGTTCCACCAGGGCGAGACGGTGATGACGAGCCTGGCCGCCAATCCACAACAAGCCTTGGCAAATCTGGCGGAATCCACCGGCGGCTTCCTGATCGCCAATACCAACGATGTCACCAAGCCTCTGCATGAAGTAATGGAAGATGTGCGCGCGCACTATGAACTGAGTTACGTCCCCACTTCCCAGAATTACGACGGGCACTTCCGCAAGATCGAAGTGCAGGTGACGCGGCCGGGCGCGCAGGTGCGCACGCGCGCCGGGTATTTCGCCATGCCGCTGCTGGCCGGCGAGGTCATGGAACCGTTCGAATTGGCCGCGCTGGAGGCGCTGAACGCCAAGCCGCAGCCGAGTGCCGTCCCATACCGCACGCAGGCGCTGCCGTTCCGCGCCGCGGGCAGCGCCGTGCAGTATTCCCTGGTTTTCCAGGTGCCGATGCAGAACCTGTCTTATCGCGACGAAAAGCAAACCGCCAAGCTGCGCTCGCATATTTCCCTGCTGGGGCTGGTGAAGGGCGCGGACGGCCAGGTAGCTGCGAAGGTCAGCCGGGACTTGGCCAACGATATTCCGGCCGACAAGTTCGAAGCGTTCACCCGCGGCGATCTGACCTTCGCGCAGCCGCTGCTGCTGGCGCCCGGACGGTATACCGTGGAGACCGCGGTCGTAGACCGCGAAAATGGCGCGGCCGGCGTGAAGCGGACGGTCCTGCTCGTGGAGGATCAGCCGGGTATCGGGTTGAGTGAAGTGGTGCCGGTGCGGCGCGTCGATCCTTTTGACGTCCCGCGCGACGGGGGCCGGAATCCCACCGACCCGTTGCACTTTGCTGGCGGCAAGGTTACGCCGTCGCTCGACGGAGTGTATGCGGCCGGAACCGAAATTCCGCTTTACATGGTGGTCTACCCGGCCAAAACGGGCGGGGCGCCGCGGCTTTCGATCCAAATTCTGCAGGATGGAAAGCTGGTTTCCAGCGCCTCGCCCGATCTGCCGGCTCCCGACGTGACGGGCGCCATCCCCTTCATGAGCACCGTTTCGCCCGCCCCAGGCCAGTACGAAATCAGGGTCACGGCGCGGCAAGGCGCGTCCGCCGCCAGCCGCGTGATCGCTCTCCGCGTACAATGACATAGAAGCGCTTCGCATGCTAGCCAGGTTTCACGGCCTGTGGCCGGCCGGTGGTGCTGCTGTGTCCGTTGAAGCTGCCGAAAAGAAACGTTCGTGTGGCCGGTCAGCGGGTGCCGGCGCGGGGTTGGAGCGGTGACGCCGGCCAAGCGAAAGATGGCCGCATTCACTTGCGGCGCCGCAACACTCTCAGGCTTGGCGGGCCTTTTCTTCCTGCCAGGGCGGCAGCAGCTTGATCAACACCAGGAAAATCGCAAACGGCAGAATCATCAGCGCGATGGCGGGCAGCAGACCTTCTCTGGTGACCAACTCCATTTTGTAGCTGGTGTAGCCGAGAAAGCTCTTGGAGAACAGTTGCCCGCCTATGACCACGTTCCAGCGCATGGCGAAAATACCAATCAGCGTCAAACCGCCGGCGGTCATGTACATCGCCTTGCGGACACCCTCGGAGAACCTCCACAACTGGCTGGCCGCGAGGATTGCCAGCGGCACCAGTGTGCCCAGGATGATTTGCAGGATCACCTGCGAGAACCACAGCCGCGTGTGCACCATGAAATCCAGGCTGCGGAAGCTTTCGTCCGATTCGTACGTGCGGTGTACCAGGTCCAGCATTTCCAAGGTGAAGTCGATGACGAAGGTGTAGAAGAGATAACGCGCGATGGTGTCCAGGCATCGCATATCGATGGCGACTTTGCGCAGCTTTGAAGACACCACGTAGAGCACCATCACCGCGGCAATCCCGGAGACCATGGCCGAGAACAGAAACACGATCGGCATCAGCGGCGAGGACCACCACGGATTGGCTTTCACCGAGCCGAAGATAAAGCCCACGTACCCGTGCAGCAGAAACGCCGACGGGATGCCGATGACGGTGATGGCATAACCGACCTTGTCGTCGATGCGGCGGGCCTCCGTGCTGACGTTGTAGGAACCCAGCGTCAGCGCGCGGTAAATGAGGTGGCGAATGCCAGTGGTGGTTTGCGCCAGCCCCACGATTTCGGCGCGGTACTCAAGCCAGATTTCGACGAGCAACACCACCGTGAGATACCACAGGTAGACGAAGCCGAACATGGCCATGGCGGAGGAAGTGTGCGGCGTCAGGTACATTTCAAACGACCGCTCGGGGTGCCCCAGGTGAAGCTGCAAGGGCAGCGGGGCGACCAGCAGGAAAGCCAGCGCCGTCAGCAGGGCCAGCCGGTAAGTGGGCCGCACCGCCTCCACTTTGAAAACCCGTTCGAGCGAAGCCAGAATGAAAGCACCGGCCACTAGGCCGGTAATGTACGGGTAGAGGACAATGAGGACGCTCCATTGCAGCTCCACCTCGTTCGGGTACATGAAACCGTCGACGCCAGTTATCATCATGTCGCTCCTCTAACGCACCGCACCGTCCAGGTTCTCGTAATAGACTTTGGCCCGGGTGGCCATGTACGGCTTCAGCACCGCGACCTTGTTATTGCGCAGGATCTCGTGCACCGGATCCTCGGGGTTCTTGAAATCCACCAAGAGGCGCGCGCCGGTGGGGCAATTCTCGCAGCAGGCCGTCGTGAGACCCTTCGTGATGCGGTGATAGCAGAGCGTGCATTTGTCCACCGTCTGCTTCTGCGGATGCAAGTAGCGGCACCCATAGGGGCAGGCTTGCACGCAATACCGGCAGCCCAGGCAATAGGTTTCATCCACCAGCACCACCCCGTCCGGACTGACGAAAGTGGCGCCCACCGGACACACCTGTACGCAAGGCGAATCGGCGCAGTGGTTGCACAGTTTGGGGACGAAGAAGCTCTTGACGTCCTCGCGCGTGGAAGGTGGGAACCCCTCCATACCGCCATCGGGCGAATCCACCTGCGGCTGGTCTTCGTCCGCAATCTGGTACCGTTCCACCCAGGTACGGAAGTAGCCATGCGGCACGTTATTTTCCTTGGAGCAGGCGCGCACGCAGTTGCCGCAGCCGATGCACTTGTCGATGTCAATGATCATTCCCCACCAGTGGTCGGCCATTTTGTAGGCATCGCTGGCGGGCTCAGCGCCGGTGATCTGCTCCAGCGTCGCGCCGACCGACGCCAGCACCAGCAGCTTTCCACCTGCCTTGAATAAGTCGCGCCGGCTGATATCCATGCTCATTTCCTTACCTCAAAGGTGCGGGTTGTGGGGTTGATGGCACTGGTTACAGGCCACGCCGCCGGAATGCTCGGCGGTAACAACCTGGGGGAAGTTTCGTGGCTTGGCCGCGTCTTTTTCGTGGCAAAGCCGGCAGAGGTTGGCGACGTCGGGCAGTTGCGGCACGTGCGCCGCGGGATCGTCCGCGTGCAGCGCCAGGGGTCCATGGCAGGCTTCGCAGGCTACGTGAGCGTGCTTGCCGGCTGCCCGCGCTTTGCCTTCGTCATCATGGCAGAGAAGACAGGTGTCCTGCCCGGCGTAAACGATGGGCCGCTGCCGGACCAGGGCAAGCGCGCCGGGCCGATAATGGCCGTATTGTCCAAAAGCTTTGGGAACAATCGCGCTGCGCACCGCCAGAAAGACGGCCAGACCGGCCAGCAAAACCAGGGCCGGGCGAATCAAATGACCTGCGTCCCGCACCAAATGGCGCACCGCTCCCCCTCTCCGCGCGAGCCAGACCTCTGCGCAGGGATAATCCGATGGTGCTCTGGCAATATCGTCACCAACAGCCCTGTTGACGGCAAAATCAGCCATTCGGCGCAGATTCGTTGAGAAACTCGACAGCAACACAACCTGAGGTCAGGTCATCATTGGGTCATGTTGCGCAATATAGTGCTACGCGTGGGGCAAATCGCTCCTTTATCCGTAATGACCGGTGAAAAAGGCGCCACGCGGGCTGAGCCCATGCGAAGATGTGAATGACCATGGCGCAGTCGATGGAACGCGGCTGGCATCGTGATCGCACGACTACGGACCAGCTCACTTCATAACCCATGACTCACGATCATCCTACTGTGGAAACACGGCGGGCCGTCATCGTCGTCCCGTGCTACAACGAAGGCCGCCGCCTGCCGGTTTCCGATTTTCAACAGTTTCTCGATCGGCCGGGCGCCGAGCTGCTGTTTGTCGATGACGGCAGCACGGACAATACCGTGGAACTGCTGCGCGGCATTTGCGCCGGCCGTGAAGGCCGCGCCACGCTGCTCGAATGCGGCAAGAACGGAGGGAAGGCCGAAGCCGTGCGGCGTGGTATGCGCGCCGCACTGGAGGGCGGCGCCGCGTATGCCGGTTTCTGGGATGCGGACCTGGCGACACCTCTCGATGACATTGCCGAGTTTCTGCGCGTCCTCGAAGCGCGGCCGGAAATCGATATGGTATTCGGCTCGCGCGTGAAGCTTCTCGGCCGCAAGGTGGAGCGCCATGCGGTACGTCATTATCTGGGAAGAGTCTTTGCCACAGCGGCCTCCACGGTGTTGCGAATGGCGGTCTACGACACCCAGTGCGGCGCCAAGGTATTTCGAGCCGTGCCGGCGACGGCCGGTCTCTTCGACGAACCCTTCTGTACCCGCTGGGTGTTCGACGTGGAGCTATTCGCGCGCTACATCCGCAAGCTCGGCTCTTCCAAAGCGGCAGCGGCACGAATCTACGAGTTCCCGCTCATGGTCTGGCGCGACGTCGCGGGTTCCAAAGTGAAACCGAGCGATTTCCTCGTGGCTTTCCGCGACATCGTGAGAATCTATTGGAAGTACATGGGCACCCTGTGACCGCGGGTGCCTTGCCTGCCGTACCGCACTCATGATGCCCGGTGGGCGTGTACGTGAGTACTAAGATTAGAGTGTACGGATGCAGCCCAAGAAACAACAACCCTCCGTGACCGGTCCTGTCGGAGCGGCGCGGAGGCCCCATGCGGCGGCGCCGGGCACATTGGCCTCGGTGGCTGTTGGGCAAGCCCCCCTCTCGATTGAGGACGCGTGGGAAGCCGAGCCAATCCGCAAGATTTCCTTCTACTTTTGCCTGGCAGCGCTCTTCTTGCGCCTCAGCGTCCTGCCCGAGTTGATCGCTTATGTCACTCACGTCAATACATACCTTTTGTACCTGGTGGCACCGCTGGCGATCGTGTCGACGCTGTTGAAGGGAGGCGTGCAGCGCACATTCCAATCGCGCGCTTCCTGGTATTGGCTGGCCTTTTTTGTCTGGATGGCCCTGGCCACGCCGTTCAGTTCCTGGCCGGGAGGTTCGGCGGGGAGAGTGATGTCCTATGCTCGAGTCGATGTCATTTTTCTGGTTTTGGTCGGTGGCATGGCCCTCAACTGGAATGAAGTCCGCGTCATATTCCGCACTATAGCCGCTGCAGCCGTGGTGAATCTGGTCTCCACCCGCCTTTTTGAAAAAATGGCCGAGGGCCGGCTGTCCCTGCAGTCGAGCGGGACTATCGGCAATCCGAACGATCTGGCGGCGCAACTGCTCTTGGTGCTGCCTTTTCTGTTGTTTTTCATGGTGGGCCGAGGCAGATCGATAGTTGTCCGGATCGCGGTACTGGGTTTGTTGCTGTACGGGATCTGGATCATATTGGGAACCGCGTCGCGCGGCGGGCTGGTTGGTTTGGCGGTCGTGTTTCTTTGCCTCCTGATTCATGCTTCCCTGCCACAGAGGCTATTGTTGGTGGTCTTCGCTGGGGTGGTCGCACTGGCGGCGCTGGCAGCATTACCTGCCATGACGCTCAGCCGTCTGGGCTCCCTATTTGGAGCGACGCACGAGGAGGCCCGTGAATCGGCGGAGGCGCGCAAGTATCTCTTCAAGACGAGCGTCAAGTACACAATCGAGTACCCGGTGTTTGGCGTCGGTCCCGGTCAATTCGACAATTTTGAGGGGAAGACGAGCCGGGCGCAAGGTTTCCACGGCAATTGGCACGCGACCCACTGTGCTTTCACGGAAGTCTCCTCGGAGTGCGGCGTGCCTGCATTTGTTTTCTTTACTGCCGGTCTCGGATCGGCACTGCTGCTCGTGTTGCGGACCTATCGCAAAGCCAAGCGGGAGGGCTACCTGGAAATCGCAAACGGATGTTTCTGTTACCTGCTGGCGATGGTGGGTTACCTAGTGGCTTTGGTCTTTTTAGCGCAGGCTTATACGTTCAAGCTGCCGGCAATGGTGGGCCTCGCCGTGACGCTCAGCTACGCTGCGATGCGAACCATGAGATCGGGTCGCGACGGGCAAGCTCCCATACCACCGGCGCCCGTCCCGCAGAGAGCAATTCACCGTTGATGGATCGCGCCGCTTGTTAGCGCGCCCGCGGCCTCGGGGCGTCCCGGTTTCGCGCCATCCGGCGCCGGCTGAAATCCCCACCACAGTTACGCCGTTTCCCATGTGGCCTTGATATTTGCCGGTTCGGCCTCGGCCGTCAAACGCGCCGAAAAACCGAGCCATAGCAAGATCGCCAGGATCGAGAACGACGGCATCGCGGCCATCAGCCAGCCGGCAGCAAAGCCCAGGTTCCGTGCAAACCAGTTGTACATCCAAAGGAACGTCGAGTCCGGAAACGACAGGAAAACAAGCGCCGCGAGCAACGCCGTCGCCGCCAGCCTCGGGCGCTTGTGTCTCCAATTCCCGATTAACACCCCCAATGGAAGAAGCATGATGGGCAGGTAACGTCCCCACGAGATGGGTGAAGCCAGAAGCATCGCAGCCACGAATACCGAGTATTCGACATCCAGCCGCTCCGGCCGCAGGTTGCGGCGATTCCAGGGCCAGAGGAAGAGCGCCAACGCTCCCGCGACGATCAGGACCGTTGCAGGCGCCACGAGCCTCACATTCGCGCCCCAACCAATTCCGCTCGAAAAACTAGCGATCAGCCCCGCCACCGAGAGATTGCCGGCTGCCGGGACGAAGCGCTGGGCGACCATGTCCATGGTGTCCAGCCATTGCCGAAAGGTCGATGGGATAGTCACCGCGGCGGCGGCGATGCTGAGCAGCGTAATCGTGCCGGCCGCCGAGACGAACGCCCGCCGGGATCGCACGGCGCAGTAGAGAAGGAGCAGCGCCGGGAACGCATGCAGACACGCGGCCAGCCCAATCGCGCCGCCCGCCATCCACGGTCTGTTCCTGCGCAGCATCAGCCATCCCGCCGTAATCAGAGCGAAGAGAACAATGCTGGGTTGGCCTGAGCGGAGGGTTGTGCCAACCGGGTACCAACCGAAGACCAATCCCGCCACAGCGCACGACGTCCGAAAGGGCAAATCTGGGTACAACTCGCGAAGGATCGCCGCCAGCGACACACACAGGAGTGCAACGGACAGCAAAAGCACGAACACGAAGCTGCCCCGCAACCCAAGCAAAAGCACCGGAGCGGCCAGCGCAATTCCGAGGGTTGGCGGGTGCGCATTCGCGCTGGCGGGCGGGTCCTTCAACGTGTCCAGATCATGCCGAATGACAGGCAGCCGCTGCAATTCTTTCCGCCCTATGATGGGCGCCGACAACTCGACGATTCCCATCTCGGGCAAATCGCGGGGATACATGGTCGCGTGCTTCAGAAACTGGTGGGCGGCGACCACATCTTGCACGTAGTCCCTGGGGTTGATATAGCCCGCCAAGGCCGAAAATGCGATGTTGACACAGGCCCCCAGCAGAAGGACGGCCAGCACGGCGCGCTGGGACAGAATCCGCCCCAGAAGCTCCCAGGTGGCTTGCGCGCCGCGCATGCCGAATCTCGCAGTCCTGGCCAGAGACCAAGCCAGCAGGATTGCAAGGACGAGAAGCGTCGAGTTGAGTGGCAGCGCCCGCATAGACGGATCACTATACCATGGGGCTGATTTTGGCAGTTCCGGTCCTATGACAGCGGCTTGACTTCGGTAGAGAGATTGCGCGCCGGGTTGCCGGAGACAGTGGCGCCCTCGGGCACGTCTTGCGTAACGACGGAACCCGAACCAACAGTCGCCTTGTCGCCAATGTCGGCCATGATGATGGCCCCCGCGCCGATCCAGCAGTGCGCTCCAATGGAAACTCGCCGAAAAACGCGTCCCTCATCGGTGAGATGTCCGACTTCGTCCCGCCGATGTTGCTTCCGCCCGCTCAAGACCTGTATCTGACTGGCGAACAGAGTGCCTTCGCCGATATCGACCTGTCCCAGAACGCAGTAGGCGCCAATGCCGACGCGGTCCCCGAGCGATGCACTCGAGTGAGAAAAGAACGATCCGAACGCGATGTGACAGTCCCGGCCGACGCTGGTCAGGGTGAAGGAGTAATAAGCGGCTCGAAGGTAATTGCCGGGAAGGCCAGGCAGGAGGGCCATCGTGTGAGCGAAGAACAGGTAAGCTTCGTGCCACCGCCCGAAGCCCGCCAGGCACGCCGCCGGAAAGACGAGGGCTCGCGCTATGGCGTTAGCCAGTCGTTTCGCGAGCGACCTCAGAGACGAGCCTCCTCCTTACCGATGGTACACCCTGAGATCCGTTGCCTGGCCCGAATCGTTCGTTTCGACCGCAATTACGGAATCAAGGCTTTCCGGATAGGCTCTACCCAGGCATCCTTGGCCATGTCCCAGACGATGAAGTCGCCGTCGAACTGCCAATAGGTCCAGGCCCATCCAAGAGATTCGGCCGTGCGCGCCACCCAGGACGTGTAAAGGACGCGCGACTCGATGGGGCCCTTGTCATACGCGCCAAACTCTCCCAGCAGGATCGGCCGTTTGTGCGCCTTCGACCACTGCTGAACGTCGGCGAAATCGTCCACCACCTGCTGCTTCTCGGCATCGCTGCCCCAGGTTACGCCGGACAGATGCGCGGTCTCCTTATTCCAACTCGCGCCCTGGTGCGTGAACGTCATGGGCAGATAGTAATGCACCGTGACAATGATGTGGCGGTCGTCCTCCGGCAGATCGAGCTTGTCCAGATGGTGAATGTTATTCCAGTGAGCCGGGCCGATGACGACGTTGCGCACGGGATTGGTTTTGCGAATCAGCGCGAGCGTCTCTTTCAGCAGTGCGTTCCAGCGCTCGTCCGTCAGCTCGCTGTTCGGCTCGTTCAGGATTTCGAAAACGACGCTCGGCGGCGCATCCTTGTAGGCCTCCGCGACTTGTTGCCAAAAGGCCAACAGCTTCGTCCGGCAGGTGTCGGCTTGCTCCGCGCATGCCGTGTAGTCGTGTTCGTCGAGAATCACGGTGAGATCGTTGGCCAAAGCGTTCTTCACCGCCCAGTCGAGCGTCTTCAGCCAGGCCGGCTCCAGCCGGTTCTGCGCGTCCATGTGGGCGAAGGCCTGCAAGTTCATGCGCACAGTCTGAAACCCGGCCTGCTGGATGAGTTGGAAATGGCGCTCGTGGAAGCGCGCCTTGGCGAAGTCTTTCCACAGCGGGTCATAGCCGATGATGTTCACCCCGCGGCGCATTGTCGCGACTTGATCGAGGGGATCGATCTGCGCGGTCAAGCTGCCCACAACCGGGCCGCAGGCAATCAGGGTGGTGAGCGCCAGAAGTCGCGATGATGAGTTCATTCGCTTACCAGGTTAGCGGAATTCCGCTGGTCCGGCTCATTGATCAGCCGCTCAAGCGACAGTTCCCGTCGCGGCCGGTGCAGCAGTCGGCGTTGGTTCCTTCGCCGTGGCCTTCTTCACGGGCGCATTCTTCTTCGCCGTCTTTGCGGGAGCCTTCGCCGCTGCCTTTTTGACAGCGACCTTCTTCGCGGCTGGCGCAGCTTTCTTTGCGGCTATCGGTTGCGCCTTGGCTGCCTTCGCCAGCCGCCAGCGTTTCTTGGTAGCTGCGATGATCCGCTTCATCCCTTCCTCACTGATCCTGCGTTTGGCCTTAGGTGCTTCCGAAGCGGCTGGCGCTGACGGTCCAGTGTGCCGCTTCGACTCAGCCCACCTCTTTTGCTGCGCTTCCGCGATGGCCCGCCGTCCGGCGGCGCTCAACTTTCGGCGTTTGCGCTGCGGCGGCGCTTGCTGCGGGGCGGCAGTCTCGGCGGAGCCACCCGAGAGCATCTGACGAAGCTCTGCGATCTGAGCGTCTATTCTTGTCTTCTGCTTTTCGAAGCCAGTGATGGCAGCGGTGACGATCTCGTTCGTAAGTAGTCGTGGCATATGCTTTCCTCCGCTCACTTAGCTTATATCATCTTGAAGCATGTGTGTGGGTAATTTTTAAGATATTTCCGGTACCGATTTCACGGGTAAGAATGCCGGCCCCGAGGGCGCCCGTCGTGCTCTCACTTTAGCGCCAACCGTGCGATAGCCCAGTCATACAGAGCCCCCGGGCCGGGAAGCGATTCGAGAAACCCGCGAAGATCCCGAGCATCATCCGGCGTTTCGCCGGCAGCATGAGAAAACGACCGCGCCCGCGCCGGCCAGCTTGGCGCCCGAGATGTGTGGGCGGACGCGTTCAAGAAGCTCGTTGATCGGCGCGTTGGTGGTGTGCGGAACCAGGATCTGGTTGAGTTGCGTGACGATTGAGCAGGCTGCCGGACAATCCCAATCGGATTCCCTCATTGCGTACGCCATTTTCACAGCGTCTTGATCCGGTGCTGCATCTGCACCGCCTTGACTTCACGCGCCAAACAGCGGCCTACCACCTGCCCAGCATGCCTTTTGCAATCCGGCGGATGCCAGTGTAATAACAGACGGGGCAATCGCCGCAGCGATTGGCGGGGAAAACAACAACGCCGGCGTGTTCAGTTCCGTTTTGCTCCAAGGCGAGGCCCTTCTTCGTTCCAACCTGAAACACGTTCCATTTCGGAACGGGCGTCCCGTCATCTAAGTACAGATAAAAAGGTACTTAAAGCCTAAAGTCCCTTGGCGCTAAGGATGCACTCCTAGGTGTGCCGGCCAGTTCGGGCCGGACCGAGAAAATCCGAAAAAAGGACCGAACTTCATGAAGGCGCCAAGTGTGTCCGCACGCAAAGAGGGCAGGATTTCGCAGGAGATTCGCGATCAAATCGTGCTCGAACATCTTCCCCTGGTGAAGGCGATCGCTATCCGGGTCCACGAAAACCTGCCGGTGCATGTCGATCTGGACGACTTGATCCACGCCGGCGTACTCGGCCTGTTCGACGCCGTCGCCAAGTTCGATCGCCGCAAGAAAGTGAAGTTCCACAGCTACGCCAAACACCGCATCAAGGGCGCCATTCTGGACAGCCTGCGCGAGCTCGATTGGGCGTCGCGGGATATGCGGAAGCGGCAGAAACAGATTGATGCGGTGACCAGCGACCTCGCCTTTAAGCTGGGCCGCAACCCCAATGAAAGCGAAGTGGCCTCGGAACTGGGTGTGAGCACAGACCGCCTGCGCCGCATTCAGTTGGAATTACGGCATCTCGGACAGATCTCGATTACGCAGCGGGACGACCTCGACCACGAACGCCCGCAGGAGTTCCCCGCTACCGCCGAGCTCCAGCCCGACCGCATGTGCGAGCGGCGCGAACTGGAAAGTACACTCGCCCGGGCCCTCGGAACTCTTTCGGCGCGCTATCAGAAGGTTGTGTTTCTGTATTACACCAACGAAATGACGATGAAGGAAATTGGCAGCCTGTTGGGCGTCAACGAAAGCCGCATCTCGCAGATTCATAAGACCGCGCTGAAGAAGATGGCTTTGGCGCTGGAATCGCAGGGTATACGGTCAGCGGAGGCCTTTCAGCCGATGTAAGGAGTCTTCCCCGGCGGGGGCTCGACCCTGAATTGCCCGGAATCGCTTTTTTGGCGAGAAGTTCCTTCGCGGCCGGGCACTTTATTGTCAGTTATGATGCAAGGGACCGGGCATCCGGCCGCCAGCCTGGGCGATCGCATCTCCGAAGCCTGTAGCCAGTTGCAGCGGACTCCGGAATGGCACCCGGAATTCGAGCGCCGGCTGCTCAAGCTGATACGCCTGGTGGACGACCGGGACGCGCGCCTGGCTGCCCCGCGTGTCCCCGCGGCAGCCGGCGGTTGGCGCTGCAGCGGCTGGCAAGCCTGAGCCGGCGTTCCTCGAGCGCTCGCGACTCGCCATCCATGTAACCGGACCTGCGGTACAGCCCTCTAACTACATAGGGGGGAAGTGACATGAGGACAGGGGCAACCACAAGAATTCTGATGGCCGCGGCATTACTGGCCGGCGCCGCTCTGGCGGCTACCAAGGACGCCATCCCAAAGCCCGTAAGCGACGATGCGATCGCCAAGAAAGTGCAGCACGTGGTGCTGATGTACCCGTATTACGGCATGTGGGACCAGGTCTACCAGTCCGTGCACGACGGCCAGGTAGAATTAAACGGGGCGGTGACGGAGCCCTTCAAGAAAGCCGATCTGGCGCGGCTGGTGGAACGCATTCCCGGCGTCACCGGCGTCACCAACGAAATCAAGGTACTGCCGCCCTCGCCGATGGACGATCGTCTGCGGCGGGACGTGGCGCGAGCCATTTTCGGCTATTCGTCGCTGGCGCAGTACGCCGCCGGGCCGCAGCCTGCCATTCACATCGTGGTGGATAACGGGCGCGTGACTTTAAGCGGCAAGGTCTCGACCGACGTCGACAAACAGCTAGCCGGCATGCGCGCGATGGGCGCTGGATTGAGTTTCGGCGAGGTGGTGAACAACCTCGAAGTCGAGCACCCTTCCGCCAAGAAAAGCTGAGCGCTGGCGGTAGCGGTTCTGTGCCTTGACACCCCCAGCCGGGCGGCGCGGAGACGCGGCGAACCGCACGTGCCGCGGACGGGTTCCCTCTCTTCCGCAACGTGCTATTCTGAGCCCGACGCGCCGCCGCACTTGCGCGAGCGGCGCCGGAAGGAGAACGCATGCAGGAACAGAACTACGCCAATCACCGGCGATGGGTGCCGGCTTACCACATGGTGCTCTTCCCTATCCTGGCGTTGACGCTGATCGGATCGTTGGTCAACCTGTACAAGTCGGTTGGCGACCACGAGCGTCTCTACAGCGCGGCACTGATCGTGGTGCTGGTTGTGGTCTCGCTGATGCTGTTTATCTTCTGCCGCATGTTTCCGCTCAAAGCGCAGGATCGCGCCATCCGCGCCGAGGAGAACCTGCGGCACTATGTGCTGACCGGCAAGTTGCTGGACTCGCGGCTCAGCGTCGGGCAGATTGTCGCCCTGCGTTTTGCCGCCGACCAAGAATTCGCGGCTCTGGCCGCCCGCGCGGCTCACGAGAGCCTGTCCCCCGATGTCATCAAGCGGGCCGTTCAACATTGGCGCGCCGACACCTACCGGGTGTGAACAGGCCGCAACTGGAGTGGGCCAGACGTTTTCATCCTTCGGGCCAGCCGGCTCTAATCGATGATCGATTGCATGACGGCGTTTTCGAAATCGCGCTGCGCTTGTGAGACCTGCGTCTGAATCATGATCAGGGTGACCATTTTCTCCTTTGGGTCGACCCACACTTGCGTGCCGAATGCGCCATCCCAGCCGAAGGCGCCGTTGGAGACGCGCAGCCCCGCGGCCACGTTGTCCTCCACCACCTGCACGATCAGGCCGAAGCCCAACCCGTGAGCGGGCCGGCCCAGCTTGCCGTTGAACATGTCGCCGACGTGATTGGAGGCCATCAACTCCACCGTGCGCGGGCTGAGCAGGCGCTTGCCGTTCAGCTCGCCGCCGTTCAACAGCATTTGTCCGAATTGCAGGTAGTCCGCGGCGGTCGACATCAGGCCGCCGCCGCCGGAAAAGTACGTCTTGCTCGAAAAGCCGTCCTGGTTTGGGTCTTTTGCCAGGCCGTTGGGATTCCTCCGGTACAGGGTGACGAGACGCGGCCGCTTGTCGCCGGGCGGATAAAAGAAAGTGTCCTTCATGCCGAGCGGCTCGAAGATGCTGGTTCGCAGGAATTCGTCATACGTCTGGCCGGAGACGATCTCGACGATACGCGAAAGCGTGTCGGGGCCGGCCAGACCGCTGTACGCCCACTGCGTTCCGGGTTGGAAATCGAGTGGGATAGTGGCTAGCTTCGGCACGTAGTTCGCCAGTGTGTCGGCGGGCCCGCGCGGCGCCAGCTTCGGCACTTGCGCGGCACCCAGGCCTCCGCTCACCAGCCCGGATGTGTGCGTGAGCAGATCGAGGATGGTGATCTCGCGGTTGGCTGGAACCAGGTAGAATTCCGGCTCGGCCGCGCCAGGCGCCGGCGCTGATCCCACCGGCCGCTCGCGCGGCATGGCCACCTTCATGTCGCGAAACGCGGGCAGGAACTTCGAAACCGGATCGCTCAAGCGGATTTTGCCCTCTTCCACCAGCATCAGCACAGCCACGCCGGTGATCGGCTTGGTCATCGAAGCCAGCCGGAAGATGGTGTCCTTCTGCATCGGCTTCTGCGATTCGATGTCCATCAGGCCGTGCGCCTCGAAGTGGACCACATGGCCGCGGCGCGCCACCAAGGTGACGGCCCCGCAGATCTCCCCCGCGTCGATGTGGCGCTGGATCGATTCGTGGATGCGTTTCAAGCGTTCGGATGACATGCCGGCATCTTCCGGCTTCGCGAGCGGCTGCGCCGCCACCGCCAGCGGCCACGCGGCCATCATGAGAGCGAGACTTCTGAGTGAGAACATGACGGGCACCTCGGTTCATATTATCGAGATGCGCGTCCGAATGGGAGCCGCGCGCGACAGCGGGCAAGCTGCTAATATCGAGGTCGTGATCGCATGAACACAGTGGCAGCAGAACCCGCCAGCGCAGTTCCGTTTCAGCCCGAAAGCGCGCCGGACTACCTGCCCGCCGCGATCCTGCGGGATCTGCAGCTCGGCCGGCTGCGCAGCATTGTCGAGCGGGCGTGGTCGAACGTGCCGCTGCACCGTTCGCGCATGAAGGAGCGGGGCATCGAGCCCGGCGATCTGCGGAGCCTCGACGATATCGCCGCCTTGCCATTCACCACCAAGGCCGATCTGCGCGATACCTATCCTTTCGGTCTGTTCGCCAGTCCGATGCAGGATATCGTGCGGCTGCATGCGTCCAGCGGCACCACCGGCAAGCCGATCGTGGTGGCTTACACGCGCCAGGACGTGGATGTCTGGACCTCGGTGATGGTGCGTAGTTTTGCCATGTGCGGGCTGCACGCCGGCGACATCGTGCAGAATGCGTATGGCTACGGGCTGTTCACCGGCGGCCTAGGAGCGCACTATGGCGCGGAAGGACTGGGCGCCACGGTGATCCCCATTTCGGGAGGAAACACCGACCGCCAGATCATGGTGATGCGCGATTTCGGCGTCACCGCTATCTGCTGCACGCCGAGCTACTTTCTGCATCTGATCGAGCGCGCCGGCCAGCTCGGCGTGGATATCCGCGCGCTGCCTTTGCGCGCCGGCGTCTTCGGCGCCGAGCCGTGGACTGCATCCATGCGCAAGCGCATCGAGAGCGCGTCCGGCATCCAGGCGTTCGATCTTTACGGGCTGTCGGAAATCATCGGGCCGGGGGTCGCGGTCGAATGTCCGCACCAAGACGGTCTGCACATCTTCGAAGATCACTTCTACCCGGAAATCGTGGACCCCGAAACCGGCCGCGTGCTGCCGGAGGGTGAAGAGGGCGAACTGGCGCTGACCACGCTCTCGAAGCTCGCTATGCCGATGATCCGCTACCGCACGCGCGACATTACGGCGCTGATGCGGGGCGCCTGTCCGTGCGGGCGATCGCTGCGGCGGATGCGGCGGATCGGGCGCCGCAGCGACGACATGCTGATCGTGCGCGGCGTAAACGTGTACCCGTCCCAGGTTGAAGCGGCGCTGCTGGAAGTGGAAGGCACGCTGCCGCATTACCAGATCATCCTCACCTGCCAGCACGGCCTAGATCAGATCGAGGTTCAGGTGGAAGTGACTCCGGAGACGTTCAGCGACCAGATCGGCGTGCTCGAACGGCTCAACCAACGGATCTCGGACGCGCTCGAACATGTGCTGGGAATCCGCGCGCAGGTGACGCTGGTCGAACCTCTTACCATTCAACGCAGCGAAGGAAAGGCCCGGCGCGTGATCGACCGGCGTACGGTGCAGCCATGAAACTTCACCAGCTTTCCGTATTTAGCGAAAACAAGCCGGGCCACGTGATCGCGCCTTGCCGCCTGTTGGCCAAGGAAGGGATCGATATCCTCGCGCTGTCGCTGGCCGATACCGAGCGCTTTGGCATACTGCGCATGATCGTCTCGGACTGGCGCCGGGCCAAGGATCTGCTCGAGCAAGCCGGCTCGGTGCTGAAGGTCACAGAGGTGCTGGCCGTCGAAGTGCCCGACCGTCCCGGCGGGTTGGCCGACGTGCTCGAAGCGTTTATTGGCACCGCGATCAACATCGAGTACATGTACGCGTTTCCCTTCGTGCGCGGCGAAAAGGCGGTCCTCATATTCCGCTTCGACCAACCCGATGCCGCGATAGCGCGCCTGCAAGAGCGCGGTTTCCAGGTGCTCTCGAGCGGCGCGCTGGAAGAGCGATAAGGGGCGGGATTTGATGTTGGGCAGCCTGCTACTACCGCTGAACGCTGCCAATTCGCTAAGCTATGACCCAGGGCCTGGATTGAGGATCGCGCATGCGGATCGACGAGCTTAGGGTTCAGAACTTCAACGGTTTCGAAGGACGAGTTTTCAATTTCGACTCGCACTTCAATCTCTTCGTCGGCGATAACGCAACCGGAAAGACGTCTGTTCTTGATGCACTGGCCGTTGCGGTCGGCAGTTGGTTTCTTGGCCTGCCTGGGATCGAGAGGGGCCCAGGGATAGACCCCGAAGAGGTTCGAGTCGTCGCGCACGCACATTTGGATAGCTACACCTTCGAAAAGCGGTTTCCGTCCCGGATCGAATGCACCGGCTTCGTCATGGGGAGACGCATTAGTTGGGCTAGGGAACTCCGGCGAGAGGGTGGCCGAACGACTAATGTGGACGCCAAGTCGATCACCGACGGAGCCCGCGAGGCTGAACGGGATGTGCGGGCGGGCGGGAGGAGCACGCTCCCGTTGATCTGCACCTATGGCACAGAGCGACTGTGGTTTGAGAAGAGCCACCACAGGCGAACGGGTGGAAAGGCAGAGACCGCGCGGCGGCCGTCGCGCTTCGACGGCTACCGCGATTGTTTCAACTTCACAATTCAGGAGACTGCGCTAATTGACTGGATTCGCGACGAGGCCACCGCTTCGCTGCCCAACCGCGAGGGCACGATAGCGCTCGGGATTGTTAAGCGAGCCGTCGTTGCATGCGTGGAAGGAGCGAAAGACCTCTATTACGACGGACGCTATAAGGATCTTGTTGTGTTGATGGATCCGTACGGACCACAGCTCTTCAGAAACTTAAGCGACGGACAGCGAATCATGCTCACACTCGTGGGTGATCTGGCAAAGCGTGCTGCAGTCCTCAATCCACATCTCGGCGACGCGGCGCAGACGGAGACCCCGGGTGTAGTAATGGTCGATGAGCTGGATCTCCATCTCCATCCGAGGTGGCAGCGACGTGTGATTCGAGACTTGAAGGCGACGTTTCCATCCTTGCAGTTCATTGCCACAACTCATTCACCACAGTTGATTGGCCAGGCCGAGCCTCAAGAGGTCACGCTTTTGGATGGCGGAGAGGCCACGAACCCTCCGCGCTCGTTCGGAGTTGATTCCAGCCGGGTCCTTGAAGAGGTTATGGGTGCCAGCGCACGCGATCGAGAGGTCCAAGGACTGCTGGCACGCTTGTTCAAACTGGTCGATGAGGAAGACTTCGACAGGGCCAGGGCCCTACTGGCCGATGTTGAGCAAAAACTCGGCTCAGACGATCCGGAGGTCGCGCGGGCACGCGCTCTGATGACGTTCCTCGAATCCAAGGTATGAGGACAATCGAGAAGCGAAAGGAGCCACTCAGTCTTACAGAGTATCGCTCCAGTCCCGGCGCAACGTACGATGGCTACCAGGACAAAGAGACGCTGCGAAGCTACCTCGTGACCGAGCAGAGAGGCCTTTGCTGTTATTGCCTGAAGCGCATTTATGCCGCGCCGGGCAAGATGAAGATCGAGCACTGGCACTGCCAGGATCGGTACGACGCTGAACAGCTTGACTATTCCAACTTGCTTGGCGCATGCAAGGGAGACGAGGGTAAGCCGCTGAGGGACCAGCACTGTGACGCCCGGAAGGGCAACCGGGATCTTTCGCGAAACCCGGCAAACTCACTACACCGGGTCGAAGAAATGGTCCGATTCGGAGGCGATGGTAGGGTGTCCTCTGAAGATCCAAACTTCGACAGTGAACTGAACGAGGTGCTAAACCTGAACGCAGCGATCCTGGTAAGCAATCGCAAGGCGGTCCTCGAGGCGTTCCTGAGAGCGCGGGCCAAAAGAGGAAATTGGTCACGGACGATCTTGGAAAAATGGCTCAGGCAGTGCAATGGTGATTCGGGGACCGGCCAACTGGAGGAATACTGCCAAACTGTCGTTTATTGGCTCAGGAAACGACTTGCGCGCTCGTAAAGGGGGTTGGTGCTGAATGCGGCGATCTCGCCGGAAGCGTATCCCATGGCTTGGACACAATATCAATGAGGAGCTACGCCGCCCCGCCCGCATCCCTCCTCGCCGCCTTCACCGCCCCGTACACCGCCGCGCCCACCATCACAATCACCATTCCCGGCCACGTAGTTGCGGGACGGTACGCGAACAGGATCAGCAGCACCACGGAGGCGCCCAAGATGTACGCCGCCGGAAGCACGGGATAGCCCCATACCTTGTAGGGCCGCTCCGCATTGGGGCGCGTCCTCCGCAATCGGAAAACGCCTGCGGTGGTGAGTATATAGGACAGCAGCGCCGCCGACATTACCCAGTCGAGTAAGTTACTGTATAGGTTCCCATAGCGCTGAGTAACTGGGTTGTAAGTGCGCGGCAGCACCAGCACGGCGGCCCAGATGCCTTGCGCGGTGAGGCCCCAGGCGGGCACGTGGGCGCGGTTCAGCACGCCGGCCGGCGCGAAGAACAAGCCGTCCTTGGCCATCGCGTAGTATCCGCGTGCGCCGGCGAGCACCAGGCTGTTGACGCATCCAAAGGTGGCGACCATGATGGCGGCCGCCATCAGCACCGGGCCGTAACCGGGGAAGAGTTTTTCGAGCATGGCGGTGGCCACGCGGTCGGAAGGCGCGTGCTGGATCTCGGGAAAAGAGAGCACCGCCAGGTACGCTACATTGACGAGCAGGTACAGCCCGACCACCGCCGAACAGCCCAGGGCCAGTGCCAGTGGGATATTACGCTTGGGGTTGCGCACTTCGCCGGCCACCATGGTGATGTCATGCCAGGCATCGGCCGCAAACATCGATCCCGATTGCGCTACGCAGATTGCTACCACCAGGCCGAAAACGCTGGCCGCCGGCACGCCCAGCGCTGGATCGAACACACCGAGGCGGAACGGGTGAGTGAAATTCGTGTGCACCGCGGCCACGTTCCATCCCAAAACGAGGCCCACCACGATCAGCGCGCCCAGCGCCATCGTCTTGGCCGAGGTGAAGATGGTCTGCACGATCTTGCCGTATTCGAGGCCGCGCGTGTTGGTCCAGGTGAGTAGTGCGATCACGCCGATCGCCACCGCTTGCGCCGTCGAAAGCGAAAACGCGTAGCCCGACGACACGTGGATCGGCCGGACCAGGTAGTGGTCCTCGGCTACCGCCGGCAGCACGATGGAAGAGAACCGCGCAAACGCCACCGCCACCGCGGCGATGGTTCCGGTTTGAATCACGGTGAAGAAAGTCCAGCCATACAGAAAGCCCAACAGCGGCGAAAAGGCCTCGCGCAAATAGATGTACATGCCGCCGGCCTGCGGCATCATGGCAGCGAGCTCGCCATAGGAAAGCGCCGCGGCGACCGTCAGCAGGCCGGTGAGCACCCACGCCATCAGCATCCAGCCGGGACTGCCGATGAGGCGCGACATGTCGGCCGAGACGATGAAGATGCCCGAGCCGATCATCACCGCCATTACCACCAGCGTGGAATCGAAGAGGCCGAGGCCTTGCACGAATTGCTGTTCCGGTTGCCTCGCGGCGATGGGTTGGCTCATGTTTTTATCTTTCTTGTGGCTCGCGCTCACTGCCGATGCCCGAGCACGACGACGTCGGGGCTGGGAGAAAACGAATTGGGGAGGAATTGAAATATCCGCGCGCGGTGAAGGCCCCAGCGCGCCGCCGCCAATTGGAACGATGTGGCCAGGACGCCCAGCCCATACATCACGCTGCGGTGGAAGTTGATTGAGGAGGCCTCGGCGAAATAGCGCGTGGGGCAGGAGATCTCGCCGATACGCGCGCCGATCAGCACCGCCTGCGCCAGCATCTGGTTGTCGAAAACGAAGTCGTCCGAATTGCGTTCGAGCGGCAATGCCGCCAGCAACTGGCGGCTGAAAGCGCGGAATCCGGTGTGAAACTCGGAGAGCTTCGCCCCCGTCAGCAGATTTTGCGCTGCCGTGAGAAACCGGTTCGCCACGTATTTATAGCGCGGCATTCCCCCGCGCAGCGCGCCGCCGCCCAGGATGCGCGAGCCGAGCGCCAGGTCGTAGACGCCGTAAGCGATCATGGTCGCGATCGGCGTCACCAGCAGCGGGTTGTACTGGTAATCGGGGTGCAGCATCACGACGACGTCGGCGCCGCGCGCGAGTGCGATGCGGTAGCAGGTCTTCTGATTGCCGCCATAGCCGCGGTTCTTGGGATGGACTTCGACCGTGAGCCCCAGCCGCCGCGCCATTTCTGCGGTGGAATCGCGTGAATGATCGTCGACCAGGATACGGTCGTCTACGATCTCCGGCAGATCCCGCACGGTGGCTTCCAACGTCATCTCGGCGTTGTAGGCCGGCAAAACGACGGCGATGCGTTTTCCGTTGATCAAGGCCGCGCTCCCTAGCAGTGTACCCGGTTTGTGGGGCAGCTTGCCAAGCTGCGTGCCGATTATCAATCGCCGCGCAGGATGCCATCCTGCCCCACATGCTCTTCTTTACAGGAGCCCCACCTACGATCCCACCACTGCCCGCGCCCTCTGGATTGCCGGGTCTCGCTCGGCTTCCACTTCATCGCCCTTCTCGACGCCGAAGGACTGGTTGAAGATTTCCGTCTTCAGGCGATTGGCCACGAAATCGCGTTCTTGCGACCATTCCGTTACGCCGGGCTGGATGTTGTGCGCGGCTAGGAACACCTGAAACTGGTCCATCAATGCCGGAGTCACGGCAAAGTCCGTGTTTACCTTGTGGTCGCGCAAATACTCGGTAGCGAAAGTGGTAAACGATCCCGAGGCTTCCAGCACCGCCCGCAGCGGGCTCATCGCCGGCGGCTCTACGGCGATGTCCGGCCGAATGCCGCCGCCGCCGGTCACCACGCGGCCACCATCGGTGCGGAATTCTTTCGCCTGGTTAGGACGCGAGGTGGTGGCGGCCAGCTCAAACTGCGCCGCATCGAGCGGTCTCTGAATCGACCGCCCGCTGGGCGTGTAGTAGAGCGCTGTCGTCAGCGCCAGCCCAGTACCTTCGCTCAACGGATAGACGGTCTGCACCAGGCCCTTGCCGAAGCTGGGCTCGCCCAACACGGTGGCGCGGTCATGGTCCTGCAACGCTCCGGTGACGATCTCCGAGGCGCTGGCGGTTTTGCCGTTGATCAGAATAGCCAGCTTGAAGCCGTAGGGCTTGGCGCTGGCGGGCACCGTTTCCGCCTTCTCCGGAACGTGCCGCCCGCGTACCGTGAAAATGGTCTGTCCGGGCCGCAGGAACAGCGCCGCGGTCTCGAGCGCCGCGGTGACAAGGCCGCCGGGGTTGTTGCGGAAGTCCAGCACCAGGCCGGCCAGGCGGTCGCCGCCGAGCTTCTCGATGGCCTCCTTGAGCTCCTGCACGGTGCGCTCGTCGAAGCTGGAGACGCGTATGTACCCCACGCCCACGCCCGGGCCCAGCAGGAACGCACGCTCCACGCTCGGCGATTCCATTTCGGCCGGGATCAGCGTGAGATCGAGGACGTGCGCCGATCCGGGCTTGCGCACTTCGAGACGCGCCGGCCGCTGGCGCGATTCCGAAAGCAGCTCGGCCAACTGATCCAGATCCAGCTGTGCGATCACGTAGCCGTTCACCGCCAGAATTTCGTCTCCCGGCGACAGCCCCGCCTTGGCTGACGGCGTTCCCGCGAGCGTCTGCAGCACAATCACCCGTCCGGGAAGTATCGATACCACGCTGCCGAACCCCTTTTGAGTGGATGCTTCCATTCTCTTGAGCTGGTCGAACTGGCCGGGATCGAAGAAGACCGAGTGCGGATCGAGCACGCGCAGCAGGCCGGGAATGGCGCCCTGGTAAAAAGCCTGTTCCGAAGCCACCGGGTCGGCGGCGTTGCTTTCCAACGATGCGTAGACGGAAATGAGAGACTTGATTTGTGAATCGAGGTCGTCCGCGGCGCTTAGCGTCAGGACGACCGCGAAAAAAGCTGCGGTGAGACGAGCCATCAATCGATCCGGGTTGTGGGAAGGCCTGCCATCGAACTCGCCCCTATCCGTATTCTATCGCGTGAAGCGGGTGGCCTTCCGCTGCCGCTGCCGGTCGGCGGCAAGTTCGATCAGCCGGTCGAGCAGCGCCGGAAACGGCAGACCGCTGTGCTCCCACATTTTCGGGAACATGCTGATGGACGTGAAGCCGGGAATCGTGTTGATCTCGTTGATGTACAGCTTGCCGCTGGAATTCTCGAGCAGGAAATCCACCCGCGCCATCCCTTCGCATTCCACCGCGCGGTAGCATTCCACCGCCAGCCGCCGCAGTTCGGCGGTGGTCTGGGGCGGCAGATCGGCAGGCACCTGGGTTTCGGCAAGGTCCAAACTGTACTTGTCGTCGTAATCGTAGAATTCGCGCGAGGGCAGGATCTCGCAGGGCAAGGAAGCGGCTGGCGTTTCGTTACCTAGCACAGCGCATTCCAGCTCGCGGCCCGCGATACCGCGCTCGACGATCACCTTGCGGTCGTACTCCGCCGCCAGCGCGAACGCCGCCTCCAGCTCGCGCGCGTTGTGCGCCTTGGAAATCCCCACCGAAGAGCCCAGGTTGGCCGGCTTCACGAAAACCGGGAAGGGCAGGGCGGCGCAGGCCTCCGCCACGTTCGCCGTCCCGCGCGGCAGCGCCACAAAGTCGACAACCGGCAACATCCGTTCCCTGCAGACACGTTTGGTCATCTCCTTGTCCATGGAAACGGCGGAGCCCAGCACGCCCGCGCCCACGTACGCTAAGCCGGCCATCTCCAGCAGCCCCTGCACCGTGCCATCCTCGCCGAAAGTCCCGTGCAGCGCCGGGAACACCACGTCGATTTCCGGCTGGGCGTCCGGCTCGGGCAGGATGGGCCTCGGCGACCACTTACCGCGCTTGTCGATAAAGTATTCCAGAACCTCGTACTTGTCCCGATCGAGGGCGGTCAGAATGGCGCGCGCCGAGCGCACCGATACCTCATGTTCCCCGCTGCGGCCACCGTATACGACCGCCACGCGCAGCTTCATAGAATGCGTTTTCCCATCCCCGACATGATCAGCTCGACCGCCAGATCGGCGGTGCGGTTGGATTCGTCGATCACCGGATTCACTTCCACCACTTCCATCGAAACCATCTTGCCCGAATCACAGATCATTTCCATTGCCAAATGCGCTTCCCGGTAGGTGGCGCCGCCGCGCACCGGTGTGCCCACCCCCGGCGCGTCCTTGGGATCGACGAAATCCATGTCGAGCGAAAGGTGGAATCCGTCGGTCGAGTCCGAGGCCGCGCGAATCGCCTCTTCCATCACCGCGCGCAAGCCGCGTTCGTCGATGTCGCGCATGGTGAAAGCGCGCACGCCCGAATCGCGCACGTTGGACCGCTCTTGGTTGTCCACGTCGCGCAGGCCCACGATCGCCGCGTGGGCAGGGCTGACCTTGGGATGAAAGCCGAACAGGTCCACCAGCTCCGGCGCGCCGCGGCCCACAATCGCCGCCAGCGGCATCCCGTGCACATTGCCGCTGGGGCTGGAGCCGGGTGTGTTCATGTCGGCGTGCGCGTCCAGCCAGATCAATCCGATGCTGCGCCCCCGGCGGCGAAAGTGCTGCGCCACGCCGCTCATCGTGCCCACAGCTACCGAATGGTCGCCGCCCAGCACCAGCGGCAGCCGGCCGCGCTCCAGCGCCTCGATCACCTGCTTGCCCAGCCGTTCGCATGCGGCGGCAATTTGAGCCAGGTACTTGGCATGCGCGTCGCCCTCGGCGCAGCTTTCCGCCTGCTCCACCGCAATGTTGCCCAGGTCCTCGACCTCGTATCCGAGCGCCGTCACGCGCGCATTCAGGTTGGCTACGCGCAGCGCCGAGGGGCCCATATCCACGCCGCGCCGGCCTTGTCCCAAATCGAGCGGGGCGCCGATCACCGCGATGTGCGAATGTCGCATGGAAAATTGGTGGGGCACGCTTTAGCTTGCCAACGCCCGCTTGCGGGCGCATTCTTCGCCGCTCCTCACGGCCGCCGCCCTACGCTTCCTCCAGCCGGGCGAAAATCCGCATAATTGCGTCCATCGGGTGGGGCAGCTCCGGCTTCTCCTTCAGTTCCAGCACTAGGGGAAACTGCCCGGCCTGCCCGCGGAGCAACTCCATGGTCTGCTTCCAGTCCACGGTGCCCCCTTCGCTCTCGAACGGGAACAGGTGCTGGTCCGTCTTGCCGTCATTGTCGTGAATGTGCGTGGAGCGGATGCGCGGCTTCATCAGCCGGAACGCCGTCGCCACGCCTTCGTTCATGTTGGCGTGGCCGGCATCGAAAACGTAGTTCAGCCCGATATGCGTCAGTTCCTGGAAGAGCAGAAGACGCTCCGCACTCGAGAGCTCGTTGGGAATATTCTCGAGCAGTATGTCCACGCCGCGCTGGCGCGCGAACAGGCTCAACTCCTCCAGCGCCGCAAAGGCCGCATCGAACTTGCGCAGGTCGAACTCCTCGCCGCCCACGCCGATGTGCTGGATCAGGTAGCGGAAGGGGATGACCTCGGCAATCTCCAGCGCGCGCTTGATCTCATCCACCATGTCCAGCCGCTTGCTCTTAACCGTTTCGGTGATCGTGATCACCGCGTGCGGCCCGGACCGGCCCCAGATCTCGTCGGTGTACATGGGCGAGTGCAGCGAGTGCAGTTTCAATTCCGAGTCGGCGAACCAGTGTCCGAGCTCGGCAATCTGCGCCTTGTCGCGGTAGTCCAGGTGCTGCCGCGCGCAGAAGATCTCCACTGCCGGGACCCCTGCCTGCTCGATGCGTTGCAGCGTCGCCCCAGTCAACCGGTGGTTGACAAAAACGTGCGTCGAAAGTACGTGGTCCATGGTTTTCTTCTCACTCCTTTCGAGCGTAATAATCTCGCGCCGCGCCTTCTCGTGCGCCGACTCAAGTTAGATTCTAACGTGTATCGCGAGGGGCAAGAGCCGATGACGCGGTTGGTACGGTTACTGCGTAGCGAGGCCTCAGCCCGAACGCCGCCGCTTCCATTCAAACAGTACAATGCCGGCTGCCACGGAAACGTTAAGCGACGAAATCTTTCCGGCCAGCGGAATCCGCACCAGCGCGTCGCAATGCTTCTTCACCTGCTCGTGGAGTCCCTTGCCTTCGCCGCCCAGGACGATCGCCGTGGGCAGCGAATACTCGACTTGGTCGTACGATTCCGCGCCTCGCTCATCCAGCCCGTAGATCCAGTAGCCGCGCTCGTTCAGATCCTCGAGCGTGCGGTTGACGTTGGTGACGCGCGTCACCGGCAGGTGCTCGATCGCGCCCGCCGCGGCTTTTGCCGCCACGTCGGTCAGGCTGGCCGCGCGGCGCTCGGGGATGATGACGCCGCCCGCGCCCGCCGCGTGCGCGGTGCGGATCACCGCGCCGAGGTTGTGCGGGTCCTCGACGCCATCGAGCACCACCAGCAGTTCCGCCCGCGCCACTTGTTCGAGTTCCGCATACTGGCGGGCTGCGCCCATCGCGATCACGCCCTGGTGCGCCGCGCTGCCGGCGAGCCGATCGAGCGCCGGCCGGGGCTCGAAGCGCACCGGCACGCCCGCGCGCCGCGCCAGGTCGATCAACTCCTGCAAACGCGGGCCGCCCGCCCCTTGCGCCACCAGCAGCCGCTCGAGCGGATGCTTAGCGCGCAGCGCTTCGGCCACCGGATGGATTCCGCTCAAGATCGGCATCGCGCTTAGGGCAGGATCTGCAGGCCGTTGTTGAACCGGTTGGTGAAGTTGGCCATCGCCGCCACCAGCGTGATCTCGACAATCTGCTCCTGCGTGAAATGAGCGAACAGCGCTTCGCGCGATTGCGCGGCCGCCGCCGTGCGCGTCAGATCGCGTGCGTACGCGATCACCGCGCGCTCGGCCGCGGAAAACGGCTTCTCGTCGCCGGCCTGGAGCGCCCGCATCTCGTCATCGGTGACGCCGGCTTTGGGCGCGCTCGCTGTGTGCGCGGCCGTGCAGAAGGCGCACTGGTTCGAGTACGAGCAGGTCAGGTACACCAGCTCTTTCACGCGCTGCCCTACCGAGCCCGGGCCCACAATCGCGCCGTACAGCGGTACAAAAGTCTTCAGCACCTCCGGCCGGTTCGCCATGGCGCGGAAGAAGGCGTTGGGTTTCTTCAACTTGGCCTCGAGGTTGGCCAGAAATTCGTTTTGCGTGGGGTCCACGCCTTGAATTGGAATTGGCATAGCAACCAGTATAGGCTCTCGCTTTACCGCCGCAGCGCTTCGGGCGCGCGCCTATAAAGGTTAGAATAGCGGGCTGTGACGGCGATTCCCGCTCCGGTGCGCACGGCCTTGTCCGGCAAGGAGTGGCGCATTCTGGCGCTGCTCGTTATTTCCGGCTTCCTGAATTACTTCGACCGCGCCAACCTTTCCGCCGGCGCCACCAACATTCAGCGCGACCTCGGCTTCACCAACTACCAGCTCGGCCTGCTGCTGTCGGCGTTTTTCTGGACTTACGCCGCGTGCCAGTTGCTGGGCCTTTCCGGCTGGCTGGTGGACCGGTTCAGCGTCGGCTGGATTCTCGCCGCTGGCTTTTTCCTGTGGTCCGGCGCTACCGCCATCACCGGCGCGGCCCATGCCTTCACCGTCGTGTTCGCGCTGCGCCTGGTGCTCGGCGCCGGTGAATCCATCGCCTATCCGGCCTATTCGCGCATCCTGGCCAACCATTATCCCGAGCATCACCGCGGACTGGCGAACGCGCTGATCGATGCCGGCACCAAATGCGGTCCCGCGCTCGGTACTCTGCTCGGCGGACTGCTGATCGTGCAGTACGGCTGGCGGGCGTTCTTCCTGGCCCTGGGCGGAGCCAGCCTGATTTGGTTGGTGCCCTGGTTGCTTTGGATGCCGCGCGGCCGCGATACGGCGGTGTCCGGCGAAGCCCACGCCGCCCCCTCCCTCGTCGCCGTGATCCGCCGGCGGCCGGCGCTGTTCACCGCGCTCGGGCTATTCTGCGCCAACTACTTCTGGTATTTTCTGCTCACGTGGCTGCCGCCGTACCTGGAAAAAGAGCGGCACTTTTCGAAAACCAAAATGGCTTATGTCGGATCGCTTGCCTTTCTGCTGATCGCCGTTTCCGCGGTCGTTTGCGGCCGTCTATCGGATGTCTGGATTGCGCGCGGCCACACACCGAACCGCGTGCGCAAGACCTTCGCGGGTTTGGGCCTGGCGTTTTCCGCGCTGGTTCTGCCAGTGGCCGTGCTACGCAATGAAACCGCCGCCATGGCGCTGCTCATGCTCGCCTCTTTGTCCTACGGCCTGTACAGCTCCAACAATTACGCCATCACGCAGACGCTCGCCGGCCCGCGCGCGGCAGGCAAGTGGACCAGCTTCCAAAACGGATTCGGCAATCTGTCCGGCGTTGCCGCGCCCTGGTTCACCGGCTGGATCGTCCAGCGCACTGGCGAGTTCTATCTGGCCTTCCTGGCAGCCGCCGTCGTCGCGCTGTGCGGAGCCGCCTGCTACGTCATCGGCGTCGGCCCCATCCGGCCGGTCGACTGGGATGCCGGCGGTGAGCCGTAGCCCGCCCCTTCACTTCGCGATTGCATCCTCCATCGACACCTGATTCACCTCCAGCGTGCGGCCAAGCTCCTGGTCGAGCGCGATGCGGCCATGCACGTAGGCGGCTGCGGCGGCCAGTTCGGCCGATTGCGCGTTGGCCAGATCGCGGCGCGCCTGCACCACGGTGGAGATGGTGGAAGCCCCGGCTGCCCACTTCTTCTCTTCGCCTTGCAACAGCCGCTCCAGCAGCCCGCGCCTCTCCGTCGCCGCCTTGTACCGCGCGCGCGCCTGCTGGAGCGCCAGCACCTGGCTCGATATGTTGACCGCCAGGAGCTGGCGGGTGCGGTCGGCTGTCAACTCAGCCTGGCGCCAGTTCAGCACATCGATCGCGTGATCGGCCTGCGCCTGCGTGTTCTCGAGCGGGGCGGAGTAAGAAATGCTCGCGCTCTCATTGGGGAAATTGCGGCGAAAAGTCTGCGCCAATGCGGTGCCCACTCCTCCCACGAAGTACGGCGAGGGAGTCGCGCCGGGCACGACCTGTCCGGCCTGGCCGGAGTTGGTCGTGGAAGCGGAAACTCCCAGGCTCGGCAGAACGCCGTTGGCGGTGCCTTCGGCCGCGATTCCCGCCAAGTCCACCGACAGGCCCGCCAACGCGACTTCCGGACGGAGCCGTAGCGCGCTCGCGATCAGTTCGCGGAGGCTGGGCAGATCGTCGGTTTCCGGCACGTTCAGCGGATCGATGGCGACGATCTGCGCGCCGGCAAGTTGATCGTCCGCCGCCGCCCGGAAGCTGAGATAATCCTTCAGTGCATTCTGCCGCACCGCCACGCTGTTGCGGGCCACCACCAGCGCCTGTTCGGCGGCCGCGGCGGCGCTCTCGGCGTTGATCCGGTCCACAGCCGGCGCCGCGCCCGCCGCGATCTGGCGCCGCGTGTCCGCCAGAAATTGCGCCGCCACGTCGCGGTTGCGCTGCTTGTACTGCAAATCGTTGGCAGCCAGCGACAGGTCCCAATAGGCGTTCAGGACGCCGCTCACCACCGCCATCAAACTAGCGCGGAAGGTCTCATTCGCGCCGCCCACCTGCCGCCGGCTGATGCGGATGAAACGCCCGTTCACCCGCTCGCCGAATCCGCGCAGCAGGTTCTGCGAAAGGGAAATTCCCAGGCTGGTGAACGAGGTCGGGTTGAGAACGTCGGTCGGTACGGCTTCGTTCAGATACGAGTCGCTATAACTCATGCGCGCCGTCCCCCCCGTTAGCAGGCCCTCCGACACTTGCCAGCCGTACGAACGAGCGTTGTCCACCAGCGAATCAACTCCGCTTTGGATGAGCACTAACTGGGGCGAGCTCTGGTGCGAAAACACATCGGTGGTGGAAAACACCGGGTCGAGCTGCGGCGTCACCGGGCCGATCTGTTGAATCAGGGCAGCGCCTGCCACGCTGGCCGATCCGGACGAACTCGGCGATCCGCCTCCACTCTGGCTGCCGGCCACGCCCTGCCCGCTTCCCAACGTCACCGATTCGTTGTTGGCTCCGGTGACACCGCGCAACGGGCCACCCGATTCCGCGCGCTCCACCGCCCAATCCGCCACCAACAGGTCGTAACGCGCGATCTCCAAATCCAGGCTGCTCTCCAGCGCCAGCGCAATCGCATCGCGCGCGGTCAGGGGAAGGTTGCCCGCTTGAATCATGCCACTTAGCCGGCCGGTCCCCGTCATCCGCAGCGGCGGCACTGTTACCGGCTTGTAAGAGCGGACGAACGGCAACCCCTGCGGCTTGGCTGGAGCGATCGGCAGCGGCGCCTGCGCGGCGAGGGTGCCCGCCAGAGCCGCGACGATAAGAAGCCGCGAGAGAACGCGCCCGCCAGCGGGCGTTGACAGGCTGAAGCCTGTCCCACCAAACCCCCGTGAGAGCTTTCGCATGGCGGCTCCTATTGCTTCCCCGGCAGTGCGGCCGGCAAAGTGGATCGCCGCTCCACCTGTCCGCTCGCCGCTTCCGCCATGCTGATATCGTTGCGCTCCAGCGTCATCCCGACTGCCTGGTCCAATGCGATGCGCGCGTGCGTGTAATTGGCCATCGACTGCACCTGCTCGCTTTCCGCCGCCACCACATCGCGTTGCGCCTGGATCACCAGCGCGTTGGTGGATTTGCCGAACTCGTATTTCTTTTTCTCCGCCTCCAGCGTTTCGCGCGCCAGCTTCAGTGTTTCCAGAGCGGTTTCATAACGCGAGTGTGCCTGCTCCACGCCGATTAGCGCGTTTCTCACGTCCACGCTCACCTGGGCGACGCTTTTTTCGAGCCGCAGCTCCTGCTGCCGCATCTGCAACTGGTCGGTTGCGAAATCGGCTTGCGCGGCGCGATTGCGAATCGGAACCGTCAGTGAAAAGCCGACCGTGTAATTCGGGAAATTGCGGCGGAAAATCTGTGCCAGCAAACTGCCATAGCCGCCAAAATAGTAAGGGTCGGGCGCGCCAAATTCGTCGCCTGTGTTGAGCGGGTTGGGCGCGCCCACCTGAGCGGCATTGGTGAAGGACGCGAAGGCTTGCAGCGACGGCTTCAGCGCGCTGCGGTCTCCGCTCAGCACCAGGAGCTGGCTTTGGATGTTGATGCGATTCTGCTCCAGGTCCGGCCGCTGCTCGAGCGCCTGTTTCATCAGGTCTTTCAGCGGAGCCAGCCCCTCTTGCTCCGGCACCTGGATCGGATCGAGCGTGACGATGTGCGCATCCTCCAGCGCCGGATCTTCCATCCCGCGCCGGCTCAGCGCGTTCTTGAGCACAATCTCCTGCTGCAGCAGGTTGGTCTCGGCGATCAGCACGTCTTCCGAGCGGGCCGGGATCTCCGCCTGCGCGCGCGTCACTTCGATCGCCGCGATCGCGCCCGCCGCCAGTTCCTTCTTGTTGTCTTCGTAAAGCTGCCGCGCCGCGTCCAGCGACAGCCGCTTCAGATGCAAGTCTTCGTTGAACGCCACCAGGTCCCAGTACAGATTCAGCACCGCCGAAACCGTCGTCGTCACCTGCTGCTTCAGTTGCAATTCGGAATTACGCGAATTGTTGCGCGCAATCCGTATGTAGCGGTTGTTCACCGAAGCGCCGAACCCCTGCAGCAGGTTCTGCGAAATATTCAGGTTCAGGCTGCCCTGCGTAAAAGGATTCAGCAAAGTCGTGGGTACGTTTGCGGTGGCACGTGTGCTGCTGTAATTGAGGCTGAACGCAGCCCCGTTCATGAATTGCTGGCTGTATCCGGCGTTGAAGTTCTGATAGTCCTCGACTACGGCATTCGATTCGTACAGCACCAGGTTGCTTTGCGGATACGAGTTGTGCCCGAAATAAGCCGAGACATTGAGCATCGGATCCGTTTGCGGGATGAGCGCGCCGATCTGTCCCGTGATGCCGCCGCCGGAGCCCACCCCGGCGCCACTCGCCAAACTGGTGCCGCTCACGTTGATGCCCGCCAGGCTCACCGATTGCGGCCCGGGTGCGATGGCCGTCGAAGGCGCCCGCAGCGCGCCGCCCACCCGCGCGCGGTCGATATCCTGGCGCGCCATCAGCGGGCCGTAACGCTGGATTTCAATATCGATGTTGTTCTCGAGCGCCAGCGCGACCACGTCGCGCGCGCTCAGGTACAGGCTGCCGGATCGTAGCAGCTCGCCGAGGCGTCCCGAATTGTTGAGATTCACGGCGGGCACCGTGCGCTGCTGGTAAGGCCGCGTCAAAAAGCCCAACGGCCGCGGACGCGGTGGCAGGATGGCGACGTTGGACGGCTGTGCCGATGCCGGCCACGCCCACGCCGCCAGCAGCCAAGCCAGATGGCTAACGCGGAACGGACTGCGCGGAAGGTAAGTCATTCCTCATCCGCCGTGCAATCTTCGGGCCGATGGCCGCAATCGTCGCCAGTGCCACTAGACGGACGCGCGGTGCCTTCTGAGCCCGGAGGGCGAAAGAGCATAGCCCGAGGCGTCAGCCTTGGGAAGGCATCAACGGTCGGAAGCCCCGGAACGGGGCGTAAGGGCTGCCATAGCAGGATTCTTTCGCCCTCCGGGCTAAAACTACCCGTGTTAGGCCCGCATCGGCCAGGCTTGCCCACTGTCCCATTTCGCGACAAGGTGTTCGGCTGCGAACAGTGGAAGCTGCACAGACCGAAGCGCGGCTTGCCGTATCTTGTGAGGGATATGCCACCTATACTGGATGCATGTGCGGGTCAGAATGCCTCAGGGTGCCATCGATCCCGGCGCTCATTGCATTCATATTGTCCATCTCGGCGCTTTCCGCGCAGTCCGCGCCGACTGTTTCGCCTTTGCCGAAGAGCGCCTTCATCGTCGAGCGAGCGGAGATACCGAATGCCGTTCACCCAGGCCGGGAACTCGTGCTGTGGATGATTTCGCCGGAGAAGCACGACCGCGGTCCACTCTCTGAGGCCGGTCCTTACACGTGTCCGGAGGTCACTCTAGGGAGTTACTACAGCGGGCCCACGCGAATGTCGTTGGTCGACACCGCTGCCGGACGTGTAATCAACACGATCAGGCTGACGCACGACTCGTCCTGGGAAGAGGATAGCGAGGAAGAGGATAGCTTTGACATTCCATACCGCATTCTGAGCGGAGACTATTACTTGGTGCCGGGGCATCCGAAGGGCACCGAGGGGAAGCCAGCTTTGCTCGCGCTGCGTGATCTCAACGGCGACGGCCTCGCGTTGGAGACAGCGTTTTTCGAGCAGTTAGCTTGTATGGGGCTTCCGACAACGTTGGTCGGCTACAGCCTCAAACAAGACAGGGTCATCCAATATCAGGCCGAACTTGAGGTAACGACGTTCAAGCCGAAGGAAGGCAGATTTACTTTTGAGCAAGCTGAGCGCTTGGGCCCGCCGGAGGTTGAAATCTTCTTCTGGGTCGACTATCTCTTCGACCAGAAACCTATCGGGCCCGGCCACTGGAAATACGAGACTGACTACGGCGGACGCGGCGGCTGTCTGGACTCTTACGATATCCGGTACGATTCACGTCAAGAGAAGTTTGTCGGCACACTGTCGCACCTCTGCCAGCCCGCGGCGCTTGACTCGAAGGGCCGTCTCACAATTCATGATTGGCAGCAGTGATTACTGCCTGTGGAACTGATCGCCTGGCCGCCAGTCGGGGAGCTTATCTTGATTGGCGATTTCGCTGCCGAGGATGAAGCCGAACTCGGCCGCCTGCGCGTCCGAGGTGAAATCCCAATCTTCGTGATATTCGTCGGATGGGTGATGGTAGTGCAACCGGTTGTACTCCTCCCACATCCGCTGGCCGTAGCCGGCCGGTTTGCCGTAAAACTCCGTTCCCAGGCCGATCGAAAAGGCGGGAATGCCGGCGCGCGCGAACGAAAAATGATCGGACCGGAAGTAGTGACCTTGCTCGGGCTGCGCGTCCGGCTGGATTTCGAGCTTCAGCCGCCTGGCGACGTTCTCGGCCAGAGACAGAACGTCGGTGCGTTCCGCGCCGGCGATCGTGATTTGTTTGGCGCGGCCCCACGGCGGGACGGCGTCGAAGTTGAGATCGATGGCTGTCTTCGCGGCCGGAACCAGCGGGTGTTGTGCGTAATATTCCGAGCCCTTCAATCCGCCTTCTTCCGCCGTCACGAAAAGAAACAGCGCCGACCGCCGCGGCTTGGCTTCGAGCGCCGCCCACGCGCGCGCCAGCTCCAGCACGATGCCGCAGCCGGTCGCGTTGTCGATGGCGCCGTTGTAAATCGAGTCGCCATTCACCGGCGTGCCGATCCCCAGATGGTCCCAGTGCGCGCTGTAAATCACCGCTTCGTCTTTCAGATTCGGATCGGCGCCTTCCACCAGCCCCACGACGTTGCGTGTGTTCAATTCGCGAATGTGCGAAACCATTTTGCCGTGGATCCGGATCCCTAGATCGATCGGCCGGAAGCTAGCCTGCTCGGACGCGGCCAGCAGCTCGTCCACCGTCTTGCCCGCGAGGCTCAGCAGCTTTTCGCCGGCCTCGCGCGATAACCAGCCGGCGCAGGCAAGCGCGGGCTCGCCGGCGGCCAGTTTCACGTAGGGCAGCTCGCGCGCCCAGGAACCGCGCACCACCTCCCAGCCGTAACCGGCGGTGGGCGTGGTGTGGATGATGAGGACGGCCCGTGCGCCGCGCCGCAGCCCTTCCTCGTATTTGTAGACCCAGCGGCCATAGTACGTGAGCGCGCGGCCGTCGAAGAATTTCGGATCGTCGGAAGTGGGCTCGTTGGTGAACTCGACCAGCACCTTGCCGGTCACATCCACGCCTTTGAAATCGTCCCAGTTCCATTCCGGCGCTCTGATGCCATGGCCGGCGAAGACCGCGCCGGCATCGAAGCTGGTGCTTTCGCGCTGGCTCATGTCGATGCCCACCAGGTCGTCGAGCAGTTTGAAATCGATCGTCTTACCGCCGGCCGTCGCGGAAACCTGCGTCTCCGGTTGCGTGGTGACGCCCACCAGCGGCACTTTCTGGAAGTAGGTGCGGTCCGCAGCCGCTTGTTTGGCGCCGGCCGCGGCCAGTTGCCGCGCGATGTATTCGGTGGCCAGATCGCCGCCTCTGGTTCCCACCCCCCGGCCTTCCAGCAGATCGCTCGAAAGATACTTCACGTCTTCGCGAATATGTTGCGGGTTGATGGGCCCCGGCTGCGCCGCCAGCGCTGCGCCAAACCACAAGGCCAAGCTAAAGCATGCCCCACCAAGAACCGCCATGCGGATCGATTTCTTCATAGCTGTTATGCTATCGCACGCGGTGGCAGCGAACACAAGCGTCCTCTCCGGAACATGCGCCGCCACGCAGTATTATCCACGCTCGTGCATTTCTAATCAGGCGAGCCCTCGCAACCGGGGATTCCAACGCCGCATCCATTAGATAGAGGCTCAGAGGAGTGAGTTATGAAGCGGTCAAGGTTGATAGCATTTGGAGGCTTCTTCCTGGCTGCGCTGTTATCCAGCCCCGCATGGGGCTCCCTACCCCCGCAACCTGGAACGATCAATTACATCGAAGGGCGAGCGGCTATCGGCGCGCATGCCCTCACCGAAAAATCCGTCGGATCGGTCGAGTTAGCGGCAGGCCAATCGCTCTCCACGGAAAACGGCAGAGCGGAGCTGCTGCTGGTGCCGGGCATCTTTCTGAGGGTGGATAACCACAGTACGGTGCAGATGGTCTCGCCCGGCCTGGCGGATACGATCGTGAACCTGCAAAAAGGCCGGGCCATGGTCGAGGTTGACGAGATCCGCCCGGAAAACAACGTTCGCGTCGTTGAACACGGCTCCAGCACGCAGTTGCTCAAAGCGGGACTGTACGACTTCGACGCGGATCATGGCCTGGTCCGGGTATTCGACGGAGAAGCTTCGGTGCAAGCGCCCGGCCAGAGCGCCGAGCTGAAGCGTGGGCGCCAGGCGAATCTCAACACCCCCGGAAAAATGAAACCGCGGAAGTTCGATGAGAAAGCGCAGATGGACGATTTCTATCGCTGGGCCAGCTTGCGGTCTTCCTATCTGGCCGAGGCCAACGTAGATGAGGCCCGGACCTATGCGGGTGGCTACGGCTGGGCGCCCGGCTGGTACGGTGCCGGGTGGTATTGGGACCCTTGGTTCACTGCCTATACATTCATCCCCGGTGACGGTATCTTCTTCGGCCCATTCGGTTGGGGCTTCTACTCCCCCTGGTACGCGTTTGGAGCTCCGTACTTTGGCTTTGGCTACGGCTACGGCTACGGCGGCTATTACCATCGATTCGGCCCCGGATACCATCCTCCTTCCACGGCTGCCGCTCGCTCGTCCGCGTTTGTTGGGCACGCGTATAGCGTCCGCGGCGCGAGCGCCTTTAGCCGCGGCGGTGCCTTCGGTGGCCGCGCTGCCGGCGGCGGTGGTATGCGTGGTGCCTTCGGTGGCCGCGCTGCCGGCGGCGGTGGTATGCGTGGTGCTTTCGGCGGCGGTTTCCATGGCGGTGGTGGCGGAGGACGCCGCTAAGTACGCCATTTCGCAAATGCGCGCGAGGCGGTTGGCAGCGTTCGGAGCTGCCAGCCGCTTGGCCGCGACATTTTTTCGAAACCAACCGCGCTCCGCGAGGATATGTATAGTAGAGGGGCTAACGAGCGAAACCTATGCGAAGCGCGTTGTTGCTGTTTTTGAGTACGGCCCTGGCGTCGGCCGTCACCCTGCCGGTCGCTTTTGAGCCGAACCGGGGCCAGGATCCCGGACCGGCGGAATTCATCGTGCACACCTCCGGCGCCGCGTTGACGCTGCGCGCCGGCCGTGCCGAATGGATCTCGCGCCAGGCGCGCGTGGCGGTGGTCTTCGCTTCCGCCCGCCGCGACGCGCACGGCCAGGGCGAAGAAGCGCTGCCCGGCGTGGTCAACTATCTCATCGGCAATCAGCCCTCGGGCTGGCTCAAGAATATTCCCACCTATTCGCGCGTGCGTTACCGGCAACTGTATCCGGGCGTCGACGTGGTTTACTACGTGAACGATGGCCGCCTGGAGTATGACCTCGAGCTGGCTCGCGGCGCCGATCCAAGCCGCATCCGCCTGCGCGTAGAAGGCGCACAAGGGTTGCGGGTGGATGACGCGGGCGACCTGGTGATCTCTACCGCGGGCGGCGAGCTGCGCCAGCACCGTCCTATCGTCTATCAGGAATCGAACGGCCAGCGCCGCCAGGTTGCCGGCCGGTACCAGTTGCGCGGACGCGAGGTGCGCTTCGCGCTTGGGCGCTATGACCGCTCCCAGCCGCTGGTCATCGATCCGGCGCTCACCTGGGCCACCTATCTGCTGCCCACCGCCAGCGGTTTGAGTACCGGCGACGTGCAATCCGCCGCGGTCGCGCTGGATTCGGCCGGCAACATTTACCTGGCGGGGACGGTGTACACTTCCCTCGGTTATAACTATGGCTTCGTCGCCGAGTTGAACCCTTCCGGCACCACGGCGGCGTACGTCACATTGATTGGCGGCGCAGAGGGCGACAGTGACGCTCTCGCCATCGCGGTGACTGCGGCCGGCAACATCTATCTGGCCGGCACAACCGACTCGGTGTACTTCCCGTATACCAATTATTTCGTGAACGACGAAGAATACCCGGGCGAAACCGCGGACGGTTTTGTCATGGAGCTCAACAACGCCGCCACGGAGTTTGTTTTCTCGAACATTTTCGGCGGAGAGGAAACCGATGTTTTCACCGGGTTGGCGCTCGATTCCTCCGACAACGTTTATCTGGTGGGCTACACCAATTCGCCCGATTTGCTGATCGGCAACACTTCCGGGACGATGCCGGCGCAGATCAAACTGAATGGACCGCTCAATGCCTTCGTCGTGGAGTTCACCTCGGCGGGTGCACCGACCTACTCCACCTACCTGGGCGGCTCCGGCACCGATAACGGGAGCGCCATCGCGGCGGATGCCGATGGCAACGCGTACGTCACCGGCTCCACTACCTCCACCAACTTTCCAGTGTCTAGCGGGGCTTACCAGACCGCGCTCAAAGGCACCACCAACGCATTCGTCGCCAAGATTGCACCCACCACGGGCGGGCTGGTCTATTCCACTTATCTGGGTGGCAGCGCGAACGACGAGGGTAACGGGATCGCGGTTGACTCGAGCGGCGCGACCTACATCACCGGCGCCACGAGTTCCTCCAATTTTCCCGTGACGTCCGGCGCGTATCAATCCGCGTATGGCAGCGGCAGCAGTGGCAGCAACGCTTTCGTCACCAGGCTGGCCGGCAGCGGGCAGTCGCTGCTCTACTCGACCTACCTGGGAGGCAGCGGCACCGATGCCTGCTATTCGATCGCCATCGATTCGACGGGCAACGCCTATATCACCGGCAGCACCACATCCACCAATTTCCCCACCAGCGATGCATTCCAGAGCTCCAACCAAGCCTCTTCGGGCATCGCCAATGCCTTCGTGACCGGCCTGAATGCATCGGGCTCCGGCCTGCTGTTTTCCAGCTACCTGGGCGGCAATGCTGCGGCGCCCGTACCGGCGGGGAGCACCAATTATGGTGACTATGGCACCGCGGTAGCGCTGAACTGCGCAGCCGGGCTGGTGGTGGCCGGGATCACGAACTCGACCAACTTCCCGGCCACCAGCGGAGCCTACACTCCGTCTTACCCCGGCGGCGCGCCGGACGCGTTCGTGGCCCAGATCGCGGCGGGTGGCGGCGTCCCCGACGTCACGCCTGGCGGCATCGTGAATAACGCCGATTACGCGACTGGTCCGGTGGCGCCGGGCTCCATCGTGGCTATCTTCGGAACCGGTCTGGCGCCCTTCTCGCAGGTATTCAGCGGGTTCCCGCTGAGTAATTCGCTGAGCGGAGCGACGGTGACCGTGAACACCGTTCCCGCGCCGATGTTCTACGCCGGCTGGGGCCAGATCGACATCCAGGTGCCGTTCGAGATCGGAGCCGGCCCGGCGGCGCTCACGGTGAGTGACGCTTGCGGCTCCAGCGGGCAGGCAGCCTTCACGGTGGCGCAGGTCGCGCCCTACATTGTGTTGCTGAACGGCACGCCCCAGCCCGCCGTGCGGAACCAGGACAACTCCATCAACGGCCCGGCGAATCCCGCCAAGGTGGGCAGCGTGGTCAGTGTTTATTTGATCGGCATCGGTCCCGTCTCCAATCACCCGGCCGACGGCGCAGCCGCGTCTCTGACGCAGCTATCGCCCTCGACCCTGCAATGGAGCGCGACCATTGGCGGCTTGTCCTCCCCGTCCTCCCCTTACAGCTTCCTCGGCCTGGCGCCGGGCTGGGTGGGGTTGGATCAAGCCAACGTAGTGGTACCCGGCCTGAGCACCGGCCCATACCCGGTGATAATCACGGTCGGCGACGTGCAAAGCAACGGCCCAACCATCTACGTCACCCAATAGGTGGGGCACGCTTTAGCTTGCCCTCTGAGGTAGGGAGAGCGGTATGCGGAATCCATTCGTGGTGGTGCGGCGCTGGGTGCTCGTCATTGTGCCATTACTGGCATGGGCCGGAGTGCCTAACGTCGAAGTCAGAGGCTCTGAGGTCTGGGTCACCGACGACGGAGGCCAGAGGCAACTGACACACGATAGAAAGGCGAAGGATCACGTCGAGCTATCCCCGTCATTGAGGCGCATCGTTTACATAGAGCAGTGCGCCCCCAAGGAGCGTTGCACGCCCTCCATGGTTGTCCTCGACCTTGAGGGTCATCGTATCGGGTCCTTTCAGGCATGCGGTTCTCCGTCGATTGCGTGGAGCAGCGAGACCGCAGTCGCAGCCACGTGCCATATCAATCCCTCGCTCGAAGAGTACTTTGAAGCAGACACTTCGACCGGCAAGAACATTCGCGACCTGCTCGGCTATGGGTTCACGCTCTCGCCAGACGGGAAGCTGGTCGCGCACGTCGGCTGGATCATCCATTTCGCGCCACCCTATGCTCAGAGTGATTACCTGCAAATCGAGCACACGACGATCTATCCTCTCCCTGAAGGTATGCGCCCGGTCGTGCAGACGGACCTGATTCAACCGCCCACGGTCGTCCGCAAAGAGGGACCGACCTACCGCGGGATTCACCAGTTCGGCTACGGACTGCTCTGGTCTCCCGATTCCCAACGCATCGCTCTGACCGATTGCACATATGACTGGACGCCGAGTTCGCCCGGCGCCTTGTCTATTGCCTACGGGAAAGAAACGGGACGGCGTTGTTCCGTGGCCGTAGTCTCTACCGGCGGCAAGGTCGCCCTGTTTCCTATCGCTGATTTAACTCCGGGCGGCCGCGGCGAACCGCGTCTGTCCTGGCTCAACTCGCGTCAACTGTCGGTCGGCATCAACGGAAACACAAGAATTTTCAACGTGCAGTAACTGCCAATGAAACGCGCGCCGGACCGGGTGGGCAAGCCAAAGCACGCCCTGCCCTAATTCTTGGGCGGCGCGGCGGGCTGGCTGGGATTCTTCGTTTCTTTGGTCTTGTCGTCCGGCAGCGGGGCGATGGGCTCAGAGTCGAACTTGATCTCGGACTCGGCCGAGTATTTGCGGTACAGCCGGAATTCCTCCTCCAGCTTGGACATGCCGTCCGCCGCCGTCATAATCACCTGCGATTTCAGCGGCAGCAGGAAGGTGTGGCCGGACAGTTCCTGGTAGTCGTAATCGAGAACGTCGGTCGTCGCCTTGAGGGGGAAATCCGGCGGAATGTTCTCGGCATTCGCCGTGATGCGCACCACCGCATGCGTATCCGGTTCCACTTCGACCAGCCCATGATAGGCTGTCGTGACGCGCAGTTTGCCGTCTTCCCATCCAAGCTGATATTGGGAGTGGTCCAGCCGTACGTGGTACTGAAACGCCATCACGCGCTTGCCGCGCAGGAGGCCCCAATGGTCCCACTCGAAGCGGGCTTCGGTCGCGGGCTCGAAGATCTCCCGCATCATGCTGCCGAACTCGCCGAACGCTTTCGATCCGCCCACCTTCTCATAATCCTGGTTCACGATGGCGTTGTTCATCAGCACTACAACGTAATGCTCCTTCTTCTCGAAGTAGCTGAGCCGGATTTGCAGCGTATCGAGCGCTCGCCAGTACGGGTCGCCGCCGGCCGCGCCGCCGTACCTGGTGCCGGGCGCGGGCGCCTGGAAGCGGCGCGTTACCTGGGTGCAGATGAAGTCGGGCAGAGTGTCGCTGTAGTTCAAGGCATACTCGCGCACGTCGTCGATGATGGCTGCCTGTTCTTCGGAGCTAGGCGGCGGGATGGGCCTCGGCTTCAGCGGCGGCGCGACCGGCGCGGCGGCGGGCAGCGACGCGCTTTCCGCTGCCAGTTTGCGCAGCGCTTGCAGCGTCTTCGGGCCAATCCGCATGTCGCCCTGGAAGTCTTCGATCTGGCGTTCGTCCAGCTTTTCGGTGAGCTTCACTTTCTCCAGGTACGCCGCCATCTCGCGGTCGGACATGGTGCCCTGCTTGATCATGGGCGCGGACGATTCGAGGAATTGCCGCAACTTCTCGACCGACATCGTCTGGGCCGGCGCCACCACGCAAAGCGCGAAAACGGCCGCGAGCAAGCGGGAACCCATACGCCTCCATTTTCGCACGGCGCGGAACGCGCCCAGAGCGTTCATGCCCCGCACACTGAGGCCTAATCTTCACGGAACGCCGTACCGCCGGATCTGCGTGCATGGCGGTTATGGCCGGCAGGTTCCGCGCTCCGCTCAACTGCTACACTGGCACTTCAGAGAGGGATCTTATTTGATCAACCGTGCTGCTTTCGCATTTCTCGTGCTTGCCGCTGCGTCGCTTCCGTTGCGGCTCCGCGCGCAGGATGCGCCCGCGGGCGATCCCGGCGCAATGGCGGCGCCCGCGCCGCCTGCCGCTTCCGGGCGCGACGTGTCCTGGAAGGATCTGCCAGCCAACTTCCTCAGCGATCAGAAAAACATTTGGCTGTTTCCCAGGCACCTGCGCCATCGGTCCGCGCTTCTTCCCGCGCTCGCCGTGGTTGGCGCGACGGTCGCGCTGGTGATCGCAGCCGATCCGATAGAAGGGCGTGCCTTGCGCGACAGCACGAAGTTCCTTGGCTTCAATCGCGTAGTTTCGGGCAACAACGTATCCATCGGGATGTTGACGGTTCCAGTCTCGATGTACGCGGTGGGGCTGATCCGCAAGGATGACAAACCGAAAAAGACGGCGCTGCTGGCGGGCGAAGCGGTAGCCGATGCCGAACTCGTCACCATCGTAATGAAGGACATCGACCGGCGTCTCAGGCCCGCCGTCATCGGCCTTCACGGCAATTATGCCGACACCTGGTTTAAGAGTGGCGGGCCCTGGTTGCGCGGCCAAGGCAGTTTCCCCTCCGGCCACACCATCGCCGCGGCCTCCATCGCCACCGTGGTGGCCCGCCGTTACGGGCGCGAGCACCGCTGGGTTCCGTACGTCGCTTACGGCCTGACGGGGCTGGTGGGTTTTTCGCGGATGACGTGGTCGTCACATTTCCTCTCCGACGTATTCGTGGGTGGCGTATTTGGGTACTCGATCAGCCGCTTCGTGGTACTGCGCCAATAGTTGCTTCCTGCTGCTGTCCGCGTGGCTGGGCTGCGGCGCGCTGCGCGCGCAACTGGCGCTCGGCCGTGTCGAGGGCTCGGTGCGCACCGATACCGGCAGCGCTGTGCCCATGGCCGGCGTGGTGGTCGAGGGCTCCGGCCTAGGCCTGCTCGTGCGCGCCGATGGCGCCGGCCGTTTCGCCCTCGCCCTGCCGTACGGCCGTTACCGCATCGCTCTGGAAGGAGAGCGGAACTCCGCGCGGCCGGTCGACATCGTCCCCCTGGCGACCGTTCGCGTCACTCTGGTGATCACGCCCGGGGCGCCGTTCCGCCTCGAGCGCACCACCGCCGCCGAGCCGGGCGAATGGGCCGGCGATTTTGGCGCCCACCTCTATGCGGAGGGCTTTTCGCTCGCCTCGGCGTTGTTTACGCTCGAGCCCGGCACCGTCACCGAGCCGCTCGATTTCACCGGTCTCGCCGACAACCGCCTCGCCGTCATTTCCCAACGCGGGTTTTCGTGGACCGATACGACGCTCCAGTTCAACGGTCTCGATGCCGGTGACGATTACCAGCCGGGCCGCCCGCAGATTCTTCCCGATGCCGATGCGGTCGAAGCCACCGTAGTGCGCAACGCGTTCGCCTTGACGCCTTCACCCGGTTATGGCGCCGAAGTCGGCCTGTTTTCTGCACAGGCCGGCGAATCCTGGCACGCCGCCATTTCGAGTGCGGGAACCGCGGGCGCGCTGGCTTCGAATAATCTCCCGCCGCCCGCCAGCCGCGGCGCCGTCATGCAGTCCGAAGAGTATGATTGGTTCACGCGCGACCACGCCGATCTCGGCGGCCCGCTTTCCCGCTGGGCCGACATTTTTATTTCCGGCACCGGCCAATGGGCCGCTCAGGCCGCGCCGCTGGCCGCGCCCGGCACGAACCAGAACAGCCGCCTGCTATTTGGCAACGCGCTCGGCCACGTGCGCGCCGGCGCTCATGATCGCTTCGACGCTCTCTACAGCGGCTCCCGCATCGACCTCGCCGGGTGGGGCGAACCGGCCGGCATGGAAGCTCTCGCCGCCCGGCGGCTCTCACCCGAGTTCGTGTTGCCGGATGGCGTGGCCGGCTTGAACGAAACTGACCACCTGGATTTTGTCCAAGCCGGATGGACCCACATTTGGTCCGCCAGCGCGGCCGGCACGCTTCAGGTTCGCTACGGAGACTCGTTCGCCCATCTCGACACCGCTCCGGCCGTGGTCACGCCCATCAACCAGAGCAGCATCGAGCTCGCCGGCGGCGCGGTGACCGGAGAGCCCCCGTTAACCAATCTAGCCGTGCGCGCGCGCCAGCAGGTCGCGGCTGCCTGGGAACCCGGCATCATCCGCCTGGCAGGCACGCGCCATCAGTTCATGGCCGGCGGCGGATGGCGGACTTCGTCACCACAGAACCGCTATCGCACGCCCTCGGATCTGAACCTGATCACCGCAGACGGTGCGCCCGCCGAGGTGGTCGAGTTCAACACGCCGCTCGATTCGCGTGAACACATTGCCTCCGCATCCGCCTGGGCCACCGACCGCGTCAATCCCGCGCCCCGGCTCACGCTCGACCTGGGCGTGATGGCCGATTTTTCGCGCGGCGGCCTTCCTGCGCAGTCCAGCCCATCCGGCTTTTACACGCCCGCACGGCAGTTCACGGCCCAGTCGAACCTCATCGCGTGGAACAGCGTGTCTCCGCGCGCCGGCCTCGCCTGGCAGGTCCCGCACGCCCATGGTCTGGTCCTGCGCGGAGCGTTCTTCCGCTTGTACGCCCCGCTGGCCGGCCGCTACCTCGACTATGGCAACCCCAACAGCCTGGGCGGGAACGTCTATCAATGGAACGATGGGAACGGCGATGGCTGGTTCGAGCCTGGGGAACAGGGCGCGCTCCTCGCCCGTTTCGGCGGCCCGTACTCGTCCATTTCCCCTTCCTTGCGCCGCCCCTATGCGGACGAGTGGAACCTGGGAGCGGAGATGCCCCTGCCGTTTTCCACGCTGGCCTCCATCCACCTTTTCCGCCGCGACGAGAAAGACCGCATCGCCGCCATCGACACCGGCGTGACGCCGCAGGATTACACCCCGGTAACCATTCTCGATCCCGGCCCCGATGGCATCCCGGGCACCTTCGACGACCAGCGGCTCACCGTCTACGCGCAGAACCCCGCCACCCTCGGCCACGACCAATACCTGCTCACCAACCCGTCCGGCTTGCGCACGCTCAGCTCCGGCGTGAATGCCCAACTGCGCACCGCATGGCGCGGCGTCACCGTGCTGGCTGCTTTCGTGGCCGAGAAATCGTACGGCCCGACCAATCCCGGCAACGCGGTCTTCGAAAACGATCCCGGCGTAGTCGGCGCGCTGTTTTCCGATCCCAACGCCCAAATCAACGCGACTGGCCGCGCCTTCACCGACCGCGCCTTCACCGACAAGCTTGCGGCGCTGTATCGCCTGCCGGCACGCTGGGGCGGAGTGCAGATTGCGACCGTGGCCGATTACACCGATGGCCTGGCATTCGCCCGCATGTTGCTGGTCACCGGTTTGCCGCAAGGCCCGTTCCTGGTCGCCACCACCCCCCGCGGCAGCCCCGGCGGCGGCAATCGCGCGCAGCATGTACAGAACTGGAACCTGCGCCTCAGCCGCGAGTGGCCGCTCCCGCCCGGCCGAATCTCGGCCATCGCCGATCTGCTCAATGTGACCAATGAAGACCTCGCTATCCAGCAAAACGACCTGACCAGCCCAACTTTCAACCTGCGCTTGCCCATCGCCATCGAGCCGCCCCGCTTCGTGCGTTTCGAAGTCCGGTATCGATTTTGAGGTTGGATGATGATTGCACCCGCGCGCGGAAGTGCGGCTGGCGCGGCGGATGGGCATCTATCAGCTTCGTTACAGGCGCAGGACGGCGCGCCTGCCAAGCATTACGCACGCAACCTGTTCTGAACCCCCGGCGCTAGAATCATAGGGGGTGACCCTATGAGCGCGCACAGCCCCGAAAGCGAGGCTCCTCTCAGCGGGACAATTCAGCTTCAAAACAGCGCGTTCGGCGAGTCGAGGGCGTGGAAGAGGATCTCGAAATGCCTCATGAAGCGCTGGCTCGCCCCAGGACTCATCGTTATTGGATGGGTGCCGGTGTTCGCGGTTGCGAAGTTGGCGGACGTTTTCGCCGGTGCCGACGGCAGTGGTATTGGAGTGAGACGGTATTTGTTCTGACGGTCGCCGTGACTGCCCCATGCACCATACTGTCGGTAATGATAGCCTCGTTCCAGTTGGTGCGTACCGCCTGGCGGAGATTCCTAAGGTGACCGGACCGGCGAAGTGACGCTTGCACCCGCACGCCAGACCGCATATGCCGTGCTCGAGAGAGTGGAGGGCGGCGCGTGGGCTTCCGACTTGCTGTTGGCAGCTTCGGCTGGGCTCGATCCGCGCGATGCCGGCCTGGCTTCCGAGATCGTCTTCGGCGTACTGCGGTATCGGGCGCAACTCGATTTTCTGATCGAACATTACGGCGGCCGGCAGCGGCTGGATGCGGAAGTGCGGCTGGCGCTGCGCATGGGGATTTACCAGCTTCGTTATCTGGAGCGCATTCCGGCGCACGCGGCAGTTGCGGAGAGCGTGGAACTGGTGAAGCGTGCGCGCAAGCGGTCGGCGGCGGGGATGGTAAACGCAGTGCTGCGCAAGGTGGACCGCGCGCCGGTCGCGTGGCCCACGCGCGAGATCGAGCTTTCCTGCCCGGAGTGGCTGCTCGAGCGCTGGGAGCGGCATCACGGACCTGAGGCCGCCCGCGCCATTGCGCTCAAGGCGCTCGAAGAGCCGCAAAAGTACGTGCGTGTTTCCGCCGCGGGCACGCGCTTCCAGGACATTGGCTCGCAAACCATCGTGCCGCTGCTTGAGTTGGAGCCGGGACACACCTTCCTCGATTTGTGCGCGGCGCCGGGCAACAAGACGGCGCAGGCGCTCGAAACGGGCGTGCGCGCGGTGGCCTGCGATCTGCACTTTCATCGCTTGCGCGAGTTGCGCGGTCTCGCTGCCGATCTGGTGGTTTTGGATGGCACGCGGCCGCTGCCGCTGGCGCGGTGGTTTGACCGCATCCTGGTGGACGCGCCGTGCTCGGGGACGGGCACGCTCGGGCGCAATCCCGAAATCAAGTGGCGCTTGCGGCCGGACGACTTGGCCGATTTGCACAGCCGCCAGACGGCGCTGCTGAGGAATGCGCTGGCGGCGCTCGCACCGGGCGGGCTCCTCGTGTATTCTACCTGCTCGCTCGAGCCGGAAGAGAATCGGCAGGTTGTAGCGGAGGCCGCGCCGGGGCGCGAAGCCGCAGTGTGGGAACGGCTTCCGGGGCGTGACGCGGGCGATGGTTTCTGGGCGGCTGTGATAAAATCAGACGAAGCCGCAAATGGTTGAAATCCTTCCCTCGATTTTGTCCGCGGACTTCGCGCGCCTGGCCGAGGAGATCGCTTCGGTGGAGCGCGGCGGGGCCACCATCCTCCATCTCGACGTGATGGACGGCCACTTTGTCCCCAACATCACTATTGGGCCGCCGGTGGTGGAATCGATTCGCAAAGCCACGCGCGCACACCTGGATTGCCACCTCATGATCGAGCGTCCGGAGCGCTATGCGAAAGATCTCATCCAGGCGGGCGCCAACTCGGTTTCGGTGCATTATGAAGCCTGCCGGCACCTGGACGCCACGCTCGAGATGATCAAGCAAGCGGGCGCGATGGCGGGTGTGGTGTTGAACCCGGCCACGCCGGTGGCGATGCTGGAAGATGTGCTGGAAGTGGCCGACTACGTGCTGCTCATGAGTGTGAACCCGGGATGGGGTGGCCAGAAGCTGATTCCGTATGTGCTCGAAAAGGCGCGTAAGCTGGGGCGCATGCGGCGCGAAAAGAAGTTAGCTTTCCCGATTGAAATCGATGGCGGGATCCATCCGGAGAACCTGGCGGAAGTGGTGCGCGCGGGGTGTGACTGGATCGTCACAGGGTCGGCCATCTTTCACAGTCCGAGTGCGGAAGCCACTACGCGCGAGATGCGCGAAATTGCCGCCCAGGCGATCGCCGTGCAATGCTGATGGAAAGACCGCCCGTTGGCAGGGTTGCTGGAGAAGTGAACTGAAAGTGGAACCCTTTATGTCGCGAAATGTCATCCGCCCGGCTGCCGTGGTGGCAGTGATGTGCGCCTTGGTGCTGGCTCCCGGTTGCAGGAAGAAGAAATACGAGAACCCCATCACCAAGGAAACGCAGCAACCCGACAAGGTGCTGTTCGACCGGGCTGTCGACGATATCGAACATGCGCGCTACGAGCAGGCGCGGCTGACGCTGCAAACGTTGATGAACACCTACGACACGAGCGAATACCTGGCCAAAGCCAAATTGGCGGTGGCCGACAGTTGGTATCGCGAAGGCGGCAGCCATGGCTTGGCGCAGGCCGAGGCCGAGTACAAGGATTTCATTCTGTTTTACCCGCAAATGGAGGAAGCCGCCGAGGCCCAGGAAAAAGTCTGCAAGATGCAGTACCAGCAAATGGACAAGTCCGAGCGCGATCCGCTGCACGCGCGGCGCGCGGAGGAGGAATGCCGGCAGCTTCTGGTGCAGTTTCCGAACAGCAAATTCGCTCCCGACGCACAACAGTACCTGCGTACGGCGCAAGAGGTTTTGGCGGACGCGGAATTCCGGGTGGGTGCATTTTATTACCGCAGCAAGGGGAGCTTCCCGGCGGCCGCCGCCCGGCTGACCGCGCTGACGGACCAGTTCCCGCTGTACAGCCGCGCCGATGACGCGCTGATGCTGGAGGCCGATGCCTATCACCGCATGGGGGACCGGTTCGAAGATCAGGAGGCGGCGGCATACGGCAAGATCGTGCGCGAGTATCCGTTGAGCTCGTACGTGGCCGAAGCGACGAACCACCTGAAAGCCATGAACCGTCCGGTGCCCGAGGCCGACCCGGTGGCTTATGCGCGGCAGAAATACGAGCTGGAGAACCGTCAGAAGCGGGGCCTGTTGAGTAAGGTTTGGGAGCCGTTCAGCTCGAAGCCCGACGTCCTGAATGCGGCCAAGAGCGGATCGCCGCGTATGGAGACGCTCAAACCGTACACTCCGGTGAGTATACCGGCATCGGCGAAGGGCACCGAGGCCACCGGCAGCACGGGAGTCAGCGCGGGCGGCGGCGGGAGCGATGTGACCGCATCCACGGTGAACGACAGCAAGCTGATCGACGCCGCGCCGGACGCGCGGCAGAACCCTGGGGCGGGGCAAGCGCCGGCGGCCGGCGCGGAAAGCGGCAAAACGGACACGAGCGCGAAGCCGGCCGCAGACCCGGCCATGGGACCCGGTCCGAACGCGCCGCTGCCGCAGAATCACACTGGCAAGATTACAGCGGCGCAGCAGGCCAAGCTGATGAAGAAACAGGAAGACATGGCGCGGAAGAGGAAAGAGCAGGCCGCCAAGGAGAAGAAGAAGGCCGAGGAAGAGCAGGCTAAAAAGGATAAGAAAAAGAAGGTAACCACCGCGCCGGTGGCGCCCCAGCCTCAGCCGCAGCCGGCGGACGCCGGAGGTAGTACCATCAAGCAATGAGCCGCGTTCTGCTGGTGGATGACAGCCCGCACGCGCAGCGGATGGGCGAGCGCATCCTGGCCGGGGAAGGCTACGAAGTAGTCACCGTCAGCAACGCCGAAGCGGCGCTGATCCGGTTGCAGGACGTGGATCCGGACGTGATCGTGGCGGACACGGTGATGCCCGGCCGCACCGGATACGACATCTGCCAATACATCAAAATGAGCCCGCAGCACCGGCACGTGGGCGTGATCCTCACGGCGGGCGTGCTGGAAACGGTGGACGAGGCGCAAGCGCAGCGGGTCGAGGCGGATGCGGTGCTGCGCAAGCCGTTCGAAGCTTCCGCGCTGCTGGCGTCGGTGCAGCCGCTAGCCGAACGGGCGCAGGAAGCGCGCAGCCAATACCGGGAAGGCGGGCCTGGCGGTCCGGGCGCTGCGGGGCAGGCGAAAGACGCGGCCTCGGCCGTGCCCTTCGTGGCGGTGGTGGATGCCGAGCAGGTAAGCGCCGCGGTGACGGTGGCGCTGGATGCTTCCATGGCTGCCATGGTGGAGGAAATCACCAGGCACGTGCTGGTGGCGCTCAAAAGCCAGGAATCCAATCGCCCCGCGGGTCCGCAAGACGACGCACCATCGGCTGACGGAGATCTGACGGATGCGGAAGCCGCGCCGGCGGATGCGGAAACGGCGGAGAACGAGCAGAGTCCATGGCCGGAACCGGTGCGCCGGGTGACACCGCTGCGCCGCCGCTCGGGATCGATCCTCGGCCTGGACGATCTCTCGGCCGGCGAGGAACCGCCGGAACCTCCCGAGTAGCTTATGCCCGATAACAGTTTCGACGTGGTCTCGAAAATCGAGATGCCGGAAGTTGTGAACTCGATCCAGCAGGCACTGAAAGAGATTCACCAGCGCTACGACTTGAAGGACTCGCATTCTTCCATCGAGCTGAACGAAAAGGACTGCAAGATGGTGCTGGCGAGCAAGGACGAGTTCAGGCTCAAGGCGGTGGTGGATATTCTGGAATCGAAGCTGGTGAAGCGCAAGGTTCCGCTGAAGAACCTGAGCTTCGGGACGGTGACGCCGGCGGCGGGTTCCACGGTGCGCCAGGAGGTGACGCTGCAACAGGGCATCCCGGTCGAGAAGGCGCGCGAGATCGTGAAGGCGATCAAGGATGCCAAGCTGAAGGTGCAGGCTTCGATCAATGGCGATTTCGTGCGCGTTTCCGGGCGCGACCGCGACACCTTGCAGCAGGTGATTCAACTGCTGCGGGCGGCCGATTTCGGACTCGACATGCAGTTCACCAACTACCGGACGAATTAGCGGCGCGGGGCCGGCAGACGGAAGCGCCCGTCCCGCCTGGGCGCGCCCACTAATTGACAAACACAGTATGTATCAATCCTGAGCGATTCTAATGGCTCGCCCTGCCTCGCCTGTGCCAATCACAAGTATCGGCCACCCACTCGTGGGCCGTCGCCATCGCTAACACGCTTTCTCTGTCGTTAACAAGTCAAGTTGTCCGGTTCTAATAATTAGTGATCTGTCCGCTTTGTGAAACAAAGCGATGCGGCCGTCAGGCCGCCGCCTTGGGTTTGGGTTTGGCCTTTGCTTTGGTTT
>Ga0187891_1000186_pt1 | contig 65210 bp, 76 predicted proteins | sample June2016WEW_21_4_FD_132990 | JGI IMG/M metagenome (GOLD analysis project Ga0187891, IMG submission 132990) | Peatland microbial communities from SPRUCE experiment site at the Marcell Experimental Forest, Minnesota, USA - June2016WEW_21_40 | ecosystem: Environmental > Terrestrial > Soil >... | reverse complement strand
ACCGAGAAAATAGTCCACAGCGAGCTCGATAACCCTGCGGTGTGGTGGCATCAGAAACCGAATCTGCATGATTCAATTAATCGATACAAACAAGTAGCCGACAGATACTCAGAAGTTCTTGACCACGCAGTAAGACATATACTTGGACATTTAGGCGTGGTGCTGGAAGAATTTGGGTTTCACGTCACCACCAAAAGCAACACAGGCATGTACAAAGAATATTGGTTTGAGAACCCAATCGGCGGCAAACAAATAGTTCCCTGTTACCCGCATCTTCTCAGCTGGAGCCAAGAAATGCAAGACACAATCCGAGTGTACGATGCGCAATTCACACGGGCAATCGCGTTATTCGATGAAATACAGCAACTTAAAGAAGAAAAAAAGCGGCAAGAAGCCCTCATAAGATGGGACACAATTTAACAATTAACCTTTTGATTTAAGCAACATTTTTTTATTTTTTGGGCACCTATTTTCTGAAACTTACCGCTGCGTATCCAACAACGCTTGAGTAGTCGCCTGTTATGTCGCCGCTGTTGTGGTAGCTTAAGAGTTTAGCTTCTTTTGCGTTGATTCCTTTGGCGTAGGTGATTAGGGCTGTTATCGGCGCGTAACCGCATGCTGTGATGTTTTGTTTTTCAACTGTTTCATAGAACCGTTTTGCATCCATGTCCGTGACGGCTTTGAGGGCAGCTTGGTCTTTTGCGGCTGCTGTTTTTGCCGGTTCATAATGAGTCATGTCAGAAGAAGCGATAACCACCGTGTTTGTGGGCTCTAAAACTTCCTCAAGCGCTCTTCCCACTTCAACGGCGGAATCATAATCATGCATCAGGAAGCAGATGGGCACAATCTTGAACGCGTTGCCGTAGAGAAACTGCAAAAAGGGCAATTGAACCTCGATTGAGTGTTCGTAACGGTGGGCAAGTTCATCCACGTCGATGAGGCTGGTTTCATGGGTTATCTCGTTTGCCATTTCAGTGTCGATTTCTACGTCGCCAAGCGGTGTACGCCAAACGCCCTCGCTCATAAGGCTCAAAGCGCTGCCGTAACCAGTGTGGTTTGGACCCAGAAGCACCACGGTGTCTGGTTTGCCGTCTAGGGCTAACTCGTAAAAAGCTGATGCTGCCACAGGACCCGAATACATGTAGCCTGCATGGGGGCAAATCAAGCCGACTATGTTTCGGAGAGGAGTTTGCAAGTTTACGTTTGGAAGTTTTTTTGGACCGAGTTCATGGAGGAAACAATTTTTAATTTGTGCTCTTAGCGCTTCGGCGTCGCCTTCATAAAATTGACCTGCTACGGTGGGGCGCCGAATCGTCGGCAACGGTTAGGGTTCCTCCTCCTCTTCTCTTGTAACCTTTGCTTCGAAGTCATCTATGGTTGCTGTTGGGTCTTTGTCTGCGGCTAATTCGCCTCTTTCACGAAGGATCTGCCTCGTCAGAAGCCAGAATATGACGGCTAAGGCTCGTCTGCCCTTGTTGTTTGTGGGTATAACGAGGTCTACGCCTGCGAATTCGTTGTCTGTGCTGCATAACGCAACGATTGGAATGCCAACTTTTGACGCTTCTTTGACCGCCTGCGCGTCGGCTCTTGGGTCTGAAACAAGAATTACTTCAGGGTCTATTCTGCCCGGATACTGCGGATTAGACAGTTGACCCGGAATGAAGCGGCCAATCAGCGGTGTTGAACCTGTTAACTCGCAGAATTTTTTGACTGGTTCTTGAGCGTACAGCCTTGTTGCTGCCACCGCCACTTTCGCGTGCTCATAACGCGAGAGAAATTTTGCGGTGACTCTTATGCGGTCGTCTGTTTTTTTAACGTCAAGCACAAATAATCCGTCTGGTCTAACCCGGTAAATGAAGGGTTCCATATCAAGAGTTTTCGTCCTTGTTCCAATGTGAATACCCGCGGAAAGCAAGGTGTCTCTTGGCAAGAGAAGTTCCTCTGCAGGCGGAGCTTCCTTAGATTTCTCTTCGGCAACTGCTGGTTGTTCCCCTTCGATGGTTTCTTCCTCCATGGGTTCATCCATCGGTTCCTCTTGGGTTTCTTCTTCGTTTTCTTCTGGTTGATTCTCTTTGTTTTCGTCTTCTGCCATTTTTTCATCTTCCGTTAGCGTATTTTTAAATCAGCCATTTTGGCTCTGTTACCAAGGAAATGCTCAATCCTTATCAGCTCGTTGAGTTTGGCTATGCGTGCGCCCTCAACTACGCCCGTCTTGATTAGAGGGCACTTGTAAGCCACAGCCAAATGAGCAATATGCCAGTCACATGTGTCTCCAGAACGATGCGACACAACTGGGTCGTAGCCATACCGCTGTGCAGTTTCAATTGTTTGAACTGCATCGGACAGGGTGCCTATCTGGTTGACTTTTATTATGATGGCGTTTCCAGCGTTTATCTTTATTCCATTATTTAACCTTTCAGTATTTGTTGTGAACAAATCATCCCCGCAAATCAAGCAACTCTTAGCTTTCCGAGTCAAGGCGGCGAAGCTTTCAAAGTCCTCCTCATGAAAGGGATCTTCCACGTAGGCAAGATGATATTTCTCGATCAGTTCAAGCATAAACTCAAGCTGTTCAGCCGCATCACGCTTTACACCTTCACAGTTGTAAACGTATTTTTCTTCCTTAGACTTCCACAACGCAGAAGCAGCAACATCGATGCCGAAACCGCATTCAAAATCCAACTCGTTACCAACCTCCTCGCATGCCTTAGCGATGACGTCAAACGCGTCAACGGTGTCTATGTTGGCTATCCACGCGCCCTCGTCGCTTTTTCCGCCGTTAAACTGGCTGTTTTTCTTTTTCAGGGCCTCGCCGATTTTGCGGTGAATCTGGGTGTTGGCTGTTTGGGCTTCCAGAAAAGTTTCAGCGCCATGCGGCAACGCCAAATACTCTTGAATATCAGGCGCTTTGCCCCTTGCATGTTCACCTCCGCTTATGCAGTTGCCAAGAGGATAAGGCAGCGTTGTTGCGGCGTTTCCGCCCATAAACTGGAATAAGAGCGACCCATGAGAGTTCGCCGCTGCCTCGGCATTGGCCAGAGAGATGGCGCATGCGGTGTTTCCACCGATATTTTTGAAGTCATTGCTTCCGTCCAGCTCATGCAGTGTATTGTCAATTTCTTCTTGAAAATCAGCGTTCAACCCTGCAAGTTCAGGAGCGATTAAATCATCAACTTTTTTTACAGCTTGCTCCACACCGCCCTGCGGGTAATAAACCACTTCAGCTTTTCCCCGGCTTTTTCCTGCAGGAGCAGAGGCTCTTCCGAAACCGCCGGTGGTGATTACGTCAACCTCTATTGTTTCTTCTCCGCGACTGTTGAAAATTTTTCTTGCAATGAGGTCCTCAATAATGGATGACACGGTTTTACCTCAAATGGCTATAATTTTGTCGCCAGCTTATTTTAGGTTTCGGAACCACAAAACAGGCGTTCAAAGCCAATAAGTATAAATGCCTCACGTTCATTTTTTGGAGCAAAATCTGCGCTATGGCATTAGCCTTGACTTAGTCAAAACCGCACCTCAACAAATGCTGATAATGCCTACCTAAAAAATAAAGGTAGGTACACATGAAAATGATTGAATACGTACTCTTAGCGGTTGGCGCAATTGCGGGCGCATTTCTACGCTACGCAATGGTTGCTTCGCCCAAAACTATCGGCGGACTCCCCGTCAACGTTTTAGCGGTTAATATTCTTGGAAGCTTTATACTTGGGTTATTTTCGGTCTTAGCGATTGCTTTAAACTTGGATTCAAATTACTCGTTGCTTGTAGCTACGGGATTCTGCGGAGCATTCACAACCATGTCTTCTTTCGCTCTTGAAACCACCAACCTAATGGATAGTAACCGCTTTATCTTGGTAGCACTAAACATACTTGCCAATGTGGGATTATCTATAGGCACTGTATTAGGCGGGATGGCAGTAGCCAACGTCATTATGACGAGGATATTTAGATGAGGATGAAAATGTGGAGCCTAATGATCAGATTCAAAAGGAATGACCAGGTTGGCGGCAAACGGCTTGAACATCTCGTGATTGATTTTTTAATCAAGGCAGGAGTCAGCGGCGCCACGGTTTGGACAGGCATGGACGGATTTGGGAAACGAGGCAAATCAACCCTGAAACTAGAAGGTGTTACGGTTAACATGCCGTTGATAATTGAAGTGATTGATGAGCAGTCAAAGCTTGAGCCCCTTCTTCCAGAGCTGAAGAGGATAGTTGGAGACAACGGTTTAGTAACCATACAAGACACCTACGTCATATAAAACTAAACTTAACTCACAACCAATTTTTGCAGTAAAGTGATGGCATAATAGGTATCTACGAATGATGATATGCCAAGGTCTGAGCGGGCGAAACCGCCGTTCTTGTTTTGGCACTTCAACAGCCACTCCACCGTTTGCGTTGGATACTTGGTTTTTTCTCCCAGCAAATCAAGCGTCGTCACGCCATAATAAGTATGTTCCATGTACGGCGTAAAATTCATCGGTATAACTGTGAAGCCTCCATAGGGTTTTTCGCAGGCCCTCACGAACCTTACAGTTTCATGCAAATCTTTGAGATTCTCGTGAAGAAGGCTCATAGAGGCAGTCGCGTAATAGGTTGAATTGATGTTGGATTGCCCTTGTGTTCCAAAACCGCCGTCATCATTTTTGAATTGAAGCAGCCACTCCGCCACTTTTTTTGTGTTAACCTCTATTTTTAGTAGGTCAGCAAGCTCAAGCGCCATGAAGGTTGTGGTAAACTCTGAGGTGACTTCAGCAAAGATGTCGGTGGAGCCAAAATACGCTTTTGAGTTTAAAATTGAAAGAGCATGTTTTTTCAGTTTTGAGTCGATACTTTTGCCAAGCAACAGTGAAGCTTTGCTTACGTAATAAACTGAGTAGATGCTGTCTAAGTTAAGGTCGTTTATGAATTTTACAGTTTTTTCAACATTAGGAAAAGTTGTTTTTAGCAGATTTAGAATAGTTAATCCATAATATGTGTCTTGACCGTTTGACTCTGCGCCCTGACAAAAAGTGTAACCGCCATCCCCGTTTTGACGGTTAACTACGTAATTGGTTATCTTTCCTGTCCATGATGGATCGCTTAGCCGCTTTACTTCAACCAATGTATTCATCACTTTGATTTTAATTGGTAGAAGCTATCAGCCGATGCCGTAAAGCAAAGGCGGTTAAAGGCGAGCCTCATCGCCTTATTTTTAGAAAAGCTCGACAGCAAATATAAGCGTTGCCACCGAAATTTTAACGACATCTCAGACAGATTCTAAACCTAACGGGAATGAAAAAGCCGTTCATCTCTCCAGCCCCGTCGAGTCATTATTAGCCTACTGCAGTCATGAAAACCACGTTTTTCCTTGTCTTGGTCGAAGGAGCCGCTGTTCCGCCATACATGGATGCTGCTCTACTTATTTCCCCATGGCTTCTATGGCACTGCACGCCCATTGTCTTCTTGTCCTGCGAGACCCAAACCACACACCCTATGGTTTCACATTCAGGACACTTTCTCTGGTCACCAACCTTAACCATAAATTGAATCCCCCGTTTTCGCTACTTGTTCTTTGCGAGAATTTTCCCGCTTATTTTTTCTCAGAGCCCATGCTCCGCCCTCAATGTACATGTGTTTTTTCCCCTCGGTAGTTGTATTAGAAAAGAATCAGTGACTCAACAGGTCAGCCAGAGAACAAAAGAAACTCTTCAGCTACATTAATGAAGTCTCACGCTTATAAAGGCAAAAAAGAATTTTTAACGGGGACTCCAAATTTCTTGTTTTTCCCACAATCATAACTTCTAGAATCAGAAACAATTGATTGAAAAAACGCTAAAACTCTTTCAGCAGTTTGTCAAAAAGAGCTTTGCTTTTCGCGATTTCTTCCATGGTTGTTTTGCGGTCTAGTTCAAGTGTTATCGGTCCATCATAGCCGTAACCATGCAGTTTAGAGAGGAACTCTGTTAACTCAGGTTTTGGTTCAGTGAAGGGCTGATGCGATTTGTTAGCCATGTGAACATTGCAGATGCGCCTCCCATATTTTTTGAGCAGGCTTTCCGTTACTTTTGTTTCCAGTGCATGGCACAAATCGAACGTTATTCCCATTGTGCCCTCCTTGTCTATGACGCTCAGCACTTCTTCGAGCTGTTGAACGTTTTTTCCAAAACCCGTCGAAGTGTAAGAGAGATTCTCCAAAGCCAACTTTATGTCCAGCTTTTTCGCAAACGGCTTGATTTCATCGTTGAAAATTTCGTTTAGACACCGTTGCCTGAGTTCTGGTGGCAGTTTTTTTGCAATATCCGAATGCACCACCATCAGAGAAACGCCAAGCGCGCGGGCGCATTCAAGCGAAATTTTCCCGTAGTAAACAGCTTGATGAATCTCAATGGGGTCTTTGACGTGCATGATGGCGCTGTGAAGAGTTAGGCAATGCAGACCAGAGGCGCACAGGGCTTTTTGTTCCCGATAAACGTCGCTGTCATGCTCCTTCTTAATTGACTTCATGTTAAATTCAATGTTTTGGAAGCCAAGCTGCTTAACTGCAGCAAAGTTTTCGGTTATGCCAAGTTTGCTGAATAATCCGTTAGATAAACTTAACTTCATTCGCCAAAACCTTCCGCCATATTGGTCATCTCTTATGATAAATTGTTTCTTTCTAAAATTCTTACGCTTACTTCATCGGCACCTTGTGGAGAAGCAGGGTAATAGTTAACTTCCACAATTTTCCTATACATAACCTGACGGTGCCAAACAGTGGAAGTTAAAGTTCGCTTCTTCACAAGCCTAAGAGAAATCGTAGACAAAAGAGAAGAAACCCTAACGTTCTCCGCGGGCGAGAAGGTCACCATAGATTTGGTTCTTAAAACGCTCGCAGAAAAATACGGAACACCCTTCAGCCAATATGTTTACAACGGAAAAACAGGGCAACCCAAAAATTTCCTCCAATTCCTCGTCAACGGAACCAGCACATCAACACTAAACGGGTTAGAAACAGAACTCAAAAACTGCGATGTTTTAGCTATCCTTCCGCCTGTAGGCGGCGGCTAAGATGCAAAAACTAAAAAGTAAAGCGCCATAATAGAAAGCTATTCGGCGTTTAGGAGTCAAGAGCAAATGCCTCCAGCAGTGGTCAAAAACGTTAAGGACCTGATTTATTGGCAGTACGCGAAAATAATCGCTGAGTCAGCAGGCATCGGAAAGAAGGATTACGGTTTTGTGATGAACAAGTTTAAGCAACTCAAGCAAGGCAGCATTAGCTGGAACGAAATCCGAGAATACATCAAAGAAAGGGAGTACGGCGACGAATGCATTTTCTGTGGGGCAACCGCGGACCTGACGCTGGAACATCTGCTGCCGCAAAAGTACCATGGACCTAACGTTGAGAAGAATCTTGTTTGGATATGCAAAAGCTGCAACTCCCAAAAAGGCGCAAAAAGGCTCTACGAGCACTTTGCCATTCAGGCGGGTGTGGAAGCGGCTAAATACGAGGTGCCGCGAATAGCGGAGGGCAAATACTTAAAATTCGCTTTCGAAGCCCTGAAAGAAAACAACCTTCTCGAAACCAGCGCGATCCAGCTAAGCAGCCTAATCTGCCCAAGATGTGACCTGAAGCAGTTGTGCATTAAGCAGGGCAGCGAAGGGGAACTGTCGCCTTTCTGTATTGACGGGTTGCTAACTTTATGCTTCAAAGAAAAACCCTAAAGGCGAAGTCACACCCAAACTTAATAATCGATATCCAAGTAATTCCAAGCACGGTTCACAGCGCCTTTTTCCACCTTTTTTTTACCATTTTACACCATTTTTTACCATTTCTAGCCTTTTTTCACCGCAATCTACAAACACTTCAAACCCTAAACCAAAAAAGCAACCCAAAACAACGCCTTCAAAAAGAGGAAGGAGAGTCATTTTAGCAGGCAAATTTCGACACTAAAAAGTGGTTAGCGTCTAAACTCCAGCCCAAAACAGCGTCTTCTTACGCATAAGCGCAATGAACTCTTTCAGCACATCTTGCTCATCCGCCGTCAAATCATCCGCATGCGCCGTCAACAACGCCTTCGCATCCTTCTCAGGAACCTTAACGTACAATATGTCCCTTTCAAACACATGCCTACCCGCAATCGGCTTATCCATCGAAATCGCCACCTGCATACCAACCTTCGCTTCCGGTATGGCTTTGCCCTGATCCTGAATCTGGTCAACTTCACCTAAATCGCTCATGTCTTCCTTACGCATAAGCCCAACCCTCGGCTTCAACCTGCCGCCCAGCACCTCCACGCCCACGACCAATGGCTTAGCTCTGTGGAAAATGCAGTTGGGCAAAACCGTAACTTTCCCAGGCTTAACTAATGCATCAAATTCTGCTTCACTCTTGCTTTCACGCTTATTTTTAGCCCATTGAATGTACGCGTCAATCAGATTGTAAATTATAGGCTGATTGAAAATCGGGATATTGTTAGCCGCAGCCTCTGCCTCCGCGTCAGGCAACGTTTTAACGCCGAACGCCAAGATGGCTCCAACCAACGGTTCACGCGTCTTCACCACCGACGCTTCAATTACATCGCGTTTACTGATGTCGCCGACGTCGGCTATACGTATCTGCACGTTGTTTGCCTTCAAAATCTCAGCCATCGCCTCCAACGAGCCAAGCGTGTCAGCCTTAACAATAACACCTTCAATCTCCTTAGCAATCCTGATTCTGCCTATCTCCTCAGTGATAAGCTTGCAGTATTTTGCAGGATCTTCCCCAGCTGGCACAGCGAACAGTGGCGCACCAGCCAAAGCACCCTCTAAATCAGGCGCAACCACCTTAACACCCGCACTGGCAAAAACACACTCAACAGAAGTAAACTTGTCCCGCGGATCTCTCATCTCATCCAGCGGCTTTGGCACCAAAATCGCCCGCACACGAGCCATAATCGCACCATTGCGTCCACCCACAACAATCAAATCATCCTTATGCAACGTGCCATCATAAACAATCGTATTCAATGTTAAGCCTAAACCAGGCTCCTCCTTAACCTCCAGCACCGTACCCTTAGCTGCGCCTTCGGTTGTCTGCAAACGCTTCTTAAGAAACTGCTGACTTAACCCAACCAAAACCATAACCAGCTCCGATAGGCCTTCGCCGGTTTTTGCGCTAGTCGGCACCAAAGCCACGTTAACCGTGAAATCTCGAATATGGTCAAACCGGTCAGTTTTAAAACCTAAACGGCTGAATTCACCCATAACCTGGTACAAGCGGTTATCCAGCGCTTCCCGCACAAAACTTGACTGTGCCTCATAAGACTTCAGAAAAGGCGCGCCCTGTTGAGCCGCCCAGCCGGGGATACGATCAATCTGGTTAACCGCAACAATAAATGGGGTTTTGCGAGCTTTCAGAATCTCGATACACTCAAAGGTTTGAGCCTCAAAACCCTTTATCGCGTTTACGACAAGTATAGCTATATCCGCGACGCTTCCGCCTCTGCGCCTCAGGTTCGTAAAAGCCTCATGCCCAGGTGTATCAACAATCAAAAGACCTGGGATTTCTATGCCTGTTTTAAAATTAGACATATACGGCCCGATGAGTTGCTTGAGCGTTTCAACTGGGAAGAAGCTTGCGCCGATGTGCTGGGTCATTCCTCCTGCTTCACGGGCTTGCACACTTGTTTTTCTCAGCTCGTCAAGCAACGAAGTTTTTCCTGCATCTACGTGTCCTAAAACGCATACTATTGGTTGGCGTGTGGGCATAATAATTCACATTCCACTACAAGGTATCTACTGTGCCATAATGATTTTTCGGTTTATAAATGCTGGTGGGCACCCTTTATTTGCCCTAATTGCGTCATCATGACGAAGTCGTTGCTAATTGCTATTTTGCAGTTAACAAGAAAGAGCAAAAGCGCTATTCAGATGCTCTCACGAGAAGTAAGAAGAGACCGATGAGCAGCAAGATGACGCTCAGGACACCAAAGAAGAAATCAAAAGCGCCAAGTCCACTTGATCCGCTCGTGGTTGCGGTGAGATAAATCAGTATCGCACCAAGCACAATTAAGATTAGCCCTAAGAACTTCTCGGCAAGGTTTACAAAGAACGTGTCGCCTTCTTCACTCATACCGTTTTCGCCCTGTCTCTCCGCGTTTGATGGCTACATTAAACAAGATGGGTTATTTTAAATTATTGTTGCTGAACATGATTCTGGTGGTGTTAACATAGAGTTGACGAGTTTTTGTTGCCGCGATGTTTAAGTGACTAACTGCTAGCCGCAATTATTGGTCGCTCATTAACATTAAATATTCATAAAATATTGATTCTTATTTTTTCTTTTCAGCGGGAGTTTCAAGTTTAGTTGGCAAATATTCATCAACTATGTAGGTTAATCCGTATCGGCTGAAAGCTTCTTGTTCAGCCTTCCTCTTTATTTTTAGAAACAGCTTTATTTCTCTCTGCCACAGGGGGTCGTTTTGGTATCTTGGATCCTTCTGCAACTCGTATAGGCGTTTAATGTCCACTTCGTCCAATGGATCAGTGGGCAATTTGTACTCGATTATGTCGCTTGCCCACACTCCGCTCCAAACAGCGTCAGGCGTGTTTAGCTCTCTCAGGTGCGCGGCATTCGCCGAGCCTGAGATGATGACTTGGGCGATGTGCATTCCCCACGGGTCCCCATCAGTCAAAATAAAGACGGGCAGATTCAATTCGTCATGCAGACGGCGGATGAAGCTTCGGGTTTGTCTTGGCGCTTGTCCACCGCACGAAATCAGCAGAGCCTTATGCTTGTTGTGCACGTTTTCCTCGATGAATCTTGTAAACAATGCGCCTTTCTCTATGGCGATGACTTTGTCGGCTTTTGTTTTCATTAATTCGGCTGAAGTCAAAGCTGGACCAATCAACACGCCGTCTGGGTGACTGGTTAAATTCAGCGTTTTACCTTCATATCCAGGAACGGTATATCCGATATCTAAATCTCCGAAAATTGCGCTGCGTTCTTCAGGGAAAATGTTGAAGTCTTCTCGGGCAAACCCCGTTAATGTTTCAAGGTCGGTGATGATGTTGTTGCTTTCCTGCTGGTCTGTGAAGGTCATTTCGTAGGCTTGCGCCGAATAGTAGACGTCTCTTAGGGTGCTGGTTTTGCGTTGGCTTGTGAGTTCGTTGCTGAACATTGCAGCCCAAGCAAGCTGCGTGAACGGCTTGATGTGGCGGATGTTGCGTGCGCTGCGGCTAACACTTTTCTCCCCAAGAATGAATTGGCGAAGCGTAGGGTCATAGTTAATGTTTTCAGTGGAGCGGCTCGGCATGTTAATGGTTGGGAAAACGCCTTGGTCTAGCTGATTGTAGATTTGGGTGCCAAAAGCGTGAAGTCCATTGATAACCTCGTTTCTTTTCTCTAGTATCTTAATCTTCTTCTGCTCCATACTTCTGCACACTCTTCAATAACTTTTCAATATCAGGCACACGTTCTTGCCCAGCCAAGGTTGCCGAGAACTGAGCGATTTTAGGTAAGTATTTACCGAAGATTCCCAGCCGCTTCTTCTCCATATGAACGTGCTCTTGGCGGGAAAGAAAATGCTGCAATTCACGGGCGACCTCGCGCAGAGCATTTGCCTCTTCACGCCGCACTTCTGGGCGGTCAGAGATGAATTCTTTTCCAACCGTCTTGAAGGGCACTTTGGTGCTGCAAATGTGAACAAGAATGGCAATGGGCATGTCGGGAGCGACCTTGTAGCGCCGCCAATTCATAGATGAGATTACTCGGTAAGAAACATCGCTTGCCTCATCATATAGCAAGGGGATTTTGTTGGCGAACCGGTAAATTACAAAGCTGCCACGCTTGGGCACTCCGCCGCCATAGGCGATTGCCACCTCAATAATGAATGGGTGACCCGCATAAGTGGATGGTTTACGCTGATGGACCACAAGGTACTCAGGATTTAACTCTTTCATAACGCCTGCTCTGAGCAAATCCTCGCCCAAGGGTGATAGACAACTTGCGTCTGGAGGCAAGAAATCCTTGTACTTCTTGAGGTTCTGCATTAACCGCACGATTTCTTCATGCGAAAGCTTCTTGGGGTTCTTGCTTGGGCTCAGCTGGCTGAATTCTAGGAATTTTTGGGCTGTGATTTCGCCAACGCGGTGAAAATGCCCCTTCAAAAATTCCGCCATGTTGTTGTAAACTGTAATTTGGATTAGTCGTTGCAGCAACTCTACATCTACGCCGTATGGGTGAGGACACGTCTCTTTGGGGGGTTCAGGCATCTCGGTGGTGCCGCGTACAAACTTGTAGAGTCTACCTTTGGGGTCAACAAACGTCAGGTTTGCGTATGGGTTAACCATGGCGGTTTGTTTGAAGTAATCTAGAATTTTCGGCATTGCCCTAAGATAGTCGCCTTCCAAAGTAAACTCAACGATGGTTCCGCGCCAATTATCCTTGTTAATCAAGACTTTGCGGTCAAGTATTATCGGGCGGTTCCTTTGGATGTCAATCATCAATTTGAAACTGTAAATTTTCGATTGCCCCGTGCAAGACGTCACGAAGGCTGGCTGGTGAGTAGTGATTTGCCCGTAGAGAACAGCCATTTTTCCGCCTAAACCGAAGGTGCCACGCGTCTGCTTCAGCTTGTATTTGCTGCCGAAGAGAACCTGCCCAAAAGCCGAGGGAATAAACCGTGGCTGAATTCCGCTTCCGTTATCTTCTACACGCAACCTGTAGATTTGCGTGTCTTTGCTGGCTTCTCCCTCGAAAGATAAACGTACATAAATTTCCGGTACAATTTTTTGGCTCTCTGCAGCATCTAAAGAGTTCTCCACTAACTCACGGATTGCCGCAAAAATTGCTCTGGATGGGTTTGTGAAGCCTGCAATGTCTCTATTTCGATAGAAAAAATCTGAAGCCGAAATCTCTTCGAAGGTTGCTTGAGCCACTTCCTGCTTACACCACTCTTTTCCCTGTTTTGTTATTGCAGATTGTTTAGTATATTTTGCTTGTTCTTTAAGTTAACTGCACGTTGCGGAGAAAAGTTTTGATTCAGTAACTTGCTGTGGCTTTGGAAATGGAGGTTTTTGCTTTAAACTTGTATAAATAGGGGAAATTTGGTTTCTGGATGTGAAATAAAATTTATTTATTTTTTGGGTGTTTCAGGCTTAGTTGTTTTTGTGTAGTAGTATTCGCCGATTCCTTTTTGGAACTTATCCATCTGTGAGTCTTCCTTGTTTACTCTGGGTCGCATGGTAACTGAGTCTCTGCGGAAGGTGATGTTCATTTCCTTAAGGAAAGTGTTCATCCCTTTTCTTAGGCTGGTAGGCGGATTAGCTAAGCCAGTCACGCCTGGTTCGCCGTTAAAGACCATCAAGCGGTCAGCTATGAAATCTTGGGTGACAACGTCGTGCTCAACTACGAATGCCGGTATGCCATGCGCTTCAACCACTCGCCGCAGCGTTTTAGCCATGTTCAATCGTTCTTCAACATCCAAGTACGCGCTTGGTTCGTCGAGAAGATACAGGTCGGGTTTGCGGCTTAGGCAGGCGGCGATGGCGACTTTTTGCAGTTCTCCCCCGCTGAGCTCCATCACGTTTCGGTCCATCAAACTCTGAAGCCGCAGTGGCTGGGCAATCTCGGTTTTGTACCAACTGGACGTAAAGTTGTCTTTAGCGACGCTCATTAGCAGTTCTTGAACCGTACCCGTATAGTCAGGTGCGATGTACTGGGGTTTATAGCTGACCTTTAATTCGCCAAGCTTCTGTTTCTCGTCAGTTTCTTCAAGTCCAGCAAGAATTTTTACGAAAGTGGTTTTTCCAATCCCGTTGGCTCCTAAGATGCCGACGATTTCACCTATCTTAATCTCGCCCGGTTCAATGGTAAGTTTGAAGCCCTTGAAAGTTTTCGTCATGCTGTCCCATTTTAGCAGTGGTTCGCTTAGGTTGGTGCCTGCGGTCGGCGGCTTCTCGTGGAAAACGATGGATTCTTTGCGGAACATTATGTTTTCGTCGGGGATGTAGCCTTGCAGGTAAATGTTGATGCCTGTTCGGACGCCATGCACGTGTGAGACCACCCCGTAAACTCCTGGTTCGCCGTAGAAGAGGCAGATTTGGTCAGAGAGGTAATCGATGATGGCTAAGTCGTGTTCAGCTACGACTACGGTTTTCTGTTGCTCTTTGAGGCTGCGTATGGTTCTTGCGACAACAAGCCTCTGCTTAACGTCCAAGTAGCTTGACGGTTCATCGAAAAGGTAAACATCTGCTTCACGGCTAAGCGCTGCGGCAACCGCTACACGCTGAAGTTCTCCGCCGCTAAGCACTTCTAAAGGCCTGTCCCAAACTGTTTTGAGTTCAAGCTCCTCTGAAAGTGCATCAAGCTGTCCTCTTTCATCAACTTTTTCTAGCAAATCGCCGACTTTGCCGCTGACCGCTTTGGGAATCTTGTCCACGTACTGGGGTTTGCTGCTGACTTTGAGTTTTTTTTCACTCATTTTTTGGAAGTAATCTTGAAGACTTGACCCTCGATAATACTGGATGATCTCGGGCCAATCGGGCGGGTCATCGTATTTGCCGAGGTTAGGTTTGATTTCGCCTGAGAAAACTTTAAGTGTCGTGGTTTTGCCGATGCCGTTTTGACCAATCAAACCCAGCACTGTGCCGGGTGAAGGCATGGGTAAACGGAAAAGTTTGAAGCTGTTTTCGCTGAAACGGTGACTGCAATCCTTTTCCAATTCGTCTGGCAGGTTGACGATGCTGATGGCTTTGAAGGGGCATTTTTTGACGCATATTCCGCAGCCAGTGCAGAGCGTTTCCGATATGACTGCGTTGTTTCCTTCAACTCGGATGGCTTCTACTCTGCTGCGAACCATAGGGCAGAAGCTAACGCAGACTTGGTTGCATTTTTTGACTTTGCATTTATCCTGGTTAAGTACAGCTATTCGCGTCATGGCTAACGCCTTAATGAATTGGATAGGTAAGTTATAAATTTAGAACTAAGAAAGCATTAAACATAATCCTTTAGGTGAAGAACTTTAAAGTGTCCTTTAGCTTTTTTATACATTTTATCATCTGCAGTGATTAGTTGGGAGTTCATCTTTTCAGAAAGGAAAAGATAAGCTGCATCATAAATTGTTAAGTCAAGTCGACAGGCTATTGCAAGTTCACCAGAAGCTTCCGTCCAGTTAAAATCATAAAGATTTATCTGCAATTCATCAGAGTTTGACAGTGCTTTTTGAGCATCCTCTTGAGTTATTCTTCCGAGTTTTATTGCTGCCCATAATGCGTTCGCGACTTCTTGTGTCATAAAGGAAGGAGCAAACATTTCTGTTTTTGAGTATTTTATATCCTCTTTTAATCTGTCTGCGTTTTCCTGATATGACTCGCCAGGTAACAGCCATTTCACAACGATACAGGCATCGACGATATAATTAGACGTTAAGTTATCGCTCCCTGTCTTCGCGGATCCATGCCACAATTTCTTCAGTTGATGTTGGCTTACTGCGTTTTCGAATTTCATCCAACTTATCGAATGCCGCTATCTTTTTTTCTTGGTCTATTTTCTTTTGAACGCACTCACGTATGTATTCGCTCCAGTTAACGTCGATTTGCTTCATTTTTTTCTTCATTTCTTGGGGAACCTTAACGGTGATTACTGTTTGTTGCTCCATACATACCCACAATATATACCTTAAGTAACACCTATAAACATTACTAAGGAATCAATTCTTGAAAACTGAGGTGAGAAAACAAATTTTTTTCATCGGTTTTTCAAAAGATTAACCTCAAAATTCAGACTAAATGTTGCTTAAAAGAAAGATTAAAAGTTAAGTTTAGGGGTTTGTGTTTACCATTCTTCTTCTTCCCACTCTTCATCTTCGCCTTCTTCCCATTCATCTTCCTCTTCGAATATCATGTTTTTTTTTCACCTCACATTAGACGTTTAAATCTACCTATCCCTGCGGCAGTTTAAACATTTAGATTCGTCAAATGACGTTAATCCCGAGCAGATTACCATTAGCCAACATGCAGCCTGCATCTTTTTTCCACTTTATTTTGTGCACAGTGACAGGTGTTTCAGGCTACTGTGTGCAGGTCAGACCTAAAAATTTGAGGTGACATTAATATAGGTCAAGTGTACTGCAGGCAAAACGAGTGGCGCTTAACAAAATAGATAAATCAGCCAAGAACCATGTAAGGGTCGGGATGATGTGAGGCGACGGCTTCGAGCCCTAAGCTGTGAGAAATCGTCAATCAACGCTGACCTACCAAGATGCATAAGCTGACAGCTTTTTTAATTAAAAATACTGAAAAATACATATTTGCTACAAATGAAATTAAGAAAGGAACATAGTTAATAACTGAATAACGGCTGAGTAAATTTCTGTTCTTTATGATAATTCCAGTTTCAATATTAAATTTTTTCCACGGAATGGGACAATAGGTGCCCTGCGCTGGGGAAATTTGGCGGCTATTCGTGTTTTCTAAATGGAAAATTTTAAAAGCTTCATTTTGACGTAAATTAACCATGAATTTCTTGAGGATTGATGGAATGAAGAGAATTATAAGTTTGATTATTGTAGGGCTTTTGTGTTTTTCGATGTTTATAGCTTTCACACCAAATGTGAAGGCGCAATCCACCGTGGATTGGTGGTCCACATTCCGTCATGACCTAGCACACAGTGGCTCTTCAACTTCAAAGGGACCACTCACAAACGCGCTTCTATGGAATTACACGACAGGCAATTCTATAGAGTATTCTTCTCCCTCCGTTGTGAACGACGTGGTTTATATTGGCTCGTATGACCACTACGTTTACGCTTTAAACGCCGCAACCGGCACATACATCTGGAGTTACAAAACCGGCGGTGCCATAGATTCTTCCCCTGCGGTTGCCGACGGCATGCTCTACATTGGCTCAGAGGATCACAAGGTTTACGCTTTGAACGCTGCAACAGGCGCATTCGACTGGAGCTATAAGACAGGCAGCGGAGTGGAGTCTTCTCCTGCAGTCACAAACGGAGTAGTCTATGTTGGCTCAGACGACAACAAAGTTTATGCTTTGAACGCCGCAACAGGCGTTAAAGAATGGAGTTACAACACAGGTAGTTCTGTGGTTTCGTCTCCCGCGGTTGTTAATGGTGTGGTTTACTTTGGCTCAGAGGACGACAACGTGACCGCTTTGAGTGCTTCAACAGGCAACGTAATATGGAGCTATGCAACTGGCGACGAAGTAGATTCCTCTCCTGCAGTTGTCAACGGCGTAGTCTACATTGGCTCAAATGACTACGACGTCTACGCTTTGAACGCTGTAAACGGCGCATTCATCTGGAGCTTCAGCACAGGCGATATTGTAGATTCTTGTCCCGCGGTTGCAAACGGGATAGTCTATATCGGCTCAGAAGACTACAACGTGTACGCTATAAACGCCACATCAGGCAGCAAAATATGGAGCTACCCCACAGGTAGCCAAGTGGAGTCTTCTCCCGCGGTTGCCGACGGCGTAGTCTACGTTGGCTCAGACGACCACAACTTTTACGCTTTGAACGCTGCAACAGGCGCTACAATATGGACTTACGGGACTGGTTATCTTGTAGATTCTTCTCCTGCGGTCGCTAACGGAGTGGTCTATGTTGGCTCAAACGACTACAACCTATATGCTTTCGGTGCAATTACGGTTCCTCAACCATCCCCACCCGTGCCTTCTCCAACAATTCCAGAGATCCCTAACCAAGCGCTCACTTTCACGTTAGTTGCTACTATGGCATGTGCCGCAGTTGCTGTAATCGCCGCAAAAAAGAAGAAAATAAACTGAAAAGGCTACGGCTGGCAGATCTGGAGTTCCAATTTTTCATAAAATATCTTCTGCCAATAATTACGAGAGATAACGCGGCTCTTTAGGTTGTTCTATAAACAGCAAAATTAAAACCGCCAGTCTTGTTAGTGCTTGGTTGTGGTAGTGTCGTACCTACAGCACGATTTTATATCTTTAATCGTCACTCTTAAGACATATACGTAGTTTGGGTTCTAAAACCCGCTCTATGGAGGAAAAAATTTGAACATTTTAAGCAGAAAAATCTTCCGAGGCGCGATTCTCGAAAGCATCCTTCTAAACATCATAAACGACACATCCGACCGCGGCCTACATGGCTACGCCATCTTCAAGGTGGTGTACAAGAAGTTCGGCATACGCTTAGGCTCCTCAACCCTATACGCTGAACTCAAACAATTAGAGAAGCAAGGACTCATCGCTTCAAGCTGGGAGGTCGCCCAAGGAAAAGCCCACAGACAATACCGAATTACGCATAAGGGAAAAGGCATGTTAACGGAGTATTTTGTGGAGTTAAAAGCCCTTATTCCAGCTTTCGTAACCTGCAAAACGTAAGACAGCATGAATGGTTGAGGACACCAATCCCTAAAATCCCTAAACCTCTTGCGCAAACCCATTTTATTCACAGCCAGTTTTGGAGTGCGCTTTTTTGTTCAATCTGAGATAAGTTGTTCCCGCCGCCGACGTCGCCACTATCGCTACAACTACCAAGGTGAAATATTCTGTGGGCAAACCAGTGCCTAAGAAACCTGAATGAAGCGTGGGAATTGGAGGCGGATTATTGGTTGCAAGATACGAATTTGGGACTTCAATCCAAGTGCCATTGTATTGCAACCATATATCATAACCAATTGGAAATAGACCTCCATGAAGATAATCAGGCATATTGAGCACCGTTTCATTTTTGACTGAACTGATTGCTCCAGGTCCAGCGGCTACGTAACCTATTCCCGATTGTGCTATTTGGTTTGCCGTTGGAAGATCTGGCCAGGAAGCTGCAATTTGGCTACTGCTCAAAGGAAAAGCCTGCCCGACCCCATAGTTGACGGTAGGCGGAAACAGGGCAAAATATGCCATTGGCGCTATAAGCAGAGCCACAATTTCTATAAACAAAACACCCGCTACCATTGGAGAAGATAGCCTTGTGGAGTTATTTAGGATGGGTTTGTTGGGTTGTGGGCACCATCTTCGGAGTTTTCTTAGGAAACTCGACTTAACTCCAGACATCTTCCAAAGATCACCTTTTGCTTCTTTTCATGTTAAATGAAAACACGCCAGCCCACCCTAAAATTAAGCATAAAGCACCAATAGGGTAAATGACGAAGCTAAATAGTAATGCGGGATTAATCCACACAGTAATTACAGAGGCAGAAGGACCAGTGGTAGGGTAAAGGTGAAATAGAGAAACAAGAGCATTAGATAAGCTGATGACTGCTCCAATGGCTAAAGCACAATATGATTTTTTGAGTAAACCGGGTAATACAGACCACTTGAGAAGCCCTATAAACAGAATGAGCCCGCCTGCAAAAGCGGCAAACGAAAAATAAACTTCATAAGGTGCAATGAGTAAACCAAATTGTGGCGCAGTCATCTGCGTTGCCTCTAAAATTTCAAAAATGCTAAAGAACACACTAAGAGTTAACAGTGTTAACCCAGCAATCAGACAGGGCTTTCTTAAGAACTGAGTATATGATTGCATAGAATGTGCACTCAATGTGATACCAGTTGCCGCAAAAATGATGCCTGCAAAAAAAGTTATTGGAAATAAACTTCCAAGGCTGCTAAGGTTAAAGCCAGAAACAAAAAATACTAAACCTGAAAAAAGAAATATTGCCAATAGACAACCTCCAACTGCGGACAACAATAGACCACCAACGCGGAAGAACAGTGGGGCTGGCGGAGCTGATTTTGTTGACTTCGTTAGAATTGGTTTGCTAGGTTGTGGGCACCATTCAAATATTCTTTTGAACTTATTCATTCTTTTTCACCTGTTATTTTTGCAAATAGTGCTTCAGCTAATTTGGATGGTAAAATCTTGCTCGTGTCATCCAGCAATAGGAAATTGCGGTCTTTTGCTTCGGCGAGGAGGGTTTCTCTGCAGGTTTGGAGTTTTTTGCATTTTTCGCAGTTGCCTTCGTGTTTGTACCAGAGTTGAACGCCGTTTTTGGCTGAGAAGGTGATGAAGGCTTGGGTTTTGAAGTGGTTGCTGTACCCTTTGAGGAATCCTCTGTCTGGGTCGAGGGTTTCGACTTCGATTTTGTTGATTTTCGCTACTTCTGTTAGGGCTTCGCTGATTTTGAGGTTGGCGACGTCGAGGACGCCGTGGATTGTTTGGCGGGTGACGCCGAGTTTTCTTGCGATGTTGGCTTCTTGTTGTCCTCTACTTTTTAGGTCCCAAATCGTTTTTTGTTTAGCCGTCAAGTACCCCATGCTTAAGGTCATGTTTCCCCAATCCTGTAAGGCTCAAATATCTTACACAGTAAGGCTTGCATCTGACAAATTTAAAGCTTCCCCAAAAAACAACTTTCGCACAAAACTGTCGCTCTTAGCTACCCAACCATAACATCCTCATCAGCCAATTGCAACTGCCTTATCCGCGACGTCTAATAGGACTAAACAATTCATTCTTCATTCTCACATGTTGAAAAGCATCAATTCATGTTGAAAGTGCGCGACGTAGCGTCAATGTTGAACTATGCTGAATCATGTTTGGCGTCTATTAGTATCATATGGTGAACTAGGTAGGTAGGCTGTGAGAGCAAACAAACCACCCTCTCCTCCACTATTTACACCCAAAAGCGCACAGCAAATAGCAACATACAGCACAAAAATACATGCCAAAAAGCCAAGAGCTAATGTATAAACGGCAAGATTTAACTTATCAACCGTAGATTAAGAAATGAGCAGCATGAAAACTTTCGAGCAGATAAAAAGCACTTTAGCTGAGCATAAAAAAGAATTGAGACAAAAATATAAAATAAAAGAAATAGGCATTTTCGGCTCCTACGTTAAAGGCGAACAGAAGAAACAAAGTGACATCGATATCTTGGTGGAGTTTGAGGAAACAGCAGATTTAAGCCTTTTAGATTTTATTGGAATCGAGAATTACCTGAGTGATGTTTTGGGAATCAAAGTAGATTTGGTGGAAAAACATACCCTTAAGCCAAGAATAGGAAAGCATGTCTTGGAAGAAATTGTAAACATATAAAAGAAGAGCGCCTTTAGAAGCGTCCAAAGCAGATTATAAGGTAAAGCAAAAATAACCTTTCTGCATCTTTCCTTTTGAGAGAACCACCATGATTAATGGCTTTAACCTTTTAGCTACCACTTCACGTGGGAACGAGCGGCCAATGTGCAATGAACTGCTTTATCTGCTTAAAGAAGAGTTAGGCGATGCCCAAGCAGAAACCAGCAAAACCAAAATCAGAGGCTTAATCGTAGCCAAAACCACACTGGATCCAATCGCAGCGGTAGAGAAGCTGCGCGGTATCCTCAAAGAGCGCCCCTACGAGTTCCGCTACGCCCTCCGAATCTTGCCCATTGAGCGGGTTGTGCCTACGGATTTGGACGAAATCAAACGCGCAGGTGCTGAGCTAGCCGCGGGAATCGGCGAGAGCGAGACTTTCAGGGTTACGGTTGAAAAACGCTTCACCACAATTCACTCAAAAGACCTCATCGAGGCAGCCGCAGGAGATATCAAACATAAAGCGGACCTTGAAAACCCCGACAAAATCTTGCTTATTGAGGTTCTTGGAGCTTTAACGGGTTTGTCACTGCTTAAACCCAGCGATATCTTGGCGGTTGTTAAAGAGAAGATGCTTTAAGCTCAAAGTTGAGTCGGCAGCAATGCTACTCGCTCAATAACCAAGTTAACCACTGCCTCCACTCGGTTTTCGTTTTTCATAACAGCCTTCAACTCCTGGTCGGTAATACGGAAGACTTCGGTAATTTTATGTTTCTTAAAATTTGACATCTCCAGCACTTTCTCATCAGGCTCAACGCCAACGCAGGCGCCGATTGCATCAAGCATGGTTTTGAGTTGGGTGGGGTCTTCGCCGATTATTATAACTGCCATGTTTGTGGTTTCAGGCTTAATGCCGCAGCGTTGGATAGCTTTCTGTATTTGACGCCGCGCCGAAGCATAAAGCATTGTTTCCATAGCTAAGCTTTTAGAAACATTGGTTTTGTTTTGAAAAGCCTGCAAAGCGTTTAAGACTGCAAAGTAAAGGTGCTCTTGTGTAGCAATTAAGCAGGCGTCAAAAAACTGCACATCAACCTTTGCAGAGGTTTCTTTTCGGTTTGCTTTCAAGAACTCTTCTGCCCCGGCGAATTTTATGTCTCGGTACCCTGTTATTTCCGCGTATTTACCGTATTCTTTTATTGGATAAAGCATCATTGGCTCCTATTGCCACTGTTAAGCAATTTTTCAGCCAACTGCCTCGGCAAACCTGCTTTTACAAGATTTGCGATTTCCTTGCCTGCGGCGCGTTTGCCCTCCGCTTTTTGCATTATTTTCGCCATTGTTTCTTTGGCTTCCCACGGAAAAACGATCCAGTGGCTTGTTTCTTTTTCAAAGTAATCCGGCATGGTTATGGTCCCGGGTTTGCAGTATATGGTGGCTATTTTGATTTCCTTTGCGCATTGTTGTTCAAGATGTTTTTTCGCAAGCTGCAGGCTCCTGCCGCCGTCAGAGACATCATCCACCAACAGGACTTTTTTGTCCGTCAGTTGAGTGTGAAGGCACTGTTTTAAAACGGGTTCGTGTTTTGTCTGAGCGATGCCAACGTAATATTCTATTGTGATTATCGCGAAATCCCTGGTTTCCAGAAGGTCCGCCAAGATGCGTGATGGAACTAACCCGCCTCGTGCGATGCCGACAATAATGTCTGGTTTGTAGCCGGCGCTTTGGATTTTTTGAGCCTGAGCAAGCAGCATGTCGTATATTTGGATCCATGTTGGGACTTCATATTGGGTGTTGGCAGCCACTTTTTTTGCCTCTCAGATCTGTGATTTGTCAGGCTTAATAGTTAAGTTTAGGTTTGTTAAGTCTTTTGTTTTGCAGAGGCGACAAGACTCCAATGCAATCTATCAGAACGTTTCTGACTTTATTTGCAGAGCCGTTTAATTTTAAAAATCTTGTAATTTTACATAATTTCAACAGCATTTTTAAGCCATATTCCTTATTTCTACAATCCTTTTATTGCATCCTCAGTATTACTTATAAGGGAGTTTGTTAATTGATTTCAGAAGATAGGCGTCTGCAGATATATTTCGCGTTTCGTAATAGTGTTTAAATGCTTAGGACGCTAATTTGAGTCATAATAAATGAAAGGTGTTTAAAATGGCAAAAATCAACGACGATAAGATTAAGCATGTGCTCACCGACCCAAAGTTATCCGCTATTAAAGCGATGCTTGAGAAAGATCATGCCATCGATTGCTTGTTACTGCTTTATGTTGGCCGCGGAAGATGGAAAGAAGCCAAAGATTTTATGCGCAAAAATAAACTCACACTAAGCGACGGCACATTCCGGGCAAGGATGATCGAAATTGAATCGCTAGGTTTAGCCAAAAGCGAACGCATCGACCCGCTCAAAAAATACTACCTCAAAACCGAGGCCGGCGAAAAAATAGCAAAGCTTCTTCTCGAGCTCTTCGACGAGTTGGAAGCGTAAAACTCTTTTCAACAGTTTTTTATCTCTGCTCTTTATCTTTTAATTCGTTTTGATATGGTCAATTCTTGCTTTATTTCTTGAATTTTGGGCTACGTGTTGTTGTAGATTTGTTGTACGGATATATAATATTGTGTATTAAGTCATAATATTTATTAAGGCAAAAGCCGGAAATAGATTCAGCAAACCAAAAATGGAGAAAAAAAAATGAACGTATACAAAAAATTCAGAAAATTTAAGAAAAACGCCAAAGCCCTAAGCCCAGTCATCGCAACAATCATACTAATCGCAGTCACAGTCGCAGTCAGCGTCGTCGTAGCAGCATGGATGGGAGGATTAACCCTTGGATTCATGGGAAATGCGGAATCAGCATCAATAACACAAGCTACATTTACTAACGCAACAAGCGTCAGCGTGACCGTCCAAAATACCGGAAGTTCTACAGTGACCATAAAGTCAGGGAATATTGCAGGATTCACGAATGCCGTATCAGTGTCGGGAGCTACAGCAATTGCTAAAGGCCAAACAGGCGTTGTTGTCCTAACGTTAGGTGGTTCTGACACTTTCAGCAGCACTGCCCAATATCAAATAACCCTAACAACCGCCAAAGGGAACACAATCGCATACACTGCAACCTATGCACCATAAACAAAAGTTTCATAACCTAAACTTTGAAATTACGGGGTAAGGCGAAAAATGAACCAACAATCTTTCTTTTTTCTTATTGTCGCTAATATAAATTTAGAAGGTAAAAAATCATGGTTGTTCAATTAAAAGAATATAATTCGGCGCAGGCAATAGCTGACGCCTTAGATAAGGATTTATCTGAAACCAAAAGTTTACTGGGCGAATATCTGCGTCGTTTAGATGAAATTCGCACTTTAGCGGAAAAATCAAAAAAAGTCCGCGAAGTTATAATGAAGCTTGCGGGAAAGAAAACTAGCTCAGCAGACACGCCAGGCGAAATAACAGTGGGCACATTAAACATCATTTTAGACGCTAATGCGTTCCACGAGTTAACAGCCATAGAATCGGTCGTGCGGAGCCACCAAGAACGCCTGTTGGTTTTACAGAAAGTGCGCGATGCTTTGAAATGGCTAGATCAACTTGGCGACACCGAAGGCCTCAAGTACCTGGTCTTGGAAGACGAAGGAATCCCAGAGCGCATCCTATTCAAAGTATCCTAAATTTCCATTTAAGGAGCCCTTGAAATGAGCACTGAAGCCCGCAATCTCGCCCTCAAAGACACCCTCAACGAAATCAGAAACGTCTGCCCAGACATCTCGCATACCTTCGTTTTCAGGGAAAACGGCGAAATACTCGCTGAGGATGATGACACAAGCGAAGTTTCAGTGAACAACACTCAAGAAACCTTCCGCGCGCTCGTTGAAAGGGCAACTGTGGGGGGAGGAATCGAATCGGTAACCTTTGGAGGCGCAGAATCCAAAGTTGACGTCATCCGATTCAACGACCTTTTCATAACAGCTATTTCTTCAAACAGCGCTGACGAAAAAACAGTCTCCAACTTAATCAGAGTCATGATTCCAACCACGCTTAAAATAGTGCAGAATATCTACCCGTCAATCAAAAGTAGACCTCAAGGACCCGCCTTTGAGCCTAAACAAGAAAGCTGCGAGACGGAATTAATTGCTCCAGAGGTGCAAGCAAGCGAGTACAAAGTTGAAAACCTTAGCGTCTTCGGAGGCTTCTTGGTTGATCCTGAAACCGCCTACATCGACAGCGCATTGACCGTTCAATGGGTAGAAGCATACGGAGACCGACCAATCAAACAAATTAGTTTAGAAGCGCCATCCACAGGGAAAACCGTACAGTGTAAATTTCAACCCTTGAAAGGCGAAAAATACGAAAACAAAGGCATAATACAGCTATCTGAAAAAACCCAAACCGCGTTAGGCATCAAAAAGGGCACTACAGTTCTTATCAAACCAGTTCTCGAAGTCCAAGAGGACCCGGAGGTAGCCCAAACTGAAAAAACAGACAAGGCCAAAAAACCCGTCGAAAAAGCAAAAACCCGCAACGAACCCGTCCAGGCACCCCAAACCGACTGATTCAGAGGATTTGAAGAATACACACGTGATGCGCCTGTAATCCAAGTTATGGTAGAAACCCTTGGTGGTATAGGCGGCTTCTTGGGGAACCCGGATTACGTGAGAGTTGACAGAGTTGTAATAGCCCGCTGGAAGGAAATGTTCGGCGAGAAAGAAATCAAAGAAGTAACGGTTGAAGAAACAATATTTGGAAAGAAAATCCGCTGCAAGTTACAACCCATCAAAGACTCGCAGCTTGAAGGCAAAGGGTTAACCCAAATTCCAGAGAAAATACAGCAAGCGCTAAGGACCAAGAGAGGCGCTTTAGTCCTGATCAAGCCAGTATTGGAGTAGAAAAGAGGCCAGCCTATGTCTAAAAAAAGAAGCATGAGTGAAACAGTAACAGTTGAAGATCAACAGGGAGCACTTATTGAAACGAAACAAATAGATGACATAAACCCTTCAGCTGAAAACGAAGATCCAAACTATGCAAACCTGTTTGAAGCCATTAAAAAAATCAGAAAACGTGCAGACGTGATTGGCTACATTCTCAAAGGTGAATCCAAAGCCACTGTTGACATTAATGACTCTACAAAAATAATCGAGTACGCCATGCTATCCTCACAGACATTTGAGACTGCAAAGATGATTGCCGCACCATTTAGGCTAGGTGACACAGAAACTATGGTCGTCGAATGTAAAAACCTCAAATTGCTCTGCCTGGACCTTGGACAAAACACCATCAGCATATTTATGGATAAAGGCTCTGACCACACAGACATTCTGAAAGCTTTTGAGCCACAAACAGAATAAACCAAACTCAGACGCCCAAACTGACAGAAATATCGTCAGCAATGTTTTCTTCATACTCATTCCGGTCAAGGTTTCTTTATTCAGCAAGTTATTATAGAGTCTCAGTTAATAGTTGGAGGGAAATCTTTTGACTACGAAGTTTCTTATATTCTTAAAGGCGAAACTCTTAACTTTAGCAAGTAGCCTGCATGGAAAGTTGAAAGAGGAATTCAGATTAAGCCACATTGGTTAGCTCTTAAACTCAGCGTGGTTGATCGACGAAGGCGCAGTAGTGCAAAGCAGACAAATGATCCAGGGAAACTACAAAGTCAAAGCTTCAACTTACAAATTAGGCAGCTACTTTAGAGCTTAAAAGATTTGAAACACGGAAACCCAAATTGATCCGTTTTCCTTATCTTAACAAAAACAGCAAGTCGCATCAACAAGACGGTCAACAGGCTCCAGAGCTATTTATTGCACAATTCCAACCGTAGTCATCTTTGTAACCATAACATCGATAGTCTTAATTTTTAGAAAAGTAGGTCATCCTTTAAGAACATAGAAGCACTGCGCCGAAGGCGCTCAAAGGGTATCCCCCTACCGTCATATATAGTTTACACCCACACACCTAAAAGAATAAGTCTTAAATCTGATGGCATATTTAAGAGAAATCAGCGATATAATGAAAAAATATTATATTATACTGGCAATCATCATTGCATCATCGATTGTCGTCACAGCGTCTTTTTTATGGATTAATCAACAACCAACCCCGGCATCATCACACGAACAATCAACGACTTTATCGCATGTTTACCATATAGGCGACCAAATACCTAACACGTATTACACCTTTGGTGGATTCATAAGTGGACCCGATGTAGAAGGGGGAATAGGTTTTTCCCCCCAGCCGACACCCCCCTTTCCTATTGTGCTGTCTGCTATTTTTAAGCTAAACGCTGCTGGTGAGTCGTTCAACCAATCTCCAGGTTTGCATATCGTTTACGGGCAAGAGGATGATTTTATGTTGAATCCTAGTGGCAATACAACAACCCTCTCAGGTTTTCCCGACTTAGATAATTCCGACCTTATTCAATTCTATACCATAGTTGCATACAATGTACATGCCCAAACAATAACAATGGTGTATGGTTAAAGAAACTACCGTCAATATTATCATGGACTAGTAGCTTAATCCTTAGTGAACACTTTCCCATGCTTGTTAACCACTACTATTTGCACACTTCCCATCTTTTAGGGCTATTTCATAAATTCCAGAGCAACCTGATGAACAAACTCTGATACTTAACAAGTTCCGCTGTTCTTTTCGGGAACCAACTTTTCTTCCTTTTGTATTTGATTTTGGAATGGGTCGAAGCTTTCGTTTAGATACAGACGCCTTAAGAGTTACTGATGGGGATTTGCGAAGTTAACAGAGAAAATTTCCTTGTTGCGAATCAGCCTATGTTGTTTTGGTGAAGCATCTCGAAGAGCATGTGCGGAAAAATCGCAAGTAATGTTCGATTGAAGGGATAGGCAAATCTTGCTCTCACCTATAATCGTGAAAGTAAAGAAAAAGTGTGGGGTTTTCAAGGCTTTTGCTTTAGTGCAAGCAAGCCTTTCTTTACGTTCTCCGCGACCTGAACGCCTAGTGCCGATTGGACCCCAATGTGGCACCATTTTGCTAAGTCGTCGATGTCTGATTCTTGAAGCATAGAGGGTTCTTTGTTTAGATGGTTTCTGCATTGGCGGAGCAGGAATGTCTTAGCAGCCGGGCCCAGGTCTTCGGCGAGCACTGCTAGAAAATCTTGCTCTACAGTCATTGCTACTTCGGCTCCTTTGGCGCGTCTGCCTCGTTGCTGAGTGCTTCGGTCATGCGGAAAGCGTTAACCATTCTTCTGAAGGCATCTACAAGTTCGTCGATTTCGTCGCCTGTCTTGATGTCGATTTTCTGTTTGAGGTAGTATCTTTGGTTGAGGTCACCTGTACTGACTTTGTGTGCGATATCAGCTAATTTCTTGAGCGGGTTTGTAATGCGGTTACCCATAACCACCGCTAAAATAACTGAGACTACTGAGATCAAAGCCACGAACACTACGGCAATGATCAAGCTTAGGTTAGAATAATTTTTAGCATCAGTGTTTGCGTTCTCAACGTTACTTAAGGTGGTGCTTCTAACATCTGCGAGTTTAGAGTCTGCTTGAGCAACGGCGTTCATGAGGATAGTGAGTTGACCCCAAATGTCAACATATTTTTGGCTGCTGTTTTCGTTACCAATATAGAGGCTGTAAACTTGGCTGATGGCACTGTTGATCTCGTTCTTGTCCAGACTGACGACTTGATTAAACTCGGTGAGGAGTGCTGGGTTGCTTGCCAATGCGCTTAGCAAATAGGTTTGAGCCGGCTCCATAATGTCTGCGCTAGCTACGATTATTCCTTCGCCCTCTGTCGTGTTATCTGAAGAAACGTACATTAAAGTGCCGAACTGGATTTGATCAAGCCCCTGCTGGTAATCGTAAGCGTTATTGTTAATCTCAAGCTGCGTCTTTGCGGTGTTCTGAAGCTCCGCCATTTGCAGCGTATTGTACGAAATGGTGACTCCTGCCGCAACGAAGAGTGCAACGATTAAAAGGTATGATAACAACAATTTACGTCGGATTTTCATTTTTCAATTTACCCCGGTAGTTTTTATCTTTTTCACATATCGCGTATCTGATAACGTGCGATACAATACTCATAGTTCCGAAACATCCGCTAATAAAGGTTGCCAATTTGAACGCTTTATGAACACTTGTTCAACACAACTACACCAAACACCTAACAGATAACGCATTCATGAAGAAAACGCTGGTCATTATACTGAATTAGAATAGTTTTAATTTAGAAAAAAGCATGGGTTTGGATGTTTTCAAGCTGCTTAGCCGCTGTTAGTCTCTCATTCGGGTTAGTGAAGATATAAAAATACATTTACCATTTTATTTTAATAGACGACACAAGCTGCAATACCTCTGTTGAACTACAAGAAACGTTGCCGGAAAAGGAGAATTTCGGTAGCGCGTCTGTGACGCGGCGGCTAAAACGGTTTTGAAAAGAGAAGGAGAAAAAAGTTTTGCGGAGTCTACAAGTTATTCCAACTTTGTTTCTGATCTTTATGGGTTCCATGGATTGCTTAACCACGGTTATCGGATCCCTGTACTATTGCACAAGGGAGCTTAACCCATTATTATCGGGTTTAGTCAGCTCGAACATTTGGGGTTTTATTTTCGTAAAATTATCGGTCACTGTTTTTGTGGCTTTGATGTTTATTTTAGCCCAAAAAACGCTCACGAAATCTCCGAACAAAAACTCGGAATTCTTCAAGATTGCGCTGTGGGCGCTGAGAGTTGCCTATTTTAGCATAATATTGTTCTTTGTCGTAAGCGTTGCAAACAACCTCTGGGTCCTATTCAACATCATAAAGTGAAGTTTTTTCCCTTGAAAGGTCATCTGTAAAAATGCTTTAAGGCAAGTTTGCATAGCAGTAAACTGTGATTGTCTTGCCTAGAGAATTCATCTTGTTCTCGCGTTTGGGAAAAACCAACTCGGCATTCAGCAACCTGCACGATGCCGGAAGATTAGATATCGTCTACGAATGCGTAGTTACCAGCCTTTTCCTTTCACATGGCATCCGCAGAGACGTCACCTTTCACGCCATCTTGAATGGTCCGCCGAATCCGCCGCTGCACCTGCAAATTGACGGCGGCACAGTCTATGACGTGCGGACAGATGTTGATACTTGGCAGCAAATTATGAGAAAAGTCATCGGCGGCAAGTCTCACCCCGGCATCAGCGTTGACAGGACAAGTTTTGAAGCCTTACTCAAATTCAAAGCGCAAAGCCACATGGTGTATGTTTTGGAGGAGGATGGAAAAAACATATCTGAGATGGAGCTTGCTGAAAACGCGGTTTTCGTTCTTGGTGATCATGTGGGTTTGCCTAAAAAAGCGGAAGTGTTCGCTCTTAGGTACGGCGAAAAAATCAGTTTAGGTAAACAGCCCTATTTGGCGGCTTCATGCATAACAATAATCAATTACCTGCTGGACCGCCACGCTAAATCTTACTCTTAAAATGCTCCCAGCCTCTGGCTTCAATGGGGCGTTTTTTGCCGTCAACGTCGAGGAGCATTTGGGTATCCTTTGTGACTTTTCCGATCGGCAAGAGGCGTCCGCCAACCGCTTCAACCGCGGATTCTGCGTCAACCCAGCTTTTCGGTTTAACTGTTACCACAAGCTCGTATTCTTCGCCGCCGTAGAGCGCCAGCTCCAGCGGGTCAAGATGGTTGAACTCCGCGAATCGTCTAACTTCGTCGGCAACTGGGACACTGTTTACTATGAAGCCTACGTCGCTCATTTTTCCGATTTCATGCAGGCTCCAAGCTAAGCCGTCGCTGGAATCAATAGAAGCCGTCACTGCGCCTGAAGTGCCAAGTGCTAAGCCTTCCTTTAGCCTTGCCTTAGGCATGCAAACCGCGCCCAGTAGCACGTCACGCATCTCCGCTGAAGCTGAAAAGTTGTTGAGAAGCAAGCGTAAGCCCGCGGCGGATTTGCCGAAGAAGCCGGTGACCGCCAACACGTCGCCAGGTTTAGCTCCACTGCGCAGCATTAGTACTGTTTTTTGGGCTGTACCGTAGAGCGAGACGGAAATGATCAGGTCTGAGGCTTCTCCTGTGTCGCCTCCGATAATGTAGGCGCCGTATTCGCGTGCTCCCGCGTTGAGTCCACGGGCGATTTCTTCGATGTCTTTGCGCATGCAACCTCTGGGTAACCCAAGAGAGACAAGGGCTGCCGTGGGCACGACGCCTTTGGAAGCGAAATCGCTGATGTTCATCACTAGTGCTTTGCGTGCGGCTTGCCATAGGCTCATGTTGGGGGGCACGTCGGTTTTTCCTACAAGCATATCTGTTTTGAGTACTGCGACTTGTTTTTCGTCCAGGTTAACGGCGGCGACGTCGTCTCCGAAGGGCACGGGTGAATTAGGCATGGCTTCAAGGTAGTTGGCGATGATTTCGATTATTTTTCGCTCCCCAATATCGGTGCTCTTTGAGTTTGGGTTGATGTTTCCAGTTTTATCGTTGCTCATACATTCACACTCGCTAAAACTGCAGGTTAAAACATTAGAGCGTTTAAGCCTTTTAAAATTGACGCTTATGCAGCGTAGAGGGGCATTTTTGTGTGCTAAAGCCAGCCGCTCTGTCTCTCTCACAGCCTACCTACCCGGTTTACTAGATAATCCAAATAGGCGCATCTAGAGGATCCAAACAGGTCAGCCACGGGTCCATAGAACAGGCGTTTCTGTGTAGAAATGTTTTGATTCTGGTTTGCTAAAGTTTAAAAACTTGGGCTTCACTGATTAGCAAATGGATGCCCCGATGGCTCAGCCTGGTAGAGCGGCTGCCTCGTAAGCAGCAGGCCGCGGGATCAAAGCCCGCTCGAGGCTCCACCATTTACAAAACAAGGCTTCTAAGTTAGCTCCATATCTTTTAGGTGAATAGCGGTGTTACATTTCTTAATCAAATCAACATCTTCGGTAACTAGCTTCATATCCCCTTTTTCTGCGAGATAAGCGTATGAGGCATCGTAAAAAGTAAGGTTTCTTTCCAATGCTAATACCAAAATATCGTCTAAAGTGCCAATGCTGATTTTCTTCAGTTCTGACAAAGCGTCCGAAAAAGTTTGCGCTGCCTGCTTGAAGTCAATTCTCTTTCTCCTAGTTTCTTTCCAAAGTACGTTGCCCAGTTCATATTCGGTCAAGGTACTTACCGCACATTGCTCAAGGTCGAAGGCTTCTCCAGAAAGCAGGAGCGGGTACAATGAGGATGCATCTAGCAGGTATTTACATTTCTTGCCTTGTCTCTTTGACATCTTTTATCCACTCTTCCACCGTGACGTTTCCCATAGCGCGACGAAGTTCCTCCGCACGTCTTTTGGCTTTGGCTTTCTTTTCCTCGACAAGTTCCTCCAGACGCTCTTCTACGGCAGCTTTTATATCTATACCCATCCTTTCCGCTTCATGTTTGAGGCTTTTTTTAACTCTGACAGATAAGACTTCTGTTTCCATAGTGCACACCATACTGTAAACGAATAATTTAATATGTATACAATTTGATATAAGGCTACCGATAGCGTCGATCAAATAGCCTTAGACTCATGCCCTGTAAGCAAAGTAAGCGCGGGATCAAAGCCCGCTCAAGGCTCCATTTACTTTTTTATTAATTTGAGGAATTCTTCTCTGGTTAATCCTGCCTGCTGTATGATTGCGAGAAGTGTTCCCTTTTTGATTGGGTCATGAAGTGGAATGGTGAGTTTATGTTTTCCGTCTGTCAAAAAGATGTGGCTGCCTTTTTGCCCCACTATTTTAAAGCCAACTTGAGTGAGGGCTTTAAGGACTTTTTCAAAGAAACGGAGGGCAGCTTTTCAGACAGTTATCTCCACCAGCTCTCTTTTTCGCTTAAGCTGGTCAAGTTCTTCGGGGAATGCTTCCAAGTAGCCTTCGATTGCTTCTTTTATGTTGGCAAGGGCTTCTTTGCGGTTCTCTCCTTGGCTAATCGCCCCCGGAAGTTCCACGCATTGAGCAGAATATCCGCCTTCTGGCTCTTCCCTGAGAATAACTGTAAATTTTTTGCCCTTAATTTCAACCATAAGTTCCACTTTCACATAAAAGAACCTTGCTTAAACGATATAAGCTTTGACGCTAAAAACTGGAATTAAAAACTTCTCATCAACGACTTCCGATAATTCTAAATTTTTGTTTTTTAAAAAAAAGGGGAGAAATTGTCTTCCCGAAAAAACTTTGGGATTTGCTTTGGATTGGTCACTAAGGTTTTTTTTGTTTGGTCATCTCCAGCTTGTTTGGTTTGGGTTTTGGTTAGCTGCGTTTTCTTTGAGGAATTTTCGGTATTTTGTGTTATAGTGCAGGAAGGCTGCGGTTAACGAGCTTATGCATAGCACAAACACGGGTATCTCTGTTGCCGCCATCATTTTTCATCGCCTATACGTGTGGGAAGTACAGGATTTCTCCTTTTGGAGCCGTTTTCTTTGGGGAATTTTTTTCCATTTTTTCACCGTTCTTTTTTGGTATTGATGGGTCATGAATGGATATAAGGGTGTTTGAGATTTGTTCATAATTATTATGAAAAGTTGGGCAAATAGCAGTTTTTTTCCTGTTTAACTGTAACAAAGTGTGAATTGTTGCGCGTTTGGCTTTACGTTTGTGGAGTTGGAAGTATGAGTGATTAAATGTCGTTACGGAAGCACAACGGCTTTGCCGTAGCCGAAACTGTTCCCCGTAACTTCAAGGTTGATTGTTGATCCTGAAGGGAATTCGGTGCAGGGCAATGTGAGGTTGATTTGGAGGCTGTCGCCGCACTTCAGACTGCAGCAAACTGAGTTCTGCGGATTTACGGCTGTGCAATTAAGGTAGAAGGTTGAGCCAGTAACCGCGTTGCTGCTCTGCGGGTTAATCAAGATGTTCTCAATCGTCTCGGAGTCCGTTACGTTGGTGAATGCTAAGGTGATATTGTAGTAACTGCCTTTTTTTGTTACGCCCGTGACGGTGGGGATGTCTTGGGAGTGGGAGTCGGGAACCCCATTTGATCGAGCGCAGTACAGATAATCAGTTGTTAAGAAAGACGAGGTTAGGGCGGCTGCTGCGCAAAATATGCACATTAAAGCTATGCGGTTATGTTTGTTCACTGTTAAGCACTCTTGTTTGCCTATGAATGAACATAAGTCCGGGTTTTATGGGCGCGTGTGTCTTCTCTTTTGACCGACGTTTTGGCAGGAAAAGGGCTGGGTGCTGTGTTGTTGTATTTGTGTCGTGCAGTTGTGCAGGGCACGTTTTTGTTTGGAAAGGTTTATTAAATATTGCTACACTCGATGTATAACAAACATGGGAGGCGACTAAAAACATGCAGCTTTTCCACAGTCATCACGAAGAAAAACTTAAATGCCCCTACCAGGGATGCGAAAAACAATTCGATAAGCCAACCGTCATTACAGACACAACCGTCATCCCCAGACAAACCCACTACGCCTGCCCCTACTGCATGTCAAAACTTGAAATAGCCACCCTAAACGAAAAAATAATCAGCGTCAAACCCACCGAATACCCCATGGTCTTCGACTCCCCAGCCAAATGCGCCCACTTCAGCGGACTCCTACACGCCCCAGGAGAAACCATGCTAACACAAGAAGAATGCCTAATCTGCCCCAAAGTCCTCCAATGCGAAAAACGCAAAAAATAAATCGGCTTGATTTTTAGAAAGCTAACTTTTAAGGATTGTTATTTCGGGTTCTGTTACTTCTCCGTCTGTTGCCTTCCATGTTAATTTTCGTCCGCTAATTTATTGATTTCTGTATTTTCCCTTGAGTAATGGAAGAGCTGGTAGCAATTTTGCTAACTGACTAAACTGCTCTTTATTAAAAGCAAAATGTTCCGAGACGTTTTTTGCTTTGATATGTGCTTGACCACCATAACGTGCTTTACTCAAAACAATTTCATCTACGTCATCGTAAGGGATTGCAAAAGAACCTTTATTTTTTTTGGCCTTTTCATCCAAACTCATATTCCTTAACTCTTGTTTTTCCTCTTCTGTTTTCTTGTTTTGACGACTTCGGAAGATTATTTCAGCCGCCACACTACCCACGGCACCACCTGCTAAACCGCCAACTATAGGCACATATTTTGGGCTTTGAGCCCTTTGAGTCGAAATGAAGATCAACCGTTTGTCAGTAAAATAAAGCTCCATATCTTCGATTTCGATTTTAGCTAAAATTTTTTCTGAATCAGTCATAATAGTAATTTTGTTATCGTTTGAAATTTAAGATTTTCTACTAGCGTTCTGAATTAGGGTAAGCCACTTGTTTTTTCCTTCTATCGTGATTCCACATGCTTCGCTTGGAGTTTTTGCCATCTAAGACTTCATGTGATTAATGAAGTAGGATAGAATTACTAGTTTGGGAATTCTCTTCCAGTCACTTCTTTGATAGTTTAGTGCTTTCGGTTTTCCTTAAAATCGAATGTTCCCGATCCCTGAGCCTGATGAGGATTGTTTCTCTGTGACTTCTATGTGTTCTATTACGATTACGGCTCCGATGACTGTTCGGTGGTCGGCTTGTCCTGTTATTGATACGCCCAGTTGGTCTCTCAGCGTTACCCATTTCTTGTGGACCGAAGCCACCGCCTGCCCCGCGACTTCGATTTGGTATTCGTGGCCTGTGAAGTCTCCGTAGATGCGCATGAACTCCTGCCCGTTTTTTTCCACCCAATATTCTTGGTGGCCAAACGTTGCGACCTTCTTTTTTATGGTTCCCAAGTCTTCGCCGCCTTGGCCGTGGAAAGTGAATTCGTGCCGTATCGAGAACACCTTGCCCTGCACCTGCAGGAACTCCATGCCGTGGATGTCTTTGACTTGGAATTTGGGCGGGACTTGGACGAGGTTGCCGTCGGCTTCACCCAGCTTATTGCCTTGCAAGTCAGAGAAGTCGTAGTGTTCGTGCATGGAGAGGATTTTCTTTTGCATGATAAAATCGTTGGTTTCAAGTAGGCTCATAAGTGTCATAATAGAACATGCGGGGTTGACGCTAAAAAGCCTTTGCGATCACTTTTAAGCTGTCTTGGAATTTTTCCGTAATGCTTAAAGGTAATACGCTACTAAAAGTAATACGGCGAAAAAGTTGGAAAACGAAACTGTGGAAAATCAAACCGAGAAAACGGAAGCAACCGAGAAGCAAGTTGCCGAGGCTGAGGTTGTCGTCACCAAAAAAGGTCAAACCACCATCCCGGTGAAGTTTCGCAGAAAATACAAAATCGAAGAAGGCACCAAACTCACAGTAATCGACACAAAAGAAGGCATACTACTCAAACCCAAAAAGTCATTCTGGGACCTGATAGGTTCAGGCGCAGAATTTGCTACCGTGGAGGAAATGAATAAGATGCTTGACAAGCTAAGGCATGAAAATGAATAAAGCAACATATGACAGCAGGTTTTTCATCGAATATTTTTACTCAAAAGACCAAGCTTTGCGGAGAAAGATGGAAGAGAAAAAAAGGGTCAAAGACAAAAATGTCTCGGCAATTGTACTCCATGAAGTTTACAACGTTTCTCTTGCTCGCCAAGGACGCGAAGTTGCCAAAATGAGAGCCACGACAATGATGGAAGAATTCCAAGTTATCCCTATTGATGAGCAAATAGCGCAAGCTTCCGCCGAACTAAGACATAAATATAACTTGTCAATGGGCGACAGCATGATTGCTGCCACTGCACTTATGCTCAAAGCAGTCTGCATCACAGACGACCCACATTTCAAGCAAATCAAAGAAATCCAAACCGCATGGATCTGAAAAACCCAAAGTTGTATAATTTGGATTTGTATAATTGAAAATATACAAGCGCGCGCGAAAGCCTAATTCAATCCCTAAATCAAAAAATCACCTGAAACGAGCTCAAATCAGGACAGTCTACCCGGGGAGGAGGTCTAGTATTTGTGCAAAAAACTAGCCACAAATATGGCAGGCAGAAACGGCAAAGCCTCCCCTCCCCACTATTGACACCCAACAGTCAGTTGTAAAAAGCACACCGCAAACAAACCGGCCTCCATCAACCGCCATGAAGCAAAGCAGAACCACCCGAATTCTAAGCTAAATGTTTATATTTCCGTTGGGTTTTTGCTTATTTCCGAATTAAATAAAGTTCTATTAAAGGGATAATATATGGCGTATTTAACAACAACAGGTTCAGGACAACCGGTGTTGATTCTTAAAGAAGGAACAACCCGAAGCAGAGGCAAAGAAGCCCAAAGAAACAACATAATGGCCGCACAAGTAATCGGCGAAGTACTCAAAACAACCCTAGGCCCAAGAGGCATGGACAAAATGCTCGTCGACAGCTTAGGCGACATAACAATAACAAACGACGGAGCAGCAATTCTAAAAGAAATAGACGTCGAACACCCAGCAGCAAAAATGATGGTTGAAATCGCCAAAACACAAGACGACATGGTAGGCGACGGAACCACAACCGCAGTCGTATTGGCAAGCGAACTGCTCAAAAAAGCCCAAGAACTCCTCGACCAAAACATTCACCCAATAATCCTTGTAAGCGGATACCGAAAAGCATCACAAAAAGCAATTGAAATCATAAACAAAGTAGCAATTCCACTTGACATAAACGACACCAAAACACTCCTCAAAGTCGCATTAACCTCCATGAGCAGCAAATCAGTAGGTTCAGCAAGAGAACACCTAGCAGAAATATCTATAGAAGCAGTTAAACAAATAACGGAAAAACGCGGCGACAAAACCATAGCCGACATAGACAACATCCAACTCATCAAGAAAACAGGAAAAAGCCTCCTTGAAACCCAACTTATCAGAGGAATAATCATCGACAAAGAAGTCGTAAACCCAGGAATGCCAAAGACAAAAGAAAACGCAAAGATCCTCCTCCTAGACGCAGCCTTGGAAATAGAGAAAACAGAAATGAGCGCTGAAATCCGCATCAAAGACCCATCACAAATGAAAGCGTTCCTCGACCAAGAAACCGACATGATGCAGAAAATGGTTACCAAAGTTAAAGCTTCAGGCGCAGACGTTGTTTTCTGCCAAAAAGGCATCGACGACATGGTCCAGCACTTCCTCTCTAAAGCAGGCATAATGGCGGCAAGACGCGTAAAAGAATCTGACATGGAAAAACTCGCAAAAGCAACAGGCGCAAGAATAATCAGCGACCTCGACGACCTCAAAGCGGCAGACCTTGGCTTAGCAGGCTTAGTGGATGAACGCAAAATCGGCGACGACAAAATGATATTTGTCGAAAAATGCAAAGACCCCCACAGCGTAGCAATACTCATCCGCGCAGGCTTAGAACGCATGGTTGACGAAGCAGAAAGAGCCATAACTGACTCATTATCAGTGGTTTCAGACGTAATCGAGAACAACAAAATCGTTGCAGGCGGCGGAGCAGTAGAAATTGAAGTCGCTAAAGAACTACGCAAGTACGCAACCAAAGTCGGCGGAAGAGAACAATTAGCCGTTGAAGCATTCGCAGATGCAATGGAGGTAATTCCACGTACCCTGGCAGAAAACGCAGGTCTCCAACCGATAGACATCCTGGTCGAACTGCGCTCAAAACACGACACAGCTGAAGGCAAAAACATAGGCATCAACGTCTTCACAGGCAAACTGCAAAACAGCATCGAAGAAGGAGTCATAGAACCACTCGTAGTCAAAGAACAAGCCATCAAATCCGCAGCAGAATCAGCCGCAATGATACTACGCATAGACGACGTCATAACAGCCAAATCACCAAAAGGCGGCCCAGGCGGCGGAATGCCGGGTGGTCCTGAAGGCGAAGAATAAACCAAACTCAATCTCTTAATTTTTTCTTTTTTTGTTTAATTCAGATAAGATTGTTTGTTTTTCAATAAGCCTCACTCAATTAAAAAATCCAAAATATATTAGTCGCCTCACAGAATTCTACTATTGATATACATTCTAAATTTTTAGGTGAGAAAATGGCAGAAGAAAACCAGAATGTTGATGTTTTAATCATTGGCAGTGGACCAGCTGGGTTAACAGCGGCTATTTACACGTCGTGGCTTGGGTTAAAAACCGTGGTTTTAGAATCAGGCATCGCTGGCGGAAGAGCCTGGTTAGCTCCGCAAATCGAGAATTTTCCAGGATTCGAGTTCGGCATTAAAGGCAGCGAACTGGTTGAGAAGATGCGTTTGCAAGCTTTACGTTTTCACGCGGAAATTAAGGAGGATGAAGAGGTTATCGGTTTAGAATTGAAGGATGAGGTTAAACGTGTTGTTTCGCGAAAGCAAACCTATGAGGCACACGCTGTAATTATCGCGACTGGAACGCAAAGAAGAAAACTATTGGTTCCCGGCGAAATCGACCTTATCGGGCGAGGAGTTAGCTACTGTGTCACTTGCGACGGCCCTTTTTTTAAGCATGCAAACGTGGCTGTTGTCGGCAATGGAGAAGAAGCTGGAGTTGACGCTTTGTTTCTAGCTGACATAGCAAACAATGTTATGCTGTTAACTAATGAGGGAGAATTAGATATCTCAGGCACCCTGATAGATCGGCTTCTAAATAAGCCTAACATAGAAATTATGAAAGGCAAGATAACCAAGATTGTTGGCGAACAAATTGTTAAAGCCATACAGATACTTGACTTTGACACTCAGCGCGAAGTAGAAAGAGTTGTTAACGGGGTTTTCGTTTCTTTAGGCGGGGTTCCTTTGACTGCCATAGTAAGAAACGCGGGAGTAGCCACTGACAGAACGGGTTGCTTAACTGTGGATCGTAGTCAAAGAACAAGCATTGAAGGAGTTTTTGCAGCTGGAGATTGCACGTGTGGCGGAATGCAGGTGGTCACGGCGGCTGGAGAAGGAGCGATGGCTGCAATGCGGGCTTCAGCGCATGTAAGAAAAGTTAACGGCTAGTTGCAGCTAAAGTTGCTTGCTTGAGAACTTTAATTCATGAATTTGCTTGATGCACCTGAATTTCTCAGCTATCTAATGATTAATTTTTTATCTTCTAGTGAACACTCAAATTTTATCAGAGGGAAGGGTAAGGCTTGACGCCACCTACAATGTCTTTGGAAACTGAGATTTTGCCGTATTGTTTGAAGCACGCACCAACGGAGATGCAGTTCACTTCGCAGGGGACCAAATCGGCTCAATAAAAGGCGTTACTGAAACAGTTTCTATGCCAGCCACAGTTGTAAAAGAATTCCCAATGAACATGTAAGCATCTGTTCCTCTTCTTTTTCTTTTTTTGCGGCATCCATTTTTGTGTTGGTTTTTTGCCACAAATACTAGACCTCCTCCCCGGGTAGGCTGCCTAAACTCTGGCTTGCCCCAGGTTGCTTTTTTGGTTCAGGGCTTGCAGCGTTTGCAGGGCTGCGCCTTTTTGGTTGGTTGCTTATTCTGGATTCATAATATTCATATTCTAAGTGCATACAAATTGAGGTTGATGCTTAATGGCTCATTGTCCAAGCTGTGGCAAAGAAGTTAACAAACCTTCAAGGGAACTTAGAAACTACAGTTTCACTATTCAAGTCTATAATTGCGGAAAATGCCACCATAACTTCAACGTTATAATCAATCAATCACTGTACATGCAATAAAGCTTCAAAATGGCTCTTAGGCGGATTATTTGTGTTTCCGTTTTCTTTTGCGCGCCACAGAATAGGAGATATTGAGTCCTGAAAACTTTATTAAAAACTCAAGCTATCTCTCTGACAACTAATAAGGTTGAGAGCGGTCAAACAGGTCATAAAAAGAATGCGACCTAAATAACTCCCAAAACAGCCTTATTCAGGAAAAAATACATGGGGCTGTCGGCTAGCTTGGTCTAGGCTTGTAGACTTGGGCTCTATAGACTCCGGTTCAAATCCGGGCAGCCCCACCATTTTCGGCTTTAAGTGGTCTTTCGCAATTGGTTGTTTATTTTCAACTGTTTTTTCTCATGGGATGGTAAGGTTTAACCCTTCGTTCTTCATTTTACATGTTTGATGTAACATGCGAGTCGTTCATACAACCCTAACTGAAGCCGAACACAAGCTACTTGTAGAGTACGCCAAGAAAAACTCCAAAACGATTAAAGAAGTTGTGCGGCAAGCAATCAGAAACACCGTTGAAGGTACACTGACCCGCATGACTCAATTTTTGCTGAACCGCCGAGCTCAAAGCGAACGGGGAAACGAGACAGCGCTTCAATAGATCACGACAAATATCTGTATAGTGAAAGTTCATGATTTTCATTGCCTTAATGAGAGACCTTTCGATAACTGAAGCATCTACATTTGATAATCACTTTAAGCAAGTTGGCTTCCAAAAGATTTCTTAACCTTTGCATTAACTGGCTTGGTCTAGGCTTTTAGACTTGGGCTCTATAGACTCGGTTCAAATCCGGGCAACCCTATAGGAGAAAACCTGTCAAGCCTGCGAACCCTTTTTCCATGTAGAAACAAAACTGTTGTCTTTGATGTAGAATCGCCATGGCTGATTTTTCCATTCGCCGGCATAATCGACACCAATGCGGGTCGTAGCCAGAATACATTCCTGCGGAACGGCCAGAGCGTCGGTTATGAAAAAGGGCGGTTTGGTCAAGTCGGCTTTAGTCTGTGCCCCCGTAAGCGACATCGCAATGCAGAGTTTGCCTGGGCCATTTGATAAGTTGCCAACGTTCTGTGTGCCTCGCCGCTTGGCCATCAACTCTGTGCCTTCGACAGGCTCAAGTGCTCTTACAAGGACGGCTTCAGGTTTGCCCGGGGTTGCCCCAGCCGTAGCGTTGAAGCACCAGTACATCCCATAAATGAAGTAAATGTAGGCGTGCCCTTTTTCCTCGTACATAACCTCGACTCTTGCCGTACGTCGGCCTCGGGCGCTATGAGCAGCAAAATCCTCAGGGCCACAATAAGCCTCAGTCTCAACAATTCTGCCTGAAGTCATGCCTTCGGATGTGTCATGTACAAGAACCTTTCCAAGCAAGTTCTTTGCTACGACTAACACATTCCCCTCGTAGAAACTCCGAGGCAAAATCATAATACCTAAAGAAAGCAGCCATCAAATAAGGCTACCGCACAAAAACCTACTCGCCTGCGGCTCTGGCTCCCGTCTTTTTTGTGTTTTAGGAGAGCCCTCAAAAATAAGCCTATAGCATCTACTTCCTCAATGAAGCTGACAGAATAATTCTATGAAAGAGTTCACTTCAGAAGCGCGGCGCGGTGAACCGCAAGCTTTCTCATCTTTGTTCTTCTACCGAACATGTTCCTAACTTGCTCTTCGGTCATCGCGACCACGATGGTCGTAGGTTTGTCTTCCCAACTGCTGTCAACTTCCAGCAATTGGATCTCTGGCGTCAATTCACATGCAATGATGCTGAACTCCGGCAGGCTAAGCTCGCCCATAAGAAAGGTCACTGGAAAATCCTCCGAAATGTCCACGACGAAAACCTTGTTTCCGGTCTTCGTGTTTCTGAACGAGTCCATCTCCATTTCCTCATCCTTTCCTTGGAATTCCCAACCTTTGCTTGTCAGGAACTCGCGAACTATGGAACAGGTCACCGCTATTTTGAACACGTTTTCTGCTTTCAAGACCAACGCCTCATTCGATCTCTTTATTGTATACTTTCTCACCAAATAAACAGTGTGTCGCCTGCAACATACGCGTGCGCCATTCTGACTTCATCAATGTTCGAGAGCTCCTACCACTATGCTTAGAATGATGTAGATAATCCATGCGAGGAGCGCGATGAGTATTGCTTGAAGCCAACCCGTTCGAAAACTGGCTTTAAAAATCCATATCCAAGCATAGGCAAAAGCAAGTTATTTGAAGCAGCGCTTAAAACAGGTGTTTTAAAGTTCTGCGAATATTTTGAGGTAGTCTTTTAGGTCATTGATTATTAAGAAGTTGTTTTTCACGTGTTCTTTGCCGTTTGTCCCCAATTGTTTTGATTCTTCTTTGTGATTTAACAGGTAGATGGCTTTTTCAGCGGCTTCATCAACAGTATTTACTAGGAACCCATTTGATCCATTTATGACTTGGAGCGGGATTCCTCCAACGTTTCTACGATTACTGGATGCCTTTCCAAAGAGCTTCAGTTATGCTCAGACCAAATCCCTCTCTCGTTGACATTTGAAGAATCACTTGCGAAGCCCTTTGAAACGCGTTCACCTCAAGATCCCTAACGCCTTTAAAATCCGTTAATAAATGAATGTCAGCATCGTCTCCCGTATGCCGAGCAGTCTTCTCAAAATAAGTCCATCCTTCCGGGTCATCCGAAGCCACACCCGCTATGAGAAGCAGCTGGACCTGCGGAATCTCCTTTTTCACAAGTCTATAAACGTCAATCATGCCGACCGGATCTTTACTACAAACCCAAGAAGCAGTTAACTGAAAAAGAAGAAGCTAGGAAAGAACAAGCAAAAAAAATAATCAGCAGCGTTTCACAGGGCAAAGAACAAGTCACGACAACAGTTGTACATATTTCTGAAATCGTCAACTTCTTAAAAACCGGTGTGCCGCAAGATCAGTTAAATCGCATAATTCTCGGACTCTTCATGCTAGACAACGTGACAATAATGAGTGTGACTAGGGATGCCTGCTTTGCGGCGGCTGAAATAGGTGAAGATCTTAAACTCGAATCTAATGATGCATTAGCTATAGACGTAATGCGTCAAAACGGTATCGCAGAAATATATTCCTTCGACGAGCACTTCAACCAGATAGATGGCATAACCAAACTACCTATCCTCTAAAGTCAATCTTCAAAGTTAACTAATCCATACTGCTAGTGAAAGCGAATTAGGGTTTATAGATTACTAGGTATTTTTGTTCTTTATCTTCTTCTATGGCTAAGTTGTTGTCTTTGGCAAATTCTTCTATTCTTTTGTTGTAGTTGCTTTTTATTTTAAGCTGGTAATGGTTGGGCTTTGTCTGCATTATTGATACGTATGAGGGATCAACTAAGTCATTTGCGACTAGTTCTTTTAAGAGCGCCATCGCTTGCGTTCTATCCAACGGTACGTTCCCCTCAAGTATCTTAACGCTTGTTATGCTATATAATACTTTAGCGGTTTAGCGACGGAAAATTAAGATTAAATTGCTTATTTTAAGTGCAAACGTACCGTGAAAGTGGTTTCTTTACCTCTTGGCTTTCAAAAGAGACGGCGCCGCCCAATGCTTCAGCCATACATTAACTACTCACATACATTTGCTGCTTGACTTTGTGTATTTTTGTTGTACACATCTACAAGTTAGATTAGAAGTCCAGAACGTTTATTATTGATTCTTTCCTCCAAAAGCATATGCGGCAAAAACAGATCAAAAAAACAGAAGTTAATTTCAAGCATTTGCTGTTCAGTGCCGGCTGCTCCGAAAAAGCCGCAAATGAACTCTGGAAATGGTATGACCCTTCCGAAAAGAAGGGCGTGGCAAGTTTTTAATTTTATAGTTTCCAAGCTAAATCAAAAAGAAAAAATTACGTGTATTTTCTAAAATTTTATCTTAGAAGTATAATTTAGAAAGCCAACTTCGATTTTTCTTTGGCGCGTCCCTACTCTTTTAATTTGGGCATTATCTTAGTTGCCCATTCGGTTCTAGTGGAGTAGATTTGACGCAGTTTTGGAGAGGTATTGGGTTCTTTAGCTTTTGCATCCGCACGCCGTTTGGCTCGATTAGCTGCACTGTTTCGTTTGGGCTGCCCTTTCCTTTTTGTTTTATAATTTTCTGGATTCATATTCGATCGCTGCTAGTTCAAAGCTTGATGCCTAACATATAGAAGTTTCGTAACCTTTTTGATTTACCACGCATACCAATGAAAAAGAAATTGATTTCGCCGTTTTGCTCGCTGTGTGGCACGTCGCCGTAACTTTTTTTTGCGGAATCAAACTTTTTAGGCGCTTAAGCTATTTTGCTGTCATGAACCGAAGTTTGTCTTGGGAAAGAAAAGTTCTTTCAAACGGGTTGACTGTGTTGTCGTATCCGCGTTTATCAGCGATGACGACTCAATTGTCTGTTGCAATTAAATACGGATCAAATGATGACTCCGACGAAAAATCAGGCAGCGCCCATTTTCTTGAGCATATGTTAGTAGGCGGCTCCCAAAAAAGAATAAAGCTTCACCATGAAATAGAAAAACTTGGCGGATGCTCAAATTTTGAAACCTCTGACGAATTCACTTTCAGTTCAATGGATGTTCTTGCCGGAAAAATTACTGAAGCTTCAAAGGTTCTTTCAGGGCTCCTTTTTGACGCTGCGTTTGAAAAAGATAAGCTGGAACTGGAACGTAAGGTAATACTAAACGAGATCGCGGAAGTTCACGATGACCCTCAAAGCCTAATTGGAGAAAGACTCATCAAATGCCTTTTCAAACACCACCCATTAAAAAACTCCCTTTTAGGTTTGAAAAAGACGATAAACCAGTTTACAGTTGACGGCATAGAGCAAGTTAATCAAAATTATTATGTCCCCCAAAACATGATATTGATGCTGACTGGAAACTTTTCAAATAAAGAAGTAGAAACGGTTCTTGAAGATTTTCAGGATAAAGAAAACAATGGCTCAATCTCAAGAAGAAACCGCAAGCTTGAAGAGGGCAACCCCAAAAAAGAAGAAGTAATCAAAAAATCCGGCTTAACCCAAGCCTACCTAAGTTTTGGTCTGAGAACGGCTCCAACCCGAGACGCTGATGCAGCATCATTCGACCTGATTGAATCGATCTTGGGAATGGGTGAAAGCTCCAGGTTATTTGTGGAATTACGCGAGAAGAGGGCTCTCACATATGATTTTGATGCAATGCATGTGTCCGGCTTGGATTATGGCTATTTCTATGTAGATTGCGCAGTTAAAACCAAGTCACTTAATCTTACTCAAACGCTGATTCGAAATGAGCTGCAAAAAATAAAAAACCAGCCACCGTCAAAAAACGAATTAGACAAAAGTAAAAGCTTGCTGTTTGGAAACGTTTTTAGAATAATAGATAATCCTCAAGAATTGCCCCGATTACTTGCTTATGAAGAAATCCACTTTGAAAACGAGAACTCTCTAATAGACTACATTAACAAAATAAATTCACTAACGGAAAAAGAAATAACGGAAGCAGCAAACAAGTATTTCCAAGACAAAAACTATTCAACAGCAATCCTAACACCTAAAAAATAGAAAGAGCACTAAAAGAGACAATCAGGCTATAGTTGAGATTTGAACAGGGGGCTGGAGATTATCATGTCTGCTGTTGCTCTGTTGCAGGCAGTTGGAATATTGTACAGTACAGCCATTCTGAGAAGAGCTTTAACATCAACATCATGAGGCTGAGACTCCAAAGGATCCCAAAAGAACACCAGAATATCCAGTTTCTTATTCGCAATCAAAGCTCCAATCTCCATATCTCCACCGAAAGGTCCGCTCCTTAGCAGATTTATCGGCAACCCTGTTTTCTCAATTATCTGCTCGCCAGTGGTTCCGGTTGCATACAGACAAAATTGAGATAAGGTTCCCTTGTTGAAGTTACACCACTCAACAATATCCTTTTTCTTGTTATCATGTGCTACAAGCGCAATAGTTTTCATTTTGATCCATTCCAGTTTAGTATTGAGCCTTTATGAGGAGTCAAATAAAAACATACTTGATTTACAAACGCTATTTGTTGAGGCCCTCAACATTTGTAGATTAAAAAAAGGGAACCTATTAAGCCAAAGTTAGCAGCTCAGCTATTTTATCTGTAAAAGCGAGACTTTTTTTGCGGCTTCTATGCCTCTTTGCGTTATGACATAGTCGCCTTTGTTGTCTTCTTGAGCTATTAGTCCCGCAGCTGAGAGCTTGTTTAGGTGGAAAATCAGGTGCCCGCCTCTGAGATTGGTTAACTGAGCTATTTTTGAGAAGCTCTTTTTTCCCTCGCAGAGGCTTAGTAGAATCTTGAGCCGAGCGGCGTTGGCTAGGGGTTCTAGCATGGTTTCGACAAGTTGAGAAATGTTCAGTTCCTCTTGATTCTGCTTGTTATCGCCGGGTTTTTCCACGAGAACTATGGTTTGTAGGGCTCTTTTTTCCCTTCGCAGTTTCTTTTGGAAGTTTTGGTGGCAGACCTCGCAAGAGGAGTCTTTGGTTTTTTGTATTGTGTTGCCGATTTTTTCTATGGTGGATTCTAGGTCAGTTATGGCTTCGGTCGGATTTGCGTTTTTTATTAGTTTTAGGCTCTCTGAGGTCATGGTTTTGAATGTTTTGAGGCATTGCAGGTGGTTTTTGCATTCGTGGTTGAGGAGTTTGTCGAGGTCTTCGTCTAAATCTTCTTCTATTTGATCTACGTACAGGAGTAGTCGATTTTGGGTTAATACTTCCTCTATTGCTTTTAGGCGTTCTTTTAGGATTGAGCCTTCTAGCCTGCTTAGTTCAGTTCGTAGGTTTTTGATTTCTGATTTCAGGTCTTGTAGTGCGTTGAGCATGGTTTGTGGGTTTGGGTTTGGCATATGGTCTCCACGATCTCACGGTATAGTTTTGTTACCTAAAACTATATAAAATTACCGCAGATATTCACAATAAGAAAATGGAGGTGTTCACTTGACAAAAATATTAATCGCATACTATTCGAAAACGGGAAAAACCGAAAAAATCGCAAACCTGATCGCTGAAGGCGCCAAAAGCGTGCAGGGCGTTACAGTCGAAACAAAGAAAACCGATGAAATCACTGCAAAAGAAGCAGTAAAAGCAGACGGTTTTGCCTTTGGCTCACCCTCTTATTTTAGCCTCATGGCTGGACCATTACTGACTTTACTCACAGAATTCTACTTTAACAAAGACGCATTAGCAGGCAAACCCATGGCAGCATTCTCAACCGGCGTCGGAAGCCAAACAAAGGCGATAGAAAACGTCGAAAGCATCCTCAAAGCGTTTAACCCAAAGCTGATTCAGCCATCCCTAGCCGTAGGCAAAGAGATTTCTGCCACAGATGAAGCGCAGGCAAAAGTGCTGGGAGAAAAACTCGCAAAAGCCGCAAAAGAGACAAAAACCAAATAGAAGGAAGTAGCCTGATTGTAGTTTTCGGCAAAATAACTAATTTCCCTTTTCCCCTACTTTTTAGTCAATTAATCGTCCGAGCGATGAAATGTTCAAAGCTGGCAAGTGTAGGATCAGTCGGGTAACATTCGGCTAGAGGCTTTTTAAAATAGAAGCTGTATGGAGAAATTTCTTTTCTTGGGTGCCTAGCCTATATAGGCATCTATGCATAGTATATGACTGTCGGGATTATTTCAAGAAAGAGTAGAGTCTATGCCTGAGAACATACTTTTTCTAGACATTTCTGGCAAAAACATCAGAAAGGGAAAAAATTGAACAGAAAAAAAACTACAGTAATAGAGTACCTTGCGTTTCTCTCCGTAAAACAAGGTATCTACCTTGCGGAACTTTACCAAGCCCTGGTTGAAGCCAGAGCAAAAGAAAAAACGACCTGTCAAAACCTACTAATTGAATACCGCGGCAGCCTAAAAGGCAAAGCCATCTTTCTAATCACCAAAGACACCAAAGTAATAGTGCAGTTTCGAGTTGATGAAGAATTTCTCCAGAGAAAAGACATCAGCTTTGAAAACTGGATGGTCACTGATAAAATTCGCAGACAAATGAGCAGACAATATACCTCGTCTAAATCGTCCATTATGGTTCAGGATCTGCGACATGGAATGAAAAAAGTTAACTTAGAAGCTAAAGTCCTTGAGACCCCAATGCCCTCAACGGTTCAAACACGGTACGGAAACAGCGCCAAAGTGGCCAATGCTTGGATAGCGGATGAGACAGGAAAAATTAAGCTTTGCCTCTGGAATGAACAGGTAGACTTCGTTACTGTAGGCGACACCGTTCAGATTAAGAACGCTTCAGTTTCCACATTTAAAGGCGAAAGACAACTACGACTCGGAAAAACCGGAACCGTAAGCGTACTGCAACCGAATCAATTGATGAACAACACCCAGATGCCGCCGCAAAAAATAGAATCCGCGCTTAGCCCCGATTTTAGGCTCTAAGCATTCATTGCTACCTTTTCTTCTCGGTTAATCTTTTATTTTCACCAATTTCGCAGTCAATGCTTAGCTTATGAGATGGCGTTTGGTTGTTTAATCCACACCTTGACCCTGTTTTGCACTCTTATCCTTGCCTCTGTCTGCATCAGTTTGATTTGAGCTTGGATAAATCTGCCGTCTGTGCAGTTAAACTCTTTTCGAATCGCATCTTCCAGCTTAGGCAGATTAATATGTTCAACCGACCCAACTATGCTCCAAAAATGTTCCTGTATTTTTTCTCTTTTCTTAAACGCTTCCATATCTGAACAGTTGGTCATCCTAATCTTGAGAGGTTTTTTACAAACCGAGGGATATCAACGTTGTGCTGCAAACGCCTCGCTACTAAAAACCAAGCAAACAACATAAGCCAATTTTTCTTAGCGATAACGTACCAAAACCTAAATTTTTGATAAAGAATCATAACGGAAATAATAAACCACTACTCAATTTGTTTCTAAACTACTCTGATAGCTAAAACTACAGTATCTTCTCAACTTTTAAACAAAAATTGAAGTTAACTTTGACGGAACAGTTGCTCTGGTTCTGAGAAAATAATAAATCAGTCTCCGCCTTAACTGAATGTTCAGGTGTTGAATTTTGGTTTTTGAAAAAATGACGCATTTTCATGGATGCCAGATGGCAACCTCTAATTCCATTAAACAGCACAAACTGAGGAAGCTCATAGCGTACCTATCAGAAAAAGAGGGAAAGGGAAGGGAGTTCATCTCGCTCTACATCCCCAAAAAGACATCAATAGATGAGATAATCGCAAACCTCAAAGAGGAGTCTGATTCCGCCGCAGTCAAATCTGAGGGCGGCAGGGACGTTAGAAATCGCCTTCAAGATGCGCTCAAGAATGTGATTCAGCATCTAAAACTGCAGAAGGAAATTCCGGAGAACGGATTGGCGATATTTGCTGGAACCTACGTCGGGAACGAGGCTGAAAACGAAGTTTTGACCGTCGAAGAGCTCACCCCACCAGAGCCGATTACCGCCTATCTTTATGTGGTTGACGACCATTTTCGGTTAGAGCCGCTGAGGGAAATGCTGAGAAAACCAAAAGTTGTGGGACTCCTTGCCGTGGATTCAAAAGAAGCCAGCTTCGGAATACTCAATGGTGAACGCTTCGAATTTATCGAAAATATCACGTCTGGGATTATGGGAAAAACTGTGAAGGGCGGACAAAGCCAAAGGAGGTACGAAAGGGAACGCGACATGGAAGTCGCATATTTTTTCCACAGGGTTGCAGAGCACGCAGCAAAGGCATTTATAGAGAGCCACATGGTTACGGCGTTGATAGTTGGTGGACCGGGCCAAACGAAAGAGGACTTCTTGAAGGGAGATTACCTAAACTATGAGCTAAAGAATGCGGTTCTAAGCACAGTTGATACGCAATCCGCCGGCAAAGAAGGAGTAAGAGAGGCTCTTGACAAATCATCTGAGACACTGAAGAGTATGTGTGCACCAGAGGAGAAAATGGTGATGCAGCGTCTTTTGGCTTACATTGGCAAACAAGACAGTTTAGCTATTTACGGACTTGATCCAGTTTTAAACGCGCTTAAGAAAGGCGAAGCGGAAGTTGCGTTATTGACAGATAGTTCAGATATGATTGAAATTGTTGCAATGTGCAAAAGATGTGAACTGTCAAAGGCCAAGATAGCAGATAAGAAGAATAAGGTTCAGACGGCGCAGGAAATGATATCGACCCCATGTGAGAGATGCAGCACCGTTGAATACGAAGTGGAGGAGAAGGACATCGTAGATGTCTTGGAGGATGCTGCTTCACAGACAGACGCAAGGGTTGAGGTGATATCTTCAGAGTCGGGAGAAAAAGCAAAGCTCACAGAGTTAGGAAGCTTTGCCGCCATCTTGAGATACAGACCCCGATAAAGTGGAGTAAGAAGCTTGCGCCCGCTTGACAAGAGGGTTTGGCGTAACGGATTTCTTGAAGTTCCGCTACTTCCGCACGTTTGAAAACGATGTAAAGGAACAAGGTTAAGCGATAACGCTGCAGCTGGCAACATGCACCCTGTCTTAGAAAACCGCATTTTCGATAGTAATTGATTAGAAGCGAATGAAGTTTGCTTTGAACTTATTACTTAATGCATTTCAAGGGCGGCCGGTTTTTTTCAAGATTTTATCGAGGCGCTTCTTTGGAAGTTTAGCTTTCTTCTGTCTTTCCTCTACGACCAAACTTATTCCCACAACTTCATTCTTTTCGCTTCTTTTAAGATTGGTGTCACTCCAATTAATTCCGTGTGCGAAATGAGGCTGCTGTAAATTCTGTTACTGTCTGCAATATCTTTGTTCACAAAAATCCTAGCCCTGTTCACTTAAGATTCCAAAGGCTAAATTGCAACATTATGTAAGTTGTGACTGCACTCATACAACCACAAGAAACTATAAAGTATTCTCAACAACATCTCTCCACAAGTGCAGGTGAATTCCCACGTCAAAAACAGTTTTGTATGAAAAGGAATTCCCAATGGAGGAGCTGAATCACAGAAATATCCTCAGAAACGTGCCCTTTGAAACAGGATTCCATTTCACAACACAAAACGGAGTTTACACAGGCATAACCGCTGTTAGCTTACCTGACTTTGCTTTGAAGCTGCAAACCATCGACGCTGACTCAATTCTCTTTCATTATCCCCGCGGAGACTTCCAAAAGTGGATACAGAATACACTCGGCGACGAAGAATTAGCCGACCGCATGTGCTTTATCCAAGCCAACCTTACGGGTGAAAAACTAAGAAATCAGTTACTCAAAATAGTTCAGAAAAGGATTTCTGAGTTGAAATAACGTAAACCCTTCACTTCTACAGTTACTTACGATAAAATCGATGTCGGAGGGTTGCGCATACCCCACCAATTTTCCCTTTCGCTTATTTTTGGTGCCTGCCCCAAGCCAACTTGATTCTGCGGGAGTCTTAATTCAGGAATTTTTACTATAATCCTTTTAATTTAACCACATTTGCAGATCTAGTTGTCTAGTGGGCTCCAAAACTTCAAATTTAACTTTCTCTTGCGCAAAACGGCCATTCATTCTTGGCTTTGTGATGCTTTACACATTCTTCACAGTTGCTGTGGCGTGGGCATTCTTTTTTGGGGCATGGACAATTTGGAGCCGACATAATTTAGATTAAGCCAAGCACAGAATATAATTTTTGCCTCAAAATAAAGAATAGATTTAGAATTGTTACAAGCTACTGCAAGAAGATTATGATTGAAAAACAGCAAGACCACATCTTCGTCGTTGATAAAGAAGAGAAGCTGATAAACGTTTTTTCAGGAATAGATATCGTAAAGAAAATAATAGAACTGTCAGCTTCATAAAAATTTAAGCGTCAATTCCTTTTACGAAGACATATTTTGTTTGAGAAAACTATAGAAATATGCTTGTAAACTATGGCTATGAAGGAACAAGATGGCACGTCATATCGCGTCGTTGCGAAGACTATTCATTTACTTGATAATAACTTTAGTTTTAACCATAGTTACCCTTTACGTTTTTCACCAGTTCATAGCCGAACCCATAAGCTTATCGAAGCTAATAACGCAAGCCGTAGACATAATCATCAGCTTATCCTTTTGGTCAGCAGCGATAGCAATTATACGACGATTTAAACCGCGTATGACTCAGCGAATGGGTAGCCAAGCCGCAACAATAATACAATACATCTTACTTGCCATAGCAATATTAGTCATAACCTTCGTAATCTTAAGCATCATACAAGTTTCCGCAACTGACCTTCTAGCAAGCGCAGGAATAATCTCAATCACCGCAGGTCTAGTCATCTCCACCTTTGTCGGCAGCCTCCTATCTGGTTTTCTTGTTTTCACCAATTACAAGTTTAACGTAGGCGACAACGTTATAGTGAACAATATACCCGGGAAAATCACAGAAATGACCGCCCTCATTATGCGAATACAAACCGATGTAGGCCAGGTCACTATTCCGAACAGTGCAATCGCTTCAGGCGGAGTAATCATAACAGCTATTTGTGCTTATGAAAACAAAGAAAGCAGATTTCACTACAAGGTAGGCGACCAAGTCGTAACACCATTCATGAGCGAGCAGGGAACCATTAAAGAAATAACGCCGTATCATACAGTAATTCGTTTGGATTCTGGAAAAGAAATAACTTACCTAAACAACAACATAGTATCAGGAGCAGTGGTTATTGCAAAAATAACGCCTGCACCCAGCCAAACCGAAAAGAAAGCGATGTAGACTTAATGCAAACACAGGAAAAGAACTTTAAAATAAACTTACCGTACAGTTCCCCGTTTAGGTTGAGATGGTTTGAAACTTTTTTTAAACGTTTTCTTTGACTTCTAAGTCTTTGAAGTTGTGAAGTGTTGATTCGTGAATCCATGAGTCGGGGTTTTTATATTTGAATGTTGGCGCCATGACTCTGAGTCTTTCTGCTTCTTTTGCTTCGAAGCTATATATGATTTCGATGAGGGTTTCTCGGTGCTTTTGTTTTTGCTCAACAAAGATTTCAAAGATCTTCTTGAAATTGTGCTCGCGCAAGTTTAATGCTGAATCCGAAAATTCATTGGCTATATTTGTAATTGAGGGGGATTGCAGATAATTGGTGTAAACTTCGCAGAGTTGTTCCTCCATGTTAGTTAATTCTTTCAGTATTTCGCATGAAATCTCGTAGGTCAAGTTATTGGTTTTGTTTGCTTTTTTGGTAAACTTGGAAATATTGCTTGCAATTTCTGTCAAGGGCTTTTTGCGGTTCATGTTTTCGGTTTCTGGCAGGTCAATGCATTCGAGTATTCCCTGAATAACTTTTTGGCATTTTAGACTGTCGTATGCTAAAAATAGGATAAAGCTGCTTTCAGGAGGATTGATTTTTTTGGCTAGGGTTTCGTAAAGTTTGAAAGCTTCGAGTTCTATGGTGCTTAAGTATTTTAAAGATTGGGCGCTTTCTTGTAATTTTTCAACCATCTTATTCCTCATCAAGACTTTGTGTATTGAGTATTAATAAACGTTATTAGTTTCATCTTTTACTGTGCCCCTGTCGAGCACATGTACAATTGAACACAAAAAACAAAAAAACAACTCGATATTCGGTCTTCAACTTAACACGCACAACATTAGAAACGTGTACAATCCCTAAACTCAAACTTGCTTCCAGTAACGGCTAAATACTGCAAAGCATAATTCCGTTGATGATTTAAGCGTGGGGAAGAACACAAAATGGAAAATTTCTCAAACCTCGTCATAAACCTGATTGAAGCAAGCCGCAAACATGAGCAGTACCGAGACAAAGAATGCATAAACATGATTGCAAGCGAGGGACTGAAATCGCCGGCAGTTAACCAGATGCTCTGCTTCTCTCATGACTTAGCATGCAGATACGCGGAAGGGGAAAACGACCTTCAGGGACACGTTAAAAAAAGGTATTATCAAGGACAAAAATACATGTCCCAAATCGAAGACTACACAACAGACATAGTGAAAAGCCTTTTCAAAACTGACTGGGCAGATGTCCGATTGGTTTCAGGCACCCACGCGAACCTTGCGACATTTAAAGGTTTATCGCTGGCTTCAAAAAACAACAAAATGGTTGTCACCCCGCTGAGCTGCGGCGCACACATCTCACATGATTACACGGGGTTAGCTGGCAACGTGCTGGGCTTAGAAAACATAAACCACGTTTACGACATAGACGAATTCAACATTGACCCAGACAAGTCAGCCTACGTCATACGAGCCGCTAAGCCGGGCATAGTCACCTTCGGCGGCAGCCTCTTTTTGTTCCCACACCCCGTTAAAGAGTTAAGAGCCGTCTGCGAAGAAGTGGGCGCATACATAGCCTACGACGCATCTCATGTTCTGGGTTTAATTGCAGGCGGCGAATTCCAAGATCCCTTGCGAGAGGGCGCAGACTTCATAACCTCTTCAACCCACAAAACTTTCCCAGGTCCACAAGGCGGCGTCATCTTGGGAAGCCCAACCAATCCAGCACTCGAGAAAGCAGTGAAAAAAATCCAATACGCCATTTTTCCGCTAAGCGCCTCAAGCACCCATCTGGGCAGGTTACCCGCGCTGGGCATAGCCGCCTTGGAGATGAAGCTTTTCGGCGCTGAACTAGCAAGGCAAACGGTAAAGAACGCGCAGACCGCTGGACAGTGCCTGTGTGAGAACGGCGTTAAAGTTTTAGCGGAGAAAAAAGGCTTCACTAAATCTCACCAAATCGCGGTTGATATTCGCAGCTTCGGCGGCGGCAAGAAGATTGCCCAAGACCTTGAGGATGCAAACATAATTGTCAACAAGAACCTTTTGCCTTACGATGATCAAAGCAGCAAGGATGACCCTTCAGGATTAAGAATCGGTTTCCAAGATGTAACCAGGCGAGGCTTCAGAGAAGGCGATATTAAACATTTATGCGGCCTCATGCTTGACGTGATAAAGGGCAAACGTAAACCCGCAGAAGTCAAAGAAGATGTACTGTCATTCAAAAAGGACTTTAACCAAGTGAAATACGGCTTCCAAAACGTCGAAGAAGCATTAGCCCACATCAAAAAAGCTTAGATGACCACGCTGCTTCCCAAAAACATCTCAGGGTATGAATCCTCTAAAAACGAAAATTAAGCCTAAATATTAATAAGCCAACATTCTTCTCTTGAAAGCTGAAATTGCCATGATAGACCTTTTCTTAATCTACCTCGCAGTAACAGCAATAATCTTTGTAGCAATCTTCATGCTGCTTCCAAGGTATGGACCACACACCATATCAAGGCTAACATGCCCATACTGCAAGAAAAAATTCAACTACCATTGGGTTCCAGGAGCCAGCTTCATCTCGCTGTACCGCGGAAACAACCGACGCCTGAAGTGCCCTTACTGCCACAAAGTATCAAACTTTGACATAGCATCCACCAGAATCAGCAAACAACAAGCCGCTGCCTTAAAAAACAAAGCTTAAGCAGGCTGAAGGAAAGGCAAAATCTAGTTTTCAAGAACATTTAATATTCTTTGTTGCCAATCAACTTAAATCTCAAAGTTTGATAACCACTAAGAGGAGTTTGCTAGAATGAAAGTATTGTTAAACGACGGCTTAGAAAAAGAGGGATTAAAACTCTTTCAGGACGCTGGCGTAGAAACGGACACGCAGAAAAGAGACCAAAGCAAGCTGATTGCCGAGGTAGGACAGTTTGACGCGTTAATAGTGCGAAGCAACACAAAAGTCACAAGGGAAGTTATCGAAGCAGGCGCAAAAGGAAAACTCAAAATCATCGGAAGGGCAGGAGTAGGATACGATAACATAGATGTTGAAGCCGCCTCAGAAAACGGAATAGTTGTAAAATCTGCCCCCTACGGCAGCACCAACGCCGTGGCAGAGTTAACCATCGGTTTAATGCTGAGCATCTCAAGAAAAACTCCCCAAGCCCAACAATCCCTGAAAAGCGGCGTCTGGAAAAAGGCAAAGCTGAAGGGCAATGAACTTTCCTACAAAACCCTGGGTATTTTGGGCTGTGGAAGAATCGGGCAGAAGCTGGCTGAGATTGCCCGCCGCGGCTTTGACATGGAGGTCATCGGTTTTGACATTAAGCCATGTTTTGAATCGGGCATAAAATTCATGACTAAAGATGAGGTTCTGAAAAAAGCTGATTACGTTAGCGTTCATACTCCCGGCGGAAAAGAAACAGTCATCGGCGAAAAAGAACTCGCTATGATGAAGCCGACAGCTTACCTAGTTAACACTTCAAGAGGCAACAACATAGACGAAGAGGCACTATACAAAGCGTTGAGGGAAGGAAAAATCGCTGGCGCAGCACTTGACGTCTACGTCGATGAACCTAAAGCTGAAGGCGCAAAATTCAAAAATAAGCTTGCCGAGTTGGATAACCTGGTTTTAAGCAGCCATCTTGGAGCCTCAACCGTTGAAGCTCAAAGGGAAACGTCAATGGAAATTGCCCGTGTAGTTTCAGGGTTCCTGCTGGGCGGCGACTTCTTAAACGCAGTGAACGCGGGGGAAAGCATTGAGACCGAGGAAAAACCCGTCTACACATTGTTCATTCATCACCGTGATGTCCCAGGCGTCTTCGCCAACATCGACAAGGTCCTCGCTGACAACGACATAAACATAAGAGCCAACTATTCAAGGCAAATAGGAAACAGCGGCTACGCCATCGCGGTGTACGTGCTCCACAAAAAAGTCAACCCCGACATAATAAAAAAGCTAAAGGCAATCCCCAATATCTGCAACGTAAAAGTTTAAGCCTGATTTTCTTTCATGCCCTATTCTTTCTCCATCTTTTGCCACTAAGCGCAAAAATTAAGAGCAAAGAAGCCATAAATCATCTAGCGGGTGGCAGTGGGTTTGCCGAAAGTTCAAGCAGCCTCGCGACTTAGCGGTCAAACAATCGCATCAGCCGCGCTGGGCTTATTCCTCGTGTGGTTATATCTAGTGAGGTTATCTCAGTCGCTGGCATTGGCTTCTTTGTTCGTAAGCGTGATCGGAGGAGTGGCATTCGCGTATTTATGGACGACAATGCAACTGCGTTCAGTAGAAGACAACGGCGAATTCAAATCGCCCATTTCAATTGGTGTCTTGATTGCCGGGGTCTTCGTCGTTTTAGTGTTTCTGTTTCTTTTCGGAAGCGGGTTCATAAATTCGCAGACGCCGCAAGAAGTTGCCTTCATAACCATCATCATCTACATTAGTGTGCCGGCGTGGAGCTTCGCATCAGTAATTTTTTATAGGCGATGGGAAAAAGAAAAAGGCAGAAAACTTTTTTCGGAAAATACTTTGTCCGTGAGTAGACTTTACGCTACACCTAAGCCGACGCTTGCTTGATCTGTCTTGTGAAGACCAAGAAGAATGCGGCATTTTTTTAAGAGGGCATATTAGTCAGTGTTTATTTTAGGGTAGCTATGCGACTTGGAGTTCTGTTTTCAGGCGGCAAAGATTCCACACTTGCCCTTCACTACGCGGCGGAGAAAGAAGAAGTCGTGTGCCTCATCACTATTTTTTCAAAAAATAAAGAGAGCTTCATGTATCATACTCCAAACATAGAGATTTCGGCGCTTCAAGCCGAAGCCTTAGGATTGCCGCAAATAACAAAAACAACACAGGGCGAAAAAGAAAAGGAACTCGCGGAATTGGAAACTGCAATTACTGAGGCAGCAAGAAAGTTCAAAATTGAGGGTTTGGTGACGGGCGCAGTGGAGTCGGTTTACCAAGCTGAACGAGTCCAGCGCATATGTAATCGGCTTGGATTGTGGTGTTTCAACCCATTGTGGAAGCATAACCAGATAGCCCTCTTAGAAGAGTTTCTTGAAAAAAAGTTTAAAGTGATCATTTCAGGAGTTTTCGCTTATCCTCTTGACGAAAAATGGCTTGGAAAACAAATAGACACCAAAGTAATTGAGAGGCTAGTTGATCTTCAACAAAAATATGGTTTAAGCCCGGCGGGAGAAGGAGGCGAAATTGAAACAACAGTTTTAGATGCGCCCTTGTTCAAAAAGAAAATCGAAGTCCTTGATAACACTGTTGAGTTTAAGGGAAATTCCGGAGTATTCATAATTGAGCAGGCTCGGCTGGTTTCCAAATGATTCTTGTTGTAGACATGAATTGGAAGAAGGACTCATTGGGCTTTTACGAGTTTGTGTTGCCCATAGTCAAAATTGCTAAAACACAGGATGAATGCATCGTGAAACATTTCCTTGAAATAACCAACCAAGACCTAAGTAAATGTGACAGTATTGTTCTTTCGGGCACAGCGCTCAAGGATACGGCGACTTTAAGTCAGCCAGAGAAGTTCAGGTGGCTCAGCGAAACAGAAAAGCCAGTTTTAGGCATCTGCGCCGGCATGGAAACCATAGGAGTGGTTTTCGGCGCAGGCGTAATTCGGTGTTTGGAAATAGGCATGACGCAGATAAATATGATGAATGAAAACCCGCTTTTCTATGCAGGCTTCAAGGCTTATTCGCTTCACAGCTACTGCGTAAAGCCTTCAGGAGATTTTGAGGTTTGGGCGAAATCCACAAAATGCGTCCAAGTCATTAAGCATAAAATCAAGCCGATTTATAGTGTGCTTTTTCATCCTGAAGTAAGGAATCCTGAATTAATCGAACGTTTCATTCTTTTAAGTAAAAGTTAGCGCCTGTTTAGGTACCGCGGGAAAGGTAGGTAACAGAAACTTAATTACTTAGCAAAGGCAAATTTAAAGTGTACAGTTTTGTGGATTAAATGGTGATTCCATCATGATAAATAAATTACCAGTAGAAAAGCTTAGACACGTATGTGACCCTAATTTTATGGAGTGCGAATCAACCCATGATCTGACTTCTTTAAGCGAAATTATCGGCCAAGAAAGAGCCGTTCGAGCCTTAAAATTTGGGCTCGGCATAAAAAACCACGGTTTCAACATGTATGTTGCAGGTTACCCTGGAACAGGCAGAAAAACCGCGGTTAAAAACTTCGTAGAAGCCCAAGCTAAAGTGCAGCCAGTTCCCCCCGACTGGTGCTACGTCAATAATTTCACTAACCAATATGAGCCGAAAGCCATTCAGTTGCCGGCTGGAAAAGGAAAAGAATTCCGCGATGACATGAAAAATTTTATTGAAAACGTCGTTCAGAATGCGCTTCCTAAAGCTTTTGAAAGTGAAGATTACGCTACAAGAAGAGAAGCCACAATTCAAGGGTTAGAAAACCAAAGAAAACAGTTAATTGACGAATTAAACCACAAGGCAGAGCAGGAAGGCTTTGTAATTCAAACCACACCTATTGGAATACTACTTATTCCAGTGTTAGATGGCAAACCGCTCAACGAAGAAGAAATGTTGGCATTGCCTCAGAAGACGAAAGACAAGTTTCAGGAAAAGAGGGAAAAATTAGAAACAGACTTCAGAAATACAATGAGGCAATTAATCGATATGGAAAGGAAAATACATGAAGCACTCAAGAAACTGAACAGGGAAGTGGCTCTCTACGCCATCGGCAATCAAGTTGAAAGTATCATAGAGAAGTACAAAAGCACTCCAGAAGTCACAGCCTACCTGAAAGAGGTAGAAAACGATATTCTTGAAAACCTGCAACAGTTTGTGAAGAGGGAACCTCAACAGCAACCTCCTTTTCCAATGCCTTGGTTTAAGGAGGAGCCCCTCAAAAAATATGAGGTAAACGTAATCATCGACAACTCAGATACTAAGGGCGCGCCTGTGATCATGGAAACTAACCCTAATTACCACAATCTGTTGGGCAGAACCGAGAAAGAAGCTCAATTTGGCGCTTTAATCACTGATTTCTCTATGATTCGGGCAGGAGCCATACACAAAGCTAACGGCGGTTACTTGATAATTCCAGTTGAAGAGCTGCTAAGAGATCCGTTCTCTTATGACGGTTTAAAACGAGACCTCAGAGACGGAAACATAGCTATAGAGGAACCTGAAGAACGCTATGGTTTTCTCAGCGTTAAAACCCTAAAACCTCAGCCTATTCCTTTAACAGCTAAAGTAATCTTAATCGGTGACCCCTACGTTTACGAATTAATGTTCCAGTTGGACACTGATTTCAGAGAGCTCTTCAAAATTAAAGCCGAATTTGATTCAGTCATGGAAAGAACTGACAATAAAGTGAAGCAGTATGCCTCGTGGGTATGCACGCTTTGCGAAAAAGAAAAACTCAAACATCTCGACGGCACAGGAGTAGCCAAAATAGTAGAGTACAGTTCAAGAATTGCAGATGACCAATACAAGTTATCAACGCAATTCGCTCTTCTTGCCGACATAATTCGCGAAGCAAACTATTATGCTTCACAAGAAAACAACGAGTTCATAAACGGAAACCATGTCAAGAAAGCGATAGAAGAAAAAGTTTACCGATCAAAGCTCATCCAAGAAAAAATTCAAGAGATGATAACACGCGGGTTCTATCTGATAGACACAGTTGAAGAAAGGGTCGGGCAAGTAAACGGCTTATCCGTTATGGGAATGGGAGACTTTGCCTTCGGCACCCCATCGCGGGTAACGGCAAGCATCGGCTTAGGCAGAGAAGGAGTAATTGATATTGAAAGAGAAGCTAAAATGGGCGGTCCTATACACACAAAAGGCGTCTTAATTCTCAGCGGCTACCTAAATGACAAATACGCCAGGGACAAACTGCTGAGTCTTTCAGCAAGACTTGTCTTCGAGCAAAGTTACGGCGGCGTCGAAGGTGACAGCGCGTCAAGCACCGAATTGTATTCGATTTTATCAGCACTCTCTGGACTGCCAATAAAACAGAACATAGCAGTAACCGGTTCAGTTAATCAAAAAGGCGAAGTCCAAGCCATAGGCGGAGTAAACGAGAAAATTGAAGGCTTCTTTGAAATCTGCAAGCTTAAAGGCCTCACTGGGCAGCAAGGAGCAATGATACCGGAAAGCAACGTGCAAAACCTGATGCTTAAAGAAGAAGTTGTTGAAGCAGCGAAAGCAGGCAAATTCAGCATCTACTCAGTCAAAACAATCGATGAAGGAATAGAGGTTCTGACTGGAACAAAAGCTGGGCAAAGAGGATCGGATGGAACTTTTGAGGAAGGAACAGTGAATTACCGCGTAGATAAGCAACTTAAAGATATGGCGGATAAACTCAAAGAGTATCCAACTGTCCAAGGGCAAGAGAAAAAAATCGAAAGCTGATTGAAAGGTAGCTTTAGAGCAGTTTACCTTTCCCCTTTTTGTCCATTGTTAAGGTAAATTATTGATTTTGAATCTTTATTCTGAAGAATCAAAGCTTATCTATTATTTATCGTACGAGTAAATTGATGCAAGTTGGTCCCTCCAAAAGGCAAACGCAAACGCAGTAAAATCATGATAATTATACTTCTTCCTGCACTTCTTGTCATATTTCTCGCAGGATGGTGCATGTACGTGATAGGCGACCGAAAAAGGTCAGATAAGAGACAGCCACCTAAGCCAATCAAAAAAGACAACGTAAAAGACAACGTAACCCTTATGCCCATAATTTGCGAAGAAACACCAGAAATAATAAATGAATAATGCAAAAGCAACCGCCTCCTTTAATCATTTGCCACTTTAAAATTTTGATTTAAAGAGAAGTTTGCTCGCTTGTAGTTGCAACTGCACAATCACAATTCCATTTATACTGCGCAAAGTTCTTGTTAACTCGCGAGAAATAGCCATCCAAGAGGTACATCCACACTTGGCGGGTCAGCAGTTAAACGATGCGCGGATTGCCGCACCCTGACAATTCAGGGCTCTTTTTGATTCGCGCGTTGGGTTAACAGGGGCGATTCGCCAAGCTTACTTTTAGTTACCGAATTTACTTATGGTTCAACCGCTTTTTTGTATAGAGCTTATTAAGGGTCAGATGCAATTCTACATTTCGTGGAGTTTAACTTGAGCTATAAAGAAAACATGCATCCTAAAGTCAGCCAAGCAGAAATGGCAGTTTTCCACGCATTAAGCAAGGCAGGGTTAACCAGCGGCATGCTGACACAAAAACCAATCATTCTAAAATCAACGATTCCGGACTTTTGCTGGGCAAACAAACGAAAAATTGTGTATTTAGATGGCATACCAGTACATTCAAGCGATAAACAGCAAAAGCGAGACAGCGAAATCGATGAGTTGCTGGAAACGCAGGGGTGGGATGTGCTCAGAATTTCCTACCAACCGCCCATAACAGAGAAAGGACTAGCCGAAATAATGGAAGCCATAAAGCGTTTCCTAAACGTAGACGAAGAAACGTAGTTTCAAAAATAAACTGGGCCACCGCTTATCGCGCTTTTTAGCATTCATTTAGCATTTTCTCGACTTGAGGTTTAATTCTGGGCAAGAGTATAGTGGCATTTTTCCATATGATTTCTGGGTCTCTGCTAAAATACTCATGCGAAAGAAAATGGCGTAAACTTGCCAAGTCCTGCCAAGGAATATGATATTGATAAAATTTTGATTTCATTTCAGAAATTTTTGATAAAACGTTCATGGCTTCGCCGATGTTCCGCAAGTTGGTATCGACAGCATCTACAGTTTTTCGGTCATGAACGAATTGGTCGAGGGTCATCCCTTTCGTGTACTCTTCAATTATCTGGATGTGCAAAACGATTTCTTGAAGGTAAAGCTTATGATCTGATGGACCGCGTGATCTTTTCATATGGGTATTGCTTCTTTTAGAACTCGGTCTTTTATGAGTGGGTTTATGTATTTTTTTGAAACGAGATCAACTTTTACGCCGAGTTTTCTCCTAAGAAACCTTTTGATGTTGTTGACGCCTACGATGTCAGGTGTTTCTGAATATGTAACTAGAAGGTCAATATCGCTTTGTGGCGCTTGCCCACTTCTGGCGTATGAACCGAAAATTTCTATCGTTTCCACCTTATACTTTTCTTTGAGAACAGGTTTGAGTTCTCGCAGCTGCCGTTTTGTTTCATCAAGCGTCATCAAAGTATTGTTCACCACTGATACATCAGATTAACGATGGCAATGTATAAGTGTTTTACTCGCGGTTTGTTTCAGTTTCTCAGATGCATGAAAAGATATTTATCTGTAAGAGATAACCATCTTGCGAATGCTCCGGTAGTATAGTCCGGTCAAACCTTACTAAGACTTCTTAATAAGGGACTACGTATAGCGGCCTCTCGAGTCGCGGACCCGGGTCCAAATCCCGGCCGGAGCACCACTCATTTTATAATTGAGGTGATTAATTGCTAAAATTTGTTTTTATTGGATCAATTACTTCCAAGTCCAGTTTAGCGCATAGGCGCTTAAAGATTTGGTCATGTGAAATTATTGTTTTGATTTTTTTAAATTTCATGGATGCGATTACGGTTGCGTCTCGACCGCCTAACCCCTGGTCATAGCTGTGTTCGATTAGACTTTCTAAGGCTTGATTCATGCTCGGGCGGTCAAAGTCGACAATTGTAAGGTTTGACAGATTAGTCAGATATTCGATTTTCTTTCGTGCCGTCGTTTCGTCAAAGTGCCTGACTATGTAGTGTGCAACTTCCAAGATTATCAGCGTGTTGCAAACAATTTCTTGTGAAATGAGGGTTTCCCTCATTAATTCGCGAACCTGTTCGTGCTCACGTAATCGTTTGTCGAAGTAATAGCACCATATGTTCGAGTCTACGAAAATCATGTCGTACCGACTTTTTTTGGGCCCCACATTTTCTTGAGTTCCAAGGGGTCAATGATGGGAGTGCCTTCTTTGATGCAACCTTCCATTTCTTTGATAAAATCCTCTGGCGAAATCGGGGCCATTATAATAATTTTCTCTTTCTCCACTTTCAGTCGAGCCTTCGCTCCGGTTTTCAGCCCAATTTTTTCGCGAATCTCTTTGGGAATTAAGATTCTTCCCTTGTCATCCACGGTTACCTCTTCAATAGTCAAGTTCCCACTTCCCACTGTTATCTTAGTCCCACGTGGGAAATATACACGTTGCGGTAAGACAAACACTGCATTATTTTTGGGTTTACGTTGCGGAAAACCGCTTCGATCCCATTTTCCTGCTCTCTTCATAATATTTGATGGCTTTTCCACATCAATCTTACTTCAGCTTCAGAATCCTTCAAATTCTTAGCCAGTTTTTTCATTTGCACTCCGCCTTCAACAAAAGTCAATCGATCAACTTCTTTTGTTCTACGATAGTTATTTGAGCAAGCCACATTAAATTGTACGATGATTTTCGCAAAAGGTAATTATTTGAATGCGAGCGCCGAGCACAGTTCTTCTACCGTTCGGTTAAGTGTTAGTTCTGCCATGTTTCTGCTGTAGTCCATGATGCGTCTTGAACTGTCAAAAATCAACCGTAGCACAGAGGCTATGTTTGGGTCTAGTTTTTTGCTTGACATCAGCATAATTAATTCGTTTTCTAGCGGAGCTAGAGAGTCACGTTTTGAGATAAGTTTTTCCGCGTCTTTGTATTCTCTTTTGAAGAGCGCTTTTATGGCGTCATCGTACAGCTGGTTTGCCTGCGAACTGAAATTTACGAGTTGATTGTATATTTCTTCGTCTATTGGGTCTTTTATAAAGAGCGTTTCGTCATCGATAAGTTTTTGCAGTGAACCCAGATTGTTTATGATGTTCATGGCGTTTTGGGCGATGCTTTCGATGTCGTTTACTGCTATGCGGTATAAGAGGAACTCTTTGGGTGTTCTAAAGCCAAGTTCACGGTACAGGTTGCGTTCTATACCGTATTTTAGTTGGCGAACAATGTATAAACCCAAACGGTTCACGTCGTTGTGGGCGTTGATTACGCTGTCAAACAGGGTTGTGCTTCTATCTTGCAGGGCAGCGATGGCATCTCTGTTTGCAGAGAGCGCTACGATAGCCATTCGTCTAACTGCTTTTTCAATGGGAAATTCGGAGGGTTTT
>Ga0187891_1000184_pt1 | contig 65659 bp, 50 predicted proteins | sample June2016WEW_21_4_FD_132990 | JGI IMG/M metagenome (GOLD analysis project Ga0187891, IMG submission 132990) | Peatland microbial communities from SPRUCE experiment site at the Marcell Experimental Forest, Minnesota, USA - June2016WEW_21_40 | ecosystem: Environmental > Terrestrial > Soil >... | reverse complement strand
AGGCCAAAACCAAGAAGGAAGCGGCCTGACGGCCGCATCACTTTGTACCACAAACCGGACAGATCACTTGCTAATAAAACCGGACAACTTGAAAAGCTAGCGACACGCCTCAACAACCGTTTGGATGGCACATCCATGCAGCGTCGCGGCACCAAAGTAACTGGTCGTTGCGCAGCAATGAACTCGAAGGTGTTGCGGGCCGGGACGAGCATGTCACACCTGCTCTAGAGGTCTCGTTATTCGACTCATCGAAATGACCGTATCGATAGCTAACGATCATTGGGGCTTGTCCGCCAGGATGACAAATCGGGAATTCTAGCCTATACTCCTGTTCCATGGCCCTCAATCGCAGGTCCTTCTTTGCCGGCTTGCTGGCCTCGCCGGTGGCTGCGGCTTACCAGGAGGCGGCGCAGAGCGCACCCCCCATGCGAATCCGGCGCATCGAGACGGTCTACTGGAAGTCTCGCGAAGACGCCCCGTTCTGGCCGCACTGGACCTGGGTGAAGATCGACGCCGACGCCGGGGTGTCCGGAATCGGCGAGACCTATCCCCGCAACCCCAACGAGGCGGCAGCCATTCACGGGGCCGCCGGCCAGTTGATCGGCCACGACCCGCGCGACATCGAGCGCATCTGGGCGGACCTCTATCGTTCGTTCGACTACCAGGTAACCGGCGGTGCCGAGATGCGCGCCTTGAGCGCCATCGACCTCGCGCTTTGGGATCTGCTGGGCAAATCGCTCAGTGCGCCCGTTTATCGGCTCATCGGGGGAAAGGCGAATCCGCGGGTGCGACTCTATAATACCTGTTTTCCCTACAAATACGACTTCATCCGCGAGCCCGAGAAGATCATGCGCGAACTGATCGACACCCGCGGCATCAGGGCGATCAAGATTTGGCCCTTCGACGGCGCCGCGCAACGCAACGGCAACCAGTACATCACGCAGCAGGATATCGATCAGGCGCTGGAGCCGGTAAAGAAGCTGCGCGACGCCTTCGGGCACGATATTGAGATCGCCATGGAGTTTCACTCCAATTGGAACCTGACCGCTGCCATTCGCATCGCGCGGGCGCTAGAGCCGTACCAGCCGATGTGGCTCGAAGATATGCTTCTGCCCGGAAACCCCGATCAATACCGCGAATTGGCCTTGGCCACGTCGCTGCCCCTGACCATTGGCGAGCGTATGGCGGGCAAGATGCAGTTCGAGCAGATCTTGGCCGCGCGCGCCGCCAGGTTCGTCATGTTCGACGTGACTTGGTGCGGCGGCCTCACTGAAGCGCGCAAGATTGCGAACATGGCGGACGCGTACCAGCTTCCGATAGCTCCGCACACCGCCGGCGGCCCGTTGCTGTTTTACGCGTCCACGCACCTCACCACCGCATCCCCCAACGTGTGGATACAGGAGAGCTGCCAGCGCTTCTACGAGCGCGACTGGCCGGCCATGCTGGAGAATCCCATCGCGCCGCGGAACGGATTCATCCAGGTTCCCGAGGAGCCGGGCTTCGGCATGAAGATCAAGCCCGAGGCGTGGAACCACCCCGCCGCAGTAAGGCAGGTCAGCGGGCGATAGCGCCGCTCACGGGCGCTGGCGGCGCTGCTATTGAGCAGTCACCCCGCCAGCGCCAGGAACGGCTTGCCGTCTACGATCAGTTGGGTGGCCCTACCCTGCTTCAGCGAGTGAGGGATTTCCGTAGCAGAGGTGGTTGAGACCGATCCGCTTTTCACCTGACCCGTAACGGGGCAAGAGAGCAGACCAAAGCACAGCAAAGTCAAGGTCCCTATTGCCCTAGACGCTGTCTGCCAGCGCTCAGCGGTAGCGATACAGCGTCACCCGCTGGATGCTCACATCCCGCAAAAACAGATTCTGCCCTTCCGCGGCGTCGCCCGGCCAGCCGGCACTTTTCCAGTTACCCCACAAACCCAAGAAATCCCCCTGCCCGGTGTCATCGCCCGCGAGCTGGCGGCCGGGAACCCAACGACTGCCAACAAAAGTGCCTTCTTCCACGGTGCCCAGTCCGACAAGCGGGGGCCCCGGCGTGTTGGCAATGAATGCGACTTTCACGGCGCTGCCAGCCACGATGTACTCATCGGGCCCGGTCGCTATGAAAATCGCCGCCGCGGGGGGCAGGGTTTCCTGCGGCACTGGCAACGCACGCGAACCTGGGGGAATCAAAAACGAGGCCTCCAGCGTGTAATTCCCCACCTGAACCTTCCGCGGCGGGTCCTTCGGGCCCAGCCGGACGGCGGACATCGTGCCGTTGCCTTGGTGAGCCAGAATCAGGGGTGTCAGACGCGACAGAAGATCGTAGGCGTTGGTCAGATCAAGATCTTCGCCCGCCCACCTGTCAATGGCAAACGGCGAGAAGAGGATTGCGTCGTGGCCTCCGAAGGCGTACAGAGCTTTGGCTCCGCTTCCCCGCCCACCGCTCGTCTCCGGTATGAGCAGCGGGTTCCCGGACTGGGTGTACTTGATGCAATCCCCCACGAAGTCGGAGCTGTACATGTCGGCCCCGAGTACATCGATTCGCGGCCCCCCGGCTCTCCAGACGTCCATTGCGTCGGGCATGGGGCCACCGCCCTGTCCGCGGCTGGGCGCCCTCCCAAATCCGGTCTGCGGGCAGTTCGTGAACATCGGCAAGGGGTATTCGGCTTTGCCCGCCTCAATCACGCGGTCGATGTAGCGCGCAAAATGCCAAGCCATGAAGATTTCATCCGTAGCCCTGCCCTTGCCGAACACCTCTTCCCAAGTCCCGGATGTCTTGAAGCCGGCCGCCTCCCACACCTTCCGAAGCACCGGAATCAGCGTATCCTTGTGCTGCTGAAGATAGTCCATCAACTCCTTCGGAACCGGCCCCTCGAAAGACTTGTTGGCCAGGGGCGAGCGGTCGCGGGCGTCCCCCTGCATGCCCACTTCGTTTTCCACCTGGATCATGATGACCGTGTGCTGCTGGCCATCCACGTCCTTGATGTGGCGCATCAGGGCCGCAAAGGCGCGCGCATCCGCGTCCCGCGTCGCGTCGCCGAAAGGACTCAGCAGCTCGATGTCCAGGCTCCCTACAACCTGGGTGCGCAGCCCTCCGAACACGGGCCAAGTACCCCCTACAATCTGGGCGCGCGGGAACCGCTCGAAGTCCTTCTTCACCCAGTCGGGCGCGTAGCTGGACAGACCGTTCTTCCAGGTTGCGAACCACAAAAGCACGAGGCGCAGGTTGTGACTCCGTGCATCCCGGATGATGCCGTCCAGCACACTGAAGTTGAACTTGCCCTCCGTGGGCTCGATCTGGTTCCAGGAAACCCCCGCCAGGACGGTGTTGAGTTTTGCCGCGACGAGCTTGGGCCATACCGGCTTCATATACTCGAGGCTGGTGGCGCTGCTATTGAGCAGTTCCCCCGCCAACGCCAGGAACGGCCTGCCGTCCACGATCAATTGGGTGGCCGTACCCTGCTTCCGCAAGTGCGGGATGTCCGTAGCAGAGGTGTTTGGCGCCGATCTGCCGTTGCTCTGACTCGCAGCGAAGCCGAGAGCGCACATAAGAGTGCAGCAAAACAAGATTCGAAGTTTCATGATGATCTCCTTGCGTCTTCCACAAGCTCTTGTTCCTGAAGTAGCCAGCTCTTGCAGACCGGAGTTTCCATTTTGGACAGCCGGGTCCTTCAGTATACCCCCAGCTCCATCCCTTGCTCCTGGAAGTGCGCGATGCACTGCCATCCGGCAGGAGCGCGTTCCAGCCCGAATGAAGAAGGGGCTGCCTGCATCCTCTAGCGATCCGTTCGTCAGGGTGCCCCACATCCGCGGAAGCGCACGACCCACCACCCAAGGATTGAGGGCCTTACAATCCGTCCAGTCGCTTACTCCTGCGTAATATCACTCCGCTGCGCTCGCCGCCAACTCCGCCAGTATCTTTCCCGCCACTTGCTTTCCCCGTTCGCCGGTTTCGCCGGCGGGGCCGACGCAGGAGGGGCAACCGGCATCGCAGGGGCAGGCGGCGATCAGTTCGGCGGTTTGGGACAACAAGCGCGGCGCCAGGCGATAGAGCGGCGCGCTTTGGCCGATGCCGCCGGGATACGCGTCATAGAGATAGAGATTGGGCTCGAACGCAGCCAGGCCAGCGGCGTCTTCTTCGCTCAGCGCTACGCCCAGGTCGTGCGGGTCGCACATCAACAGCAGCGCGGCCACGGTGCGCAGCGCGTTGCCCAACCCGGAGATGCCGCTCTGTTTCTCGGCCGGCGTGAATTCCGCCAGGCGCGCCAGGAATGCCGCCGGGAAATGCAGCCAGAAAGCCGTGGTGTGCATTTCCTGCTCTGGCATGGAGAGCTTTCCCGCGCCCACGTTTTCGTTGGTGTAGAACTTGATCTTCTTGAAGCCGACGATCTGCCGGTTGACGCGCACATCGCCATGCACGCGGCGCGCGCCGGCCAGGCCATCGCCTTCGTACTCTTCGAGCACTTTCACTTGCGTGTAGTCGATGGCGTCGGTGTAGTAATCGGACTCCACGCGCTTCACGTAAGCCTTGCGCTCGTCGTAATCGAAGCGCTCGACATGATACTGGCGGGCCTCGTGCAGATAGATGGCTTTCTCGTGCAGCGTAGTGAGCGCCGTGGTAAACGAAACGTCGGCGATTACTTCCGCTTCGCCGGTGATATCGACCACCACGAAGTTATCGCTCGAAATCGAGCGCAAGCTGGTGGCGTCGGCCGGGTAGGTATCCGAAGTCCAATGCCACGCGAGCCCCGAATGGTGCAGGAAGCCGGCTTCCTCCAGGAACGCGCAGACGTCGGCTATCGCGTGCTGGCCGTAAGTCTCTCCATCGCGAATCGGCAGCTCGAAGGCGGCGCACTTCAGATGAGCGATGAGAATTTCGAGATTGTCCGGATTGATGTAGGCGTGCTCGGGCGAGCGGCCGAAAAAGTAATCCGGGTGTTCGACGATGTATTGATCGAGCGGCGCGCTGGACGCGACCAGCACCGCCGCGGAAGTGCCCTGGCGACGGCCCGCGCGGCCCGCGCGCTGCCAACTCGAAGCGATGGTACCCGCGTAACCGGCCATCACCACCGCGTCGAGCGAACCGATATCGATGCCCAATTCGAGCGCATTGGTGGCCACCACGGCGCGGATCTCGCCATCGCGCAGCTTGCGCTCGATCTCGCGGCGCTCGCGCGGCAGGTAGCCGCCGCGGTAGCCGCGCACGGTTTTCTTGGGCACCGGCCCGCGGTCGCAGGCGTCCTTCAAATAGGTAACGAGCACTTCCGTGGCCAGGCGGTTGTTGGCGAAAACCAGCGTCAGTAAATTCCGTTCGATGAATTCGAGCGCCACGCGCCGCGCTTCGTGTATGTAGCTGCGGCGGATGCCGAGCTGGCGGTTGACCACCGGCGGATTGTAGAAGACGAAATACTTCTCGCCGCGCGGCGCGCCGTTGCGCTCCACTAGCTCGAACCGCTCGCCGGTAAGCGCTTCAGCCAGCTCGCGCGGGTTGGCGATGGTGGCCGAACAGCAGATGAATTGCGGATGCGATCCATAGAACTCCGTGATCCGCTTCAGCCGCCGCAGCACGTTGGCCAGATGGCTGCCATAGACGCCGCGGTAATAATGCAGCTCATCGATCACGATATAGCGCAGGTTCTCGAAATAGCGTGCCCACTTGGTGTGGTGCGGCAGGATGCCGGAGTGCAGCATATCCGGATTGGTGAGCACAACGTTGGCTCGCTGGCGGATGGCTTTGCGCGCGTCCTGCGGCGTGTCGCCGTCGTAGGTGAAGGCGCGGATGGAGGAGCCCATCGCATCCACCGCACCCTGGAATTCGTGCAGCTGATCCTCCGCCAGCGCCTTGGTCGGGAACAGGTACATGGCGCGCGCGCCGTCATCGGCCAGCAGCCGGTTGGTCACGGGCAGGTTGTAGCAGAGCGTTTTGCCGCTGGCGGTGGGCGTCACCACTACTACGTTCTTGCCGGCTTCGAGCGCGTCGAAAGCTTCCGCCTGGTGGGAGTAGAGACGCGCGATGCCGCGGGCTTCGAGCGCCTGGCGCAGGGCGGGATGGATGGCCGCGGGCAAGTCGGCGTAAACCCCTTCCGCGGCCGGCTGGTGGTGGATGGCGCGGACGGGCGATTCGGGATCGGTATGCGCCGCCCGGAACCGGGCGACCACCGCATCGAGCGACTGCTTCGACGCAAGCGCCAATTCCTGCGAAAACTCGGGAAATCCAAGCGACAGACCCATAGGTTCTCTCACCGGCGCAGAGGCTGATCAAAATGGGCGGATGGATTGAGAGATAGCCCTCTTGCCGCCGCGTTTGGCTTCGCCTTTTCTTCTCTACCATACACCGAAATCGCCCGCGAAACAACAGCGGGAAGAAATGTTTTGGACCACCCCGAGGCTGGTGGCATGTCGGCGGACCCCGTGGCCCGCCCCACGCCGGTCACGCCAGCTCTTTTGAGCTATCCCGTTTGGGGCGTCCCGCATCCTACAATGTAGGGGTGAAACCTAACCGCGCGAAACCCGAAACTCGCTGGTTCCGTCCTTCCAGCATGTCTATTGGCACACTGAGATTGGCTTGGGTCGCTCTGCTCGCTGTGGCGGCGGCAGCGGCGCCGGCCTTCCGGCCTTCTATCCCTGGCCGCCACGTTGCGGCACCGGCCTTCCGGCGCTTTATCCCCGGCCGCTACGTCGTGGTCCTCGACGACCCGCCCGTGTCGGCCCGTTTTCCGGCGCGCGCAGACGCCGAGTCCCCGGCCGCCGCCGATTACCGCCGGCAAATCGAAGCCAAGCAGGCGGCGGTGGCAAGCGAACTTTCCGGCCGCCACATCCAGGTCACCAGCCGGGTATCGCACCTGTTGAATGCCCTCTTCGTTTCCGCGCCCGGGCACAGCATCGACGAGCTACGCGCCATTCCCGGCGTGAAATCGGTCACGCCCATGCGCCGTATGAAGGCGAATCTCAACCGCGCCGTGCAATTGATGGATGTGCAGACCGCATGGAACGCGGTGGGCGGCCAATCGAACGCGGGCAAGGGAATCAAGATTGCCATTCTCGACTCCGGCATCGACCTCACCAACCCGGCCTTCCTGGACTCGACGCTCACCATGCCGTCCGGCTATCCCCTGTGCAGCGGCTTTCCCTACCCCCCTCTCCCATACCCCCCTAGCGGTCCGTGCAGCATCTACACCAACAGCAAGGTGATCGTGACGCGCAGTTACATGCAGTTGTTGGGCGCAGGCACCGGCGCGGCGAACTCGGAGCCCGACGATCCGTTTCCGCACGATCGTTACGGCCACGGCACAGCCACTGCCATGGTAGCGGCGGGCAATACCATCACGGCCCCGGCTATCTCGACCACAGGATCGGCCATCACCATGGAGGGAATGGCGCCCAAGGCCTACATCGGCGTTTATAAGATTGTCGGCACATTCAACTACACGACTGACGAGGTTGAAATCCAGGCGCTCGAGGACGCCGTGAAAGATGGCATGGATGTCATCCTCTTGCCGTACGGAACGTTGGCGCTGACTGATTGGGCCAACGATCCCACGGCCTCCGCGTTCGAACAGGCGGCAACCACCGCCCGGCCCGCCGGCTCCCTGGCCAGCACGATCGCCATTCCGGTTGTTGTGGCAGCCGCCGGCGACGATGGAGCGGTTGGGGTCCTGAACGGTTACAATTACCCCAATTTCAGCACCATCAACTCGCCCTCCAACGCGCCCGACGTGATTTCCGTGGGCGCCACCACCAACTCGCACATCATGCAACCCAGCGTGAGCGTCACCGCGGCCGGCGCGCCGGCCAACCTCAAAAACATCGTCGCGCTGGCAGGCGATTCTAATTTCTACCCTTCCAACTGGGGCGCCAACATCGCTCCGCTGGTGGATGTATCGACCATCGGCGACGCCACGGCCTGCACCGCCCTTCCGGCCGGATCGCTGAATTATTCCTTCGCCTTAATTGTCTATAGCACGTGCAGTTTCGACACCGCGGCGGCCAACGCACAAAATGCCGGCGCTGTGGGTTTCGTCTACATTATGCCCGCCGGAACGGCCGTTGCCCCATTCGACTCCGGCCCAACGGGCATCGCGGAATACGGCCCTTCGGTTTCGATCTCCAATGGCGACGGCCAGAACCTGCAGAACTACATCGATCAAAACTACACCCAGGCGAACTCCTGGCCACGGGTCACGATTGACCTGAGCGGCCAGGAGGAGGATATCACCGCGCTGAGCCAGTACTGGCTTTCCATGCTGGGCGGCTGGGCGCTTACCGCGAACATGGTGCCGGGCTATTCCTCGTTCGGCCCCACGCCCGATGGCCAGCTCAAGCCCGATATCGTGGCCACCGGAGGCTGGGATCCTTCTTACCAACTTTACGGCGGCTTTTACGTGCCCACGCAGAGCTTCGATGCATACGACTCACTGCTCTACAGCGCCAACGGATTCATGGCCGTGGATGGCACGAGCTTTTCCGCGGCGCTGACAGCCGGCGCAGCGGCGTTGGCCATTCAGGCGCACCCGGGGCTGCTGCGGGGCACGCAGGTGCGATCGTTGATCGTCAATCCCTCGGCTCAGACCGTGGCCACGGACGATAGCGACAACGCGGTGGATGCGGAATGGATCGGCGCCGGCCTGCTGGACGCAGGGGCTGCCACCAGCGCTACCGTGACCGCCGAGCCCACCGCGGTTGGCGGGAGCGGGGCTACGATCTCGTTCGGCATTCTGCAATCCGGCTCGCTGCCGATCTCGAAGACCATCACCTTGAACAACATTTCCTCGAGCCCGGTGACGCTCACGCCGCAGGTTTCCTGCTGCACGGTAAGCGGCAGCCCTGGCTCGCTGTCGCCCGCTGCCTCGGTCACGGCATCTCTTTCCAGCTCGACGCTGGCCGCCGGCGCAACATCAACTCTGACGGTCACCCTTTCCGGCTCGCTGCCCGCCGCCGGCGAATATTCCGGCAGCGTCGCGTTGCAGGGATCGAGCCTGCACATTCCCTTCATGCTGCTGGTGGGCACGGGAACGAATTGCAGCTCGTCAGCCGATGAATGTAACATCACACCAAACTTTGCACCGGAATCCACGTTCCTCGAAGGCGCGCCCGGCATCGATACTGGGGCTTACCCGTACTTGCAACTGGTGGACGTGAACGGCGTGCCGGTGTCTGGCGCCTCGGTAGCGTTCACGGCAACGCCGTGGGGCAGCCTGACCATGAATAGCGTATCCGGGCATCCGGCTTGTTCGCCGGCTTCCAGCACCAGCAGCGTTACCTGCGCCACCGATCAGTTCGGCTGGGCATGGATGGACGTGGTGCTGGGTTCCACTGTGAGCCAGCCGCAAATCACCTACGGCGCCGCCGGCTTCTCAGATTACTTTAACGTGAACATCCAGGCACCTCCGACCATTTCCGTTACCAGCGCCGGCGCGCCGGGCGTGGTGGATGCCGCGGCGTATCTGCCAACTATTGCGCCGGGATCGTATGTGTCGATTTACGGAAGCGGCTTTACCTCTGCTCTTACCGGCTCCTCCGACCAGTTCAATCTCCTGTGTCCAAACGGGCTCTACTGCCCGTATCCCATCAGCTTCGACGATGTGAGCGTCAGCTTCGATGTGCCCGGCGCCACCTACCCCGGCTTCCCGTACTACATCACCACGGGGCAGTACCCCCAGATCAACCTGTTGGTGCCATGGGAATTGGAGGGCCAAAGCTCGGCGCAGGTTAAGGTGTCGTTCGATTTCGACCTGTTCAGCAACGTGGTGACCGTACAGCTTGCTAATAACGTCCCGGCGTTTTTCGTGTGCTCCGGCGCGGCTTGCGCGCGGGACACTAGTTATAACGTGATTACCACTGGCAACCCGGCCAAGCGGGGGCAATACATTCAACTCTATGCCAATGGTCTGGGGCCGGTGACGAATCCGCCCGGAGACGGAGTGGCGGCCACCGCCAGTCCGCTCTCCTCCACCACGACCACCCCGGTGGTGACCATCGGCGGCGCTGTGGTTCCGTCCGCGAATGTGCAGTTCAGCGGCTTGGCTCCCGGCTTCCCCGCTCTGTACCAAATCAACGTGCTGGTGCCCGAAAGCTCGCAAACCGGCAGCGCCGTGCCGATCTCGCTGCAGATAGGCGGGGCGACGACGCCCGCAACCACGATACCCGTGCAATAGTGGTGGGGCATGCTTCAAGCTTGCCAACGCCCGCTTGCGGGCGCCGTTTTATTCACAGCTTGGCAAGCTGCCCATGCTGGCAGTCACGCGCCATCGTCAACCGCCAAGCCCAGCGTTTTGAGGCCATTGCCGCTCGGCGCCCGGCGCGCGGCGCGCTCGCCTGCGCTTATCATGCGGACGTGGAGAGGAATACCAGAACCGACCGTGCCACAGCCGTGGTGGCTGCCGCCGCTCACGAGTTCAACGACGAATTGACCGTGATCCTGAACGCCGTCGCCGAATCGCTGGAAGCTCTGCCACCGACGCATCCCCTTTATCACGGTCTGATCGAGGCCCAATGCGCGGCCCATCGCTGCGCGCAGAGGGCGGAGGGCATGCTCTGCTTCAGCGCCAGGCGTGGGCTTCGCCCCGCGCCGTCGTGTGCGGAAGCGCTGCTCTGGCCGTAAACAACCGCTCCGTTGAAAATCACCCCTGCGCAGGTTTGGGAGCAAGGGGAGTGAGGCTGACGCGTAGTCGCAAGGCCCGTTGGGGCTTTTCGCGGGGCCGTCCTCAGATCTCGCTGTCGCTGAGACCGTATTTCTCTCGCAGGGCTGCCAGCGCGGTGCCGACTGCATCATCCGGCGGGATGTAGCCGCGGAGCAGCGCATCCAGTTTTCCAACTCCGTCCGGGTACGTGTCTGCCGCGTAGGTCGTGTGCCTCAGTTGCTGAAACTCGGTGGCGGACTGCTCCAGCACCGCGCGCATGTTCTGCAGCGACCGCTGGCGTTTGGTCAGTTGGGTGGTCAAATCGTCGCGGACCTCCCGTGGATACTCTTCTTTGAGCAACTGGCGGTCAATCGCCTGACGCACCTGGCTCAATTGAGAGCTGACAGCCAGGGTGTATTTCGCCAGTTCCGCAGCCACGGCGGCGTTTTGATCCAATTCGATTCCGCGGCCTGCCCCGTTTGCCGTGATGCCGCCGCACCAGGCACGGGCGTTGCTTACGAAGTCTTTTTCGATTGTGTTCGCGCTCGAAAAGTTAGCCGTTGTTCCTCTGAGCGCCTTCGCAAATTGAACCGCTTCCATCCGCTCCTGCTTGCCGCATCCCGTCATCAATGCGACAGCAGCCAACCACCACCAATACCGCGAGTTTAGGACCATCATATTCCTCACCTGTCAACGACCCAAGTGTAGGCCGTTTTTTCGCGGGTGTCCATCCGCCGCACCCTGTTGCGCCCCGCGAAGAAGGGAACGGAGCGCGCGTGCGATTCGCATCGCCCGCACGATATATTAGGATCACGCGAGGGGGAAGCCGTGGACGGCACAGTCGAAGCCCTGATCGCCGATCTCCTGGAGTGGGTGGCAAGCCGCGAGAGGACTTACGAGGAAGTAATGGAAGCCTGGCGCACGTCATGCCCTAAACTCCCGGTTTGGGAGGACGCAAACGATCGTGGCCTTATCATGACGGAGTATGTTAACGGGCGCTCGATCGTCAAGGCGACGCCTCTGGGTTTCGCACTTCTCGAAAAGCGCAAGGTCAATTCACGACGCTAACTATCCGCCCGCGATCGCCCCGACAATGAGCAATGGCACCGCCCCGCTGGCGACGGCTTCGGGCAGCGGCGCATCCGGGGATTCGTGGGACAAGTCTTCTGCGCAGGCGAAAAAGCGCACGAAGGGGCGCCGCTGTTGGGCGACCTGGTCTCGGATGGTGCCGCGCAGCATCGGATAGCGGGCCTCCAGCGCGTCGAGCACCGAGCGCTGCGTGACCGGACCCTCCACGTCAAGCCGCACCTCGCCCGCGACGCGCGCCAGTATTCGCAGATGCGCCGGAAGCTCGACCCGGATCACTGGAGCGTCTGGACCTCCACGGACAGCACGGCCGGAAGATCGCGGACGATCGGAGACCAACTATCTCCGGCATCGGGGGACGCGTAGACTTGCCCGCCGGTGGTGCCGAAATATACGCCGCACTGGTCGAGCGAATCGACCGCCATCGCGTCGCGCAACACGTTGACGTAGCAATCGCTCTGCGGCAGGCCTTTGGTGAGGGGCTCCCACTCGTTGCCGCCGGTGCGGCTGCGGTACACGCGCAGCTTACCATCGGGCGGAAAGTGCTCCGAGTCGCTCTTGATCGGGACCACGAAAATGGTTTCCGGCTCGTGCGCGTGGACGTCGATGACGAAGCCGAAATCGGTCGGCAGGTTCCCGCTGACCTCCTGCCAGGAGTCGCCGCCGTCGTCTGAGCGCATCACGTCCCAGTGCTTCTGCATGAAGAGAACGTTCGGCCGCGAGCGGTGCATCGCGATGCGGTGAACGCAGTGGCCCACCTCGGCCGTCGGGTCGGGGATGTATTGCGAACGCAGTCCGCGATTGATCGGCTGCCAGGTCACACCGGCGTCGTCGCTGCGGAAGACGCCCGCCGCCGAGATGGCGATGAAGATGCGGCCGTTGCCGCTCGGATCGAGAAGAATAGTGTGCAGGCACATCCCGCCGGCGCCGGGCTGCCAGCGCGGCCCGGAGCCGTGGCCGCGCAGCCCTGCAAGTTCCTGCCACGTCTGCCCGGCGTCGGTCGACCGGAACAAGGCAGCGTCTTCCACGCCGGCGTAAACCGTGTCTGGAACCGTCAACGACGGTTCCAGATGCCATACCCGCTTGAACTCCCAGGGACGCGGCGTGCCGTCATACCACTGATGCGTGCCCGGAACGCCGTCGTACACGAACTTGTTCCCAACCGGCTCCCAGGTCTTGCCGCCGTCGTTCGAACGCTCGATCACCTGGCCGGACCAGCCGCTCGACTGCGACGCATATAGCCGGTTCGGGTCCGCCGGCGAGCCTTTCAGATGGTAGATCTCCCAACCCGCAAAGTGCGGGCCGCTCAAATCCCACTTCTCGCGTTTGCCGTCCGATGTCAGCACGAACGCTCCCTTGCGTGTGCCAACCAGTACTCGCACTCCGCTCATCCCTCACCCTCCTAAAATACATTATCCAAAGCACTTGCAAAATTCAAGTGATCTTTTGAGCCAGTCGCGCTGCCCGCACCAATTGACACCGGCCGTCATTTCTGTAAAAATCATGTAGGCGAACAAAAGGCGAAATAATGGACGCGGCGGTGCTCCGGAAACAATTCGAATCGCTGCTTGGCGGTCACCTCGGGTGGCAGGCGAAACCGGTTGTCGAAGCGGTTCCGAGCGGCGTTCCGGAAATCGATCGGGCGACCGGCGGGTTGCCGCGCGGATGCCTTACGGAGATTTTCGGCGCGCCCTCATCCGGCCGCGCCAGCCTGCTGGTTTCGATTCTTGCCTGCGCCACCGTTCGCCAGGAGTTTTGCGCCCTGGTGGATGCCGAGGATTCGTTCGATCCGCTTTCCGCCGCCGCGGCCGGGGTGAATCTGCCGCGGCTGTTGTGGATCCGCTGCGGCCACAACGCCGGGCACGCGCTCCGTGCGGCCGACCTGCTGCTGCAGGGCGGCGGCTTCGGCGTGGTGGCGCTGGATCTGGGCGATACTCCGGCGCCGGCCGCGCGCCGCATCTCGCTCACTTCCTGGTTCCGTCTGCGCCGCGCCGTGGAGCACACGCCCACCGTGCTGATTGCGGTCGAGCGGCAATCTAATGCCAAAACCTGCGCCAGCCTGATGCTGGAATTGTCGCGGCAGCGCGCTCGCTGGTCGGGCGGTGCGCTCGCTTCCGCGCGGCTGCTCGGCGGCATGCGCGTGGCAGTGGCGCGGCACAAGCCGGGGCTGGCCCTTACCGCCGCTTTCGATACCGGTGCGCTGGAGTAGCTTATGTTCGCCTGTTTGCATGGCACGGGAAACCTGGCGGCGGTGGCATTCGATTTTTCGCCGCTGGTGGAGCGAACCGCGCCCGATACCGTCACCTGCGACGTGGCCGGCCTGGACCGCCTTTTCGGCGCGGCGCAGGAACTGGCCGCGGCCCTCGCGCGACGCGCCGCCGAAACCGGTGCGCGGGCATCCATCGCCCTTGCCGCCAATCCGGATGCCGCCATCTGCGCCGCGCGCGGATTTTCGGGCGTCAACATCGTTCCGCAGGGCGATGAAGCCAAGTTTCTGGGCGAGCTGCCGGTCGCGCTGCTGGGGCCTTCCGCCGAATTGCAAGAAACCCTTGATCGCTGGGGCATACGCCGTTTTCGGGAGCTGGCCGCGCTGCCGCCGCTGGGGATTGCCGAGCGGCTGGGCGAGGAAGGGTTACGGCTGCGAGAGTTGGCGCGCGGGGAAGCCGAGCGCAAGCTGGTTCCGCTCGAAGAGCCGCCGCGGTTTGAAGAAGAGCTCGAGCTGGAATATCCGGTGGAGCTGCTGGAGCCGCTTGAATTTCTGCTGGCGCGCCTGCTCAACGGCCTCACCACGCGGCTGGCCACGCGCGGGCTGGCAACCAATGAACTGCGCCTTAGCCTGCATCTGGAAACCCGCGCCACTCATGAGCGCACGTTGCGGCTGCCGGCGCCATCGCTCGATCGAAAATCGTTTTTGAAATTGCTGCGGCTCGACCTGGCCGGCCATCCGCCCGCGGCGCCCATCGAATGGATCAAACTGGGCGTGAACCCCGTGAAGCCGCAAGCCGCGCAGGGCGGCCTTTTCGTGCTCGCCGCGCCGGAGCCCGTGAAGCTGGAACTGACCCTGGCGCGCATCCAGGCGATCGTCGGCGAAGGCCGTGCGGGCTGCCCCGAGTTGCTCGACACCCACCGTCCCGACGCGTGGACAGCGCGGTCTGTCCCCGCTCCTTCACCGGGGGACAGACACCACTGTCCACGCGGCGCAGAGGCGGCGCCTTGGGACAGTGGTGTCAGTCCCAGGCTTATTTTCCGCATGTATCGCCCTCCCCGCATGGCCCGCGTCACCCTGGCTTCCGGCCAGCCCAGCTTTCTCGCCGCCGAGCGAATCCGCGGCCGCATTCTCGAACGGGCCGGCCCCTGGCGCACCTCCGGCGACTGGTGGACCACCGGCCCCTGGTCGCGCGATGAATGGGACATCGCGCTTTCCGATGGCGCCCTCTACCGCATCTATTGCGAGGCCCGCGGCTGGTTCGTGGAAGGAAGTTATGACTAAGGGGACATTTCGCAAATACGATAGCGTTTTGTCGCGCGACTCGCGGGCGAAGCATCGCTCGCCCCTACAGCGCCCGACAGTAGGGGCCGGGCATGCCCGGCCCGGCTTTTCGCGAAGTTTGGGAAAACAACGGGCAAGCTAAAGCATGCCCCACCTATGTACGTGGAACTGCACGCCCGCTCCGGTTTCAGTTTTCTCGAAGGCGCTGCGGTGCCGGAAGAGATGGCAGGGGCCTGCGCGCAATCGGGCTCGCCCGCCATGGCGCTGGTGGACCGCAACGGCGTCTACGGCGCGCCGCGTTTTCACATGGCGGCGAAAAAGGCCGGCATCCGCGCCCATACGGCCGCGGAGATCACTTGCACCAACGGCCACTCCTACCCGCTGTTAGCGGCCACGCGCGAAGGCTATCAGAACCTCTGCCGGTTGATCACGCGCATGAAGTTGCGTGCAAAAAAGGGCGAAGGCGCGGCTACGCTCGAAGAGCTGGCCGAATTCGCGCGCGGGCTGATCTGTCTCACCCGCCATCCCGAACAGCGGCTGGTCGAAATTTTCGGCCGCGCGAATGTATATGCAGAGCTCCAGCGCCACCACCTTCGGGAAGAGGAGGCAGCCAACCAGGCTATCGTCGAACGCGCGCGGCGTTTGCGCATTCCGCTGGTCGCCACCAACGGCGCCGCTTACGCGGCGCCCGCCCAGCGCGAGTTGCTGGATGTGTTCACCTGTGTCCGCAACCATGTGACGCTGGCCGCCGCCGGCCGCCTGCTGGAGCGCAATGCCGAGCGTCACGTCAAAACTCCGGCGGAAATGGCGCGCCTGTTCGCCGACCTGCCCGAGGCGCTCGAGGCTACGCTCGAAATTTCGTCGCGCCTGGAATTCACGTTGGCCGATCTTGGCTACGAATTTCCGCGCTATCCCGTGCCCGCGGGTGAAACCATGGCCGGTTTTTTGCGCGCGCGCGTGGATGAAGGCGCGCGCCGCCGCTACCAGCCCTATCACGAGCGCGCGCAGCGGCAGATCGAGCGCGAGCTCAAGCTGATCGAAAAGCTCAAGCTGCCCGGCTATTTCCTGATCGTCTGGGACATCGTGCGCTTCGCCAAGGCGAACGGTATCCTGGCGCAGGGCCGCGGCTCGGCCGCCAATAGCGCGGTCTGCTATGCGCTCGAAATCACCGCGGTCGACCCGGTCGGCATGGACCTGCTGTTCGAGCGCTTCCTCTCCGAAGAGCGCGGCGAGTGGCCCGACATCGATATCGATCTGCCCAGCGGCGAACAGCGCGAGCGGGTCATCCAATATGTGTACCAGCGCTTCGGAAAGCTGGGCGCAGCCATGACCGCCAACGTGATCACTTATCGCGGCCGCTCCGCCGCGCGCGAAGTGGGCAAGGCGCTGGGCTTCGAAATCGCGCCGCTCGAAAAACTTTCCAAGCTGGCGCATACGTGGGAGTGGCGCGATCCCAGGGACTCGACCGGCCGCCAGTTTCGCGAGGCTGGCCTGGATCTCTCCCATCCGCGCGTACGCAAATTTTTCGAGCTCTACAAAATGGCGCAGGACATGCCGCGGCACCTCGGCCAGCATTCCGGCGGCATGGTGATCTGCCAGGGGCAACTGGATTCGGTGGTGCCACTCGAACCCGCCAGCATGCCCGGCCGCGTGGTGGTGCAGTGGGACAAGGAAGACTGCGCGGATATGGGGATCATCAAAGTGGACCTGCTCGGCCTGGGCATGATGGCGGTGATTCAGGACAGCTTGAAAATGATTCCCGAGATTTACGGCGAACCGGTGGACCTGGCGCGCCTGCCGCAGGACGATCCGGCGGTGTACGCGGCGCTGCAGCGGGCCGACACTATCGGCATGTTCCAGGTGGAAAGCCGCGCGCAAATGTCCTGCCTGCCGCGGATGAAGCCGCGCCGCTTTTACGACATCGTGGTGCAGGTGGCGATCATCCGGCCGGGACCGATCGTGGGCAAAATGGTGCATCCTTATTTGAACCGGCGCCAGGGCCGGGAAGCGGCCGATTGCCTGCACTCCTCGCTCGAACCGGTGCTGCGCCGCACGCTGGGCGTGCCGCTGTTTCAGGAGCAGTTGCTGCGCATGGCCATGATCGCCGCCGGATTCAGCGGCGGCGAAGCCGAGGAGTTGCGCCGCGCCATGGGATTCAAGCGCTCGGAAAAACGCATGGCGGATCTCGAAGGGCGGCTGCGCGCCGGCATGGAATCGAACGGCATCACCGGCGCGGTGCAGGACACCATCGTGCACTCCATCACCTCCTTCGCGCTGTACGGATTTCCGGAATCGCACGCGGCGAGCTTTGCCCTGCTGGCATACGCCAGCGCGTATTTGAAATGCCATTACCTGGCGGCTTTCACCTGCGCCATGCTAAACAACCAGCCGATGGGGTTTTACTCGCCCGCCGTGCTGATCAAAGATGCGCAGCGGCACGGCTTGCGTGTGCTGCCGGTGGACATGCTGGAATCGGATTGGGACTGCACGGTGAAAGCTCGGCCCGGCCTGCCCTTGCGCCTCGGGCTGCGCTACGCCAGGGGATTGCGCGAAAAGGCCGGCCGCGCCATCGTTCGCGCCCGCCCTTTCTCGAGCATCGACGACTTGGGCTCGCGCGTGCCCGAGCTGCGCAAGGACGAGATCAACCGCCTGGCGGAGATCGGCGCGCTGAATTCCATCGGCCGGCCGGCGCGCGGTTCCCATCGCCGCGACGCGCTCTGGCAGGCGCAGCGCGCCACACTGCCGGTGGGCCCGCTGCTCGAGCCGCAGGAGGAAACCGGCGAGGGATCTCCGCTCGCGGCGATGGACACCGAAGAGCGCCTGTGGGCCGATTACCGCGGCACCGGCCTGACCATCGGCCGCCATCCCATGGCGCATCGCCGCGCGGAAATGAACGCATTCGGCGTGACCCGCGCCGCCGATCTGGCACGCCTGCCCAACGGCCGCCTGGTGCGGATTGCCGGGTCTGTGATCGTGCGCCAGCGCCCGGGCACCGCCAAGGGCTTCGTCTTCCTCAGCGTCGAAGATGAAACCGGCGTCTTCAACGTGATCCTCGCGCCCGACATTTTCGATCGCTTCAAATTCGTGGTGCTGAGCGAGCCATTTCTGCTGATTGATGGCGTGCTGCAAAACATTGATGACGTAGTCTCAGTGAAAGCCGCCCGTGTGGCTGCCCTGCCCGAAGGCGCCGCGGCGGAAGTGCACAATTTTCGGTAAGGCAGCTTCCGGGCCCTCAGTCCGATTTACCGCTCTTCGGTTCCGCCAGAAGTTTGAATGACTTGTTCTTCAGATCGCGCTCGCGCCCGGCCTGTTGCGCTTGAGCGAGCCGCTTCACGCACTTCTGCAGCTCCTCACGATCGGCGGCGGAGGTTGAATGCCGCAGAGCGACGATCAGGTGGTAAATGGCTGCTTGATCTAGAGGATCCTCCTTCAGCGCCAGTTCCGATTGCTCCTTTGCGAGCTGATACCGTTCAGCGCTCAGATACAGACTCGCAAGAAGGTCCCGCGCCGATACGAAGGTTGGCTTCAGCTCGACAGCCTTCAACGCAGCCGCAATCGCTTCTTGCGAGCTCCGGACATCACCAGCCGACGCGTCCTGCTCAAGCAGCTTTCCAAGCAGGTAGTAGAGCTGTGCGCTGGTTGGATGAGAGCGCAACTGGGCACGCACCTTCTCTAGCGCCAAATCCGGACGGTCCTTCTCCACTTCCGCCAGATCCATGGCGTATGAACTGAGACTCTGCTTCAGATCGAGACTCCCGGCCATCTTGAAATCGGCTTCCGCCTTATCGTATTGGGCGAGTTGAGCGTACATTAGTCCGCGAGACACATAGAGAGAAGAATCTCTGGGGATCTGCTGGAGTCCGAACGTGAGCATCTTGATGCCTGCTTCGAAGGACTCATGGTCAAGGCAGAGGATGGCGAAGGAAGTATAGTAAGCGGCGTTTTTGGGATTCAGAACAATGGCCTGCCGCAGATGAGACACGGCATTAGGAGTATCCCCTGCCGCTTCGTAGGCTTCCGCCGCGAGGGTGAAGGCGTCAGGATCTGACTGATCAGGCCCCAGTAAGGGCTCAAGCGTTGTGAGCGCGGCAGTATGTTGCTTCATTTCCATCTGCAGGACGGCAAGATCGTACCTTGCAGAGGCTCGTTCAGGAACAAGCGAAACCAGCTGCTGGAATGCCGCCAGGGCTTTCTGCACTTGCCTCGTCTGCTGCAAACAGTGGCCGTAAAGTTCAAGTGAGGCGGCGTGGCCGGCAACGCTTCTTGCGCTGGATTCGAAATGGCCGACCGCGGTTGCGCAGTTTCCTGCTCTGGCCTCCACCACGGCCAGCATTTCATGCGCAACCTCATCTGTCGGGGCGAGCTTTACCAATGTCCGCAGGGTTGGTAGAGCCTGACCGGGCTCCATGCGATAAAGGATCTGGGCTTTGCCTTTCAGTGCGGAAATCAAGTTTGGTGACAAGCGAAGAGCCGCGTCAAATGCAGCTAAAGCGTCATGGCTGTTGTTCTGGAGTGAAAGGGCTATGCCCTGCAGCGTCCAAACGCGCGCGTCGCCCGGGCTCTCCCGCAATGTGGAGCGCGTGAGTTGCAGGGCTTGATCCAATTGGCCGCTGCGGATGAGGGACTCTATGGACGCAACGGGTGCCGGGCGTTGCTGACCGGTCGCGGTGGCGCTCAATACGGCAAACAGTGCCAGGCAGGGAAGATGAAGTGGTATCCTCTTGTCCCCCAAGTGTACGCCTAGGACCGTGCCCAACCGAAGTTCGGAACAATCCCTTTGCCTTCCCGGATCGTAATAAGCCGATCGCACTTTATAGACCGATAAGTTTCGGTTGCACCGCTTGGCCAATGGACCGTTATGTCCGCGGCCGTCGCTTCTCCCAAGCCAAAATGAAGGCGGGAATCGCTGCAAGAATAGTAGCTCGACTGGCTCAGAACTGGCTGCGCCTGAGTTCGCCCGCTGTAGCGAACCAGCGCTCGAGCGCCGATGGCGCTGCGGTTCGACTTCGTCCCAATCAGCTTCACCTTTAGCCAATGGTGATTGCTCTTCAAATCGTTTCGCAAGAGCGACGGTGGCTCGTTCATGTTGAAAATCAGGATGTCCATGTCGCCGTCGTTGTCAAAATCTCCGAAAGCACAGCCGCGACTTGAATGCGGAGTCGAGATGCCCGGACCTGCGGTTTCGATCTCCTCAAACGTTCCGTTTCCCAGATTCCGGAAAAGAATCCGAGGAGATTTGTCGGGGTTTTGCGGCAGAATCTTCTCCACCTCGGGATACACGCTGCCGGTTACGAAGAAAATGTCTGGCCACCCATCGTTATCCAGATCGCAGATGCCGGTTCCCCAACTGATAAAGCGGGTCTCGACGCCCAGTTTTGCGGCGTACGTAACATCGTCGAAATTGCCTTTGCCGTCATTTCGATAGAGGACGTCGTTATCGTTGACAAAGTGGGTTTTGAAAATGTCGAGATGCCCGTCCGTGTTGTAATCGCCAACCCCAATACCCATGCCGGCCTGTTCGCCTCCGTCGCTGCTCAACGCAACACCGCGAGCAACGGCATCTTCAACGAAAGTTCCGTCATGCTGGTTCATGAAGAGCAGGCTTGGAGTGGAGTCGCACGCGACGTAAATGTCGGGCCAGCCATCTTCGTCGAAGTCTGCGGCTACGACTGTCATGCCATAGCTTGGCCACGGCTTGGCAATTCCAGCCTCAACGCTCACATCCGTGAAGGTGCCATCGCCGTTGTTCCGGTACAGCGAATGCCTCCCATAAGGAAGGCCTCGCGGACCACAGTTTACCGGAATTCCTTTCCAGTTGCAATTGACCGAAGCACCGGGCCTTGGCACGTGCTCCAGGTCAAACTTGAGATAATTCGAAACGAAGAGATCGAGGTGGCCGTCGCGGTTGTAGTCGAGGAAGGAACAGCCCGCCCCCCATCTGACCTCGGGACTCTCCAACCCGGCTTCTTTGGTCACATCCTTGAACGTCCCATTTCCCAGATTGCGATAGAGGCGATTCTGTCCCCAGTAGGTGCAAAAAAGGTCTTCGTATCCGTCGTTGTTGTAGTCGCCGATACAGACAGCATTCGCCCAGCCAACTGCTTCGAGACCCGCTTGCGCAGTCACATCCGTGAAGGTCCCGTCACGATTGTTCTTGTAAAGGCGATTCGAAGCTCCAGGAGGAGCTCCTTCGAGACGAGTTCCGCTGAGCAGAAAGATGTCAATCCAACCGTCGTTGTCGTAGTCGAGAAAGGCGCAACCGCAGCCGTCTGCCTCGATAATGTATTCCTTGTGATCTATGCCGCCATAGACCATGGTCTTCGTCAGACCCGCCGAGGCGGCAACATCGGTAAAATACGCGTTGAACGGCCGGCCGGATGCCGCGGCTCTCTTTTGAGCGGCTGCGACGTGACCGCCCATGCCTTGCTGCGAATAGCATCGGGGTGTCACGTACCCGGCTGCTGCGGCGAGTGAAAACGAAAGAAAGTGACGTCGTCCCAAACGCATTTGAGCTAGTGAGACTCCCGGGAATGGATGTCTAAACGCATGTTTCTCCAGCGGCGTGCCCGGCGACGTCCCGCACACAGCAACGTGGATGTTCCACCTCGCCCAACAGCACCGCCCTTACCAGACGTACACGGCGGCTGCACGAGGAGGACCAGGTACGAAATCAGTCACCTGTGTCTGCAGAAGAATCTCGATGTTCTTCTTCTGCCAACCCGGAGGAAGCGTCCGCATTGCCGGCTCCAACAACTCTGGACGGGTAACCAATTCGCTTGCCGCCTGCGTGCCTTCCGTGCCAATACCGGCTACGATCATCGTAAACTGCCCAGTGGCCGAGTCCAGCAGCCGGGCCACTAGCGCAGTGTCGTCGACGGGTTCCCGGTTCCTTCCGTAATGCCGTTCCCAGTATCGGCCATTGGCGCCCTGTTCGCGAATCCCGAAGCGAGCGCCATCGGTGACAAACGCAAAGTGCAGAGCGGACGTGATTTGCAGCGTCCAGCGGTTGTTAAAGGCACCTACAACCACCGCGGGCGAGTTCTTCAAGTCGCCGAATGAATAGTCCGAGCCAATCCGGACCTGGTCTGGCTTACCAATCTTGCCCATGAGAGTTGCGAGCGCGATGGCCGCGTATGTGTCACCCCGCGCGACTCCGTAATCCGGAGTCCTCGCCATATCGCCCCAGGCGATCTTCTGGTGCGGATCCAGGGGCAATGCGCCGAGTCTCTCAATCGGATTCTTAAATGTTCCGGGATGCTGCCGTGCATACTCGTCGTATAGCGCCTTCGCCGGCCGGTATACCACCGGCATGGACAGACAGACGAGTACTGGCTGCGGGGTCGCGAACACTGGTGCCCAGAACTCATCAATCGCTGCCTTCTTTTGGGATGCGCGCGAGCCCCGGACCCCGACCGCGACCGCGCCAGCGACCAGCAGGATCGCGCATATCAAAGCAGCCACCCAGGATTTCGCCAAGCTGCCCAAGCGATCAGCCAGGCCGGCATCTGGAGGCCGGGATGGCGTGAACGGAACGGGACTGAGTGGCGGCTCAACCGGCGCCTCGCTGAAGACTGGGGAATAGGAGCCCACGGGGAGTTGAACGCGGATTGCCGACGGAGTGGTGAGTGCTCGATAGTACTGGTCAAGCCTGCGACGAACTTCGGCCGCCTGGACGCGAACTACCGGGTCATCGCCCGTGGCGTAGTCGCGGCGACGCCCGAACAGCTCCACGCCGATTGTGCGTTCCTTGATTGGCTCAGTGCCATCCAGGGCGTATTCAACCACATATCGAAGGAACTGCTTGGATCGTGCAGCCTTGCGAAAGAAACGGCTTTCCAAGATCTGATTCAGCTCCCGGAGTACCAGTTCACGGCTTCCAAGCTCAATCGGAACTGCGTTGCCAAATGCCATTTCAGCTGTCAAAGTCACTTTCCGGACGGCTTGCGCGTCCGAAGCGCTCTTGGCTGCGGTAGTGAATGCTTGCCCCCCACCAGGCCTCGCGGGCCATTGCGAGAGAAATTGTATCAGAACGGAGGGCATCCGTAAAGGTCCATTTTATTGCGTACGGTTACCGTTCCAAATGTGGTTATAACCGACTTACAATCAATGACGTACATGCCACCCCGAGCGGCTGTTACATCGACAAGAAACATCTGCCAAGCCGACAGCCGACACGGACCTCACCAAGCACGGAGCGGCTTCGCCCGGTGTGCTGAGCCAGGATCCGAAGGCACCCCCCGAAATGGTAGCGGTGCTGGGTCGCCCCCAACGCCACAGATCTTCCATATCTTGGAGACAGCACTGCCACTTGACAGTCTCGCTCCTGAATTCCATAAGACTTCAGGGCCAATGCCGCGCTTCGTTGGCGTTGGCGGGAGCGTGGACTTCCTCTTACTGTAAAAAGACTGTTCATTACGTTGCGCCCCCGAGTTGGGTGGGCTACGCTCGATCACTGTTCGTCCGAGCGACATTAGGGTCGTGCCTCGGCCAGACGAGGGGTTGGTAGAGTCTTTTGGCGACAGCGCCGCTAAGAGGAGGTTCCATGGAAGTTCAATTGAGACGTTCACTCATTGTAATGTCGATGCTTTGTCTTGCCTCATTGACCGCTTTCGGTCAGTTCTTGAGCGGCCTGGAGGGGATAGTTCGCGACAAAAGCGGCGGTGTCGTACCTGGTGCGAAGGTGACCATAACGGACAGCCGCACCCAGGTGTCGAAGAGCACCACAACCAATGACTCCGGCTATTTCCGAATCGAGAGTATTGCGGCCTCGACGTACGGCGTCCAAATCGAGAAGTCTGGCTTCAGAACTTTGGAACTGAAGGATCTTGAGATTCCTGTTGGCCAAATTCGAACGGTTGAGCCTACATTAGACATCGCTTCGATGGAACAAAAGCTCGTCGTGACGACCGAGGCGGCAGGGGCCGTCGACCTTGTCAAGGCTGAAACCGGGTCGGTGATCCAGGCATCAACGGTTCAGGAAACGCCCTTGTTGGGACAGAACGTTTACAGTCTGACGACCTTGGCGCCCGGCCTCACCGGCAGTGCCGTCACCGCTAAAGGTTCCGACAGTTACACGAACGAATACGCCATCAACATCAACGCTGCCGGATTGCGGCAGGAGGAGAACGGGTACGATATCGATGGCGCCCAAACAAATACTCCGTCACGCGGGGGCGGCACGTCCTTTTCCCCTAATCCGGCAATTGTCGAATCCGTCGAGGTACGAACCAATGACTTCGACGCATCAAAGGGGAGAAATGGCGGTGCGATTGTGGACGTCTATACGCGCTCCGGCAGCAACCAGTTGCACGGAAACGTCGATTACTACTTTACCAACAACGACTTGTCCGCCAGAACGAAGTTCGATCCGTCGCAACTGCCTTCGTCCCACCGGGACGAAGTAAGCGCCGCGTTGGGCGGTCCAGCGATCAAGAACAAGCTATTCTGGTTCGGAGCCGTCGATGTTCTTCGGTCGACCATCGACAGCCCAGGCAGCGCCACAGTCGAAACACAGGATTTTGTTACCTGGGCAAAGGCGAATCTCCCGAATACGGTCGCCCTTCAAGCCCTTACCGCGGCTCCACCACTCCACTACGCCACCGCCAGCAGCCCCGATGTCGTAACCGTGGGCCAGATCACTGGAAGCTATTTCCCCCTGCCTGTGGGAATCCCCGCGGGCCTTGACGCGTACGGCAACATTACCTACACGAACGTGTCGCCAAAAGACGGCGTTCAGTGGAATGGCCGCGGTGACTACTACATGAGCGACAGCGACCGCTTCTATCTCGATATCATGCGGATGTCCACCACCTCTACGAGCACCAGTGTCAGACCGGCATTCGCAGCGCCCAGCGCGGGCCATTCCACGTTTGCGAACGCGGATTGGACCCATACTTTCAGTCCGACCCTCTTAAACGAAGGTGGGGCGAACATCATTCGCCCGTACGGACAAAACGGATCGAGTCCCGAATTCGCCGTACCCAATATCAACGTGAACGGGATTTCGGGCTTCGGCAACTGGGGGCCCGGCAACTTCACCCAGCAGACCGTTGGCTGGCGCGACGTCCTGACCGCGATGGTTAAGGGCCACACGCTCAAAATCGGTTTCGCGCAGAACAACGTCCGCGAAAACGATGAGCAGGCCGGAGCCTTTGACCGGCCGTCGTATAACTTCGATAGTCTGCTCGACTTTATCCAAGATGAGGCGGTAAGCGAGAGCGCAACTCCGGTCAGTCTCGTGAACCATCAGGAAGCGCCCTATTACCGCAACTACCGTGCGCTCATCAGCGGCGTCTTCATTCAGGACGATTGGAAAGTGGCCCCTCGTCTCACGGTGAACCTTGGCGTTCGCTACGACATGATGAGCAACTTTTTCTCTATCTATAGTCCTCAGTTGAGCGACTTCAACCTGGGACAAGGCTCGGGGTTGTTTGGCCAAGTCGCGGCTGGCACGGTCGAGCTCAGCCCGAGCTCCAAGGTGCTCGACCACAATATCTGGGCTCTCACTCCACGCGTAGGGTTCGCCTGGGATGTCTTTGGCAAAGGCAAGACGTCGATCAGAGGCGGGTTCGGCATGTTCGCCGACCAGCCGCCATATCTGCACCTCACGGATATGACAGCAGGCAACCTGCCAAACTACTATTACCCGTATCTCGCCGTAAGTCAGGGACAGACGATTAACTTCCAATTGTGTCAGCCGCCTGCTGGCTTCACAATATCGTGTCCGGTGGTGCCAACCAACAACGCCACCATCAATCCCACGACTGGTGCGCTTTACATCAATGGCGTCTTGTCACCCGCGGGAATCGGTGGCATCGACTCGAACTACAAACTGACGCAGGTGGAGGCGTGGAGTTTGAGCGTGCAGCAGGAGCTGATGAAGGGTCTTGTCCTCGAGGTTAACTATTCGGCAACCGAGGCGCACCACCTGCCCGTGTTCAACCAGGACGTCAATCGCTACACAGACAGTCTGATCATCAACAATGGCACGTTGGGCCGTCTGAACCCCAACTTCTCGACGATACAGTACGCCACTTCCGACGCCAATTCGATCGGTAACTTCGGCTCGGTTAAGTTGCGCCGCCAATACTCGCACGGACTCACGTTTGGGGCGGTCTACACGTATGGAAAGGCGTTGGACGACTTCACCGGTTCCGGTTCGTTGGATAGCGGAGCAGCGGCTACAGGTACAGGGGCCAATGGTGCAGACCAGGTGATGACGAACTACAACCTGGCTGCTCAGCGCGGCCGTTCTGATTTTGATATTCGCCAGCAGTTTGCATTCGACTTGAGTTGGACCACACCGAAGACGTACGACGCGCAGTGGGAAAGGTCCTTGCTGGGCGACTGGCAAATCAGCGGAATCTGGCTGCTGCAGAGCGGGCTGCCTTTCACGGTATTCACTAGCCAAGGCTTTGTACCCGTGTACAATGCTGCCGGTCAAGTGATCGGCAACAAAGGCGGCGATTACAACGCCGATGGAAGCAATTTCGACTCTCCTAACGCACCCTCGTTCGGAACCAATGTCAGCTCAGGGAAAAATAACTACCTGAACGGCCTGTTCCCGGCTTCCGCATTTCCGGTTCCCGCGCTCGGGCAAGAAGGTGACCTCGGCCGGAACACCTATAACAACGAGGGCTACAACAACATCAACCTGACCGTTGGCAGACTGTTCCCGATTCGCGAGAGGCTGAAGATCGAGGCGAGAGCCGAAATATTCAACCTCTTCAATCGGACTAACCTCACTGGGGTCAATGGGGACCTGAGCTCGGGCACCTTCGGACAAGCTACGGGCCAGCAACCGGCGCGCAGCCTCCAGTTGCATCTAAAGGCAACGTTCTGAGTGTGCCGGCAGACAAGCATGGACACGCTGCGGGGCAGCGTGCTCCATGCCTTCTGGTGAGGAGTTTCGTTCCGGTAGTTACCTCTTTGGCGTTGTGCTTGCGGCTCCTCTGGAGGAGCCGCCTTCTTGCTTATGGCAATGCTGCTGTTGTCGTCGTTTGACCCCGGCCATCTGTATTGCTGGCTGAGCAATCCCCGGTGGCAAAGGCCGGCCGCGGCAGCCGATGCACGCAACGAACCGAGGCGGTTTCGCACGCGGGCCGTACCGGTGCCAGACTGCCATGGTCGTCCGCGTCCTGCAGAGCCGCTATTCTAGCTTCCGTGAACAACAGGACCGAATGAAACTCCAGTCCGGGGCAGAGATGCCAGAAGGGAATAGAAGGACGAGTTCATCGGGCGGTTCTTCCTCGTCGATGGGAGAGGCGTAGATTTCTCGCGCTCGGCTGCGTTTGCGGGGGTCTCGTCATTGGCGCCGCGGCTTGAGCTTGCCGAGGCGGCGGCGACGGAGTATGTCTGCCAGTCGACATATTGCTTGACCCAATTGAACCACTCGGGATGCTGGCGGCCCTGCGCTCGTGCTCGACACGTTGCGGAAGCTCGTTCGGCAGGATCAACCTCCGTTCGGACGCGGCTGTCACCCCATTGCCGCCGGGCCGAAAAACCAAGGCGCATGGCAGTTGTCAACACCGTTCCGCCTTCTAAATCCATTACAACTTCCGCCGCCATTCGCAGACCACTCACGCCAGATCAGCATACTGCCGGCAGAGCCATCCCCGATTTGCGGAATCGCTGGGTCGAGATCAGAAGCCATTGCATGACCGGAGAAAGTGATTTAGAATCAGACAAGTAGAATGTCGGGGCGTAGCGCAGCCTGGTAGCGCACCTGCCTTGGGCGCAGGGGGTCGGGCGTTCAAATCGCCCCGCCCCGACCAATGGAATCAAATAGATACAGCGGTTTTCCTGGGCCCGGGAAAACCGCTGTAGTCGTTTTTGTAGCTGCGGCCCGCCTCACGTTTCAACACACCCCAATTGCGCTGAGAGGAACCTCGCCGTCCCCCCCGATGAGAATTCAAATGCAGCGGGCAACACTCCGGTCAGCTAGCCGACGAGCGGCGTCGCTCCATTCGGCCGTATGATCGTGACGAAGTGCTTCGCACGCGTCAACCCCACTCTGAGCAGCCTCCGGCTTCTTTCGAACGGCGCCGGTTCTCTGGCCGTGTCAAAGAATGGTGCCCGGTGAGCGTCTTCCACCAACACGACGCCGTCAAACTCCTTACCTTTCGATTTGTGGATCGTCATGAGCATGCAGCCATGCGGGGTCCGTTCGCTTTCCAGGAGCCGCTGCCGGTCTAAAATCGTCCTCACCCTTTCCGCCGCGCCGACATAAGATGCCGCGGCAAGCCAGAGGTCCGCCAAGCCAGACACCAAGGCTTCGCGGGCTCCGAACAATCTGACCATACTGGCGTCCCCAAACACGTCCTCAAAACCGGTGACCGATTGAAGGACGCTCCGAGCGCGCACCCAGTCTTTCATAGGGTCGCCGACGAAATTGATACCATCAGTGAAGGCCTTGCGAAACTGCTGAAGCGCCTTACTCCGGATGGCTGACCCAGCCTCCACCGCTTCAGCCATCTGGGTGCATTTCAACGCTGCATCTGCTGCTTTCTTCGTGGTCTTCTCCGCATTCTTGAGCTGATAATAACGACACAGCAGATTGAGCGTCTTCGCAAGGGTTGTCGCATCACCAGATAACCATTCCATGATCGAAGCAACGGTTACTGCCGCAGCGACGGCAAGTTCCGCATCCCACACCACGCCGTGTTCGATGGGCCGGAGAGTATTGCCTTTAAAGGTATGTTGTGTCTGGAGAATGTCGGACAATGTGGCGACGAATTTGTTATTTCTGCAAAGCACAGCGACCGAGGGGTGCTCAACTCCTCGCTTTCGGATCTCGCTGAAGGTCCACACGGTGGCGGCATGAAAGATCGTCTCAAAGTCTTTGCCGTGGTAAATGACGAACGTCACATCGTTGGTTTTGGGAAGGGGAACTCTGTTTTGGAGGACACAATCCGCGAACTGAAGGATGCCTCCGTTGGGACTGCGATGATTCTCGCTGCCGAGGCCAAACTCGGCGGGAGCCAGCTTCTCTCTGAGTTGTTGAACCCGCAGCGGGTTGACGTTCGGCCGGTAGTCGAAGATTCGCTGCTCCGGGTCCGCGAGGCAGCACATGGTAGCTGACATCGCCATAGCCTGGACGATTCGCCACTGGTCATCGTCGGTGTCCTGGAACTCGTCGCAAATTACCATCGGGAACTTGGAGGTTAGCAGGGTACGAACGGCTGTTGATTTCTCGAACAAGTCGGCGGCACCTGGCGCCAGCAGGTCAAAACAAAAGGCGCTCTCCTGGCTGGCCATCCGTTCTCGCTCGGCATCCCAGCGGCCTTCAAAGCCAGCCTTCCGGAGGCGTTCCTCTCCGGGCACAACGAACTTGCACCGGCGTCCGGAAAGCAGGCGTCCGTGGGATTCAAGAAGCTCAATGCAAAACGCATGATACGTCTGGACGCGGATAAGCGAACGCTCATCGCGGTTTAGGAGATCCTGGCTCTTCTGGAGTATCTGCTGGATCGCGGAGCGAGAAAAACTCAGGAATAGAATCTCCTCGCCCGGCCTCAATGAGTGAGATGCGTCTGCTGCCTTCAGCAGGGCCACCGTGGTCTTGCCCGACCCCGGCCCGCCAGTCACCAAGACGTGACCCTCCTGCTTTAGAATCGCCTTTCGCTTGTCGCAAAGTGTGATGCTGCTCACGTGCCTGCCTCCGCGCCGTCTTTGGCCGGCGTCGATTTGGGCTGGTCAGGCGTCGCCGCGGCGCTGCCTTCTGCGGGTTTCGGGGCGGGCGGTGGTGTCAAAGACTTGTGAATCGCCAGCAGGATCTCGCGGATCGTCGCGGGAAGCTCGCTGCTGCCGTTGCATTGGGCGATAAGCAGGGAGGCGTAGCCATAGTTATTTCCCTTGCGCGCTTCCAAAACCTTCTGACCCAGGCTTCGCACTTCGGGTTCCGTCAAGGTATCCATCACCGTACCAACCTGTGGGAAGTCCGCCCGATCTTTTACGGTGTCGAGGAAACGGCGGAGAACCGCCTCCGGCAGCTCTTTGACAAGGAGCGATTCAACTCCCTTTTCTGAGGACTCCCAGACTTGTGTGTAGCTGGCAAGTTTCGTGATCGCGTCTGCCGAGAGTTGGCTATTCGGCTTATCATAGAAGCAGAAGGACCGCTTGCCAAGGGCCGCAAAGCAGGGACCATACTGCGGCGTCGATCCGTCACCGCCAGCGTCAAAAACCGTTACGCCAGCGATGTCAAAATGGCTGTAGATTTCACTGCCCAAGTCCTGCTCCAGCACCGACGACGCAGCCGGGAAGATGGCCGCTTCGGTAGCGCCTTCCACCACCAGTACCGCGTTCGCCAGAATGGCCTCAGCGAACTGCCGCCGCTCTCTGGCGAACACTTTCGGCTTAATGCCGTGCAGGTCAATCGGTATCCCCGAAAGCTTTCCTTGGTCGGCTCGGGCCAGGACAACTATTTGCTCCGGCTGGAACTGCTCTATAACGTATGGGGAATGGGAGGTAACAATCGCCTGTCCCATCTGGCTCAGGACAAAGCGGGTCACCCGCCGTTGGGTATGCGGCGGCAATGCAATTTCCGGTTCTTCCATCGCAAAGATCACAGCCTGTCTATCTTTGAGTTCGGCTATGAAAGTCAAAAGCGCAAACACCAGTAGATTCACGGAGCCGGTGCCCAAGCGCTGAAAAGGCAGCAGGTAGGCGCTCGGTTCTGCGGAGACGAAGAGGCGGACGACCTCCCGCAGGTGCTCGCGGGTCAGGTCAGAGGCGAAGAAACCCGTGGCATTATCCCCAGGGGTGAGATTTACGAACTGTGCCATCCTCTCCCGGATCTCCTTTGATACCCCCTTGAGCTGCTCAATCTCGCCAATCGCCGGGTCCAGTTCGCGCAGGCGCTTGAGTGTGTCCTGCCACATCTCCGCAAGGCCGCTGCCGGGAAGACGAAGGACGGTATCCAGCAAAGAGCCCCTTTGGAAGGTCAATGCGCGAGATCCGGTCCTGAGGGCGCGCAGAAAGAGAAAGCCACAGAGGCGTTTGTGTTCGCGCGTGAACTTCTTTCGCCCACTTCCCAGGAGTGCCTCCGGTTCGTCATTTTCCTCATCCACATTCTCCTGAGGATGGTCAAAGAACGTATTGCCGATGAAATCGTCCTCTTTCGGGTCGTAGCGGCCAATGAAAAGCACCGGCAGCGCCCACATTGTCCCTGGAGCGTCTCCGACCTCCGGACCCGAGTTGCCTTCATCGGCAAAGACTCGCTGCTTCTCGTCCCAACGCCTCAGGTGCCGGTAAAACTGTTTTTCAGCCTCTGCCGACAAGCTCGTCAGCACGGCCCGAATCTCAATCTCAACCGGCTTGCCTTCGCCGTTGAGGTACTGGCCACGGTAGAAATCGTGCTCGTCAACGACGGGTCGCCGACCCAAGCGCTCTGGACCAAGCACGAGATCAAGCGCCTCGCAAACAGTGGATTTGCCGATGTTGTTTCCACCGACCAAGAGGGTGTGGCCAGCGAAGTCCACCTTGCCCTCGGCGATCCCTCGGAAGTTTTTGATATGTAGTTGTCGTACTTGCATGATTGTCCTATCGCTCGAAGCCGGCCCGCTAGAGGCGCTGACGCGAGATTTGATACAAGTATAGACCCGCCAATAAGATGCGTAAAGACAATCGGATTCTATTGTCTGCTTAGCGGCCCATCAGGACTTGCAAGCCCCGTCGTTCGACGAAACTAGGCGATCCATCTGCACCGCAAGCGCGTGGAGTAACTTCTCGGATCGGGGCCGGCACCTCGCTGGCTCAAGCCCGATCTACTACAGTACTTCATCCACGATCAAAGCCGCCCCCGCGCGGAATGGCGGGTTTGATCGGCGGTTGTGTCCGGCGATCCCTTCGGACGATGTTTATCTTCCTTCGGCATCTGCCTCATGCCCTCCATCCTTCCATAGAGTGGATAGTCACTGCGCGGCGGCGTCAGCCGGATACTCTTCGAACGCCGCCACTGTTTGGGAAGATCAAGGCTGTTAGACAGAAACATCACCTCTTTCCCTTGATAGCGACTCTGAGCAGAATACCCAAGGCCGTATACCATGCGCCGGTGGCGCCGATAGAGGTTGTACCTGGCAGCTGCGTAGTCATAAGTTACGACCCACGGGCTTTCAAGCAGGCAAATTCGGTCACCTAGTTCACGATGGTCGACCAACTCATAGTTGTTTAAGTATAGGTCTTTGCCGTTCTCGATGTATGGAGGATCATAAAAGGCAAACGTATTCGTACCAATTGTCGGGAGGACCTGCTTTGTGAACTCAAGAGCGTCGGACTGGTATAGTAAAATGCGACTCCGATACCTGGCGATCCTTCGAATTCGCTGCGCAAGCTCGGCTCGATTGAACCGGGCATCAAGTCGCCAAGTTCCGTCTTGACGCTTGCCGCCGATTACTCCGCCAGCGATGATGCCCGACCGGTTAGTACGATTCAGAAATAGGGTCGAGAATCCCAGTTCTTCAAGAGGGGCTGTTTCACGTCGTTCGTATACTGCGCGTTGTCGCCGCCACTCCGGCATCGTTAGACTTACTGTTTCGATACGACGGCACAATTCCTTCGAGTTGTTTAGGACCGAATGCCAGAATGCATAAACTGGACGGCTGAGGTCGTTGATGTGGATCCTGGACGCATATTCTTCCATAAGGAGTGCTAACGCGATCGCTGCGCCACCCGCGTACGGTTCAACGTAGTCCACATCTTTTAGACGGTTTGCCTCCAAGAGGCTCATCATAACGGGGGCTAAGCGGCGTTTCCCCCCTGGATAACGCAGTGGTGTGTAGTATGGCATCGAAGACGGTCCGAAGAATCAGCGCCTCGCTTGGCCCATTCGTTCCTATGGTGCCCAAATCGCGATCACAAAGGGCTGGAAGCTGTCCCAAAATGCGCGCAGGTCCGCAGGTGCAGGAAATGTGTGTTGATTATGGATGTACTGATGCATGAGGGTCAACGTCGGGACCAACACAGAGGTTGGGTTGCAGACCGCACGAGCTGACTTGGCTTGCTGCCCTGTTAGCTTCTTGCGACTAACCAGATGATTGATGACTTCCTGGATCTTGTTCGACAGGGTCTTTTCTGGAGAGGTCGTGGCAAGTTTCATGGCGTCAATATAGGCATCCGCGCTCAATTCGATGAACACTCGCAGCAGGACGCTGACCGCGTTCGTATACTCCGCCAAACTGAGACGCCTTAACTCTCGTTCGATTATGCGCAGCCGGGGATCAACGATATTTAGCGCACAGTCGCGAGGAATCAACTTGTCCCGATTCCGGGGAGCCTTGATGCCCGCGCCGCCTTTCTTCGCCTTCAGCGATACTTGCTTGCCATCGCCGCTGGCGGGTACACCTTCTCCAGGCTTCGCGGTCGGGACTACGGTGACGTGTCTTGGCAGATCGGTCGCGAACTTAACGCGCTGCGACGCTGTGTAGATGTCTCTGACCTTGACGTCCCCGGAGACCAACTTCTCGACTATATACAACAGCCCTTTCGCTACGCGATCTTCGTCGGCCAGGAGATATAGTTGGCCCTCCACTACTTCATAGCCAAGTTTTGCGCGGACTGCCGGTGTCTCCAATAGGCGCTTCAAGCTTGTCGCCGGGATCTTACGGCGGCCTTCGGGTGTCAGATCGCCTCGACGTTCCAACAGATTCAAGGCCTGCGATTGTATTTCCAATCCGACCGTCCTAGCGCGATATCTTGCAGCATCGTCGCTGCCCCAAGGCACAATGCCGGCTCCCGCGTTCTCGCCCGTGTGCCGCAGTTCGATCCAATGCCGGGCCTCATCTCGGTCTCTGACGGAGGCGCACATAACCGAATCAATCGGGGAATCTTGGTATTGCTTGCTAAGCCTCCGAATCTCCTTCAGTACACCGGGGCTAACGGCGTCCACTAGAAACTCTGGGTTTTCCAGCGCTCTCAGTGCCGTTAGCCGGCGATTTCCTTCAACGACGACATATCGTTTGAGGTCGTCCTTAAGCGGCATCACAATTGGCAGGTCCGACGGGTTGAGACCGTGCTGGACGATATCCCTGGCTAGGGCTTGGAGTTTCTTGTTTTGGTGTGTGGCGATAGCCCGAAGCGCTTCGCGTTGCCCCACGTTCGGCTGCGGGAGCCGTGGGTTCTCAGCGTCGATTAACAGGTCCGCGAGAGGAACCGGAACAGTGTCAGGCATGGTGTCGGCCAACGCCGTTTGGCAACGAACGTCACACATTATACAACGTTTGGCTGCGTGACTTTGCATGATCAACAGCGCCAGCGCACTGAATGATTCGCCCGGCGATTGATCGAACTGCGACGTTTATGCCTTCGGAGGTACCGGAGCCGCCCTGAGGTGGCCACGCGTGAAGTATGGCGCGCTGGATTGCGACCACAATGTTCTTCGACCATCTCCGCCAGGGCCTCCCTCATAAATAAGAGGAATTCAACACGCGGCGGCGCCAGTTCGCCCAGGTCTTAGCCTAAAGCTCTGAGACGTTTCAGTATTCCCTCGGCCCGCGCGGAGAGTCCCATTTTCTCAAATCGCTGGTGGGCTTGGTTCCAAAGTTGTCGCGCCTTTTCTGTATCGCCGCGCCCGCGATAGACTTCGCCAAGATACTCTTCAGACGTCGCTTGGCCAGCAGGCTCGCCGATCTCAGAATAGGTACTAAGTGCGGCCTGAAGGAAACGCTCAGCAGATTCCAGCTGACTTCGTTGCACCTCAATAACGCCGAGATTCAGCAACGCGCTTGCCACGCCATCGCTTCGCTCCATCTGAATATTGATGTTTAGAGCCTCGCGGAACGACAACTCGGCGCGTTCTGCGTTTCCCTGGCTAAGGAAAACAGCTCCCAGGCCGGCACTTGAGATTGCGATGCCCTCTTGAAATCCCAGTTGACGACTCAAGAGAAGCGAGCGGGAAAACATCTCGCCGGCGGCGACCAGTTTACCCCAGTCGACGTTCAAGACGCCCAAATTCGCGCACGCGGTCGCGATCTCCTGTGTGCGGCCTCGCCGTTCAGCAATCGCCAAAGCCTCCAAATGCGCGCGCTCGGACTGTTCAAATTCTCTCTTGTCGCGATAGAGCAACCCGAGGTTGTTATAAGCTCGACCTACAATATCGTCTCGATTAGCTTTGCGGCCGTTTTCCAGCGCCAGATGGTATAGCTGCTCCGCTCGTGCAAAGTGCCCTTTCCGGTTCTCGATAATGCCAAGATTGTTCTGGACCTGGGCCACTCCGTCCAGATCACCCAGTTCTTGGTGAATGGCCAGGGACTTCCGGTACATCTCTTCCGCTCCGGCAAAATCATCGGAGAGCTCTCGGACCAGGCCGATGTTGCCGTAGGCGATCGCTTGCCAGGTTCTATCGCTTGCGGAAGCCAGTTCGAGGATGCGATCGTACATCACTTCTGCCTGAGCTCGACGACCGGCTCGCAGGAGGAAAGCTCCATAGCTGCGGAACGCTTCAGGATCGTTACCTCGGGCGGCGCTACGTGCAAAGAGGGTTTCGGCCTCTGTTAGCCTCCCTGCCTCGGCGCATCGCCACGCTTCTTCGAGGAGAGCCTGATTAGGGCTGGTGGATTTCGGAAAAGAGATCTCATCACTGGGAGGCGGCATGAGCGGTAGTCGTGGGCTGCCCGACCGTCCCTTGCCGAGGTTGCCGTCCTCATGGTCCCGGCGCCACTGCGCCAGCAATCGGCGGAGGTGACGCTCGAACTCAGCGTCCCGGTCGAATGCGCGGAAAAGCAGCTCGCGCGAGGCTTCCAGCTTTTTGCGAAAACGGAGTACGGCCTCCAGTTGCAGACCAGGATCGTTCAATTGCGCCGGACTGACGCCTTTGAAGAAGACCGCAATCTCTCGTAAGGAATGCTGCGGATCGTCGTAACAGCCCTTAGCTACGTAATACTCCTCTTCTGTTCCTGACGTATATGGGGAGTTTTCAGCGCCGTTGGGCGGTGTCCCCCATCGGTCCCAGAACATCAGGAGGAAATAGTCGGAAGTTCGGATCTCTTCATTGATCTTCGCCTGCGGACGTCCGATGCCAGGCTGCGTATCCTCCCAGCCGACGGCCACGAAGTGAACTCCGCGCTGACCCGACTCCGACTCGTTGTACTCAGCGATGATGTCCCTGAAAGCGAGCCGTTCCTTTTGGAGGCCTTCAGGAGATGCGAAGAAGATGCGATATTCCTTGAGGTCGCGGGCCATTTCCCCCCATCATTGCAGAAATGTTGTCCCGTCGGTTACAGTCGTGTTGGTTTCTGCGCATTCGGCAAACGGCGCTGCCAGACGCCGGTGCCGGTGGTCGTGTTATCAGAGCAGTCCAATCTGTTGTGCCCACCGGGCATTCTTGGGAACTTTCCATCTTGTCCATGAGGAGTGACAGACTGCGACCCGCACGTCCTGGCGTTGAGGCCACCAGTGAACCTGGACTATCGCTGATTATTCAGCTCGGTGGTCCGTGCGGACAGGAAATTAGCGACGCAGGTGGCGCGGTCGTTGTCGTTGGCAGCGCGATTACATGTGCGGCTGTAGTTTCTAAACCAGGCAAGGTGTTCTTGTTTGAGGGCCTTGCGACCACCATCTGGCAGACGGTTCAGTGCCTGATTGTAGGCTGTTGCCATCCCGGCCTCGAGGGACGCGAGATGCCCATCTCGGCAAATAAGGAGCTCGACCAAGGTGCTGGCCTTGGCGCAATCGAAGCTTGGTGTGGCAACTGACTTCTTCATTTTCGTCTTCCTCTGGACCTGGATGCCTCGCTGTGACGGTACCACCATCGCGCTTGTCTGCCGGGGTATAACCGGCTGCGGCCCGGAGGCCTGTTGGACTGCATAGATCCCGATCCCAGCCGCAACCGCGAAGACCCCAACGACGACGCTTCGGCTGACGATCTCAGAATTCTCTTTATTCGGTTGACACAGGCCCACGATCGCCTGAATCGGAATCATAAACGCCGCCGCTTCAAGCCGAAAAGCGAAGCCAAAGACTACACCACAGAACCAACCGACAATCTTGGCGACCCAAGCGCCTTCGCCGTGTATCCCAGAGGTCATGTACTTGGCCATCCTGCCAGCGGCCTCGAAAACCGCCTGGACTTGCCGGATCGTGTACATGCCTGAGCCGACGTACCAGGTGTGGCCGCACACCGGATCGGTGAGCTTGCCCAGGAACCTCCATTCAAACCAATCCAGCTCTCCGCACTTTGGGCAGCAAAGTCTTACGGCAACCTTGTCGTCAAATGGGTTTAACTCGGCGTTCGCGTGCGGCCTCGCCGAAGGTGTAGAACCTGATACGAGTCCACTTCCTCCACACGTTGGGCATTTGCCCGTGCCGTGACAGTGCGGACAAGGCCGCTTCCCGCCGGCGATGTCGTCCGCTATGGAACCAATTCTCCCGCTCCCGTAACACTTGGAGCACTTACCGTTGCCGACGCCGAGAACGCCACCACCCGCGCAATCAGGACACTGCTGCGTCATCGAGGTTCCTTTCGAAAGAAGAATTATAGCTCCGATTTAAACTACTCGAGGTCCGGGCGCAAAAAAGCAACTGGTTCTACGCCTGAAAGGACGAATGGCGGCCCTCTGTCATCCCGCCACAGTGGCGGAAGGACAGAGGGCCTATGGCGACGGAGTGCAATCCACACCAGAGATGCTCAGGCGGTCCACGATGTCCTGATAAGAAAAGTTGGGAATGGCCCAGTTGATTTGGCTCGGCTCGAAAACGCCGTTGTCCCAAGAGCTCCGGTAGGTGTCGGCACCGAGGCTTTTGACCCAGAAGTGCCGATGATTCCAGAACTTAATCGCCAACGGCCCGCGCCTGTGGCCCCGCCACCGCTGAAGCATCCTGTCAGACGGCACAAGAAAGCCTTCACAATCCCAGGAGTCCGGCGTAGTTGCGCCGGGCGGCAGCACATATGGGGAGGTGTCGAAAATCGACCGCTCGTTGTCATGCTTCGGGCCGTAGACTATGAGGTGCTCTTCGGTTTGATTCGTGCACTGGCCCCAGCCGCGGCCGTGGAGGATGCGGAACGGCGGACGAATCAGGTCCCCGTAATCCAGATCAAACAGCAGCATGTCTTCAGGTCGGCACTTCATGCTTCGGCACTCGCTCTCAGATTACCGATCATATCGCCGTGGTGTAGCGTGCGGAGATATCCACCTCCAGACCGGCAGAATTGAGCGCCAAGCTGTTTTGGATTGCAAGGGCACCCTGCCTTCGACTGTGCGAGCGGACCCCTCCAATATCTCCTTAGGAAGCAGGCGATTCGACCGCGTGATGATGTTTCACGGCCACAATGCCTTGTTTCCCAAGCGGACGTGCGAAGCTGATCTGTCAACTTACTGCCGTAGCTCGTCGTATTCGACGGGGTTACTATGGACAGAACCGCTTACCTATGCTATACTTAGTGTAGATACTCTCTTCCGCTTACGGAAGGGACCTCTGGAAGGCCCACCAAACTCCTCGGGCCATCCGCGAAACCAAAACAAATAACAACTCAATATCCATATGTCCGCGACCACTCACCCTCTGCCCTCGGCAGAGGAGATTGGAGCCATGGTTCCAATCGGGCGGATTGCCAAGGACACGCCTTACTCCGCAGACTTTCTGCGCCAGTTGGCGCGCTCTGGCAGAATCCGCGCATACAAGTTTCACCGCGACTGGCTGACGACCCCTGAGGCGGTACTGCAATACATGCAAGATCAGCAAGAGCGTCACAGAAAGGCTTTGACCATTCTGCAAACCGCAGAGAAGGCCTTCTTGACCGTCGTGCTCATGATAATCACCTTTTCGGCCGTGCCCAAGGCGCGCGCACAAGACCGGAACACCTCTCCAGTCCGGTCAGGCTCCACCATCTCGGCAACGCTACATAACCTAGTCTCGGGATGGCAAGGCTTCGCCTCCTTCTACGCTGAGGAATTCTCGGCTGTTTTTCGCATGAGTGCATCAAGCTTCGGCGAGGAGGCAACTCAGGCTCACTTGGCTCTGGGCACATTGCAGCGCTTTGGCAGCTTCTATTGGCAAGGCCTTTCCGCCGTCTTCCGCGTTAATGAATCAGCGCTCGCGCAACAGGCGGACGAAATCAAGACCGCCCTGCTGTGGCAGCGCCAGGAAGCCGACGCGGTTTTGGCTTCTCTCGGCGGGTCCCCGCTGGGAAAAACATCGGAAGGGTATCGGGCCGACGCCCCCGCCAAGCCGTTAGCTCTTGCCAAGCACCCCACCGAGCCCCGTGGCCCTGAAGTGTCGCCCAGCAGTTCAACCACAACATCGGAACTAACAGATGGGTCGTTCAATCAGCAGCCTCGAGTCCTCGGCCTCAGCACAACCGGAACGCCACAGCCGTCGGCTTCAGAAGACAATTCAGCAGGTTTCGGAGTGACTCTAGTTCAGATCCAAGCCTTGATTGACCAAACCCTTGCGCGATATGTCGCATCTGGTGCCTTTACCGGTCCCCAGGGACCGCAAGGTGCGTCAGGCGCTAGCGCATCAAGCATAGTGCAAAACGGCAATGGTCAAACCACTGCCGTCATCGGCGGCAACCCGATCGTCACTTATGTTCCCGCTGTGCCGACGAGCAATTTCTCCGGTACTTCCTTAGCCGGCTTTGGTACCCTGTCGGCCGGGACATTCACATCTGGCAACACGACAATCGGCGGCACCCTCAATGTCTCCGGCCCAGTTTTCGTCAGCAACCTTACGAATTCCGGCAACGAAGCCGTTGGCGGTGCCCTGTCCGCGGCCACTTCTACCCTGGCATCTTTGACCGTGTCCGGTCCGGCGACATTTACCGGCTCCACGACCATCGCTGGGTTGACTGTCACCGGCCTTAATCCCGGCCTCGCAGTCGGCTCGGTGGCCTTTCAAGGCGCATCCGGCCTCGCCCAGGACAACGCGAACCTTTTCTATGATTCAACAGATCACTTCCTCGGACTCGGCACGACCACGCCCTCCCAACTCCTTACGGTCGCCGGCAATGGCCTGTTTACCGGCCAACTCACGGTTGCTGGACCGGCGATCCTGGGTACGACCACGATTGCCAGCCTGACCGTAAACGGCAACAGCATCTCCGGCACCAACAGCGGTGATGTCACCTTGACAGGGCAGAACTACTTGTCCCTGTCCGGTCAGCAGATTGCAGCCAATGCTATTGATCTCTCCGGCAGCAATGCCACCGGTATCTTAGCTGCCGGCCGCTTCCCAGCCTTAACAGGGGACGTGACCACTTCCGCTGGTTCTCTAACCACCACCTTGGCCACGGTCAATTCCACCGTCGGTAGCTTTGGCGGTGCCTCCCAGGCCCTTCAAATCACCGTCAATGGCAAGGGCCTGGTCACGGCTGTCTCCACTACCACCCCCTCCATCCCCGTGGCCGACCTTGCCGGCAACCTGCCTATAGCCAGCGGCGGCACCGGCGCAACCACGGCAACCGGAGCCAGCGCCAACCTACAGTTCGTGCAGACCGGCACCGGCGCGCTTGCACGTAGTCTAAGCGACAAACTTACGGATATTGTCAGCGTCAAGGATTTCGGCGCAACAGGCAACGGTGTCACAAATGATGCTGCAGCGATACAAGCGGCTCTCAATTCAGGATCATCTGACATAGCGGTTCCGCCTGGGACATACGTCCTCGGCGCGACGGGAATAACGGTTCCTTCGAGCGTCAAGCAATTTATCGTCAGTGCTGGGGCACTGTTAACCTATTCGGGAACCGGCACCGCCATAACGGTTCTCTCCAACCAGATGACGGATATATCTGTTCGGGTGATGAGAACGTCAATTGGTTGGCCGACTACGGATCAGTCATCCGTCGGAGTTAAGCTTGAAAATCAGGGTACCAGCAATCTCGAGGTGGATGCCAGCAATTTTTATGTCGGCGTGCAATTAGATGGCGATGCGTCATTGGAATCTTCTTGGGGATTCGTAAACAGCACGATACATCTGGGAAACATCGAGGATAATCAGATTGGTCTTGATTTTCACGGAGTCAACGGAGGGTATGTAAACCAGAATACTGTAATCGGTGGCAGTATCAGTTTGGCGGGCTTCTCCGGCCAACAGCCATCGACGCAATTCATCGATATGTGCGACGGGGAAGCCAATGCCAATACGATAATAGGGACTGATACGGAAGGCAACCAAGCGGTATACGCACTTAATGTCTGTCATAATTCCAATAATCTTTTCGAGAACGTGAGGTTTGAAGCGGTTGGGGTCGGGTCTGTGTTCTTTGATTCGGCTTCACTGGCCAACACCTTGATAGACTGTTATGGTATCTCTGCTGCTTATAGCAACATCGTTAATGACCAAGGCCAGTATTTTACCTATGGGTACGCCAATGGGGAGATGGACAATAAATATCCGCTCTTCGTTTCTGGTGGATTGGAGACCTACACGGATATCCATGGCGTGGGGCTATACACCACCGACATAAGAAATACGAATACGACTACGGGCTCGACATTCTACCTGGACACACCGGTGTTTTCACTTCGCGACCCGACACAAGGATCGAAGGTAGTACTAACCTATAACACCCTCAATGTCGGTATCGGCACCGCAACTCCGGCCCAGGCGTTGACGATCCAGGGAAGCGGCAGCTATGACCTCCTCAATGTCGTAAACACAGGGGGCGCCAGTGCCTTGTATGTGGCCAATAGCGGCAACGTCGGGATTGGGACGACAAGTCCAGCTTCAACTTTGGCGGTAAACGGCAGTTTGTTTGTGGCTACAACGACGAATACCAGCGCCTTAACGATTGCGGGTCTCTCCGGCACCCAGTGTTTGCATGAGGTGAGTGGGGTGGTCAGCGGCACCGGCAGCGATTGCGGCAGCGGGGGCGGGTCACTTTCCGGTGGTGCTGCCGGTTATGATGCGCTATGGACCGGGCCTTCCACCCTATCTACCGGCATTATCCTGAATTCTGCCGCGGCCACCGGTTTGGCCGGCATCAACGCCACGTCTTCCAACTACACATTTGACATCGAAGGCTCTGCGGGCATAGCGCCCTTGAACGTAGCCTCTTCTTCCGGCGCATCTCTGTTAGCTATCTTGGGAAACGGCAACGTCGGCATCGGGACGAGTACGCCGAACGCTCTGTTGGTTGTAGCTACTTCCACCAGCACTAAAATTCTATCGGTAGGAACGAATGGGGATGTAGGGATTGATAATGCGAATCCGGCATACGCATTGGATGTTGTCGGTGGAATAAATGCATCAGGAAGTATAACTACTCCATTGGGTGCTATTGGCGCGGGTGGTAGTCCCTTAGCATCAACAAGAGGCACTTACTACACAGCCAATACCGGTGTGGTTGGGCTTATTGTTAGAGGTTATACGAGTCAAACTGCTGATTTGCAAGATTGGCAGAGCATCGCACCAGCAACGCTAAGTGAAATAGATAGTCAAGGGTATATGGGAATTGGGTATACGAGTCCTGGGACAGCGGCATTAGCAATCAACGGCAACGTCGGGATTGGGACGACGAGTCCGAGCAGTAGATTAACTGTGTGGGGTGCGGATACCGGGGCGGACTTGCTCGCAAACTTTGTGAATTCCGCATCAACTACTCTGATGAGCATACTGAATAACGGCAACGTCGGCATTGGCACCAGTTCGCCGCAGTATGTTTTGCAGGCCGGCAACTCCTCTATCTCTGGCATCGTGGCGCGCTTCCAAAACACCAATGGCACCTGCGACGTCAATCCGACCACAGGCACATTGGCGTGCTCCTCTGACGCGCGCCTCAAGAAGAACATCACGCCTATGGGTGACGACCTGAGCCAGGTTATGACCCTTCAGCCTGTGTACTTCAACTGGAATGCGGAGGCGAGTGGTACTCCAGAGCACCCCGGTTTTGTTGCCCAGCAGGTGCAGCAGGTCATGCCTGAGGTTGTTTCGACCGATCCGACTACCGGCCTTCTGTCCATTGGCTATTCCGACTTGGTGCCTGCCGTGGTTAGCGCCATGCAACAAATGCAGGCGGAGATCACGGCGCTCCAGGGCTCGCTGAACGGCAACGCCAGTTCCAGCGATCTTGCGGTTTACGTTCCGTCGAGTTTCTCGGGCGACTCGGTCGGAGAGGCCGAGATTCCTGCTGGCCAAAGCTCGGTTCGCGTGTCCTTCAGCCAGGCATACGAGTACCAGCCGGTTGTGACGGTTACAGCCGTCGATGTTCCGACCTACGGCTACGTTAGCGATGTGAACTCCACAGGTTTCACCGTAAACCTGCCGACGCCGGTCGCTTCAGAGGTGGTTTTTGATTGGCACTCCTTTGCCTCACCTAATGAGCAACTGACGGTCAGCGGCGGCACAACCCAACCGATTGTGCTGGTCGTGGCCTCGTCCACGCCAACGTCGGAGCCCCAGGTAGCAGTGGTCTCAGATGCGACCGATTCATCGTCCACCTCCCAGACAGAGCTTGGTTCCCCTGCCACAAGTACCCCGGCCGTTCCTTGGAACCTCTCACCGCCCGCTTCTACCCAGGCCGGGGAAGACTCCACCACTACAACTTCTTCTCTGACTTCATCGTCGGTCCCATCGTTGGAAGCCCCGATTCCACCGCCGGCCTCTACTCCCACGGTAGCGACCGACTCGACAGCGCCACCGGCGTCTTCGGTCAGCCCCGCGCCTAGTTCAACGGTTACCGCGCCGCCCGCTGACACGGGCACATCTGTGGACGCCGATTCTGGTTCCGGGCCAAGCACAGCGAATTGATCAACTGCTTTTAGAGGCATTCCCTCACGGGAGTGCCTTTTTTGTGTGTGGTATCCCCGTTACGTCTGGAAAGGCTGGCTTTACCCCGTGCTTTTCGACCGGCCGACACGGATCGTCCGCCACGCTGTGAATCAATCCCTATTTCACGAGGCCGCGACACCAGTTGTTCGCACCCACGCTCGGGCGGTCTTGGACGCTCTCAGCTTCCCCGCCAAATCCTGGGTCTCGATCATGTCGGCAACATCGATAGCGCCGGAATCGCAATTCTCGTCGACTTCGGTCGAGACGGTCACCACAAACGTCCGGCCTTGCGCTTGAACGGACAACGCTGTTGCGAAGCTCTCCGGGTTCGTCGACCTGCGTACCGTCCCGCCGAACTCTGCGGCCAAATAGCCTGCAACACTCTCCACGCCAGCGCCCATGCTTTCGAGAATAGCATGCTCAGATGATACGATGAGGCACATGGGTTGGACCAAGTGGCGGCTCTTGGCACGCAAGGGTGAGTGGTTCGACGACGCCTTCGACTATGAAGGCCCGGCCTGCTACGAGCTCGGCACCGGCGGTCCGCGCGGCGGAAGGATCGAGCCGCACTACGTGGGGGAGACGAAGAACGAGCGTGCCAGAATGCAACAGTACGCCAGCCACGGGTCGCATCTTTCGGAGACCATAGACTGGCATATCAACCAGGGTTGGAGTCTCTTCTATCGTGGATGGATGCTTCCATCAAAGAAAGCTGCCGTGGAAATGCAGAACCGGCTCTTGGCACAGCACAAATACGACTGGAACATTGTGCTGAATCCCCGCTGACCCATCGCCTGTCCCGGACCTTGACTCGGACCAGACCTCAATATGTCGAATTGAGGATTTGACATAATCTGTCGTTCTGGTATCCTTCAACTGAAATCAGTCGTTCATTAACAGACCAGCCTCGCACATCACACCCCGAAAAGGTCCCCCGAACACCTCCTTTCTAAGGATATTTTTACTTAACAGACGACATTTCGATGTTTCTGTCAAGTACATCCGTGGTCGTCATCTTGGGTTTTTGCCCAAGGTGCACATACTCTAACGATTTGACGTAAACGTTTGGTGTTGTACTTTCTAGTCACTATCTAGCTGTGAAAGCTTACACGGGACCCTTTTGGTAAGGCGCTGATGATGCGACTGATCGAAAGGGTCTTTTTGTATGTCCACAATTCACACCCCGGCTCCAGCAGCGCCGCTGCTGACTGAAGCCGCTCCCCGCTTTCTGGCGTTTGCCACGGTGGAACTGGGTTTTGCGCCCCAGACCATCGCCAAGTATGGCGAGTGCCTCCGCCAAGTGGCCCGCTGGGTCGGCGACCTACCGGTCACCGATCTGTCCAAGCAGCACGTTCTCGCCATCAAAGCCGTCATGCTCAGCCGCAACCACAGTGCCGGCCGACAGGTCTGCATTCTGGCGGCGGTGAAGCGTCTTCTAATGTTCTGCCAGCAGGAACTGGGCCTGCCAGTCATGCAGCCGGACTTGATTGTCCTTCCCAAGCGCCCGCGCCGCGAAGTGGTCTATCTCAACACCGCCGAGGTCGAGCGGTTCCTCTCGTCAATCGAGATTTGCAACCGGGACGAGACCCCTTTTGAAGCGGGCCTGCGGTTTCGCACACTTGTTGAAGTGCTGCTCGGCACCGCCATGCGCATTTCCGAGGCGCTGTCCCTCAACCGACAGGACGTCGACTGTGTAAATCGCGAAGCTGTTGTCATCGGTAAGGGCAACAAACAACGAACCGTGTTTTTCACGGAGCGGTCTCTGTTATGGATCAAGCGGTATCTGGACCTGCGCCGGGATGCGCACCCGGCTCTATTTGTGACCCAGGGCGGACGGTCCCGGCTGAGCCGAACCGACGTCTGGCGCCCATTCGTGCGCTGCCGCCAACTGGCCCAAATTCAGAAGCGGGTGACGCCGCATCTTTTGCGCCACACCGCGGCAACCCAGCTGTTGCTCAACGGCTGCCCCATCGGCCACATCAAAGAGATCTTGGGACATGAGCGCCTGGATACCACCTGTCGCTACTACCTGGGTCTGGACCGCCGCGCGGCCAAACAGGCCCACCAGAAGTATCTGGTGTATGCGGGAGATCCGGCCCTCGCGCCGGCGTTGTGACGCCGTCCGGTCGCCAGCCGTGGATCTGACACCGCATCAGCACACGTTTGAGCGATGCCTTGTCCACTCCCAGGTAGTAGCGGGCCGTGGTTTGGATATCCTGATGCCCGGCAAGCTCCTTGATGAACATGATATCGGCCCCGTTGTGCAGCAGGCTGGTGCAGAAGGTGTGCCGGAGCAAATGCGGCGTCAGTTTCTTGGCGATGCCGCTTCTTCTCCGGAGCCGTCTGAATACCTTGGACATGTCATTGCGGCTCAGGCGTCGGGGACTGGTGCCGGTTGTTGCAAACAGGGCCGGGCATGTATCGCGGCGGCACGCGAGGTAACGGTTAATCCAGGATTGGCAGACCGGCGAGAAGAATACCACTCGCGGCCTATTGCCCTTGCCGACCACCTCGGCCTCTCCGGTCTCCGGATCAATGCTATCGCGGTTTAGGGACAGGGCTTCGGAGATTCGCAACCCTGTAGACAGCAGCACCTCGATGAGGGACCTTAGGCGCAGTCCGGTATAGGTGTGAGTCGGGATGATGCGGACAAGTTGTGCCACCTCCTGCTCTGTCAGGAACTCCACTTTTTTGGACACGCGACGCGGCAGGCTGATTTCGGCCGGGTCGTAGCAGGGGACGCGCAACCGCGTGCGGCAGAATCGAAACAAGAGTTTGAGGACCATGAGGATGCTGTACTGGCGGGCAACGCTCAGGCCGGCTTCATCCATGGCCCTGCGGAACTCCAGCAGGTGCAAGTAGGTGATTTCCTCCAGCGCTGTCTGTCCGAGCCTGGGCTGAATCCATGACCGAAAACACTCGCGGAACTTGTCGAGAGTTTGGCGGGAGTAGCCCCGTTCCACCTGCCCGTGCAGCAGGAACGGCGGAAATGCGTCATCGAATCTCATGGCCGGTTCACCATATAACAGCACGGCCATCTTGAAAAGACGGGAAAACTTGGCTGCCTGGCCATCCGGGCGCTGTAGCCACGTTTTCCCGTCTTTTCGTATTCTCCGATCAGCGCCACCATCCCGGCATGTTCGTCCTCGATACCATCTTCGAACTCGTTGTCGAGATCATGCGCTCCCTTCTCATCGATGGGCTGTCTGGGCGTGTCAGCGGTGGGCTGTGGCGTTTCCGCATTGGTCGCCGCTTGCGCGGCATGCACGCCGTGCGTCGCCATGTGCATCATCAATGCCGCCGCAGACTTTTCCAAAGGTTATCCACATAGGCGGCAGAAGAACGGGCTAGTCCGACAAGTTTTCCCTACTTTACGAAACCTGCCAGACTGCTACAGTGACTTCGGAAGTCGAAAATCAAATCACATGCAACAAAACAAACACCGACACCAAAACCAGCTCGACCATTTCCGCAGGAGGATGAGGTTTACTACTTCACAGGTGGCCCGCTTGCTCAGGCACCAGGATGCCTCAACGCTCTCAGACTACGAGCGCGGTGAGCGTCTGCCGTCCCTGGCCAACGCCTTTCGCCTCGGGATCATCCTTCGCGTGCCGGTCGAGTTCCTTTACCCAGCCCTATACGACGGGCTGCGGGATGAAATCCGGGCAGAGGAGGTACGCTTGGCGCAACCCCAGCAGCCGACCCTGTTTTGATTGTCCTTCGTAACCTCACCATTCATGATCAACATTCTTGACCAGATAGCGCGGACGAACTCCCGTGCCTTAAGGGTGCAATTCCTGCCCGGGACCCCCCGTGAGTTTTTGGCGCTCCGTTTGGCCGCGCGTCTGCATGACCACGCCGCCGTTCGTCACTACGTGGCGCTTTCGGAGCGCTACAGCGACAGCCATCTTTTAGCTGCATATCGCCGAGTTTGGGAAAACGACCGCCATACCGATCGCGGCCGCGCGTTTCTTGGAGAAATAGAACGGCTGGCCCGAAGGGATATAGGGGGCATTGAAATTACTGCCCGGCGCCTGGCGGCCATTCGCATTGAGCGCCGAGCTGTGGCCGTCGTAATCCTCTCCGGGGACCACCTGGATTCGTCGCCGCAGGTCCGGCAGCTCTCCTCCGATGGTGACAAAGCTCTTAACAGCGCCGCCGCCTTCATCGCCCGCTTGCTGGAGAGGCGCCCGTTCACGAGCGCCGCTATGGAGGTCATGCCCGACCGCGACGAAGTCCAGCGGACCATGCTTGACCACGCCATCACCCGAGTACTGACCGAAAGTGGGAACGGCGTCAGCATTTGGCGCGTACCCAAACGGGAGGTACTGTCGGCATTTGGTTATCCTCCCTTGCGATTCCGTAATCAGGCGCGCGAGGCCATCGAGAGAATGTACCCGGATGTCGATGGCAGCTTCGGCGGTCCGCTGATCAAGGATGCCTTGGCCCTTGGCTTGTACTGCCAAATCGAATACCTTTTCAATCTCTTAACCCGCCCAACCCCATGATTGGCCCCCTATCATATATAGGCGGCAAGAACCGCCTCGCCAAGCAGATAATTTCTATCCTGCCGGAGCACATCGCATATGTCGAACCGTTCGCTGGTGGCGCCCAGGTGCTGTTCCATAAGCCGCCCTCTAACGTGGAAGTCATCAATGACCTGGATTATGAGGTCGTGAATTTCTTCCGGGTTTGCCAGTGGCACTATGAAGAACTGGTCCGGTACTTGCGGTTCTGCTTGGCTAGCCGCAAGCTGCATGAGCTTCACGTGAAGACCGATCCCGCCACCCTCACCGACATCCAGCGCGCCGGGAGGTTTTTCTACCTTCAGAAGAATTCCTTCGGCGGGTTGATCGTCAGGCAGAAGTTCCATTACGGCGTGATCCAGAATCCTAACTACAACCCCGAGCGCATTCCGGAAATCATCGAACAGACGCACAGGCGGCTGGCCCGCGTGCAGATTGAGTCGTTGCCGTACGAACAGGTCCTGGTAAAGTATGACCGTCCAACCACTCTGTTCTACATGGACCCGCCGTACTGGGGACGCAAACTCTACAAGTTCAATTTCAGCAGTCAGGATTTCACTGAACTTGAGCGGCGGTTACACGATATCCGCGGCAGGTTTATTCTCTCCCTTGACGATCACCCGGAGGTTCGCAAGCTCTTTCAGCACTGGAACATGCAGCGGGTTGAGCTTGCGTACACGGCCCAGACCAAGACTGGCAAGCGATTCGCAGAGTTGTTCATCACGAACTTCGAACCTAAGCAGGATTTGGCAAACTGACCACAGGAAAGATTACCCTGAGAGCAGGGAAACAAAATGCCCCAGCCGCGCACCCTGTCACTGGGCCCGAAGGTATCGGGGCTCTCGTCTGCCGTGGCGTGGCTCAGGGACCACGACATTCCAGCCAAACGGATTGCGGCATTGCTCGCCATTGAGGAAGCCCATGCCAGACAATTGGCCTTCCGCGGCCAGTGGCGACTCAGCCAGCCAAATATCCCGGCGGTCTTGGAAGACCCATTCCGTCCCCCATCCGACCCGTTCGGACCAGTCTCCGATGAGTTGCGCCAACATCTCGGGGTCCGCCCGAGGCAGGATTCATGGACGGTGACACTGGATCTGGCTGAACGTCGCAGCCTCGAGGAGTTGGAGTCGCTCGTTGAGCAACTCGGCGCGGCTTTCTGGTCGGGAGTAAGGTACGGTGCCGGACTGGCGCGCCTGAGAAGCGTACTTCAGCATATCGGGCGGCCGGCACACTACCGCCGCATAAGGCTTTTAGCCAGGTTGCGGTACCTGATAGCGGAGACCTATGCCCATGCCGGATACTCGTCCACGGCAATTGAACAGGCATTCACGTCAATGTTGCTGTCAAAGGCCGCGTATGACGAGGGATCGGAATCGCTTGACCTGGAACGGTTCGGCAGCGTCGCCCTGCTGATTTCCCAGAGCTACCTCCTACGTCACGACCCACACAGAGCACGATACTACCTAAACTTGCATCGCGACGCTCGAAATCGCCTGGGCTTGGTTCTCGGTGGCGAGTACTTCCGGCAACGCGGGACGGCGGCATTCCAAACCGGCGACGATGAGCAAGCCCGTCGTAACTACGGCTCTGCAATGGCAGCACTTGCCGAGACTGTGGAGTATGGACGGTCAAAGCAGTGGTATGAGGTGTTGAATATTGGCACCCGGCAAATGAACCTGGCCGGGAAGGTCAATTGGGACGGCGCTCAGGAACTCCTGCGGTACATGCTGGACGTGCTGCCTCCGGGTGAAATCCATATCAGCATGAATGTGAATTGGACGGCCGCTTGCGGCTTTGCCACGGACAGCCCCAATGCCATTCAGACGGCGCGAGAACTCCTGGAGCGGTACCGGCACGCCTCGGTTGGCTTCGGCCACCAAGCGACCGTGGCATGGCTCCTGAGTCTGGCGCCAGATCTGCCCATGAACATCCGGCCTGCCTGGGTCAGGTGGGCGCTCTACGAAAACACGTTCAAGGACCGATAGCCTCAGCGTTACAAAACCTGCCAGGGGTGGCTCTCGACCAAACAGCCTCGGTGACTGCATTCTGAGGTTGCGATGGATGAGATCCACTCCAACCTGCTTCACCCAAGACAGAACCGAAACCTCGGCGGCGAGGCATTTGCCATCAGTGCCGGCCGATGTAATGGCCATTCCGCCAGTCTACATCCTCCCCTAAATATCAGCGGCTTCACGATGAGGCCCGAGACTGCCAGCAGCACAAGCAATCGCAAATTGCCATGAGTCACTTTATAGAACAATCCGTCGCCAACATCTGGAACCGGCTCAGCAGCCGGCGCTCTGCGCACGCCAGCGGGGCCGATCTTGAGATCGGCAGCCCGATAGTAGACGGCAGGATCTGTTCCGGCGCGGTCACGGTCCCGCAGAGCAAGCGCGCCGAACACATCGCCATCCTCGGCAAGACGGGAAGCGGCAAATCCATGCTGCTCCGCCATTTCGCGAGCCAGGACATCGCGTCGCGTCGGGGCTTCGTCTATTTCGATCTGCACGGAGACGCCTCGCCGCAACTGCTGAAGCTCATCGCAGCCCAGGAGCGAATTACCGGAGAGGACTTGAGCGCGAAGCTCATCCCAATCGAACCTGCGGACCGGGAGTTTAGTGTTGGCCTCAACGTCATTGATCAGACTACGGGCCAAAACAGTTTTGTGCAAATTGCCGAGTTCGCGCAGGTGCTGAAACAGCGCTGGCACCTGGACGCGTTCGGCGCCCGCACTGAGGAACTGCTGGGCAATTCACTGCACCTGCTGGCTGACAGCCGCTGCTCTATTCTGGAGTTGCCGCTCCTTCTTACCAGCGGTCCCTTTCGTGCCGCCTGCGTGCGGCGCAGCCAAAACCCTGAGGTCAAGGATTACTTTGCCCTGCGCTATGACCGCGCCAGTGAGGCCATGCAGGCGACCTGGCGCGACGCCATTCTCAACAAGGTCTCCGCGTTTACAGCCGATCCGCATTTCCGCCACATTTTGGGACAGCTCGAGTCTTCGTTCTCGCTGGGCGACGCCATTGATTCGGGCTACTGGATCATTCTGAACCTGGACAAGGGGCGGCTGGGCGAGCAGGCCGCCACACTGGGCAGCCTGTTTCTCACCAAGCTCAAGAACGCGCTGTTTGCGCGTCGCTCGCGCAGACTGTTGACGCTATATTGCGACGAGATACAGAACCTGGTTGTTTTCGATAGCGGCCTGGACACGCTGCTGTCAGAAGCACGCAAGTTCTCTGCTTCCATTGTCAGCGCCAACCAGTTCATGGACCAGTACCCGCCCGCCATGCGCTCGGCGCTGGCCGCAGTCGGCAGTCACATCTATTTTCAGCTCTCCGCTGGTGACGCCGAAAAAGTGGCCGGCACCCTCGATGGCGGGCGGACCCTGACCCAGGATCTGAAGAATCTGCCGCAACGGCACCTGGTACTAAAGAGCGGCCATCACCGTTTCGTACGCGCCGTTGTGCCGACCATCGCCGCACCCGACGCCGATGCTCGCGACCTTCTGCAGCGGAGCCTCCAGCGTTGGGCTCGGCGCCGTTCCGACATTGAAGCAGCTATCCGGCAACGCCACCAGTCCATGCGCGTTTCCACCAGCGAGGTGCTACGTGATTGGGAATAGACGTGTCGGTTTGATCGCACAAGACCGCGACCGTCACCTGCTCCGGGAACTCGGCACCATGCGGGTCATCGACCGGCAGCAGGCCCAGGTTGTCGCGGGCTTTTATTCGGTTCGTCGCGCCAACGACCGGTTGCTGTCGCTGACGCGGGCAGGCATGCTGCGGCGCATCTTTATCGCCAATCCCGCAGTCGGGCAAAAGGCACTCTACACCCTGTCACCCAAAGGCGCCGCCCTGGTCGGCGCACGGCTGCCCGGTCTGCCCATGCGCCAGAGCCGCTTCGGTGCCAGCCCCTTTTTGCTGCACCGGCTGGCAATCAACGAGTTCTACCTGGCCGTGAAGTACCGGGCCTTGCCGAAGCCCGACATGCGTCTTGCCCGGTGGATCAGTTTTCGGGAGCCGCTGACACCCGCGATTCCCCTGACGCCCGACGGCTATTTCGAGGTCGTTTGCGGCGGGGCCGAACGGGCGATGTTCCTGGAGGCCGATCTCGGTTCAGAAAGCTCGCTGGTCTGGCAAAAGAAAGCCCAGATGTACGTCCAGATGGCGCTCTCCGGCGCCTGCAATGAGCTCTTCCGGCAGCCCCAGTTTCGGGTGCTGGTCATAGCCACGACCGACCGGAGGCTCGCGCACATCAGGTCCGCAGTCGCCAAGTTCACGGACAAGATCTTTTGGCTTTCCACCTTCGACGAAATTAAGCTGCGCGGCTTCTGGTCACCCATTTGGCTTCGGCCCACCGGCGATCAGCGGCTGCCGCTCTTTTAGGAACTCTATGCTTTACTGTCACCAATGCAAGCGATTGACTGCCGGCGATCCGCTCTACTGTAACCACTGCGGCGCCACCTACGACGCGAAGCTCTGCCCGGCCCGGCACCTCAACCCCCGCAATGCCGAGGTCTGCGCTCAATGCGGCTCCCGCGACTTAAGTACCCCCGCACCGCATTTGCCGCTGTGGCTGCGGCCAGTGTTGTTCCTGCTGGCACTGCTGCCTGGCGTCCTGCTGGCGCTGCTGCTGCTGCTGGTCGCTGCGGCCATACTCCAGCAGATTGCCACCAATGGTCAGATCCAAGTCCAGCTCATCATCCTGCTATTGCTGCTGGCACTGCTCTGGTGGATCTATATCCACCTTCCGAAATTCATTCAGAAAGCATTCCGTTCCTTATGGCAAAGCAAAAAGAAAGACACGCACTAATACCGATGGACATCCTTGTTGACACTCGCGCCCCTGGCGGGTCGCGCAAAGCCGCGCGTTTACGGGGCTTTCCGCCCCCTACCCCCGGCCACCATTGGCCGGGGCCTTGGCCGGGGCAACCTAGGCCGAGTGTGCGCGAACCGTGGCCATTTCCCGAGGCCTTCGGCTCCCCCCGGCACGCCTCGGTAGCTCCGCTGGGCGAGCCGCTTTGCCTCATAGAGGCCGCCGAACTGATCGGCTGCTCGCCCTGGACCGTAAGGCAGACCCTCATTCCCAAGGGCCTGCCGCACTTCCGGTTCAGGGCCAACGGCCGACTGATCTTTTACCGGGATCAAGTCATCCGCTGGATCAAAAACCAACAGGAGGAAAACAGTGAGCCTGTTTAGGCGCGGCAACGTCTGGTGGTCATATTTCTACTCGGACGGGATCCGCCACCAGTATTCCACCGGAGCTTCCAATCGCAGGCAGGCGGAAACCATTGAGGACAAGCTCAAGGAAGACGTCAATAACCGGCGGTTTCAGATCGTGCAGACCGACCCGAACATGAAGTTCGGCGAGCTCGCCGCTCGCTTCATGGCCGGCAGCTCGGTCCACCCGCATCATGTTTATCACCTCAAGTTCTTGTTGCCGTTCTTCTCGGAAACGCCGGTGCTGCGGGTAACCAAGGCGCTGGCCGACGAGTTCCGCCGCTCCCGGCGGGCGGCCAACAAGACCATCAAGGACGCCACCGTTAACCGGGACCTGAGTGTTCTGCGGCACATCCTTTACTGGGCTGTGGACGAACAGCTTCTTGCTGCCAATCCGCTCGCCCGCCTCAAGATGGCCCGCGAGCGCCGCACCCGCCGCCAGGTGCTGAGCGTGGCTGAGGAGGAACAGCTGCTCAGCTCTGCCAAAGACCACCTCTACGCCATGGTTGTCATGGCGCTCGACACCGGGATGCGGCGCGGCGAAATCACCAGCCAGCTGTGGGAAGACGTTGATTTCTCGCAGAAGGTCCTGTTCGTCACGCACTCAAAGACCCCGGAAGGCGAATCCCGCGAGATCCCGCTGACTGAGCGGTTGCACCAGTACTTGCTGGAAAACCGCAAAGCTGAGGGCATGGTGATCAATTTCAAAGGGCAGCCTGTCCGCATCGTGAAGCGCACCTGGAAGACGGCGCTCAAGAATTCTAAGCTGCGCCACATGCGTTTTCACGATCTCCGCCACACCTTCAACACGCGCCTGATGGAAGCCGGCGTCCTGCAGGAAATCCGCATGGCGCTCATGGGCCATTCGTCCGGCTCGAAAGTCCACTCGACCTACACCCACATCGAGCTGCCGGCCAAGCGAAAAGCGATCCGGATGCTTGAGGCCTGGGTCAACCAGCAACAGCAAGAACTCAAGAAACAGGAGAAGAAAGATGCCAGCACCGAAACCGACCGATCCGAAACCGGCCCCGGCAGCGAAGCCGGAAGGCCGCAAACCGTGGAAGAAGAAATCACCCGTTGAAGTGGTGATGGAACAGGCCGACAAGCTCAAGGCCGAGATCGCCGAGGCGGAAGAAGAGCTCAAAGCCAAGCGGCGCCAACTCGAGAAATTCGAGCAGGCCAAGAAACTGTTCGAGGGCGTGTAGGACCCATATGGAACTGCTGCCCGACGAACTGAGAACCCGCTTGCCGCCCCTGCTGTCGCAGGAAGCCGCTGATGAGCCGGTCGTATACGCCCGGTACTTCCTGCCAAACACGCGCTGGAACTGGTACGTAATCGAGGGCGAACCCGAAGCTGACGACTTTCTGTTCTTCGGCTTCGTAACCGGCCTCGCCGACGAATTTGGCCAGTTCCGTCTTTCGGAGCTTCAGACCGTCCGCGGCCCGAGCGAAGAAGCCGTGGAACGCGATCCGAACTTCACTGAAGGCAAGCTCACTGATGTTGTGCCCGCGCCTGATCTATGAGGGCGCAGGCCAGCCAAGAGACCAAGGAATTCTCCCTGGTCTCTTTTCTTAGGCGCGGCTCGCTCGGAGGGCCGCTGGCAATGGCAAGTAGGGGGAGAGGGCCCGCCTCCCAACACAAATCGACAAGGAGAAACGAACGTCTATGAAGAAACTATCTGTTGTGGTGGCCGGCAGCGGCCAGATCCGCGATGTGGAGATTCAGCCCGGCACCACCGCCGGTGACATCCTCCACCAACTCAACCTCCCGGACTACCTGCTGTCCAAGGGTCCGAACGATCCCTTCTTCGCCGCAGCTGAGTCCGTGTATGACAAGGTCAAGGACGGCGAAAAGGTCTTCGCCTCAACCAAAGCCGATGTCGGAGTGTTGGCGCTGTGCGCATAAAAGACCTCGGCACCCGGCCTGCCCCCGCTTCCATCAGCGAGCTGTTTTCGCGGTTGGTGCGGGGGCATGGCCCCGCAATTCCCGTCGAGCGCCGCCAGATTCCTTACTGGCAGGAGCGCGGCTGGGACCAGACCGGGAACCGTTACAGCGGTGCCTATCAGACCCCGTACGCGGCTTTTCAAGGTTGGATTGAACAGCACCGCTCCGGCCAGATCGACTTCTATCTTTACTGCCCCTCGGACGAGATCCGCCGCCACAGCCATTGGCCCTGTTTCCAGCACCGCGGCAACGACTGGCACCTCATTCACATGGCCAAACAGCCCAAAGACGTCAGCTCGGGAATCATCACCATCGAGCGCTTGCTAACGGAGGCTTACGAACAATGAAGACAACTCACTTGGAAGCAAAACGGACGGAGCTCGTGGAAAGGCGCGAAAAACTGATCGAACGATTTAACCAGGCCGCACGCAGCCGTAAGGGCATGGCCCGCCTGTTTGCCGAGATTCACAAGACCAACGAGTTCCTTGACAGCCTGGATCGCATCGCGGCGGAGACGACGGCCAAGCCGGCAGGCGGTCGCCGGCTGTACACCGTCAGTTCGCTCTTCCTGCACGAAAGCTTCAAGAAGCTCACGGCTGACCAGGACGAGCAATTCTTCTTTGTCACGGGCTCGGAAGTCGAGGGCGTCCTGGTACTCGATCAGTGGGCCGAATTCGCCCACCAAAAACGCAGCGTGATGGGCGTTACCGCCGACACGCGGTCCACCCACAGCCTGCTCATCAGGCTGGAGCAGTTCAAACACCGGTTGCTGGCGCACTTCCATAGCCATCCAGGCAACGGCGCCGAGGCAACTCGCCCCTCGGGCATCGATGAAAACTTCCAGAGGCGCCTCGAAAGCGCTGGGCATGTTGCGGTGATGGCAGTTTTCAGCCGTGACGGTTTTGTCCGCTTCGTCAGGCTAGACCAGAATATCGAAATCGAAATCTATGGAGAAGGAGTTGAAAAACATGAGGCCGGCATTTACCGTCTCACAAACCTCAATTAGGTTGCGCGGAAAACCAGTTCCGGGCGCCGAGGACCGCCAAAGCAAAATCGCCGGTTTTGAGCAACGGGTGTTCTCAAAGAATGGCGTGGTGTGCGTCGGAGCGGGGGGACTGATTTCCCACATCGCCCCCACGCTGGCGCGCAAGGGTATCGGTCAGATCACGATTCTGGACGATGACATTGTTGAGGCGAGCAATCTTAACCGTCAGCGCTTCTATATGAAGGATTTGGGAAAGAACAAGGCGCTGGCCTTGACCGAAAATCTGGAACGCGAATGCATCGCCGCCACCGAAATCCGCGGCGTCGCCCTACGTCTTGAGGAGGCCATCGCCCGCGGAGTCGAATTGTTCTGCGGTGTCGCTGTCTGCGGCGTGGACAACAACCCGGCGCGCGTTGCTGCTTGCAGGTATTTCCGCGCTAAGGGCATTCCGGTGATCTTCACGGCCGTCAGCGCTAACGGCGATCACGGCTACGTGTTCGTTCAGGAAAAGGACGGCCCGTGCATCGGCTGCCTGTTCCCGGATATGGTGAACGACGACCGTTACCCCTGTCCGGGCACTCCCGCTATTGCGGACGTCCTGCAGCTGGTCGGCGCCCTGGCCGTGTATGCCATCGACTCGCTCCTGATGAAACGCCCGCGCGGTTGGAACTACCGGCGCATCAGCTTGTCCGACGGCACGCAGGACGGCGCTTCATTGATTCCCGCCCGCCCTGGCTGCCGGATGTTTGCCCCGGAAAGCGATGCGCATTGACGAGATTCAAATCGGATTTCGGTATCGCAAAGAGTTGGGAGATCTGCGCGCACTCGCAGATAGCATTGCCGAGGTCGGCCTCCTTCATCCAGTGGTGGTCACGCCCGAAGGCAGGCTGATCGCGGGACAGCGCCGCCTGCAAGCGTGCCGGCAACTCGGTTGGACCGAGATTCCGGTGACCATCGTCGATCTGCTCCAGGCCGCACGAGGCGAAGCGCACGAGAATTTCGTGCGCAAGGACTTGTTGCCCAGCGAGATAGTGGCCCTCAAGCGCGCCATCGAACCGCTGGAGCGACGCGAGGCCAGGGCGCGCCAGGGCGGCCGGGCGGACCTCTGTCATCCCGCCACTGTGGCGGAAGGTCAGGGGGACGCCCGCGACAAGATCGCGCGTTATCTGGGTGTCGGTCGTACCACCATCGACCGGGCCGAGGCCGTGATGGAAGCCGCGGAGGAGGACCCGGAAGAATATGGCTATCTGGTTGACCAGATGGATCGCAGCGGCAAAGTGGCCGGTGCTTTCCGCAGGCTGACGGTTCTAAAGCAGGCCAAGGAATTGGATGCCGCGCCGCCGGAACTTCCAACCGGCCCCTTCCAGGTGATCGTCGCCGATCCGCCCTGGCAGTATGACACCGGCAGTTCGTTGCCGTACCCCACGATGCCCCTTGAAGAAATCAAGGCCATGCCGGTGCAGGACATTGCCGACGAGAACGCCACGCTCTGGCTGTGGACCACCAACACCCACCTGCCGGTCGCGTTCGACGTGCTTACGGCCTGGGGCTTTGAATACAAGACGATCCTCACCTGGGTGAAGGACCGTATGGGCACGGGCGAATGGCTCCGGGGCCAGACCGAGCACTGCCTCCTCGGGGCGCGCGGCAAGCCGGTCTTTCTCCACGGCAGCGATGGCACCGTTCTGGAAGCTGCACGACGGGAACACTCGCGCAAGCCCGAGGAATTCTATGCCCTGGTTGAGAGGACCTGCCCCGGCGGCCGGGTGGAGCTGTTCTCCAGGCAGGCGCGTGAGGGCTGGCGAGCCTTCGGGAATAATACCGACCTTTTCCATGAAGAATCTTGAACGTTCAGGCGACTTTCCTGCAAGTCATTGGAATATTGGCTTTCTACTAAGTTGTCGCCATCAAATATAGAACTTGAAATTCGGGCTGATCTGCTTCACGGTTGGGTTGGAGATGAGAATCTCACCCACGACATGCGAGAACCCAACTGTGACGGGCATCGAATCTCCAAGTTTGCAGGCGTTGTAGTTGAGCTTCGTCAGTCCGAGGATGTCGTTGGCAACCTGTACAATATCACCATCGCCATGCTGGACGTCAATCCTAAGGGGATTCGGCACGTCCCATCCGTCATAACTCAATACCGTCGGCTTGAAACCACTGGCCCAGAGATAGCCCGTCCGCTCACCTAACCGCCAGAACGTGCCGCGGAGGATCGGCCATTTCCCTCGCCGGAAAAGCTTCACCCCGCTTTCCGGTCTCACCCGTACCCCGACCAGCTTCACTCCTTCGGGGCAGGCATCCCTGTAACCTTCGAACTCCTCCGCGTCAATGGAGGATCGGGAGTGCAGGAAAATCTCCTTTAGCGGCTGACCGCCCTGATCGGCGTAGGTCTTGAGGACCCCGCTGAGCAGGCTCCGCGCCGCCTTCTTGTCAAGATGGAATTCCTTACGCTCGGGCGAGTACCACCTTCCCACATCACCCTTGAAGACGACACCGTCACCGGTATCGAGGAACATTTGTGCGGCGCAACAAGCTGAACGGCTGCTCTCCCCGAAATCAGTGCGTCGGAAGGCGAGGCCCACGTAGCAGACGCCGGGCCGGGCCGTGGCCAGTCGCCAGGGCTTTCCTCCCGCCTTGTAGTACAGAGTGGTCCAAAGATTCCACGCCCGGTCTGATTCCGGCGTCAGTTCTCTTTCCGAAAGACTGGTTCTCGTACCGATCCGCAGGGTGGATTCCCGAACGATCTGGATCGGGATACCAAACTCCATGGCGCGGGCTTTCAGTTGACGCCGAAAGTCCACCGACATGTCGTACTCTTCCTCCGTGTCGAACAAAGACATCGTCTGCCGCTTCAGGAAGATCGCCTTCGCGGACAAAGCGCGGCCATGAGCGCCCTCATGCACCTGCGATTGTGGCCGACAGTTGAGCCACACCTCGTCCGGGATCACGCAAATCATGACGTGGAACGCCTCGTCCCGTTCTTTGGCCTTGCGAAGGCACTCACAGTACTCGCCAACAACGTCGTAGGCTCGACGATTGGCATCCCGATGTGTCGCCAGTTCAATCAGTTTCGTTTTGTCCAGTTCCCACTTACCTGAATGGCGCGAGGGCCAAGTTGCGTGGAAGGCAACTTCGAAACCCGGGAACGGCGGCCACAGAAGATAGGTCTTCCGCTCGTCAGTGTGTTTCTTCCGATTCTTGTCGCGATTCGGCTCCGCGTGATAGACGATGCCTCCCTGGATGAGTCCGGACCACCTGTGGAACAAATCCAGGCCATCCGGAGGACCGATGACGCCGTAAACGATACTCTTGGGGTGTGATGCAGCCTCCGCATCGTAGGGCCCGAATAACGACAAGCCTGCATGGGGGTCGTGCAGCCGCTGGCCGTAGTTGAACTCCAGGTCCGGCTCGGGGAGGAGGAGCATCTCGGCGGTGGTTTCTCCGTGATTGACCATGGGCCTTAGCTCTCCTCAACCTCGTCGATCTCATAGTCCTCTTCGTAGGCCGGGGTCACGTCTTCCCGCAAGTGTTCGAGGGCTTTGTCATTAATCCTTAGTGGAATGGAACCGCGAATCGGCACGGACTCCATGCTGAGGATCGCATCCTTGCAGAGATTGATCACCGGCTTTCCTTGCGAAAGGAACTCCGCCACAGCGAGGTACTTGGTCAACCATTGATGGTTGAACCAACTGCTGGTTAGCGCCTTTCTTCGGCTGAATGCTTTTGCCGGGTCCAAGCGCTTTCCATCTAACTCAGTCAGGTATACCCTGATCTTCAACTGGGCCACAAACTCTTCGCCCATGTCCTGGCGCACCCGGAAGAATGGAGCGAGATGATATCGGGTCTTCTCTCCTCTGAGTTTCCGAACCCCAACGGCATTTACGGGTACGGGGCGACCGTCGGCTGTCGTGTAGCGCAGCTTGTTGTTTGGTGCCACACCCTCCGGGAAGTAGGTGAGCTTCGACTCAGGATCTTGCACGAGGCCCCGCCGGAGCCATTCGTGTTCGAGCGTCTGGCGAAGAAGGTTCGAAACGATGTTCCTCGGAGCGATGCCATAGATCCCATCTGTGTCGCGCCATTTGACATCGAGTAAATCGGCTAGCAGCCCAGCCTCTGCCGCATTGCCGAGTTCGAAGGCAGCTACGTGCGTTTCACCGATTGGATAAAGGACAAGGTTGGCGAGAGCATCCTGTTCGTCTGAGCTAGGTTTCACTGTCCTCCGGGCTACCCAGAGCGTTTCTGGGATTGCGGAGAAACGGAAGCAGTTCGTGTAAAGCCGGTCTTCTGCCTCCAGAACCACATTCTCCGGCAGGAATCGCTGGATCGCCAGACTCTTTCCCTCCTGCGCAAGAGGCCGTGGCGCATTCAGCTTCTCAAGTTTCTTCAGCAGTTGTTTCAGGCCCGTTGCCCAGCTATCGAACGAGATGTAGGTGACATCGCTTTGCAGCCAGTCGAGTTCCGTGTCGCGGAGGCCGTCGATGTTCAACGGGATGAGAAAGTCCTCAGTCCGCTCGCGCCCCAATGCCAGCGCAATAGTGCGCTCTTTGGAGGGGTTCGGCTTCTTCAATGAGTAGTGGGATAGAAGCGCGAGCAGGCGGAAGGATCGCTGCTTGATGGCGACGTCAATTTCGTTCGTCCAACGTTCGCCGCCATCGAGCATCTTGCGGTCCATCCAGACTCGATATCCTTCTGCGGTCAACCGGGCGTAAAGCCAGCCGGCAAATGCCCGATCCTCCCAGGCGTAGCTGATAAACAAGTGGTCGCGTTCGAATGACCTTTCTCGCGGTTCAGGAATTTGTGAGGTGGGCGGTTCCCTTCTTCGTTCGTCCCGAGGATGCGCCGGGCCATTCCGCCGTCTTCTCATGACATTTCCTCAGAGAGCGAGTTCCTCTGCCGAAAAGCAGTCCTGGCAGACGCGTTCGTAGAGGCTATCGAGCGTCGGCTGCAAGCGCAGCACGGCGGCAAGCCGCTGTACCATGCCACGGAGGTGAGAGACCTCCTGAACGGAGAGACAAACGCCCGGACGCCGCCCGTGGTCCCGGTAGCCGAGCCACTTCTTGATGACAGGATAACCGCCAAGCTCGTACTTCCAAACAAGCTCGGGTACATGCCGGAAGAACACCGCACCGTTAATATTCAGGTCGCCCGTGGTCGTGCCCCACTCAGTGCGCATCGGCTCTCCAGGCGCGCTGGCGCGGGAGCGCCAGCCACCGTGTGCTGCACCAAAGAACGAGAATTCCACTAACAGGTCTTTCTGTTCAACGTGACCGCCGCCGAGTTTTCCTGGCACTGCAAGAGCCTTCGCATCGTCGCCAAGCACATGTTTGAGCGCTCCTGTCACACTGGCGACGGGGTTCAGGAGGACGGCCAGCAGGTCCCCTGCCTCTACGATCTCCTCGAACAAGTTGTGGGATCTTGGCACTGGTATGTGCGCCCAGTCCTGCGCCAGCGATTCCTTGTGCTCGGACTGGTACAGCGGCGAGTGACAGACAATAAGACACAACCGGGCCAGTTGGCGAGCCAGTTTCCGAGCATCCTTGTCCGTCAAGTCGCCCTTCAAGCCCCAACTCGTCTTGAGCACGTCCCAGACCTGAGGCTCGATATTGGCTTTTCGCGCAGCGGCTTTGTGGTCCGCAGCAAACAGCGTTCCCGTTTCGGGGTGACTCAAGACCACCTCAACAGGGAAGCCGACTGATCCTCGGTCGTGGAGGTGCAAGTCGAATGCGGTCGTCAGTAAGAGGGGTCTCGTTTCGGACTCCTTCCTCGGCTCCGGCACGGTCACGAGGAACTCGTTGGTTTCCAGGTTGCCGTAAAGGTCGGCACGCGCCTCGTTGAGGAATTTCCCCTCCACTTCATAGTAGATCCACCGCTCGTCAAGGGGGAACACAACGTAGGGTACGATCTTGTCGTCATTGAGAGTGGTCTTCGACTTCAGTTTCTTGCGGATCTCGATGGCGTCGTATCGAGCCCGGTTCTGCATGAGGGCCGGATGTTTCTCCATCATTCGGTCTGTCGATAGATCCGAGAAGTAGTCCTTCATGCGCTGCGCGAGAGCCGCGCGGTCCATGTCTACGACACTTCCCTCAAGGCCACGATTTGGATTCACGCCCTGAAACGTGGCCGCAAAGATCTGGTCAATAGCAGGCCATTCATCAAATCCGCCTTGCGCGGCGAACGGCACTAATTTCCACCGTGCCGAACTGGTTGGCTCGAACCGCTCGAATGATCGCGGTCCCTCCGGGCGGCGCGTAGCGGCTGCCTTTCTGCCCGACGACCACTCGCCGATTCCGAGTGATGCAACCAACGCCTCGCGCTTCTCCCGTGACTTTCCCCAGAAGTTACGGTAGTGAACCGGGGCGATCTGATTTCGGTCCTTCTTCTGGGTTCTCTTAAGGAGTGTTGTGATGCCGGTGCCAACTTGGATGCCGCGAGCATCATGTTCCGCTGTGAAGATGCTCTGGTCGGTTGTCCCTTCTCCGGGTAGGCCCTTCGGAATGACTTTCCCGGTCTTGTATTTGTCGCCATTCAGACAGTCAATCCAAATCTCGTCGAAGGACCGGAGTAACGACTCACGCATGAGCGGGTGTGAGCGGCCAGTGCAAAAACCGTAGTTCGAGATGAAGCTAACGACCCCGTACTCGGCGCGTTCGCCGATGCAGCGTTCCGCCAGTCGGAAGAATCTGATGTAGAGATCGTTCAGAAGTTGCTTCCTGATTCCCCAACGGGTATACAATTCGCTCGAACCCACCTGCCGACCCTTGTCGTCCCGATGGATACCCTTATAGTGGTCCGCGAGATCCGCCTCTTCGGCAAGAGGGACCCCGGCGAAGCGGTCATAAGGCGGATTCCCAATGACCACGATGATCTTGCCGCCACGTTTGACTGTCTGCGCAGCATCGTACTCTGCCTGAAGTTCCGGGAAGTGAAACTTCATCTGCTCCGGCCCGTCCCAGCCTGTCAGGGAGTTCGTCAGGAAGACTGCCGGGCGGTGTTCGACGTTTGGCTTCGCACCGAGTTCCGACAGAATTAGAAACATCTGAAGCTGGGCGATGACGAAGGGAGCCGTCAGGATCTCGAAGCCGATGATCCGTCGTGTGGCCGCGTCGAGAAGGGCCTGTCCCATGAGGGCTTCACTGCCCTCAGACTCCAATTGCTCAGCAACGCACTTCAGGATCTCGATCAGGTAGGCTCCAGTGCCGCAGCAAGGGTCAAGGACGACCACGTTCTCATCAGCGAAGCCACGGTCACAGCCGAGCTCTTCACGGAGAAACCGATCCACCGTCCGAACCTGGTAATGGACAACTTCTCGAGGCGTATACCAGACGCCGAGCGTCTTCCTCAAAACCGGATCGAAGGCCTCCAGGAAGGGCTCGTAGAAATACATGATGGCCGCGACAGCCTCGCTGCCAGCTTCGGGATCGTGGTGCGGCTTCACGCTGGGCAGCTGGAAGCGTCGAAAGAACGCGTCCGTATCTACGCGGTGAAGTGTCTCCGTTGCCAAGTCGAGGTGCGGGCGAAGTCCGAGTTCCTGAATGCGGCGTGGGTGCTGGAATTCGTAGTAGAGTTCGGCCAGAAAGGGAATCTGAAGGTGCTCCGAAAGGTTCTCCCACTGGAACGGGTCCTTCGAACCGGACCGCAGCCACAGCGTCCAACCCGCGAACAAGCCATAGAAGACGGTCTGGATCAGTGACGACCGGAAGAACTCTTCGCCTTCCTTGCCCTCGAATGTCACACCGAGTGCCTTGCCGAAATCGTCAGAGAGGCCCTTGACGGCTTGTGTGAACTGGGACGGCAGCTGAGCCTTAGCTCTTTTCGCTTGCCGGGCGAGGATTTTCGCCAGAGATTCAGGTTCCGCGATGGGCGCGTAGCGGGTGACGCCTGTTTCGAGCAGAAGGTATAGCTCTTCAATCGCACCCTGCGGAATGCGTCGCCCTTGTTCCATTGCTGATGACGATGGCCAGAGTTCGACGGCGTGTTCGAGCACGCGATCCGCGGGCGGGATTGTGATGCCGCGCAGACTACCCCGGCGAATCGTCAGGAGACCAAAGCCGCGGACATTGGAGATGAGAACCACCCCGGTTTGAGCGAGATACCTTCCGATCTGATCGTTCCGCTCTTCGGAAAATGCAAGATCCTTGATTTCCTGCGTCGGGAGTTTCACTTCGCCGCAAACAACCATGAAGTCCCCATTGCCATCGTAAAGGGCGATGTCAGGCTGATCGTGCCCGCCCGCCACCCGTGATTCGCTAGTAGAGGCCCGGACCTCAAACGGCAGGTTTTCACCGGCGAGCATCTTCGAAAACAGTGTCTTGATCGCTGGGTAGTAGCTCGGCTCGGTCGTGGTCGCTGAAACAGCGAGGCGTCGGACCTCATCCGCATACGCCTGGAAGATGTCGTCCATTAAGAGAATGATCCTACTTTGCCAGAGCCTGCACAACAGGGCTGGCAAGGTATGTTTTTGCGAGCAGCCACCAGCTTGTGCGGGCAACAGCCGCCTGCGCTGTTCTCTCCGAGCGTCGAGGACACCACGCCGGTGCTAGATCGGCGGGCGTATCGGTGCCGCTCTAGCAGCCACCGCCGGGGAGGTTGAGCGGCGGCCAAAGCTCTCGGGGACCGCATCAAGGGCATCTGGCGGCGAAAAGGCACTGTAGATAATCTTGTAGCTGCCCGGTGCCTCCGGGTTCAACAGGGTTCCACAGGCTTCAACGGGCTGCCCGTATCTCATTGAAACCTAAGTAATTGAAAATAGGGCATTTTCGGACGGGGCCCAAAACTGCCTTGGGCGCAGGGGGTCGGGCGTTCAAATCGCCCCGCCCCGACCAAACAGAAAAAGCGGGGCTCTACGCCAAAAACGGGGGCAGACCCCGATCCCAAGCCTTTCTAAGAACAGGCTCTACGCCAAAAACGGGGGCAGACCCCGATCCCAAGCCTTTCTAAGAACATAACACCTTCACTCTGAGTCTGTAGTTTTCGAAGTTGCGGAAGCCGGGCTCTTGATCAAAAACGGGGGCAGACCGTGATCCCAGATTGGTAAAACAATCTTGGGAGATAACGTTTTGACTCAATCCGAGATCCTTTTAGGTCTGCCCGGCTACCAGATTACCGGGATT